>ENA-UOYA01000040-UOYA01000040.1-activated-sludge-metagenome-genome-assembly--contig:-NODE-40-length-160408-cov-43.219497_pt1 | contig 160408 bp, 147 predicted proteins | sample MGYA00238163_ERZ764804 | MGnify/ENA primary metagenome ERZ764804 (study PRJEB28919, sample SAMN05720223) | activated sludge metagenome | isolation source: Anaerobic digester | place: Hong... | reverse complement strand
TGGCCTCAACGCAAAATAAGACTCTCTGAGCCTCCTTGCTAATCAGGAGTCGACTATGCACCGTTTCAGCTGATTAGCCCTTTATGAATATGGCTTACGCCGCCAAGCTGACCACCGAACAAGGCTAAAAACCGGTCAGCGCGGCGCCTTCGCTGCTTTCCGGTCAAGCTGGTACGTCAGCGCCATCGCGATGCAGATCCGTAGTGCCTCGACGGCGATCTCGTCGCCCTGCTCAAACACCAGCGCGCGGTTGCCCTCGTAACGGAACGCGGTCGGGAACATCGTCTTGAACGAATCGACCAGCGTGGTCTGGCAGTTGAAATACATCGCGTATTGCGACGGCTGCTTCGGCCGCCACGCGATGCGCACGGTGCTGCCACTTTTGCTGTCGGCAGTTGCAAAGGCAGGTTCACCCCATTTCAGCGACTCCTCCAGCGGTCCGACGCCGGGTGTCTTTGCGGCGACCATGCATACGATCTCGCGCAGCGCCAGCACGCGCTGACGGATCACTGGCGGATATTCCGCGAGCTTCATCGCCACTGCTTGAGGCAGTGCTGGTGGCTCGATGCGCGCGAGCGATGGCGATGACTTTGGCATGGGCAGATTTTGCAGCGCAACGGCGAACCTGCCAACAGGCAATACTTGAGCTGTGGCAGCGTTGCACGCGGCAAACCCACTCCCCAAGTCAAACTCATTTGCCGTTTGAAATCGGAGCACTAACCGGCGACAAATGGCAGCCGCTATCCTTGCGCCACGCAACAAGGAGGAAGTTCGCCATGACCGAACACGTCACCATCGCCGTTGACGGGCCGATCCTGACCCTGACACTCAATCGCCCCGACAAGAAAAACGCGCTGACCAATGCGATGTACGGCGCACTCGCTGACGGCCTGCAGCGCGCCCAAGACGACGCGGCCATTCGTTGCGTGCTGCTGCGCAGTTCGAGTGACTGTTTCACGGCGGGCAACGATCTGGGTGATTTCGCGGCCATTTCCGCCGGCGCGGGCCCCGCCGAGCGTCACGTCAACCGCTTTCTGCACGGTCTCGCCGCTGCCGACAAGCCGATCGTTGCCGCCGTGCACGGTCTCGCCGTCGGCGTCGGCACCACCATGCTGCTGCACTGCGATGTCGTCTGTGTCACCGAGCAGGCGCGGCTGACCACGCCGTTCGTGAATCTCGCTCTTGTCCCCGAAGCGGCGTCGAGCCTGTTGATGCAGGCGCGTATCGGCTACGCCCGTGCCTACAGCCTGTTCGCGCTCGGTGAGCCCGTCGATGGCAAGACTGCCGTCGAATGGGGTCTGGCGCGGCATCTGGTGGCGCCGGAGGCACTGCACGCCAAGGCACTGGCGGTGGCGCACACGCTGGCCGAGAAGCCGATCGGTGCCCTGCGCGCCACCAAGCGCCTGATGCGCGATGCAGCACTCATCGCGCAGACGATGGACCGCGAAAGCGCTGTCTTTGCCGAGCGCCTGAAGAGCCCGGAGGCCGCCGAGGCGTTCCGCGCCTTCGCCGAGAAGCGGGCGCCGGATTTCAAGCGCGTCGCTTCCTGACAATTCGCCGCTATTTCGCTGCCAGCCCCAGGCGCTCAATCAGCAGCTTGTCCTTGGCGAAGGTCTCGCGCGCCCATTTGGCGTAATCCTCACCGCTGCGATACCAGAGGTCCTGATTGAGCTGATCGAGCACTTCGAGGTGCTTCGGGTCGTCCATCGCCTTCTTGAAGGCATCATGCAGCGTCTTCATCACGGCCGGGTCCATGCCTTTCGGCCCAACCAGACCGTAGGGCGAATTGCCGATCACGTTGTAGCCGAGGTCCTTCGCAGTGGGCACATTGGGCCAGCGTTTGGTGCGCTTTTCGCCAAAGGTGGCGAGCAGGCGCATCTGGCCGCCATCGACGTATTTGTCCCAGCCGCTGGCATCGCTGCCGGCCATCACGTGACCGCCGAGCAGCGCGGCCATCAGGTCAGCGTTGCCCTTGAACGGCACATGGTTGAGCTGCACGCCGGCGACGGCTGCCAGCTCTTCCAGCAGCAAATGCGGCGAAGTGCCGGTGCCGGTGGAGCCGTAGTCGATCTTGCCCGGCGCTTTGCGCGCGGCTTCGATGTACTCGTTGAAGGACTTGTACGGCGAGTCGCCCTTCACCACAAAGCCGAAGGTGTAGCCCGACACACCGATGATGAAGCTGAAATCGTTGAGCGGGTGCCACATCGTTTTCTGCATGTGCGGAATGCGCAGCATGCCCATCGGGTACTGCGCGATGGTGTAGCCGTCGGGCTTCGCCGCCAGCGCCATGTTGCCGGGGCCCAGGGTGCCGCCGCCGCCAGGCTGGTTCTGCACCACAATGCTCTGGCCAAGATGCTTGCTGGCGAGATCGGCCAGCGCGCGCAGGTGGCGATCAGTCGATCCACCGGCAGGCCAGGGCACGATCATGGTGATCGGTTTGTTCGGGTAGGCCTGCGCCAGCGCGCTGCTGCTGCCGAGCAACAGCGACGCGCAGGTGGTCAGCGCCAGCGCAAGGCCGGCTGTAGTGGTCAGTTTCATCGATTTCCTCCTTGCCCCAATACGGCGGGGTTACCGGCAATTATTGCGGCATTTGCCGATGCTGCATCACCGCCCGCCAGGCCGCCAGTTTCTGCTCGAAAGAGCGACCGGCGTGCGCCGGGCTGGTGGACGGCAATCGCGTACAGGGCAGATCGAAATCCGCGAGCGCCGGCAGCACGCCGAGCCGGAAGCAGCGCTCGGCGGCGGCGCCGTTGAAATAGACGTGGTCAATGTGCGGACAGCGGGCGAACAGGCCAGCGAAATCGTTGGCGATCATCGTGCTCTGGTCGATGGCGGAATCCAGGCTGCCGGGTCGTACGCAGGATTGCAGCGAATCCCACAGCGCAATGCCGCCCGCCACCAGGGCCCGCGTCCGCTCGACGTACGGCATTGCCGGATCAAAACCGAGCAAGGCGGCCATGATCGGCCAGAAGGCATTGCGCGGATGAGCGTAATACTGCCCCGCCGCCAGCGATGCCACCCCCGGCATGCTGCCGAGGATCAGTACTCTGGCATTGGGCAAAGCGATGGGCGGAAAGCTGGCTACCCGACTCGTCGCCTGCGGCGGCATGGTGGCCGCTGATCGCGGTCGAAATTTGGCCGACACGGGCTATAAGCTTTTTAGCAAGAACCGCATTGGCGATGGGCTCGTCAGCGAATTCGTAATTAAGTCGACTTTTATTCTTTTCAGCATCTTGGCCAATACTGAATAAGGGTTTCGTTGCAAAGATGTTGGCAATTTAGCCTTCACTTTTCTGCGTATTGACTATCCGCCGCACGTCTCCTTCAGTGCGCGCCCGCCCCAACCCCGCGCCGGGGGATGCGGCCGGCTGCGAAAATACCAGCTTCGCGTCCACCCCTGCTCCTCCTTGACCGCACTTGACCACAACGCGTGGCGCCTGACCACGGCGCCGATGATGGACTGGACTGACCGCCATTGTCGCGTACTGTTCCGCCACCTTGCGCCCAGCGCCCGGCTGTACACCGAGATGGTGACCACCGGCCCGCTGATCTACGGCAACGCCGAACAGCATCGCCGCCACCTGAAGTTCACCGAAGTCGAGCATCCGGTCGCGCTGCAGTTGGGTGGCAGCGAGCGCGAGGACCTCGCCCGTGCCGCGAAGCTGGGCGCTGACTTTGGTTACGACGAGATCAACCTCAACTGTGGTTGCCCCAGCGAGCGGGTGCAGCGCGGTGCCTTCGGTGCCTGCCTGATGGCCGAACCGGCGCTGGTGGCCGATTGCGTGAAGGCGATGATTGACGCCGTGCCGTCAGGCGTGCCAGTGACCGTCAAGCACCGCATCGGACTCGACTACAACGAGAGCTACGACTTCGTGCGCGACTTTGTCGGCACTGTCGCTGAAGCGGGTTGCCGTGTCTTCATCGTGCATGCCCGCAACGCCGTGCTCAAGGGCTTGAGCCCGAAGGAAAACCGCGAAGTTCCGCCGTTACGTTACGAGGTGGTGACGCGTTTGCGCACGGACTTCCCGTCGCTGATATTTGTGCTCAACGGCGGCATTACGACAGCACAGCAATGTGTCGATCTGCTGGATGCATCCACCGGAACGGTGCCCTCGCAGCCCCACGGCGTCATGCTCGGCCGCGCGGCGTATCACGACAGCTACATGCTGGCGCACACCGAACACGCGCTGTTCGGCACACCGCTGCCGTCACGCGAGCAGATCGTCGAGCAGATGATTGATTACACAGCACGCGAGATCGAAGCGACCCGAGGCGCGCAGTTCCACACGCGGGTGCGCGACGTCGCCCGCCATATGCTCGGCCTCTACAGCGGCCAGGTGGGCGGGAAGGCGTGGCGGCGAATGCTGTCAGACGCTCGCCTGCTCAACGAGAACGATCCGGAACTGCTTCGCCGCGCCATGCCCTACCAGAGCGACTACGACGACCACCGGCAGCCGCTGCTCGATGCGCTGAGCGGCTGAACCCTCGCCGAGCCGCAGCAAGCGCAACCTGCGGCTACTCGATCTTGAGCCCGGTTTTTTCGATGATGCGCTTCCAGGTGGCTTGTTCCTTGCGAATGAACGTCGCGAACTGCTCGGGGGTACCCCCGCCAGCACGGGCGTCATCCTTGGCAAACTTGGCGGTGATGCCACTACTCTTGAGCGCTTTGTCAGCGGCGGCGGCGAGCTTGTCGACAATCACTTTCGGCGTTTTCGCCGGCACCAGAATGCCGTACCACTGCGATGTCTCGAAGTCCTTGTAGCCACTCTCAGCGACCGTCGGAACATTCGGCAACGAAGCCATGCGTTCATGCGAGCCAACGGCCAGCGCGCGCAGTTTGCCGGCGCTGATCTGCCCCATCAGTGCCGGGGCGCCAGTGAAGGTCGCCTGCACGCGACCGCCAAGAATGTCCTGCAGCATAGGCCCGGTCCCCTTGTAGGGCACGTGGGTGGCCTTGATGCCGCTCTCCGCCATGAAATACTCCATCGCCAGATGGCCGGAAGAACCATTGCCTGCCGAGCCATAGGTGATCGAATCCGGCTTCGCCTTGGCCAGCGCGACGAACTCCTTGAGCGTCTTCGCCGGAACATCCGGCGCGACGGCGAGCACATTCGGCACCCGCGCCAGCAGGATCACCGGGGCAAACTCCTTGTTCACATCGTAGGGATGCTTCGGCATGGCATAGGGATTCACCGCCAGGGTGCCAACGTGGCCGAGGATGATGGTGTGGCCATCGGGATCAGCCTTCGACACTTCGGTCATGGCGATCACGCCGGCGCCGCCGGGCTTGTTCTCCACGAACACTGTCTGGCCCAACGCCGTTGATAGTTCCTGTGCCACCGCACGGGCAACTATTTCACTGGTACCACCCGGCGCAAACGGCACTACAAAGCGGACTGGCTTGGTCGGCCACTGCTGGCCCGTTGCGGTCAATGAAACGCCGGCCAGGGCAAGCGCTAGCAATTTTCTGATCATGAGTTCTCTCTAAGCTTTCGGGTAGTCAGTCGACGGAAATGCCACGCTCACGAACGAGCCTGGCCCAAAGTGTGGTCTGCTGGCGTACGAACTGCTGCGCCGCCTCCGGTTTCGCGGTCTGGATTTCGCCGCCGAGCTGGGCGATGCGTGCCTTCACGTCGGCAGCGTCGAGTGTCTTTTGCAGCGCTGCGGCCAGCTTGCCGATGATCGCCTCGGAAGTGCCGGCCGGGGCGAACAGCACATTCCACTCGTACACCTCGTAGCCAGCAACGCCCGCCTCTGCCATCGTCGGCACTGCCGGAAGAATCGGCGACCGGCGGGCACTGGTCACCGCCAGCGGCTTCAGTTTGCCTGCCTGCACGTGTTGCAGCGTAGAGGCAAGGTTGCCGAAGAACACCGGCACCTGGCCGCCAATCACATCGTTGAGCGCCGGAGCACCGCCTTTGTAGGGCACGTGCAGCATGTCGACACCGGCCGCGCTCTCGAACATCGCACCAGCCAGATGCTGCGCCGAGCCGTTGCCCGACGAGGCGTAAGACACCCCGTTCTTCTTTGCCTTGGCCAAGGCGACCAGCTCTTTCACCGACGCCGCCGGTACCGACGGATTGACCAGCAGCACATTGGGAAACAGCGCGATCACGCCAATCGGCCGGAACGCCTTGTCGCTGTCATACGGCAGCTTGGCGAACAGTGCCGGGTTCACGGCAAACGACGATGCGTCCAGCATCAGCGTGTAGCCATCAGGCGCCGCCTTGGCAACGGCGGCAGCACCAATCTGGCCGCTGGCTCCGGGCTTGTTTTCGATGATGACGGGTTGTCCCAGCGCTTCGCCCAGCTTCGGCGCGATCAGCCGAGCCATGGTGTCGGCACCACCCCCGGCGGGATAGGTCACCACCAGGGTGATCGGTTTCGCGGGCCATGTCTGGGCGTGTGCCGCACCGGCGACGATAGCCAGTAACGACGCCGCCACGGCGTACAGAACATTTCGACTCATGATGGTTCCTCCGGAGATATCGGTGTGCGTGTTGCCGCTAGCGCAGTTGCGCCGTGTAGTGAAAGGAAAGGGCGTCGCCGAACGAGTGACGCAGCTCGACGCGACGCCCCGTCATGTCGACGGCGATACGCGCTACGCGAGCGCAGGGCGCGCCCGGCTGCAACTGCAAGGCGGCGGCAACATCGTCGGTCGCCAGACAAAAGGTGACGTTGTCCTCGGCCTTGTGCACGGTGACGCCAGCCAGCCGCTGCAACATCGGATACAGCAAATCTTCCCACTGCGGCTTGTTGAGCGGCACCAGCGCGTCAAACATCGGCAGCGGCAGCCAGATCCGCTCATACAGGCAGGGCCGGGCATTCAACGAGCGGACGCGCGTCAGTGCCAGCACGCGGCTGCCGGGCGGCAGGCCCAGCGCCGTCGTGACCTCTTGCGGGGCATTGAGCACCCGTTTGCCGACAATGCGGGATTGCGGCACTTCGTCCGCCGTGGTCGCCGCAGCGGGCGAGGCGGCGCGGAAGCGAAAGAAGCGCAGCAGGCTGGCGCCGCCAATACCGTTGGACACAAAGGTACCGCGGCCGTGGACGCGTTCCAGCAGGCCTTCGCTGACCAGCACGGCAATCGCCTGACGCATGGTTCCGAGCGCCACGCCGCAGGATTTCGCCAGCTGGGTTTCAGCCGGAATCGCGCTGCCCGGAGCCCACTCACCGCTCAGGATGTGACCGCGCAGCGTGGACGCCAGCGAGCCATAACGGCTCAGGCCGGCGGCAGTTGCAGCAACAATTGACTCAACCGTGGAACTGGAAGAAAACATGGAGCAAAGGGATTGGCAGGGACGGCAGAAGACGATATTCGCAAGATTTCCGCAAATTATAGTCCTCTAGAGGTCTAGAATTCAAGCCATGACAATCAGCAGCCCCTCTGCCAGCTCTGCCAGCCCTGCCCCCCTCGCCTCCGGCAAACCGGATCGCGAGTCAGGTTGCGTCGCCCGCCCGCCCGCCTGTGATTGCCACTTCCATGTGTTCACAGCCAGGGAGAGCAGTCCCGGCGCCCGCTACCAGCCGGCTTACACGGCATCGTTCGGAGACTGGCGCGCGCTTTCGGGCAAAGCAGGCATCGGGCGTGGAATCGTGGTGCAACCCAGTTTTCTCGGCGTTGACAATCGCGTGCTGCTGCAAACGCTGCAACAAGCGCCCGAGGCCTTGCGCGGGGTCGCTGTGGTCGCAGACAACGTCAATCTGGTCGAGATGAGGCGACTTCATGACACCGGAGTACGCGGCATACGCCTCAACCTGATGGGAATGAACGACGATGCCGAGCGCCTGCGCGCCCTGCCCTCAGCGTGGTGGGGCAACCTGATGTCGAGCGGGATGCATCTCGAGTTGCATGCAGATGTCGGCCGGATCGCCACCCTGCTGCCATGGGTGCCTTCGGGCGTGACGGTGGTGCTGGATCACTTCGCCAAGCCTGCTGCAGCGAACGCAGACGACCCGACTTTGCGTGCAGCGCAGCGGCGAGCAGGGAATGGTGATGCCGTCTACATCACCTTGAGCGGTGTCTATCGGTTGGGGAGCAGCGACGAGCGCAGTGGTTCAATGCCGGGCAACGTCCATGCTCGCGCGCTTGCCCGCCTGTGGCTTGACGTTTTGGGCAGCCAGCGTCTGCTCTGGGGCAGTGACTGGCCGTGCACCAATCACGAGGCGCATGCCGAGTACGACCGTTTGCGCAGTCAACTCGATTGGCTGATTGCCGACGACGCTACCCGCGCGGCGATCCTGGCCGCCAACCCTGCGGCGCTGTACTGGCGGGCTTGACGTCTGCAGCCGCAGCGGAACACGTCAAGCGACAGAAAACTCGGTCAGATGGTTGTAGACATGCATTGCATGCGCCGCAGCGTAAGCCTTTTTGTCGAGCGCCCCGTAGGCGAAGTGCGGTTGCAGCGCACCGTTGAATTTGTCGAAGTCGGCGAGTGCTTTCAGCGCCCGATCCAGCGCTGCGGTCTGGTCATCGGTGGCGGCAATAGCTGGAGCGCCGGGGATGGGCTCGGTGAGGCTGTGCTTCATCGCGCCCTTCGAGTGAAACACGGCAAACGCCGCCGCGCCCACCGTACTCTGGAAAAGCGCCGACTTCGGCTGCGGAAAACCAGTCATCGAATACTCAATACTCTGCGCCAGATGCGCGAACACCTGCGCCGGATTCCAGCCACCCGCATGGTTGATTTTCGTGCCGCGCAAGCGGGCCAGCGCGTCAGTCGCCGCAGCAATGGTCAGCGGATGCTTGCCGCCCGGCAGGGCGATCCATCCCGCAGTGGCAGCAGCCGCTACCACGCCGGCGCCAAGGACGATTCTGCGATTCATGGGAGTCGTATCCTGTATTTGCCACATTGGCTGATGCCGGAATTGTCGGCCAAACAGCGCGAAAGCCTACAGGGCAAAAGCTCTACCAACTCAGGTTGCTCAGGCGCGCAGCCACCACTGAACGATGCGTGCAGCATTGCCGTTCATCGTCTTCGTATCGAACATCACCTGATCCAGCACAGTGAAATCGGCGAATAGCGCGGCGAACCACGCCATCGTGTGATGCCGCACCAGGCCGCCGTCAGGCAGGCGGAAGACGCCGTAGGGCAGCGCAGACCGCGCCGCAGCGTCGGTGCTGGTCTCTGCAGCAAATGCGTCATAGCGACTCACGTTGCGAGCGTCACCTTGCAACGGATAGTCACTCACCAGCAACAGGCCGCCGGGCTGCAGAACGCGTCGCAACTCGGCGATCAGATCGCGCTGCGCGGCATCATCAGCAATGCATGTCAGCACGGCAAACAGCACGACTGCATCGAACTGTCCATCGGCGAAGAGCAGCGTCGCGCCATCAACCACGTCAAACCTGGCGCCGGGATGTTCACGCTGCGCGGCGGCGATCATCGCGGGTGAGTAGTCAACGCCGACCAGATTGCCATAGCCAAAATTTTCCAGTTCACCGCACAGCCGCCCTCGCCCGCAACCGTAATCGAGCACAGCTGCGGTAGCGGGTACCAGTCGCTGGAAGCGCTCGCCATCAAGGGGGTGGGCAAATACCTTGCCCTGGGCCGCGCGGTCCCAGAACTGTATTTGCGACCCGCCCGCCGATTCAGCGGCAGCCACGGTTGTTGCAGTCGGCGTCATGGTCGGGCCCCAAAACCTCAATCGTAGCGTGGCAGTGCTGATCTTCGTGCTGCGCTGGCCGCCCGGGCCTTTATGTCATCGGCATGGGCATTTTCCGATTCACTTCGACGTTGTGCCGAAAGTCCCCCATTGACGCACAGATTTGGCGCCGCCATCGTTGCATGGCAGTCGCAGTGTCGTTAGACTGGTAGCGCTATCATTTTTCACAATAGGTCTTCGATAGCTATATAAAAACGACCAACAGGAGGTATTTCATGTTTACGCTACCAAAATGGCACGCCGCGCTGGCGGTGCTGCTTGCGATGGCCGCCATCGGTAACGCTGCAGCCCAGACGCGCATGCGGTTGTGGGTCATTCACCCGGATGACTATCCGGTCACCATCGCGGCCCGCAGCTTCGCCAGCGAAGTGGGCAAAAAGAGCGGCGGACGCATTCAGATTGACGTGATTGGCACCGACGTCATCCGCGATCAGGCCGAAGCGCAGAAGATGCTGAAAGACGGCAAGCTGGAAATGGGCGAATTCAACCTCGCCATGCTGTCGGAAGCGGTGCCGAGCATGAAGGCGCTCAACCTGCCGTTCCTCTTCTCCGATTCGAAGCACATGTTCAGCCTGCTCGATGGTGAGATGGGGCGCACCTTCGAAAAGCGTCTGGGTGAGGTCGGCTTCGTCAACCTGGGCTGGTACGACGGCGGCTCACGCTCGTTTTACTGTGCCGGCGTCAAGCTCACCAGCCCGCGCGATTTCAAGGGCCTGCGCATCCGCGTGATCGGCTCTGAAGTGTTCAAGGAAATGGCATCGCATCTTGGCGCCACCCCGGTGTCAATCCCGTACAAGGACGTCGCCGCAGCGTTCGAGCGCAAGGAAATCGACTGTGCCGAGAACAACCTGCCCTCCTTTGTGTCATCGGGCCATTACAAGTACGCCAAACACATGTTGCTGACCGATCACATGGTGCTGCCGGAGGCGCTGATCATCGGCTCGGCGAACTGGAAGAAGCTCGCGAAGGAAGATCAGACGCTGATCGCGGACGAAGGCCGCAAGTCCGCGCTGCTGATGCGCGAGCTGTGGAACAAGCGGGTCGAGGAATCGCGCGCCATCGCGGTGAAGGCGGGCGTCACCTTCGATCGACCGCTCGACTTTGGCTCCTACCTGAGCCGCATGAAGCCGTTGCACCAGAAGTACTGGAAAGACCCGGAAATGCGTACCGAGCTGGTAGCCATTCTCAGCAATCGCTGAGCATCGCCGGGTTTGCTGCGGCGGCCCGGTGAGCCTGATTTCGACTGCTCGCGCTATGTGGAAGGCAGGGACAAGCATCTGCCTTCCGTACGAAGGCACAACGAGGAGCCGATCGTGGTCTTTTCCGAATATCTTTCCGCCGCCAAGGCTGCCGTCCGCCACGTGCAGGGCAGCGTGCGCTATCGTGGCCTGAACACGGGCGGTGGCTGGATCCGCCACCCCACTGAGATGACCGAAAAATTCGTCGCGCGCGCCGGGCTGATGTGGCTCGATGCGGTCACCCGTCGCGAGTACGCCCACAAGGAAGCGAACTGGGAGACCTTCGTTGACGAATGGCGCAAGCAGGCGCTCAGCACGCAGACCGGCAATTGCTCCGAGCTTTCTGCCCTCGCCTATCGTTACCTGCAGGAGAAGGGCATCAGGCCGGTCGAGTACTTCGGTGTCTATCGTGGCAGCTGGAACCACGCCTTCGTCATCCTCAACCGCGACCAGAGTGTGCCGATTCATGACTTCGCCAAATGGAGCTATCGCGCTGTCGTCTGCGACCCGCTGTACGACCGCGCCGGCGACGCCGGCTTCCTTACCACCTGGTATCCGAAGATGTTCCCGCTGCGCGACGGCGACCGCAAGCTGGTGACGCCCTAGCAGGCTGCTGGCGCCCGCCGGTAACGCGCCGAACCAAGCATGCCCTGAGCTGATCTGGCGTGCCCACCTTCTCCGCATTTCCGGACAGTAGGCGCGCCTTGGCGAAGCACGGGGGCTAGACTGCTTGCACCGTAGCGGCACCGCACGAACGTCGCCGCCGGAAACGATTGCCCGGAGGAGATTCCCATGAAGTCAAACAGAGTGCACCGTTGGTCACAATCGGCGCGGCAGTGGCGGCCTGTGCAGCCAGCGCACAGGGACAGATCAATGTGATGTGCAGTGTGCCGGTTGCCTGGTGCGAGGCAGTAGTTGGCCAGTACCAGCGCGAGACCGGTGTGCGGGTCAACATGACACAAAAGGCCGCAGGCGATGCGCTCGCCTTCCCAGCGCTGCCAGGCAAGCTCCTCAATGCGTCCGTTGCGGCCGTCGAGCCATTCAAACTCGAACACCCAGCGGATCACCACATGATCGCCGTTGACGAATGCCGGACGAATGCACTGCGATGTAACGCTCGCAGCCCGCGCCAGCACCTTGCGCTCGCCGGCCACCAGCGCATCGCGCCCGATGCGCGGCGCGGCGTTGTTCTCCTGCATCAACGCGTTCTCGGTGTAGAACTCCTCAATCGCTTCGGCATGGGCGTTTGATTCAACGCGGGCGATGAAGCGTTCGAGCGTGGCAGTGGTGGGCATGGTTGCACCAGGCTCCGATTGATGTCGGCAGCATCGTAGCCCAACATCGCGCAAGGCTCGATCTACGCAATGCGCAGAACAGAGGAAATTCGGAGGAGAAGCGCAAGGGAACCCTCACGCGAAAGACATCAGGCAAGTGGTAGGCCGTGTAGGGGTCGAACCTACGACCAACGGATTAAGAGTCCGCTGCTCTACCAACTGAGCTAACGACCCATCGCCGTGACGAATAGAAATTCTAGCGTAAGTCGCGCGGGGACATCTCAGTCAGCATAGCGATGGCCGCATGCACCCGCCCCTTTCACCGCGAACGCACAGCCAAGCTGCAACGTCACCGGTCCCGAAGCCCTGAAGTAGGGCGGGACGCTCGCGGTCCCGCCGCACGCGGTGGCGAGATGTTGCGTCGTTGAAGTGCCTTCGGCGACGAAATAAGGCGGAACCGCGAGCGTTCCGCCCTACGCGCTGAACGAACTCTTCATACTGACCATGGTTTCACCTTTACGAAATTCCAGCCCCCGACGCGGCGACCGGTTCATCAGGTAAAGACGGAATCTCGTGGTCGGTCAGACCAGCAGCGCAGCTAGTTGTGGTGCATGAACAACGCGCTGCGCCGAGTTGGCGACCACGGTCAGCGCATCACTTCGCCGCGAATTGCGCCGGGTCGTAGTAGAACTTCTCTTCGGCGATGCGCTCGCCCTCCCAGCGCTGCCATGCCAGCTCATCCAGCCGCGCCTTGCGTCCGTCCAGCCACTCAAACTCGAACACCCAGCGGATCACGACGCGATCACCATTGACCAGCGCCGGCCGCACGCAGCGCGCGGTGACGCTGGCAGTACGCGCCAGCACCTTGCGCTCATTGGCTGCCAGCAGATCACGCCCGACGCGCGGTGGCGCCTCATTCTCCTGCATGGACGCGTGCTCGGCGTAGAACTCTTCAATCGCCTCGGCATGCGCGCCAGATTCGACGCGGGCGATGAAACGTTCAAGCGTAGCGGGAGTCGGCATGGTGTCGCCTTGGTGACATGGTCACGATGATGATACGCGCCAAGCGTCGTTGAAATGCCTTCGGCGATGGAACGAGGCGGAACCGCAAGTGTTCCGCCCCACGCGCTAGCCACGGAATGGCGGGGTTTGGTTGTAGCCGACCGCTGGATCGTTGGCGCGAAGCTCAAGGATGAAGCGCATTTCCGCGCGGGTCACCTCCTCGCGCGTGGCGGACTCGGAGGACCAAAGAATGTCTCGCGTGACTGTGAAGCTTTGCCGCTGCTCGGGGGTGAAGTCTTGAGCTATCAGCGCGTCCGATGCGCTACCGAAGTAGTTGATGCTATTGGTCCGGTCCTGCCCGACATAGATCTTGCCGTTTGGATACGTGATGCGGTAGATGACGCTTGACATGGCCACGAAGCATCGAGACGTCGGCTGTGTCGCCCAACTATCGGTAGACCGGAAACCGCCCACAAAGCGCCGCAACTTCCCCACGCACACGCGCAATCACCGCCTCATCATTCGGCGCATCAAGCACGTCCGCGATGAAGTTGCCGACCATGCGGGCTTCGGCTTCCTTGAAGCCGCGCGTCGTGAACGCCGGTGAGCCGAGGCGGATGCCGCTGGTGACCATCGGCTTTTCCGGGTCGTTCGGGATGGCGTTTTTGTTGCACGTCATGTGCGCCTTGTGCAGCACGGCTTCCGCGTCCTTGCCAGTGATTTTCTTGGCGCGCAGGTCGACCAGCATCAGGTGCGATTCGGTGCCGCCGCTGACGATGCGCAGGCCGCGCTCGACCAGCGTCTTGGCCAACGCATCGGCATTCTTGAGCACCTGTTCCTGATAGGTTTTGAACTCAGGCTTGAGCGCTTCGCCAAAGGCCACAGCCTTGGCCGCGATCACGTGCATCAGCGGGCCGCCCTGCAGGCCGGGGAACACAGCGCTGTTGAGCTTTTTGGCGAGGTCTTCGTCGTTGGTGAGGATCACGCCACCGCGCGGGCCGCGCAGCGTCTTGTGGGTGGTGCTGGTGACCACGTGCGCGTGCGCCATCGGGTTCGGGTACACGCCAGCGGCGATCAGACCGGCATAGTGCGCCATGTCCACCCACAGATAGGCGCCCACTTCATCGGCGATCTCGCGCATCTTGGCCCAATCCCACTTGAGCGAATACGCCGAGCCGCCGCCGATGATCATCTTCGGCTTTACCTCGTGCGCCTTGGCGCGCATGGCGTCGTAGTCGATCGTCTCTGCGGCGGTGAGGCCGTAAGCGTTGGCCTTGAACCATTTGCCGCTCATGTTGAGCGCCATGCCGTGCGTCAGGTGACCGCCCTCGGCGAGCGAGAGCCCGAGAAAGGCATCGCCCGGCTGCATCAGCACAAAGTAAACCGCCGTGTTGGCCTGCGCGCCGGAGTGCGGCTGCACGTTGACGAATTTGGCGCCGAACAGCGATTTCAGGCGCTCGATGGCGAGCGTTTCGGCAACGTCGACAAACTCGCAGCCACCGTAGTAGCGGCGACCCGGATAGCCCTCGGCGTATTTGTTGGTGAGCTGCGAGCCCTGCGCTTCCATCACGGCTTTCGACGTGTAGTTTTCGCTGGCGATCAACTCGATGTGATCTTCCTGGCGCTGGTTCTCGGCGTTGATGACGGCGAAGACGTCGGCGTCGACGGCGGCGAGCGGCGAGGTGAAAAATTCCGGGCGGGCGTTCATGAGCATGTCCTTTCAAAACGATGATTGGTGCACCGTCGGCTGACATGAACACGCGGCATGGCGTGCGCTCAGATCAACCCGTACAAAGGCGCGGGGCGCAGACGGCACATGCCCAGGCGGACGGCGGATTTGCGACCGGTGCCCCAGCCGCAACAGCATGCTTCCTGAGGGTGGCTCCCTCTCAGACGACGCCCCAAAACGATGCTTCGGGATCGACGCTTACGCCAGTTACATGCCTGCCGCGATTATAGGTTGTGGAGGATTGCCGGCGTCAGCAGTTTTTTTCCGTAATGCTCATCCACGCTGGGCATAGACACAAGAATAGCTACTTGTCGACTTTCAATTGAATCACGTCTCTAGCCCAATGCCGACGCCATTCTCATGAAAAGCTGTATCCCGCAAGCGACCGCCGTTACATCCCGATCTGACGCAGCCCCCAGAACGAGATGATGGCAACCACGGTGGGGCCGAGCGCCGAGCAGAACAGCCACAGTGGACTGATGTGCTCGTCATCGAAAAAGCCCTTGAGGATCGCATAACCCGCGGGGTTGGGCGCGTTGGCGATCACCGTGAGACCGCCGCCGGTCACCGCGCCGGCGACCAGCATGTATTTGAACTCCGGTGTCAGCCCGGAGACCAGCGAGCCCAGGTAGGTCAGCGCCGCGTTGTCGGTGATGGCCGTCAGCGCCGTGGCACCAAAGTACACCTGATCCGGGGACATCTTGAGCAGCAGCGGCTGCAGCCACCATTGCTGCATGCCACCGAGCACCACCAGTCCGGCCAGGAAGAAGCCCACCATCAGTGCCTCACGCAGGATCAGGCGGTCCTGGTGCTGCGGATAGGCGCTGGCGATACCCAGGAAGAGCAGCAGGATTCCCATGAACAGCGCCGGGTGGTGCGCGAACACCACGACGCCGGCAAGCAGCAGCACATGCGTGGAACACACGGAAAACGGAACCCGCCCTTCGGACGCTCCATCCGACGTGCTGCGCAGCACCCGCAGCTCATTGAAAAACAGCGTCGCCGCCACCGCCGCGTTGATCGCCACCGCCAGTGCGGCACGCCAGCCAAAGTGGCTGATCATGAAGCCGATGTTCCAGTCCCACTTGGCAGCCACCATCAGCACCGGCGGCGCGGCGTAAGGGGTCAGCACACCGCCGATCGACACGTTGACGAATAGCACGCCCAGGGTGGCATAGCGCAGCCGCGCCGAGAGCCCCGCCTTGTAGAAGCGGTCGCGCAGCATGAACGCGCCCAGCGTCATCGCAGCAGGCTCGGTAATGAACGATCCGAGCAGCGGCACCACGGTCAGAATAATCCAGTAAAACGCTACCGCCCGCGGCAACGGCAACATGCGCGACAGCCCCGTCACCGCCAGCTTGGCGACATGCAGCACCGGCTTGCTGGCTGCCACCACCATGATCGCGATGACGAACAGCGGCTCGGTGAAATTGCGCCCATCAATGTAATCAGTGCCGGCCTTCATGCCGCCGGTGACGAACAGAAAAATCAGCAGCGCGCCGGACCACAGGCCGAACACCGCCTCAACCTCACCAAGCAGATGAAACAGCCCTTCATGCTTGGGGAAGCGATGCCCGAGCGACGCAATCTTTGGCGCCAGAAAGGTGTGCAGGATCGCCAGCACAAACAGCACGGCGGCAACGGTCTCGGTGGTAGTTGGATTCATCGGCATCCCGGTCGATCAACGAAGCATGAAATTGGTGCACGCTGAGCTGCCGTGCGGCGCCGCCACGCGCGCTTGCCAGCTACTTGGGCGACAAGATTATTGTAGGCATTGCAACAGCTCGCTCCCCATGCGTCAAAGATGGGGAAAACCCATGAAGTCAGGGTGTTTTGACAACCATACAATTCGGGCCAAGGTCGAAAAGAAGCAGTACAGACCGCAGCATTGCGCACCGTTCCGGTGGCGAGCCCAATCACTCAAGCACTCAAGGAGAGAGCATGCAACGTCGTGATTTTCTAACCAAGGCGGCAGCCAGCGCGGCCACCGGTGGCGCCATCCTCGGCGCCCCCGCCGTCATCGGCCAGGCGCCGGCAGTCCGCTGGCGTTTGACGTCGGCATTCCCGAAGTCGCTGGACACGATTTACGGCGCAGCAGAAGTCTTCGCGCAGGAAGTCAGCAAGGCCACCGGCGGCAAGTTCCAGATCTCGGTGCACGCCGCTGGCGAAATCGTGCCGACGCCGGGCCTCGTCGATGCCGTGCAGAACGGCACCGTTGAAGCCGGGCATACCGCCCCATACTACTACTTCGGCAAGGATGAGACGTTCGCCCTCGGCTGCGCGATTCCGTTCGGGCTCAACAGCCGCCAGATGAGCGCCTGGATGTTCGAAGGCAATGGCCTCAAGCTGATGCGCGAGTTCTACGCCAAGTACAACATGATCAACTTCCCCGGCGGCAATACTGGCGCCCAGATGGGTGGCTGGTACCGCAAGGAGATCAAGACGGCAGCTGACCTGAAGGGCCTCAAGTTCCGCGTTGGCGGCTTCGCTGGCAAGGTTTGCGAGCGTATGGGCATGGTGCCGCAGAACATCCCCGGCGGCGAAATTTATCAGGCACTGGAAAAAGGCACGATTGATGCCGCCGAATGGGTCGGTCCCTACGACGACCAGAAGCTTGGCTTCAACAAGGTCGCGCCGAACTACTACTACCCCGGCTGGTGGGAAGGCGGTCCACAGCTCGACTTCTTCATCAATCAAAAGGCCTGGGATTCGCTCAACGGCGAATACAAGGCGATCGTCGAAGCCGCTGCCTCGCACGCCCACGTGATCATGCAAGCGCGCTACGACGCACGCAACCCGGCGGCCCTGAAGCAACTGGTCGCCGGCGGCACCAAGCTGCATGCATTCAGCGATGAGATCATGAACGCAGCGTTCAAGGCATCGATGGAGCTTTACGCAGAAATCTCGGCGAAGAACGCCAACTGGAAGAAGGTCTACGACGACTACGCCAAGTTCCGTGCCGACCAGAATCTCTGGTTCCGCTTCACTGAAGCGCGTTTCGACCGCTTCATGCAGTCGCAAAAGCTGTAACCCGCTCGCGCGACAACCGCACAGCCCGCACGGCGCAAGCCCTGCGGGCTTTTTGTTGCACGCAACATGACGAACTGACTGGCTGTCCAAGCCACCACCCGACGGATGCGACGTACGCTTGTCCAGATGAATTGACACCGCGCAAACTGCGGTCGCCGACGCTCCATAAAATCTGTTGCAATGGCGCCCCTCGCATGGGGCGTTGTTGTTATCTGTTTCGCCGTGACCGCGTCACGGCAGTTTTGGAGTTGCTATGAAGCGTCGTGATTTTTTGAGCAAGGCAGCCGCGACTGGCGCCACGGCCGGTGCCATCCTGGGCGCCCCGGCCGTCATTGGCCAATCCCCGGCCGTCCGTTGGCGCCTGACGTCGGCGTTCCCGAAGTCGCTCGACACCATTTATGGTGGTGCGGAAGTGTTCGCCCAGCAGGTCAGCAAGATGACCGGCGGCAAATTCCAGATTTCGGTGCACGCATCGGGCGAAATCGTGCCGACGCCCGGCGTGGTGGACGCGGTGCAGAACGGCACCGTGGAAGCGGGCCACACCTGCGCTTACTACTACTTCGGCAAGGACGACGCTTTTACGCTCGGCTGCGCCATTCCATTCGGTCTCAACAGCCGCCAGATGAGTGCGTGGATGTACGAAGGCAACGGCATGAAGCTGATGCGCGAGTTCTACGCCCGCTACAACATGCTCAACTTCCCGATGGGTAACACTGGCGCCCAGATGGGCGGCTGGTATCGCAAGGAGATCAAGTCACTCGCCGATGTGAAGGGTTTGAAATTCCGTGTCGGCGGCTTCGCTGGCAAGATTTGCGAGCGCCTCGGCATGGTGGCGCAGAACATTCCCGGCGGCGAGATTTATCAGGCCCTGGAAAAAGGCACCATCGACGCTGCTGAATGGGTCGGCCCGTACGATGACCAGAAACTCGGCTTCTCGAAAGTGGCGCCGAACTATTACTACCCTGGCTGGTGGGAAGGCGGCCCGCAGATTGATCTCTACGTCAACCAGAAGGCATGGGATGCACTGACGCCGGAATACAAGGCCATCGTCGAAGCGGCCGCATCGCACGCTCACGTCGACATGCAGGCGAAGTACGACGTGAAGAATCCTGTTGCGCTCAAGCAGCTGGTTGCCAGCGGTACCAAACTGCATGCCTTCAGTGACGAGATCATGAACGCGGCGTTCAAGGCGTCGATGGACATGTACTCCGAGCTGTCGGCCAAGAACCCGGCGTGGAAGAAGATCTACGAGGATTTCTCGAAGTTCCGCAGCGATCAGAACCTCTGGTTCCGCTTCACTGAGGCGCGTTTCGACCGCTTCATGCAGTCGCAAAAGCTGTAACCGCTTTCACGATCTCTCCGCAGTTCACATGCAGCCCGCACGGCGTTCGCCCTGCGGGCTTTTTTGCGCCCGTCAGGCCTCGGGAGGTATACGAGTCAGAAGTTCTCGTCGGCTCTCAGATAGCGCCAGTGGCCGATCGGCAAATCACCGAGCAGCACGCCGCCGATGCGGATGCGCTTCAACGCCACGACTTTCAGACCAACCAGTTCACACATGCGGCGGATCTGGCGTTTCTTGCCTTCGCGCAGGATAAAGCGGAGCTGGTCCTCGTTTTGCCACCAGACCTTGGCGGGCTTGAGCGCCGCGCCGTCAAGTGCGAGACCGTGGTTCAGGCGACGCAGCTCGGCATCGGGCAGGCGTCCGCCGCGCAGCGACTGCACGCGCACGAGATATTCCTTCTCCACGCCGGAGTCCTCGCCAATCAGCTGCTTGGCGACGCGACCGTCCTGCGTCAACACCAGTAGTCCAGTCGAGTCGATATCCAGCCGCCCGGCGGGCACCAGGCTCTTCAACTGTTCGCGCTGGAAGCGCAGCGGCGCGCGGTCGTCACGCCAGCGATTTTCGGGGCGTACCAGCACGACGGCGGGCTCGTAGCCGTCTTCCGCCTGACCGCTGACGTAACCAATCGGCTTGTTGATCAGCACGGTCACGCGGCTCGCCTGCTCCTGTGCAGCCGCGCGAACAATGGTGATTTTCTGGTGCGGCAACACTTTTTGGCCGAGCACAGCGGGCGCTCCGTCCACATGGACCCAACCCTGTTCGATCCATGCGTCCGCCTCGCGGCGTGATGCGAGCCCGAGTTCGCTCATGCGCTTTGAGAGTCGTACTGGTTCGGTCATGGCAGGGTCGGATGAGATGGGATGAGATGGGATGAGCAATCGCGCCAGCCACTGGCACAAAAACAAAGAGCACCGGCAGGTGCTCTTTGTCGGGAAGGAAAGCAAGTCTACTTCTTCCCTTCTTCCTTCTTCACTGCATCGAGGATCGCCTTCATCGCATCGTCCTCACTCTTGCCCGCTGCCGGAGCTGCGGGCGCAGCTGGCGCGGTGCCTGGTGTGGCCGGCGCCTGGCCGTCAGGAGCTGGTGTGCCCTGCTTGAACAATTCGTCCATGCTGCGCTCCTTGTCCTGCGACTTTTCCTCGGCTGGCTGCTCGATCTTCACCTTGTCGAGATCGACTTTCACTTCCTTGTCGAGGCCACCGGTCACGATGCCCGGGAAGGCAATGATCAAGCCCACCATGATGATCTGGATCACCACAAACGGTACGGCCCCCCAGTAAATCTGCATGGTCGTTACCGGCTGCACCAGCTTCTTGGTGATGCGGTCGGTGTATTCCTTCACCGGAGCCACGCTGCGGAGGTAGAACAGCGCGAACCCAAAGGGCGGGTGCATGAACGAGGTCTGCATGTTGACACCGAGCAGCACACCGAACCAGATCAGATCAATGCCAAGCTTCTCCGCCACCGGGCCAAGCAGTGGCACCACGATAAACGACAGCTCGAAGAAGTCGAGGAAGAACGCCAGCACGAAGATCAGGATGTTGACCACGATCAGGAAGCCAACCTGGCCGCCCGGCAAGCCGGTCAGCAGGTGCTCAACCCATTTGGGACCATCCACGCCCTGGAACACCAGGCTGAAGATGGTGGAGCCGATCAGGATGAACACCACGAAGCAGGACAATTTCACTGTCGTATTCAGCGCCTGCTTCAGCAGTCCGAAACTCAACCGCCCCCTGGCTACGGCCATTGCCAGCGCACCGATGGCCCCCATCGCGCCGCCCTCAGTCGGGGTAGCGATGCCAAGAAAGATAGTGCCAAGCACGAGGAAGATCAGCAACAGCGGCGGGATCAGCACGAAAGTGACGCGCTCGGCCATGCGCGACAGCAGGCCCCAGCCGGTCAGCTTGTTGACTACCGCCGCGACAAATGCAATCAGCACGCCTACACACATGGCAACAACGATTGTTTCGTCAAGCGGAACTGAAAGCGGCGGCTGACCTTTCCACCAGGTCAGGATGGCGCCGTAGTTCTTGGCAAAAACTACAGCAGCAGTCGTTGAGATGACTGTCAGCGCGACCAGCGACTGCAGGCCGGACTTGCCATCGTCTTCGCGGATGGTCCGCGCCTCCATCGGCAGCGCTGGCACCCACGTCGGCTTGACGAGTGCAATACCGATCACATAGAGGGCATACAGGCCAGTCAGAATGAAACCGGGAATAAACGCACCTTTGTACATGTCACCGACGCTGCGACCAAGTTGGTCTGCCAGGATGATCAGCACCAGTGACGGCGGAATGATTTGGGCGAGCGTGCCAGACGCTGCGATCACACCACTCGCCAGACGCCGGTCATAGCCATACCGCAGCATGATCGGCAGTGAGATCAGACCCATCGAGATGACCGATGCCGCCACCACGCCGGTGGTTGCCGCCAGCAGGGCGCCGACAAAAATCACGGCGAAAGCAAGGCCGCCACGTACAGGGCCGAACAGTTGGCCGATGGTGTCGAGCAAATCTTCGGCCATGCCGCTTCGCTCGAGAATCAGCCCCATCAGGGTGAAGAACGGAATCGCCAGCAGCGTTTCGTTCTTCATGATGCCAAATATGCGCAGCGGCAACGCCTGCAGGAGCGACTCGGGAAGGATTCCCAGCTCGATGCCGATGAAGCCAAAGAACAACCCGCAGGCACCGAGGCTGAATGCCACCGGGAAGCCGAACAGCAGGAACACGATCAGGCCCGCGAACATGATCGGGGCCATATTGTTGATGATTGCTTGCAGCATGATGATGGGTCCCGTTACGCCTTGCTGCCTTGCGCGTTGGCCTCGGCCAGCCGACGGATCTCTTCAGCCAGCTCTTCTTCTGCCGACTTCTCGCCTTTTTTGGCAGTCGGGTCCTCGATCAATCCTTTCAGAAATGCGAAGCGCTTGATCAGCTCGGACAATGCCTGCAACAGCAACAGCGAAAAGCCCAGTGGCAGCATCGTGTATACGGGCCACAAGGTCAGCCCGCCAGCGTTCGCCGAAGTCTCCCCCGAGCGCAACGCCTGCAGAAACCAGGGCATGGAGAACCAAAGCACCGCGAAGCAGACCGGCAGCAAGAACAGCACGAAGCCGATGATGTCGATCCAGATTTGTCCGCGTTTGGAAAAGCGACCAGAGATTACGTCGATTCGTACATGCTCGTTGTTCAGCAATGTGTAGCCCGCTGCGAGCAGGAAAGACGTGGCAAACAAATACCACTGTACTTCTAGAAAGGCGTTGGAGCCGATGTCGAATGCCTTGCGTACGATGGCATTGACGCAACTGATAACTGTTGACGCAAAAATCATCCACATCATCAACCAGCCAATCCCGGTGTTGAGCTTGTCGATGGCTTTGCTTAGCGCAAGCAGGCCCTGCATTTGTTAACTCCCCGTTTGTTGCATTGCAAGAAATTCTTGCCGGATTCAAGCGCTTTGCATACGGCGTTTACCCGCGTGATGCCATGCACAATGATTTGATCGACAACAAAAAAAACGCGGTCAGCTGTTGCACCGCGCAAGTTTGCGCTGTTTAGTCAGTACGCGGTCAGGTACCGGCAATCTGCATTGACTCGATCAGCAGTGAACCCACCAATTTAGAGCCGCGACGATCGATGTCGTCGCCGATGGCAACGATGCGCTGATACAGATCGAGCAGGTTGCCGGCGATGGTGATCTCTGACACCGGATAGGCGATCTCGCCGCCTTCCACCCAGAAGCCTGCGGCGCCACGTGAATAGTCGCCCGTGACTGGATTGACGCCCTGCCCCATCAGCTCGGTCACGAGGAGGCCGCGCCCCATTTGGCGCGCCAGCGTCGCCGTGTCACCCTGTACCGTCGGTGTCACCAGCAGATTGTGATTGCCGCCGGCATTGCCGGTGGACTGCATGCCGAGCTTGCGCGCCGAATAAGCAGAGAGAAAGTAGCCCCGCACGACGCCCTTTTCGATGATGCTGCGCCGCTGGCAGGTGACGCCTTCCTGGTCGAACGGTGAGCTGGCGTAGGCCTGCGCAATGAACGGATCGTCCACGATATCGACCAGCGGTGCAAACACCGGCTTGCCCATGCTGTCGAGCAGGAACGACGTCTTGCGATAAAGCGACCCGCCAAAAAGCGCGCTGATGGCGTGACCAATAAAGCCGCCGGCGATTTGTGGTGTCAGCAGCACTGGTGCGCTTTGCGTGGCCAGCTTGCGCGGATTGAGACGCGCCACTGCGCGCTCGCCGGCCTTGCGCCCGACAGCCTCTGCAGCCTCAAGCGCTGCAGGCACGCGATGCGAGGTGTACCAGTCGTCACGCTCCATATTGTCGCCGTCGGTGGCAACCATTGCGCAGCCGATGTAGTGGGCGCTGCCCTTGTAGCCGCTGCAGAAGCCATGCGAGTTGGCATAGACAAACTCTGATTCGCTGGCGCTGACCGAGGCCCCCTCGCTGTTGTCAATGCGCTCATCGACAGCGAAGCCAGCATCCTCGCAACGCTTGGCAATCGCAATCGCCGCATTGGCATCGATCGCCCAGGGGTGATAGAGGTCAAGGTCGGGAATGTCCTTGGCCATCAACGATGCATCAGCGAGGCCAGCAAAGGGATCGGGGCTGGTGTATTTGGCGATGGTCAGTGCCTTGTCGACCGCCGCGTTGACGGCATCCGGCGAAAAGTCACCGCTGCTCGCGTTGCCTTTGCGGCCGCCAACGTAAACGGTCACGCTGAGCCCTTTGTCGACGTTGTGCTCCAGCGTCTCCAGTTCGCCCAGCCGCACCGTGACATTGAGACCGTTGCCCTGCGTCACTTCGGCATCGGCCTGGTCCGCACCGTTGCGACGGGCGCGGTCCAGCACGGCGAGCGCGACATCACGGAGGGCTTCGGACGAGAGGGCAAAAGACATGGCAGCAGCAGGCAAAAGACGGTCGACAAGGGGAGCGCTGAATAAGGCCCCGCGAAGCTGCGCGCGGCGGATCGGGATGGATGGCGAGGCGCAAAACGCAGTCGTAGCGGGGCTACGACGAGGCTTTGCAACGATGCCAGCCGCCCGAGTCCGGCGATGCGCGGCTCGCGAGGGACTTGTTTAGCGCTTCCCAAGCATAGCCGAGTGGCCTTGCGGCAAAATCGTGGCATGGCCCGCCCACCGAAGAATCCACGTCCGGTCGTCGACGAACCGTCGAAGACGCAGCTCAAGAAGAACATGCACGCGCTGCAGGAGCTTGGCGAAACCCTCACCACGCTAAGCCGTGATCACCTCGATCAGCTCGATTTGCCCGAAGCCCTGCGCGACGCGCTCGACGAGCTGGAACGCGTAGGCAAGCACGAAGCGCGGCGCCGGCACATGCAGTTCATCGGCAAGCTGATGCGCGAGGTGGACCCGGAGCCGATCCGTGCCCAGATTGATCGCTGGGAAACCGGCACCCGGGCCAACAAGACCGCGTTCAAGGCCAGCGAGCGCTGGCGCGAGCGGCTGATCGCCGAACCCGATGCGCTGAACGAGTTCCTCATGGCGCAGCCCGAGGTTGACCGCGAGGAGCTGGCAACCCTGATCGGCAAGGCACGCACGCAGGCGGCGCGTGGCGAGGCGCCTGCGGCATCACGGCAAGTGTTTCGCGTGGTCTATCGCGCGATGACCAAAATCTGAACAGTAAAACGGCGGGCTGGCAACGTGTTTGACGCAGTAAAAATTGGGGTTGTCTCCATTTCCGATCGCGCCTCCACCGGCGTCTACGAGGACAAGGGCATTCCGGCGTTGCAGGAGTGGCTGGGCGCCGCAGTCAGGAATCCGGTCACTTGGGCAACGCGGCTGATCGCCGACGAGCAGCCGCTGATCGAATCAACACTGGTGGAGCTTTGCGACGTCGAGCACTGCGATCTGGTGCTCACCACCGGCGGCACCGGACCGGCACGGCGCGACGTCACGCCGGAAGCCACGCTGGCAATTGCGCACAAGGTGATGCCGGGCTTCGGCGAGCAGATGCGGCAGATCAGCCTGAACTTTGTACCGACCGCGATCCTGTCACGGCAGGTGGCGGTGATCCGCAGCAACGCGCTAGTGATCAACCTGCCGGGGCAACCCAAGAGCATCAGGGAGACGCTGGAAGGGCTGCGCGATGCCGACGGCAAGGCCAGCGTGCATGGCATCTTCGCTGCGGTGCCCTATTGCATCGACCTGATCGGCGGCCCCTACATCGAAACCAACGACACCGTCTGCAAGGCGTTCCGTCCGAAAAACGCGATCCGGCCGACGCCAGCGGCGTCGAATTGACCGCCGCTCGCCGGTATCAGCTTTTCTGCGAAACCTCCATTTGAACTGGGGCATCAGCCACAATTGCCTGAGACTCGACTTTTATCGATTTCGGTTACTTAGCCCACATCCAATGCGGGTCTGATCAAAAAGTTGCTAGCGCCAGTGACCAGGTACCCAGTAGTGCCCGCGGTAATCGCGATGCCAGTAGCCGGTGTTCCATGTGCGGTAGCCGGCTGGCGGCAAGGTCCAGTGCCCACGGTTCCACAGGTAGCGGCCGCCCGCCCAACTGTAGTAGCCGCCGATCCACACGTAGCCAGCGCCAGGTGTTGCCGGGATCGGCTCCACATACGCGGCCGGCGGCGGCGTATCGACATAGACGATGGGACCGGGCACCCGCGCTGCAACGACGCAGCCGGTGAGTACGGCGGCGGCGGCAACGCTCAGCAGTATCGAGCCGAGCGGGCGAATGGACAGGGGTGAAATTGAACGAATGCGCATGAGAGCCTCCTGTGCGGGGCATTTCCCGCGTTGACTCCCTGCCAACGAACGGCGTCAACGCGAGGTTGACGCCAGATACCACTGTTACTTTTGCTTACGCAGATTGGTCGAAATCGCGAACGGCTGCCATTCGCGCAGACCGCTGACGCGACAGGTGGCCACCACCAGCGTTGCCAGCAGCAGGGCCGCCATCGCATTGTGGGCAGTGGCCAGCACGATCGGCTGGTCAAGCAACACCGTGGCGATCCCGATGCCGATCTGAGCCAGCAGCACCAGCTTGATCAGGATTGCCTGCCGCCTGAGCGCCGCGTGCGCGCGCATCAGCGCCAGCGCTGCCGCGATCACGACGACGGTGGTGATCAGCGCTCCCCAGCGATGCGCCCAGTGAATGGCACGCAATGCCTCTATCGACAGAAAGCTGCCATCTGGATTGCGCCCGAGCGCACGCGCGAACGCAAATCCCTCGGCCCAATCCACCTGCGGCGTCAGGCTGCCGTTGCAGCCAGGGAAATCGGCACAGGCAAGCACTGCGTAGTTGGTGCTGACCCAGCCGCCCAGAAATATCTGCACCGTCAGCACAGCGAGCGCCAGCCAAGCCAGCACGCGAGTACGGCCGGATACAGCCACCGTCATCGCCCGGGTGTCGCCCTCGCGCTGTCGTTGCCGCGTCCAGAACCAGAGCAGCATCGCCAGCAGCAGCATGCCGCCCATCAGGTGCGCCGTCACCACGATGGGCATCAGCTTGAGCGTCACCGTCCACTTGCCGAACATGCCCTGGGCAATCACCACCACCAGCAATAGCGCCGGCCAGTACCAGTTCACCGGTGTCGCAGCATCAGTCAGTGTTGCGCCGGAACGGCGGCGCTGCGCGAGCAGCGCCCGCACGAACATCACCAGGATCAGCGCACCGATGAACGACGCCAGGTAGCGATGGAGCATCTCGATCCACGCCTTGCCGTGGCTCACCGGCCCGTGCGTACCGCCCTGCTCGGCAATCGCCTGATTGATCTGCGCACTGGCCTGTGCCGGCAGCAACTGGCCATAGCAGCCGGGCCAGTCCGGGCAGCCAAGGCCGCTGTCGGTCAGACGGACAAAGCCGCCAAATACGATCAGGTCGAAAGTGAGGAACGCGACCAGTGCGACCAGTCGCCCCCAGCGCAAGCGGAAGCCAAACCAGAGCGCCAGCAGCAGCAGCGCCACCCACATGATCGCGTTGACCGTGGACAGCGAGAATTGCCAGATGATTGGCTCGGACGAAGGCATGGGCGGTTCGGTATGTGCAGCCTGCAGGCGAGGCAAACCGCAATTTTAGGCGCGGCCAACGCAGCACGGGCACGCGCGCATTCCGCCCCTCACCCGCGGCGGTCAGCACCACCCTGGTAGTACACCCGCTTCGCCGCGTACATGGCATCGTCCGCCGCCCGCAGGGCGCGATCGAGCTCGCCGGCGCGCTCACAGACGGCGGTGCCAATCGAGAATGACAGCGCCGGTCCCTGGTAGAACTGGTTGTTCAGCTCGACCACGAGTTTCAGGCTCTCCATCAGCGTCGCCATTTCGATGGCGGTGTGACGCGGCAGCAGGCAGGCAAATTCATCACCCCCAACCCGGGCTGCCTGCGCGGTATCGCCCAGGGCCTTCTTCAGCGCCTCGCCCGCACGACGCAGCAGGGCATCGCCAGCGGCGTGACCAAACTCGTCGTTGGCACGCTTGAGGCCGTTCAAATCGACGGCCAGCACACCCACCGGGAACGGTCCACGGCGGTTGAGTCGGGCGATTTCATCGTCGTAGAACGCGCGGTTGCGCAGCTTGGTCAGCGCATCGTGCTTGCCGAGGAATTCAAGGTAGGACTCTGCCTTCTTGCGTGCCGTAATGTCGGTCAGCGCCACCTGCACCAGATCCCAGTCTGCCTCATGGCCCGGCAGCACCGCCCATTGCATGTGCAGATTGATGGCGTCGCCGCGCAGCGAGTAGTTAAGCGTTTCGCGCGACTGGAACAGATTGCCATGCCAGCAGTCGAGCAGTTGCTCGGCGAACGAACGCCCCATTTCATCGCGAAAGATCTCCGGCAGCCGCGCCAGCAGTTCCTCTTTGCCGCTCGCACCAAACAGGTTCAGGGTCTGGCGGTTGACATCGACGACGCGGATGCGCTCCATGCACGACCGCACGAACTCCGGATGCACATCGACGAAGGTGCGGAAGTCGGTGATGCCCTGCTCACGCACATCGTCAAGCAGGGCTTTCACCTCGCTGAAATCCTCGACCCACAGCGACACCGGCGACAGATCGAACAGCCCGCGGGCATAGGCCTCGTTGCTGGCCGCCGCCTGCCGCGCCCGCTTCTCTGCGGTGAAGTCCTCGATCGCCATCAGCATGCGATCCCACGGGCGCACGGCATCAGCCAGCCGGTTGACGTTGAGCCGGATATCAAGACGGCTGCCGTCGAGTGCGTAGTTGATGGTCTCGGTGCGGTAGGACAACGCCCCCTCCCATAACTGGCTGATCTCCGCAATTGCCGCGTTCTGGTCGCTGTTGTCGAAAATGCGGTCGCCCGCTGCCAGCAACGCATCAAGATCCTTTGCCCCGTAGAGATCAAGCGTACGCTGATTGACCTTGAGCACCCGGATGCAGGAAAAGTATTCGCCGATGGCACCGGGTCGTTCGGTCAGGAAGCGGCGAATGTCGGTGACACCGTTGTTGCGCCACGACTGCAGCAGCTCGTAGACCCCGCTGAAATCCTCAAGCCAGAGGGAAACCGGTGCCAGATCAAACAGCGGATCGGGCGCGGCAATGTCGGTGGGTGAAGCAGCAGACAACATCGCAGCATTGTCGTCGTCGCCGCGAAGAAAGACAACCGGGCTCGTCCGATCGCCGCTGTACCCCGGTACGCCCCCATAGAATCAGGGCATGCGCCTATTCCGTCTGGCAAAAATCGTTGCCGTCTTTCATCGCTACGGGCTCGACGAGTTCGTGCTGCACGATGCCCCCAATCCCCTGCTGCGCGGCCTCGGCAAACTGCTCGGCGCGCGCAGCCACAGCATGCCGCGCGGCGAGCGGCTGCGCCGTGCGCTGGAGTCACTGGGCCCGATCTTTGTCAAGTTCGGGCAGGTGCTGTCCACCCGGCCCGATCTGATCCCACCCGACATCGCCAGCGAACTCTCGCGGCTGCAGGACCGCGTGCCACCGTTTCCGGCCGAGGACGTGCGCCGCGTGCTCGAGGCCGCCTATGGCCGCCCGGTCGAGCAGGTGTTCGCGAGCTTTGACTGGCAACCCGTTGCCAGCGCCAGCGTAGCGCAGGTGCATTTCGGATCGATCCAGCTCAAGGCTGGCGATGCCTTCGAGACGCGCGATGTCGCCGTCAAGGTGCTCAGGCCCAATATCCTGCCGGTCATCGAGAGCGATCTTGCGCTGATCCGGGTACTCGCGGGCTGGGTCGAAAAGTTCAGCGCTGACGGCCGACGCCTGAAGCCGCGCGAAGTGGTCGCCGAGTTCGACAAGTATCTGCACGATGAGCTTGATCTCGTACGCGAGGCCGCCAACTGCTCGCAACTGCGCCGCAATTTCGCCGGCTCGCCGCTGCTTTACATGCCCGAGGTGCACTGGGACTGGTGCGAGCAGAACGTGATGGTGATGGAGCGCTTGCATGCGACGCCGGTGAGTCAGGTGGACACCCTGCGCGAGGCAGGCGTTGACATCAAGAAGCTCGCCCGCGACGGTGTGGAAATTTTCTTCACGCAAGTGTTCCGCGATGGCTTCTTCCACGCCGACATGCACCCCGGCAACATCGCCGTGCGCACTGACGCGGCGCATCTGGGCCAGTATGTCGGTATGGATTTCGGCATCGTGGGTACGCTGACCGATGTTGATCGCCGCTATCTTGCCGAGAACTTTCTCGCCTTCTTCCGTCGCGACTACCGTCGGGTGGCGGCAGCGCATATCGAATCAGGCTGGGTGCCGCCAGGTACCCGCGTGGATGAGCTGGAGAACGCCGTGCGCAGCGTCTGCGAACCGATCTTCGACCGGCCGCTAGCCGACATTTCATTCGGCAAAGTGCTGATGCGGCTGTTTCAGGTGTCGCGCCGCTTCAACGTCGAGATTCAGCCGCAACTGGTGTTGCTGCAAAAGACGCTGCTTAATGTAGAAGGACTCGGCCGCCAGCTTGATCCTTACCTCGACCTGTGGGCCACCGCGCAACCCTTCCTCGAAAAGTGGATGCGCGACCAGATCGGACCCGAGGCCATCAGGAAGCGTCTGACCGAACAGGCGCCGTATTTGTCGTCGGCTTTGCCGCAGTTGCCGCGACTGATCCATCAGGCCCTGGAACGGCGTGCCGAGCCACCGGCACCGGTCAGCATCCACACGCGCTCAATCTGGACCAACGTCTGGCTCGCCATCATCGCGTTCTGCCTGCTGGCCATTCTGGGCACGCTGTGGATTCCGCTGCTGCTGGAATGAAGCACGGCGCGGCAGACGAATGACGCCGCTGTCGCTCGATCAGCCGTGGGGACGCGGCTATCAAGTGACGCACACTCACGCCTTCGCGGGTGAAGCGCCGCTGCCTGCCTCAAACTTTCTGCCACGCGGCCTCGGCCGCAGTTACGGCGATCTTTGCGTCAATGACGGCGGCACCTTGCTGCACAACTTCCGGCGTGACCGCCTGCTCGCGTTCGACGACAAACTCGGTGTGCTGAGTTGCGAAAGCGGCGCGTCGCTGGCTGACATCGCGCAAGTGTTGCTGCCGCGTGGCTGGTTTCTGCCAGTCGTCCCCGGCACTCGCTACGTGACAGTGGGCGGCGCCATTGCCAACGACGTGCACGGCAAAAATCACCACGTTGCGGGCTGCTTTGGCGGCTTTGTCGAATCGCTGACGCTCGCCCGCAGCGACAGCGCCAGCCCGATTCATGTCACGCCAGATCATCCATGCTTCGCAACGACCGTCGCCGGTTTGGGCCTGAGCGGATTGATGCTCGATGCCAGCATTCGACTGAAGCGCGTCCCCGGCCCTAGCATTGAGCAGGAAATTCGCCTCTTCGGCGGCAGGCGCAGTGGCAGCGGCATCGACGGCTATCTCGAACTCGATGCCGAAAGCAAGCCGTGGGAATACACCGTCGGCTGGATCGACACACTGGATCGTGATCTGCGCGGCGTGTTCTTCCGCGGCCGTCACTGCGACGGTGCCGACGAATGGCTGGTGCCGCAACCGGCGCGACTCACGGTGCCGATTGATGCGCCGCAATGGGTGCTCGGCCGCTGGAGTGCCAGGGCCTTCAACGCGCTGTACTACCGGCTGCACGCGACGAAGACAGCGCAGCGGTCGGTGATCCCCATCTGGCCATTCTTCTTTCCACTCGACGCCGTGAACGCATGGAATCGCGCCTATGGCCGTCGCGGTTTCATCCAGTATCAGTTTGTGGTGCCCACCGCAGCGGCGCGCGGGACGGTGCCGGGCATCCTTGCGCACCTGCGCGAGGCGGGCGTGGCCAGCTATCTCGCCGTGATCAAAACGTTCGGCGATGTCCCCTCACCCGGCATCATGAGCTTCCCGATGGCGGGCACTACGGTGGCGCTCGACATTCCGGCACCGGACGAGCGTGACCGGCGTGCTCTGGATCGGGCGGATGCGATGGTCGCCGATGTCGGCGGCCGCGTGTACCCCGCCAAGGACGCGCGCATGTCAGCGACGATGTTCCAGCGCTTCTTCCCGCGCTGGCGCGAGCTTGAGGCCGCGCGCGACCCGGCGATCTCGTCGTCGTTCTGGCGCCGCGTCACCGCAGATGTTCATCAGAAAGGACCGCAGGCATGAGCGGCAACATGGCGTTGGCACCAGAGCCAACCTCAGCGACCACGCGCCAAATCGTAGTGGTGGGTGCCACTTCCGCCGTAGCGCAGGCAGCGATCCGGCTGTGGGCGGCACGCGGCGCCGCACTGGTGCTGGTCGGGCGCAATCGCGATGCATTGGACCGCGTAGCAGCGGACTCGCGAGTACGCGGCGCGGCATCCGTCAACACGCACGCGGGCGATCTCGCCGATGTTGCGTTTATCGACAGCCTCTGCGCGACCACAACGCCGGTGGTCGCGCTGGTAGCACACGGCAGCCTCACCGATTCAGCGCATGCGGAAGCCAGCGCCGAATACCTCGACTACGAGCTCACACTCAATTTCGTCAGCGCCGCGCAATGGCTGCAACGGCTGGCCCTGGCCTGCGAGCGTGCGGGCGGCGGCACGGTGGTGGCGATTTCCTCCGTCGCGGGTGATCGCGGGCGCGGCAGCAACCATGCCTACGGCGCAGCCAAGGCGGGGCTCACCGCGTTCTGCTCCGGCCTGCGTGCACGCATGGCCGCGCACGGGGTGCACGTCATTACCGTCAAGCCCGGCTTCATCGATTCGCCGATGACTGCACACATCGCCAAGAAAGGCGCGCTATGGGCCACACCCGAGGCGATTGCCGCCGGCATCCTGAAAGCCATCGACAGGCAGCGCGACGTGGTCTATCTGCCAGGCTTCTGGGCGCTGATCATGCTCATCATCAAGCATGTGCCGGAGCGGATTTTCAAGCGGTTGAAGTTTTAGCCGCGCGACTGGCGAGGCGAATTGCACCTGGCGCAAACTGATTGCGCCCAAAGGCCAATATCGGCAGCGCTACGCTTGCCCCTCCGGCGATCCTGCAAAGTGGTGCACGTGGCCGCGATGGTTTTCAATCCACTGCGGCGCCAGCGAGCCGATCAGCATCCCGGTCAGTGACGCAAGGACGCCCGCGAGCTGCTGCGGGAACGCCTCCCCCCAGCCCGGCAACAGCATGACGGCGAGCCAGACCAGCACGCCGAGAATGATCGATGCGATCGCGCCTTGCGTGGTGGCACGCTTCCAGTAGAGGCCAAAGACCAGCGGGACAAAGGCGCCGACCAGCGTCACTTGATACGCACCGGACACCATGTCGTAAATCTTGGTGCCGCGCGATGCCATCGCGTAGCCAAGTACCATGACCGAAAACACCAGCACGGCGACGCGCATGGCTTTCAGTGTCTGCTGGTCACTCATGTGTTTGTTCCAGTGCTTGTAGACGTTTTCGATGAACGTCACACTGGGCGCAAGCAGAGTCGCCGACGCACAGGACTTGATGGCGGAAAGCAGCGCGCCGAAGAAGATGACCTGCGCCACGAACGGCATGTGTTCGAGCACAAGCGTGGGCAGGATCTTTTGCGTGTCGCCTTTCAGCAACTCGGCGGTCTGCTCGGGCATGATGATCAGCGCAGCCACCACCAGGAACATCGGCACGAAGGCGAACAGCAGGTAGCAGATGCCGCCGATCACCGGGCCGCGGGTGGCAGCCTTGATGTCTTTCGCCGACATCACGCGCTGGAACACGTCCTGCTGCGGAATCGAACCGAGCATCATGGTGATTGCTGCGGCGAAGAAAAAGATCATGTCCTTCGCGTTCGGCTCCGGGAAGAAGCGGAACATGTCCTTGCTCTGCGCGTAGTCGATCACCTTGTCGGCGCCGCCGGCCATGTGGCCGGCCATGACGGCGATGATGGACAACCCCACCACCAGCACAATCATCTGGATGAAGTCGGTCAGCGCTACGCTCCACATGCCACCGAACAGCGTGTAGATAAGGATGGAGGCAACCCCGATCACCATGCCCCATTCGAAGCTGATGGCGCCATGCGAGAGGATGTTGAACACCAGACCGAGGGCCGTGACTTGGGCCGCTACCCAGCCGAGATAGCTCAGCATGATGATGATCGAACAGAGGATTTCCACCGACTTGCCGAAGCGCTGACGGTAGTAGTCGCTGATGGTGAGCAGCGTCTGCTTGTAGAGCTTCGCGGCGAAGAACAGGCCGACGAAAATCAGGCAGAACGAGGCGCCGAACGGGTCCTCCACCACGGTACCCAGATTACCCTGCACGAACTTGGCGCCGATGCCCAGCACCGTCTCGCTGCCGAACCAGGTCGCGAACGTCGTGGTAACGATCATGATCAGCGGCAGATGACGACCGGCAATCGCGTAGTCCGCCGTGTTTTTCACCCGCTTCGCTGCCCACAGGCCAATACCGATCGTCACCAGCAGATAGAGAAAAACGAACGCAAGCAGCATGCCTTACCCCTGAATCGCCTCAATTACCGCAGAGACCGGATGACGTTCAGCGCGCCCGGTCCGGCGCCATGCGGCACACCGCCGCCAGCGCTCGAATTTTGAACAGGCGCAAGTGTACGGGTTTGCGCGCCGCTACAATTCGCATCCGGACATGCAGATTGCATGCCCACCAACGCTAGGGGTGCTCGGCGGCGCAAGCCACCGGGCTGAGATGACACCCTGGAACTTGATCAAGGTAATACTTGCGCAGGGAAGCGTCGCAGATATCAGTCCGCACCGTTTCTGGTCGGGCCATTCGTGCACTTGACCCTGCCGTCGATTCAGGACTTTCGATGGCAACTACTTTCACTCCCTCCCCCATCACTGCCGTCGCGGCGGCTATCGCCACTGCGCTCGCCGCCACGAACGCAGTCGGCCAGACGACCACATCGTCACCGCAGCGCGTGGACACCGTCACCATCACGGCCAAATCGGCACCGGTGCTCGACAACGCCGATGTCGGTGGCTTCAGCGCGCCACTTGCCAAGACGCCGCAAAGCGTTACCGTGATCGGCGCCGATCTGCTGGCGGGCACCGCGACGCAATCGCTCTCCAATCTGCTCAAGCTGGATGCCTCGCTCGCCGACGCTTACAACACTACGGGCTACATCGAAAGCCTGTCGGTACGCGGCTTTCTGCTTGATCAGGCCGGCAACTTCCGTCGCAATGGCCTCGCCATTTCGAACTACGCGCCCATTGCACTGGAAAACAAGGAACGCATCGAAGTGCTCAAAGGGGTTGCCGGTTTGCAGTCGGGCGTGTCGGCGCCGGGCGGCCTGGTGAACTATGTCACCAAGGCTCCGCTCAGGGACGCATTCACCACCGCGACGCTTGCCACCGACGAACGCGGCGGCGCCAGGGTGCATGTGGATAGCAACGTGATGCTCGGCAGCATCGGTGCGCGCCTGAACGTGGCAGCGGAACGCCTGCGCAACCAGTTTGATCGCGCCGGTGGCGACCGCCAGTTTGCCAGCCTCGCGCTGGCGACCCAACTGTCAGCGCAAACATCGCTGAGTGCGGACTTTGAATATCACCGCAAGAGCCAGCCGTCGGTCCCCGGCCTCGGCCTGCTGGATCGCGACGGTGATGGCGTCGGCGACACCCTGCCCGCGCCCGTCAATCCGCGACTCAATCTGAACAACCAGTCATGGTCCCTGCCGTTCCAGGCGAAGGTCACTACGGCAGAACTTGCTCTCAGGCACCGCTTCAACGCCGACTGGAGCGCCCGTGTCGCAGCGAATGTGCAGCAATCGCGCATCAATGATCGCCTGGCCTTCCCGGATGGCTGCTCCAACGCACCAACCTACGTCTATCCCGGCCTCTGCGCCAACGGCGATGTCGATGTGTATGACTTCCGTAGCGAAGGCGAAAAGCGCAAGGTGGCAAGCTGGGACGCATCGGTTGCCGGACGCTTCAATGCCCTGGGCGTACGCCATGACGCGCGTTTCGGCCTGTCTGGTCGCAGCGTGCGCAATGATCTGCCGCCGACGCAGGCCTACAACTATGTCGGCAGCACCAACATCTTCGCCCCGGTCGCCCTGCCGGCGGACCCTTCGCTTACCGAACTCAACACCAACAGTCGCGAGCGTGCGGTAGAGAGCTACGCGTCGCTGCAGAGCGATCTGGGCGCGCAAGTGCAGTCGTTTGCCGGCGTGCGTGTGTCGCGTCTGCATCGCGCCAGTGAACGCAGCGATGGGTCGCGCGCCGTTGCCTACGATCAGACGGTCACCACACCGTGGGCCGGCCTCGCCTGGTCGCCTACCAGCGCCACCATGCTCTATGCGTCGTGGGGCCAGGGCGCCGAGCTGGAAGCGGTGCCGAACCGGCCGTCGCGCTTTGTGAACTACGGCGAAGCGCTGCCAGCGCTCAAGAGCAAGCAGGTCGAGATCGGTGGCAAGTGGCAGTTGAATCCGCGCATGCTGTTGACCGCCGCTGCGTTCAGTATCGACAAGCCTTACGCTGACGACGTCGCGACACCGAGCGGCATTCCGCTTCGCGTTGCTGGCGGCAAGGAAGCGCGCCACCGTGGCGTCGAACTTGCCGCGACTGGCCGCCTCGACGAAGCGCTTTCGCTGCAGGCGAGCCTGATGCTGCTCGACGCGAAGTACACCCGCGCGGTTGATCCGGCACTCGTCGATCAGCGCGTGACCAACGTACCGCGCAGCAAGGCATCGCTGTTTGCCGATTACAAGATCGCCGCCGTTCCGGGCCTTGCACTCAACGCACTCGCGAGCTACGAATCCGGCAAAACGGCCACCGCCGATGGCAGCGTGCAGCTGCCCAGCGCGTGGCAACTGGATGCCGGCGTGCGCTACCAGATCAAGCTGGCGGGCAAGTCCACGCTGTGGCGGCTCAACGTGGAAAACCTGACCAATCGCGTCTACTGGCGGGAAGCGCCGACCACTTACTGGGGCGGCGTCTATCTCTTCCCATCGACGCCTCGTACCGTGCGGGCGAGTGTGACGGTGGACTTCTAGCCCATCGTTGACGTTGCAGCGCCATGCTCGACACCGCCTTCACCCTGCTCGGCACCGCCGTCACCTGGCTGGAGGTGATCGCCTTCGTGCTGGCGCTGGCCAACATCGCCTGCAACGTGTTCGAGATTCACTGGGGCTGGCCGCTGACCATCATCGCCAGCGTCCTTTACGCATGGCTGTTCTACGCCAGCAAGCTGTATGGCGAGGCCGGTGTCAATGTCTTCTTTGCCGTGGCCGCGCTGTGGGGCTGGTGGCAGTGGCTGCGCGGTCATCGGTCCGGGTCGAGCGCGCCGCTCCGGATCGCGCGACTGGATTCGCAGGGCATCGTAATCACGGTGGCCGGTTGGGCCGTCGCCTGGCTCGGCTGCGCGCTGCTGCTGCGCGCGATCACCGACTCCGACGTGCCCTGGGCCGACGGTTTCGTCACCGCCGGCAGCGTAGTGGGTACCGTGCTGTTGGGCCGCAAGTTCATCGAGAACTGGCCGATCTGGCTGATCGTCAACGCCGCCAGCGTGGCGCTATTCGCCTACAAGGGGCTCACGCTCACGGTGGTGCTGTACGTGATCTTTTTCGGCCTGGCGATCTGGGGCTGGATCGGCTGGCGAGAACGGCTGGCGCGCAGCGAAATGGTGTCACGATGACGCCCAAACTCATCTGCATTCTCGGTGCCGAAAGCACCGGCAAAACGACACTCGCTCAGCAACTGGCCGTACACTTTGATTGCCCCTGGGTGCCCGAGTATCTGCGCGCGTTCTGCGACGAACGAGGCCGTACACCGTATCGCGATGAGCAGGCCCTGATTCTGGAGACCCAGCACATTCACGAACTGGCAGCAGCGGCCAACGCGCGAGCCATTGCGCCGCATGCTGCGGGTACGTCGGGACTGCCCTTTGTGTTCTGCGATACCGCGCCGCTCACCACTGCGATCTACAGCGACTACGTGTTCGGCGATCACTCGCTCTACGCCCGCGCACGCCTGTTGCACCAGCGCTACGCGCTGACGCTGCTCTGCATGCCCGATCTGGGCTGGGTGGCCGATGGTTTCCTGCGCGACAGCGCCGATGCGCAACTCAAAATCCACGACATGATGACGTGCGAGCTCACCACGCTCGGGTTGCCGCTCGCGCAGGTGAAGGGAGGCGGTAACTTGCGCCTTGATGAAGCAGTGAAAGCGCTCACCCACTCGGCCCGGTGATCGTGCGCTAACGGCGCCCTCTTGCAATCCCGCCGCCTGCGGCAAAATGCCCCGCATGGAAGCGTGGTTTGCGAGTGTGTTGCAGTGGCTGGCGTTGCCGCAGTTCGGGCTGTCTACGGTCTTCGTGGTGGCGCTGGTGTCGGCCACGCTGCTGCCGATGGGTTCGGAGCCGGCCGTGTTCGGCCTCATCAAGCTGAACCCGGACCTGTTCTGGCCGGCGATTCTGGTGGCAACAGCGGGCAATGCCCTTGGCGGCGCAGTCAACTGGTGGATGGGCTTTGGCGCCAAGCGCGCCTATGAGAGCTACAAGCACTCTTCGGTGCAGGCGAAAGCGCTGGCGTGGCTGGAAAAGCTGGGGCCGCGCGCCTGCTTCTTTGCATTCCTGCCCATCATCGGCGACCCGCTGGCGACCGTCGCCGGCTGGCTCAAGCTGCCGTTCTGGCAGTGCTTTCTGTGGGGCGCGCTGGGCAAGTTTCTGCGCTACGTGGTGATGACGGCGGGCGCACTGTGGATCTGGCCGGGGCAATTTCAGATCGGTTAGCGGCGCGCGCCAGGCATCAGCTCAGCGCCGAGATGCCTATTCAATAAGGGCTCAGCCTGCGATTAGGCACAATGTCGACTTTGCCATGAAATCTCCATGGAGCCATCGTCCAATGGTCTTTTCAGAAGAAAGCTGATGGAGCTGATGGTGAAGATCGCTACTTCGGCGCGCTGACCGCCGCCTTTGCTTTTGCCGGCTGCAACTCGGCGGGTGCAACCAAATCCCGCAAGGTACCCAGCGCGAGCGCCACAAAGGCCACCGCACACAGGCGATAGGTCAGCTTGGCCCACTGCTGGCCGGCGCGGGCAAACAGCCGGTCCACGATGGCGGCGCAGACGAACGCCCACACCACCGACGACACCATGAAACCGGCAAAGAAGATGCCGTAGTCGGCGGCTGAAGGTTCGTGTACGCCGACAGCGCCCATCGCGCTGCCGAGCGCGGCCCAGTAGGCAATGTTCTGCGGGTTGGTGACCGAGAGCAGCACGCCCGCCCGCGTCGCCGAGCGCTGCGTGACGCCGGCATCGCCGGCCACCGAAAACTCCACGCCGGCAGCCCGCCACGCATCGCGGGCAAGCCACAGCAGATACAGCGTGCCCGCCACGCCAATCGGCCAGCGCAGCCAGTCGAGCTGCAGCAAAAGCCCAATGCCAACCAGGCCGAGCACCGCCCACAGCGCATCGCCGACCAGCGAGCCCAACTGCACTGCCAACGCCGGCCGGTAGCCGCCGCGCACGCCCTGGCGCACCGTTTCGGCGAACACGGCACCAGGGGCGGCATTGAAGATCAGACCCAGAAGAAAGGCGGAGATGAACAGCGTGGTCATGGCAATGGGTAATGGCTTGGCTGATATTTGCGCAGGCGTAGACCGGCGGCTCTGGCCTGATGGTCACCGAACGCCGGCCGACCGGTGACCATCGCCAACGCGGCAACGGCCTTGCCACCTGCCACGCACTCGCAAGCGCCATGCCGGGGTATCCGCACCAATTTCGGGCGTAAATCCGTCGCAGTCGCACCGGCCCGACTTGTTGGTTGTACGCTCAATTATGGAAAATGATTTGCAGCATCGGCTAACAATGACAAATGTCAATTTGCCACGCACAAGCCGGTAACATTCGGCACTGCATCAGGACATGAGACATCTTACATCGGATCATTCTTATGTCTATGTCATTGTAACTTTATGTCATCTACGCGCAAAACGCGCGATCCTGTTGGCGGCGAACCACGCTGCCCACCGCAAGAGCAAAGCTGGAAATCCTGGCTGAAGAACGCCGACATCATGAAAAAGTCCCTGAAAGTTTCGACCGAAAACCTGCCTTCCACGCTACGGAAGCCGTTCGAGACGATCCTTGGTGTCGCGCAAACGCGGAGCATGGCCGACTGGAGTTTTGCGCCTGCGGCAAGTGCCGACCTCGTCTGCTGCGTGCCGGGCATGCTGGATGCGGACACCGCACAGGCGCGCAACCAGATCCGCCTTTGGATTGCTTCGCAAAGTGACGCCGGGCCGCATCTGCGCGACGGTGACGTAGTTCTCGCCCCCGACAACATTCGCCTGGTCACCCTGCTGTCGGCGCTGGATATGGCCGCGTTGCGGCTGCTCGACTCCTCCATCTATCCGCATCTCAACGATTCGCCGAGCCAGCTGGTGCAGCGCGCCGAGCGCGCTGACAACCGCGGCAGTGACAACCGGCGCACCCGCTACTCGCTCAGTTACTGGCCGGTACTTTCCGGCAACTTCCGCTCACGCGCGTACCAGAACGCAGCCGCGATGCTGAGCAAGCGCGCGATGACAGTTACCGAGCTTGCCCGCGCCAGCGGCCTGAGCGAGCAATCTGCATCGGCGCTGGTGGATGAACTGGCGCGTGTGCGCGCACTCAAGGCGATATCGCGAACCGACGCCCGCGTGCGCAAGCCGGCAAGCCGGCTGGGCAGCCTGTTCGCCGGGCGCAGCGCTGACGGCAGCCGCAGTGGCGCTACCAGTGCCGCCGCAAGTGACAGCGGCTTCCTCGGCCGTGTGCGCGCCTGGCTGTCGGGTGCACACGCCTGATCGGCGACCAATCGTCATCCCGAAAACCGGAAGCAATGACCTTGTCCAGCGCACCGCGCATTGTCCTGTTCGGTCCGATGGGGATCGGCAAATCGACCGCCATCCGCACGCTTTGCGGTGAGCTGGCGGTCGATTGCGATGTGCCCAATCTTGACCTTGCCACATCAGCCAAAGAGACCACCACGGTCGGCGCTGACTACGGCGTCATTCACCTCGCCGAAGGGCAGGAGTTGCACATCTACGGCAGCCCCGGTCAGGAGCGCTTTGCCTTCATGCGCGAGTGGCTGATGTCGCTGGCGGTCGGTGCGGTCATCCTGGTCGATCTGGCTGATCGGGGCGCGCTCGACAGCGCGCTGACGCTGATCCGCGAGGCCGAAGCCTCAGCAACCAGTCCGGTGGTGGCCGTCGTCATCGCGCGACCGGCCAGCGAGGAGCAGATTCAGGCGTTCGCGCAGACGCTGTCGACCCACGCTGATGCACCAGTGCCGGTGCTCAGCGCCGATGTTCGCGACCGCGAGCAGATGCTCGATGTGCTCTCGCTGCTGTTCTCGATGATCAGCGTCGAGCTGGAAGAACCGTCGGAGGATGCATCCCATGTCGACTAACAATCACGCAGGCAGCGCGGCCGCCCTGGCCATGACCATGAAAATTCCACCCGACAAGATCGCCCGTCTGACTGCCGAGTTCCACCGCTTTGCTGGCGAGCAACCCGATCTGCGCGCGTCGATGCTGGCAACCATCGATGGCTTCGAGATCGCGTCGCACTGCCCGGATCAGAGCTTCCGTTCGCAGAACCTCGCCGCGATGGCGAGCTCGCTGGCTGCCATCTCGCGGGCGATCACCAAGGAAGTGGCATTTGATGGCTGTGACCGCATGCTGCTCGAATCGACCAGCGGCCGCATTGTCTTTCAGCCCGTGCAGGCGTTGGGCATCCCCTGCACGGTGTGTGTCGCCGTGTCCGCCGCATCGCTGCTTGGCCGCACGTTGTGGGCGCTGGATGCCTTTGTGGCGCACCTGAAACAACTACCCGAGAACTGACCGGCCCCAAAACACGCCGAACGCGCGCAAATGCAAACTCGCGTCGCGGTTGGTCATCAGAATCAAGAGTTTGCAGTATCGCTGCTTCACCGGAAAAAACATGGCAAACATCAACGAATCACTTGCAAGCCTTATGGACATTGACGGCGCCGCCTGCGCTGCCATCGTCGATAGCAACAGCGGCATGCTGCTGGGCAGTCAGGGCTCGGGCATGGACATCATGCTGGCGGCCGCCGGCAACACCGAAGTCGTCCGCGCCAAGATGCGCACGATGCAATCACTCAAACTTGACGACACGATCGAGGACATGCTGATCACCCTCGGCAAGCAGTTTCACATCATCCGGCCGATCAAGGCGGCGCCGGGCCTTTTCATCTATCTGGTACTCGACAAGAGCAAGTCGAACCTGGCACTGGCGCGCCACAAGGCCGCTGGCGTAGAAGCCGAACTGAAAATCTGACGCGTCAGCGCGCCGGCTACCCGGCGCTCTCCGGGCGACGGGCTGGCACGATGTGCACGCCCGCTGCCAGTACAACGCCAATCGCCAGCAACGCAGCCGCCAGCAGGTACGCTGCACCGGGCACGCCGTAGCCTTTGCCGGCACCGATCGCCCACGACAGCACGTACGAGAACAGCAGCGGGCCGATCAGACCGGTCAGCCCCATCAGGCTCGAATTGGCGCCCTGCAGCTGGCCCTGATGCTCCGCCGCCACTTCGCGCGTCATCAGCGCTTGTGCCGCCGGCCCGAACAAACCCATGAAGGCACCGAACGGAATGCCCGCCCAGAACCACTGGCCCTGCGGCGCCAGACCGTAGATGGTCAGTGCAGCAACCCCCGAGGCAAGGCCTGCCAGCAGCGCCTTGCGCTCGCCAATGGCCTTCACCACCTTGCCGACCAGTCCGCCCTGCACGATGATGCTGGCCACACCGACCATCGCCAGCGTAGAGCCCACCATCTTCGCGTCCCAGCCAAAACGGTAGCCCGCGTGCAACACAAAGGTGACCGGCAGCACGTGATGCGCCAACAGATAAAGCGTATTGATCATCGACAGCCGCTTCAGCAGCGGCGTGGAATTGAGCAGCTTCAACGCACCAAACGGATTGGCGTCCTTGATGCGGAAGGCGCTGCGCTTTTCGGGTGGCAGTGATTCAGGCAACACGAAAAAGCCGTAGGCCGCATTGATCAGCGCAATGCCACCGGCAATCCAGAACGGCAGGCGCGGGTCCATCGCGCCGAATACGCCGCCCAGCAAGGGCCCGAGCACGAAGCCTATGCCCCACGCCGCGCCGAGCATGCCGAACTTCGCGGCGCGCTGCTCCGGCGGTGTCACGTCAGCGATGTAGGCACCTGCTGTCGACATGTTGGCCATGGTGATACCGCCGATCACCCGTGCCACGAACAGCCACGCGAGCGATGGCGCCAGCGCGGCAAAGAAAAAATCCAGCGCCAGACCGAAGCAGGAGATCAGGATCACCGGGCGCCGGCCGAAGCGGTCGGACAGCGCGCCAAGCACCGGCGAAAAGATCAGCTGCATCAGCGCCCAGCTCATCGAGAACAGGCCGTTGATCTCGGCCGCGTGCGCCGTGTCACCCGCAAACTGCTCAATCAGCTTCGGCAGCACCGGGATCACCACGCCGATGGCAATCACATCCAGCAACACCACCGCGAAGATGAACGCGAAGGCGGGTTGCAGCCGCTGCGTCGCCACGGCGTTGCTCACAGACTCTTTGCCTTGCGCGCGTTCTCCGTGATGGTATCGAGGCTGGCGCCGGGTGTGAGGTCCTGCGGATCGACCTTGAGCTCAATCACCACAGGCTTCTTCGCGGTTCGGGTGAAGGTGAGCGCCTCGGCAAAGGCGGCGTCGAACTCGGCATTGCTGGTGACCGTGAAGCCCTTGCCGCCGAAGCTTTCGCCGTACTTGGCAAAGTCGGGGTTCATGAGCTGGGTGCCGTAGACCCGCGACGGATGCTCTCGCTCCTGATGCATGCGGATGGTGCCGTACATACCGTTGTTGAACACGATGCAGATTGGCGCACCGCCGTACTGCACGGCAGTGGCCAGCTCCTGCGAGGTCATCATGAAGTCGCCATCGCCGGCGACGTTGATCGACGTGCGTTCGGGCGCCACGATCGACGCCATCACCGCAGCGGGCACGCCGTAACCCATTGCGCCGCTGGTGGGTGCGAGCTGCGATTTATCGCAATGCTCGATGCCGGCATACGGCCAGAAGCGATGCGCCCAGGTGGCAAAGTTGCCAGCGCCGTTGGTGACGATGCTGTCCTTCGGCGCCAGACGCTTCATCGTCTGCACCACTTCCCACAGATTGAGCTTCGCCGGTGTAGCACGATTCTTGTAGAGCGGCGGCAGGCCACGCCAGGCAGCGAGATCGGCTTGCACTTCAGCAAGCGCGGCTTTGCGCGACGCTGCCCTGGCCTCGCCGAGTTTCGTGCCCGCCATCGCAGCAGCGAATTCAGCAACGCCAGCAGCAATCATTACATCCGCCTGGTACACACGGCCCAGCTCGTTCGGGTCACCATGCACATGGATCATCGTCTGCTTCGGCGTCGGCACCTCAAACAGCGTATAGCCTGAGGTAGTCATCTCGCCGAGTCGCGCGCCAATGGTCAGCACCACGTCGGCGTTCTTGATGCGGGCGAAGAGCTTCGGATTGATGCCAATGCCGACATCGCCTGCGAAGTTCGGATGGCTGTTGTCGAGCGTGTCCTGAAAACGGAACGCGCAGCCGACCGGCAGGTCGTTCGCTTCAGCGAACTCGCGCAATTGCTTTGCAGCTTCGCGCGACCAGCCATAGCCACCGACGATCACGAACGGTCGCTCGGCACCCGCAAGCAGCTCACGCACACGCGCCACATCGGCGTTACCCGGATGCGACTGCACGGCGCGATACGGCCGCGCCTCGGCGACGCTCGCGGTCGCGGCGAGCATGTCCTCCGGCAGCGCCAGCACAACAGGACCGGGGCGACCACTGGTCGCAATCTGGAAGGCGTGCGCCATGTATTCCGGCACGCGGGCGGCGTCGTCAATCTGCGCGACCCACTTCGCCATCGGCCCGAACATGCGGCGATAGTCCAGCTCCTGAAACGCCTCGCGCTCGACGAAATCGTTACCCACCTGCCCGACCAGCAGGATCATCGGCGACGAATCCTGAAACGCCGTGTGCACCCCAATCGCGGCGTTGGTGGCGCCGGGTCCGCGGGTGACCAGGCAGATGCCTGGCTTGCCGGTGAGCTTGGCGTAGCTCTCGGCCATGAACGCCGCGCCGCCCTCCTGCCGGCAAATCACGAAGCGGAAGTCTTCCTTGTGCTGGTAGAGGCCATCGAGCACCTCGAGGTAACTTTCACCGGGCACGCCGAAGGCGGTGTCAACACCGTGGGTAATCAATGCATCGGCGATCAGATGACCACCGGAACGGGAGGGGAATGCAGAAGTCGTCATACGTGTAAGCTTAACCAAATGAGCAGTTCCATCGCCGCGCCCGAGGCGACATTTCGGGCCGAGGCGACGACCATCAGCGTTGTCAGCCTCGCCCACGGCACCTCCCATTTTTTCCAGCTTCTGCTACCGCCGCTGTTTCCGTGGCTGGCGACCGAGTTTTCGCTGTCGTTCGCCCAACTGGGAACGCTGGCCAGCCTGTTCTATCTCGTTTCTGCCCTCGGACAGGCCGCGGCGGGCTTCATCGTGGATCGCGTCGGTGCGCGCGTGGTGATGTTTGGCGGGCTGACGCTGTTTGCCATTGCGGCGCTGACGGCCGCGATGGCGGACGGCTACGCGCTGCTGGTGGTAGCGTCAATTCTGCTCGGCATCGGCAACTCACCATTCCATCCGGTGGATTTCAGCATCATCAACCAGCGGATTTCGAGCGAACGCATCGGCCATGCCTACAGCGCGCACGGCCTCAGCGGCACCCTTGGCTACGCCTCGGCGACCTTCGTCATGGTGATGCTGGCGCAGGTGTTTGGCTGGCGTTACGCGCTCGGCAGTGCGGCTGTCTTCGCCCTCGGCGTGCTGGCGGTGGCCGTGACTTTCCGCGACGCGATCGACACCCGGCACACCATCCACAAGGCGACCGCCGCGGCTCCCGCAGGTGGCGGGGCGACATCGCACGCGGCATCCAGCTTCGGCTTTTTGCGGCATCCGGTGGTCTGGCTCTGCTTTGCATTCTTCTTCGTCATTACCTTCAGCAATTCAGCGATCCAGAACTTCTCGACGCCAGCATTGCAGGCAACGGCCGGTCTGAAGCTGACGCTGGCCGCCACCGCGTTGACCGGCTACCTTGTCTGCAGCGCGATCGGGCAGCTTGCCGGCGGCTTTGCCATCAGCCGCCAGTGGGCTGACCCGGAGCGCATCATCGCCACCGCCTTGAGTGGCTCGGCGATCCTGCTGATCGTCGCGGCGACCGGCGTTGCGGGTAGTGTCGGCACGCTGCTGCTGGTGATGCTCGCCGGCCTCGGTACCGGTGTGGCCGGGCCGTCGCGCGACTTGCTGATCAAACGGGCAACGCCCGCTGGCGCCACCGGGCGCGTCTATGGCACGGTCTACTCGGGGCTTGATGCTGGTCTCGCCGTGTCGGCGCCGATCTTCGGCTGGCTGATGGACCATGATTTGCCGCGCTCGATCTTCTTCGGCGCCGCGACGGCGATGCTGGTGGCCATGCTGATCGGACTGGCCATCGGGCAAGTCACCCGCCGGCAGCGCGAGCAGCAGTCCGCAGCCTCGTGAGTCGCGCTACCGAAAACGAACATCGCAACGAGCGGCGGTACGTCCACGCCTTCACCTTCGGCAACTTCCTGATCGGCACTGGCGTCATGCTGGCGCCGGGATTGCTGATGGTGCTGTCCAGCGATCTTGGCACCAGCGTGCCGCAGACGGCGCTGCTGATCACCGTCGCGGCAGTAGCAATGTGCATCGGCTCGCCGGTGCTGGCCACGCTGACGTCACGCGTTGATCGCCGCACCGTGCTGGCTAGCTCGCTGACACTCTATGCGATCGGGCACGCGCTGTGTGCATTTGCGCCCAGTCTGACCGTGCTGATCGTGGTGCGGACAATCACGCTGCTGGGCGCCGCCGTGTTCACGCCGCAGGCCGCCGCAACGCTGGGTATCGTCATCGCGCCGGAGCGCCGGGCGGCAGCGATCACTGCGGTCTTCCTCGGCTGGTCAGTCGCCTCGGTGGCCGGCAGCCCGCTGTCGGCATGGCTCGGTGCGCACCTCGGCTGGCGCCAGACGTTTGGCCTGTTCGCCGCACTTTGCGTGCTCGGCGTGATATGGGTGCTTCGCGTGGTGCCCGCCGGGCTGCACGGCACGTCGCTCTCACGCGACGCGTGGCGGCAGGTAGTGAAGCACCCTGCGCTGATCGCGATTCTGGTCGTTACAGCGGTATCGGCATCCGGCCAGTTCACCACCTTCGCCTACATCGCGCCGTTTGTTGCGCACACGCTCGACCCGTCACCGAATACGCTGTCACTGGCACTGGTGCTGTTCGGCCTCGCGGGTGTGATCGGCAACGTCTGGGCGACGCGGCGCATCGGCACTGCGGGCCCGACGTCGAACGTGACGCTGTCGCTGTGGTCGATGTGCGCCGGCATGCTGGTGCTGGCCGCCGCTGGTGCTTCGTGGGCGGGCTTTGTGCTGGGTGCACTGGCCTGGGGTGGCGGCGTGTTCGCCAACAATTCCTCGCAACAGGCGCGACTGGTGGCCGCGTCGCCCGCGCTCGCTGGCGCCAGCATTGCGCTCAACACCAGCATGATCTATCTGGGGCAGGCGATCGGCACCTCGCTTGGCGGCGCCGTGATCGCCAGCAGCAGCTATCGCACGCTGCCGGTGGTCGGTGCCGTGGTACTACTGGCAGCGCTGGCGCTGTCGTGGCGGGCTGCACGCAAGTCGATACCCGGTTCTTCCTGACGATCCGCGACGCTTTCACCAGCCATGTGGAAAATGGTTTAGTCGCAAAAATGCCACAAATCGACTTCATGCAAAAACAGGCGCTGAGCCCTATTTGCATGGGGATCTTTCGAAAAAGCTGTAAAGATGCCGTGGCGCGTTTTTGCACGCGATCCAAGCGGGCTGCTACTCGATTTCAGCGAATCTTCTGATAGAACTATTTTGTTTCGCAGCACTGTCCGGCCACGAGCTGGTTAGCGCCTCGAACCGACTCGTTGCAAACCGCGCAACACAGGGGCACAGAAAAGTGATGTGCCGGTTGGCAGTGCAGTCGTGACCGTTAGTTCCAAAAACAACTTTTACGCTGCAGGTCACCATCACCATGTCTACCTACGAATCGGCCGCATTGTGGAGTGCGACGCCGCTCGCCTCTGACGAAAAAAAGCTCGCCTCCACCGGTCTTTCGGTGCGCCAGCGCAAGCTGCTCTCCCTCCTCACCCAGCCCGTCACTGCCGACCAGCTCGCGCAGAACATCGCGCTGCCGGTAGAGGAGATTCATCACGCGCTGGAACGCTTTGCCAAACTTGGGCTTGCCACGACCGACGCCAGCAGCGGTGACCCGATGCAGTTGCGAATGCAGCGTGCATCGTCCGGCACCGGCTCATCCAAAACACCGCTATTCGTCGGCATCGGTGCTGCCGCGCTCGCCGCAGTCGCCGTTGCGTGGTGGCTGATGAGCGGCTCCTCGGCGCCCAAGTCGTCCGCGCCAGCGTCGGCCACGCAACCGGGCGCTGCTCCGCAGGCGGCGGCACCGCGTGCACCTGCGGCGACCGGCTCACTCGACTCGGCTGACATCGCGCTGCCACGAAGCGGTGCCGCTGCCGTCGCTGCGGCGGCGCCGACGACGACGCCAAATGCGCGCGAAATCGCCGCCAGGGAAAAGGAAGCGGCCAAAGAGGCTGCAAAAGAAGCGGCACGCGAGGCCGCCAAAGAGGCGGCTGCTACCGCCAAGGCCGCAGCGGCCCAGCAGGCCAAGGCAGCGCCAGCGACGCAAGCGGCAGCACCAACCAGCGCACCGGCTGCCACCACCGCTGCGGCCGCCCCGGCGCAAGCGCCGCCCGCAGCCGCCCAGACACCGGCTCCAGCCCCGGCGCCAGTCGCCGCCGCACCGGTCGCCACGGCGCCGGCGGCTGCGCCCGCTGCCGCACGTCCGGCGCCAGCGCCGGCAGCCCGTGAAATCAAACTGGTTAATCGGGTTGAGCCGATCTTCCCGCGTGGTGTGGATGCCGATCGCGGCACCGTTCGTGCGCGCCTGCAAGTGAATGCCAGCGGCGCCGTCACCAGTGTCGAAATCGTTGAAGCGAACCCGCGACGGGTGTTCGATCGTGCCGTATCCGCTGCGTTGCAGCAGTGGCGTTATGAGCCCACTGGCGAAGCGTTCTCAACCATGGCGGAAATCAGCTTCAGCCGCTGATCGGCAACTGGCTGCGGTGCCGCGCGCGCCGCAGCACAACCTGCCGGCTACCGGCACTGCCAGCGAGCTACGCGCGGATGTCCTTCACCAGGGACGCCAGTTGCTCCGGCGCGATCTCGATGTGTTGCGGATAGTTGGTGTGATCGCAGCCCAGCTTGACGCCTGCCCCTGCGAGCAGCGCGGCACGCATCGGTGCAGTGAATTCAAAGCGCAGGAAGTGCACTGCTGAGGTCTTCTCGTCGGTCTCGCGGTCGAGATCTTCGTCGGCGATCGCGTACACGCGCGGCTGCCCTTCCACCTCAACAAACATGCGATCCTCAACGTCGATCAACCGCGCCAATTCGCGCCGACGCTCGTTGATGTCGGCGTACTCGATCAGCATCGTCGCCTTCCAGTTGCTGCCGTCCGGGATCAACGGGTTGTAGGCATCAAGTTCGCTCTGGATGCCTTCTTCCTCAAAGATCTTCTCGACGCGCAACATCTCCTGAATCTGGTACTGGATCGTTTCCCGATCTTCAAACTGCAAGGTGATGTGTTCGCCCAGATGCACGGTGCGCGCACGGCGGTGCGCAATCAGTTTCGGCTTGTTTTCCTTGAGGTACTTGCTGTAGGCCTCGAGGGTCATGAGGTCGGAGTGGGTCAGTGCTGCCATATCCACAATTTGCGTACTTTGCTAAGGTTGATTTACTTCGAAAGACCGTAAGCCTTCGCGATCAAACTGATCGGATGCGCCAGCTCGGGCTTGGCATCGCCGAACTGCCCTTCACGGATGCCCTGCTCGATGTGATGTCCTGACAACTGGCAATCCGACGAGATGTACTTGGGGGCGTTGCTCATCATCGCGCGGAACACTGGTTTGCCAATTTTCATTGCGGTCTTGTGATGCTCTTTCTTCACGCCGTACGTGCCAGCGTGACCAGAGCAACGCTCCACCGTATTGACCGTCGTACCGGGCACCAGCTTCAACATCTCCTCGGTCTTCTTGCCGACGTTCTGCACGCGGCTATGACAGGGAATGTGATAGCTCACCGCACCCAGTTCGGCTTTGAAATCGGTCTTCAGCAAGCCGTCCTTCTGTCGCGCGATCAGGTACTCAAACGGGTCCCACATCGCGTCCTGCACCGCTTTCGCATCGGCATTGTCAGGCATCAACAGTGGAATCTCCTGCTTGAACATCAGCGTGCACGATGGAATCGCCGTGAGGATGGCGTAGCCGTCGCGCGCGTACTTCGCCAGCACCGGCAGATTGAACGACGCGAGTTCCGCGACGCCATCCAAGTCGCCCAGCTCCAGCTTTGGCATGCCGCAGCACTTTTCCTTGTTGACGATTTCGTACGGAATGTCGTTGTGCGCGAGCACGGCCAGCAGGTCCATGCCGATGCCGGGCTCGTTGTAATTTACATAGCAGGTCGAAAAGATTGCGACCTTGCCGGGGGTGCGCTCGCCGTTCTTTGCCGGAGCAACAGTCTTCGGCGCGGCTTTGGCCTGCGAACGGAATTTTTTGGTGGCGAGCGACGGGATCCAGGCGTCCTTGTCAACGCCGAGCTGGCTCTCCATCACGCCACGTCCAAAGGACGAATGATTCACCGCATTGGCCACCTGCACCACGATCGGAATGCCTGCGAATTTGCCCTGCGTGTCAGTCGATGCCAGGAACTTCTCGGCGGCACGCACTTCGCCCTTTTTGTACTTGGCGGCCTTGGCACGCAACATCAGGTGCGGGAAGTCCACGTTCCACTCATGCGGCGGCGTGTACGGGCACTTCGTCATGTAGCAGACGTCGCACAGATAGCACTGGTCCACCACCTTCATGTAGTCGGCCTTGGCGACGCCGTCGACTTCCATCGTCGACGATTCGTCAATCAGGTCGAACAGCGTCGGGAACGCATTGCACAGGCTCACACAGCGGCGGCAGCCGTGGCAGATGTCATAGACGCGCTCAAGCTCGTGGTTGAGCTTGTCTTCGTTCCAGAAGTCCGGATTTTTCCAGTCGATCGGGTGGCGTGTCGGCGCCTCAAGATTGCCTTCGCGTGACATGGGTTTGGTTCTCCGTGGTGAGAAGGACGACGCGCGCTCCACGCGACAGGACGTCGCGCGCTTTGCGCGCTAAGACGACGGCATGCGCTGCGCGCCGCCTGGGACGACGCTCGCATTCGCTCGCTAGGACGCAAGGATTCCGAGACTTGTTTCCCCAATCAACGGGTCGCTTCACGCAACCCGTCGATTGGAGAGTGCCTTCACTATCTGCTCGCGTCCTAGGCCAGCCGCAGGCGCCGCCGCCGTCCTAGGCCGGGCCGCATGGCCCAAGCCGTCGTCCTAGCACGCGCAGCGTGCGTCGTCCTGCGCTGCGCAGCAGCGCTTAGTCTTGCAGCGCTTCCAGCGCCTTTTGATAACGATTGGCGTGCGAGCGCTCGGCCTTGGCCAGCGTTTCGAACCAGTCGGCGATTTCGTCGAAGCCTTCTTCGCGTGCCGATTTGGCCATGCCCGGATACATGTCGGTGTACTCGTGCGTTTCGCCGGCGACGGCGGACTTCAGGTTGTCGCGCGTGGCGCCGATCGGCATGTCAGTCGCCGGATCACCCACCATTGCGAGGTAGTCGAGGTGACCGTGGGCATGACCGGTTTCACCTTCGGCGGTGGAGCGGAACAGCGCAGCCACGTCGTTTTGGCCTTCAACGTCAGCCTTGTTTGCGAAATAGAGGTAGCGGCGGTTGGCCTGGCTTTCGCCGGCGAACGCGTCTTTCAGGTTCTGATGGGTCTTCGTACCTTTGAGGTTCATGGGTGCACTCCTGAGTGGATTTACGCGAGAGGCCCGAAGCGGCCTTTTGCAACTGCGTAGTATGCCGCGGTGGCTCAGCAGATGCTGCGAACAATACTCATTAGCGTGATCGCGAAAAGCGAACAGCAACCGTGGCGAACGCGTGTTGTCGGCAACCACCAGGATGCAGAATTGTGCGCACCCGAACGGCCCTATTGACCCGTGGCGCTATCCCAGCAGCCCTACAGGCAAGTTGTTGGCAAGCGGTTGCGCGCCGCCTTCTTGGCAGCGTTGTTGCCGCCCGGCCTGCAAGCCCGGACCAGCAGGCCATCACCGGCTGCGCTGTCGACCGGTCGGTCAAGCAGTCCGGCAGTTCGCTACTGGCGGCGGACAACGCGATTCAGGCGTCTTCACCCACCCCAATCGGCGCCGGTGCCTTGAGCAGAATTTGCGCGAACAGGCGCTCATAGGCCGGGTCCGGCGGGTACTTGCCGGTCAGCGGATCGCGATTCTCCGCGAAGACGCGGTCAAGCTCGTTCCAGTCGGCTTCGCTCAGGTCGCGCTCGGCAGCGGGCAGCACCACGTTTTCTTCCAGCAGCATGTGCTCCATGTAGAACTTGATGTAGCGCTCGCAGGCCCCTTCAAAGGCACCACGCCGCGTATCGCCCAGCAGTTCCCACGCCGTCAGCAGGTGTTGCAGCTCGCGGATCGCGCTCTCGCCGCGCGCGTGGTCACGATCCAGCCGTTCGATGGCGTCACGTACCTCTGCCGAGGCCGCCACGATTTTCGGGAACAGCAAATCGGTTTCTTTGGTGTGATGCAGCCGCTCCGGGAATTCGTCGACGTAGAACAACATCGCACGCAGCACCGAAAAGAACGTCTCGGTATCCCGCTTCGGGCCGCGCTGAACCATCAGCATCAGCGACCGCAACATCGCCGCCAGCGCGGCATGCTCCTCGCGAATGATGCGCAGGCTTTCGTGTGTCATGGCAAGGCTCCGGGCGTAAGAACAATGCCGGGCAGTGTTGCATGGCTGCCACCGGACGTCCTTGACTTGGGTCACATCACCGTCGCCGCTGCGCCGACCATTCGTCTGTGTAGGGCAACCGCCACATGGTCACAGCGGAAGTTCATAACTCTCCTGACCCAGCACCGTGCTCGGCGTATGCAACTGAACGCGGAGCCGCCCGCTCGCCGCGTCAAACGCAAACGGCTGCCCGGTGAAAACGTCGCGCTGGTCCGGCGCAGCGGCGGCGACAAACGCCGCCAGGTCACCCTTTGCTACCCCTTTCGTACGCGCCGTTATGGCCAAGCGCGTTGCCGCTGCCAGATTGCGCAGATCGGCAATGCGGGTGCCGTACTGGGCATACATCGGCGCAGAAATGCCGGCGACGATACGTCCCATCGGATTGCGCACGAAAGGCAAACACATTGGGCCTAGCCAGTCTAGTCGACCACAAGCGAACGGGTCTGTCTCCTTATCGCGGAGCAGCTCAGGTTCTGCGCGAGCCGCACGTTGAAGGGCCTGCTGTGCCGCTCGGTTGGCGGATGCTGCGAGGTTGATCGTATCGTTGTGATTGATCGTCCATTCCGTGAATTTGCAGACCGCTTGTTCTGACCATGAAGGGGCTGCCCCGAACGCGAGCGATTGGCACGGCGAGGCGCGCACAACATCCCATACCGCGCGTACAATCGCCCACTCGATATCCATCAGCGAATCAAGCCGATCCGGCGTGGAGTCGACCACTTGCAGAGCTGCAACAAGTTGCTCGGCAACCCCTGCATCGAGTCCCTGCGATGCCGCGACGTTCGACTGCACTGAGAGCAGCAACTGAGACTGTGCTGCGACCGAGATCATCGCGTCAATCAGACTATCGCCCGAACGGCTGGCCGTCGCATTGAGTAGACGATGGTAGATACCGCTAGCCCGTCCAACGTCGCCATCAATCCAAAGCTGACGGGCATCCGCTGTCTGCCATCGCAGCACCTTCATCAATGTGTCGTAGGGCGGCAACGGCGCTTCGACGCTTAGGCCCGTTCGACGCGGCCCCGCAGCCCAGATCAAATCGGCCCGCTGGCGCGATATGTCGTGCGGCGCAGCCGCATGCAATGCGCTCCACTCGTCTGCCGACGTTGACGGGGTAACCCGCACCGTTGGCGCCACAGGTGGCACTGACAGCTCATCAAGACCGCCCCGGCAGACTTTGCGAATTTCATCTTCGCGGTCCGCCCAGCGTCTGGAGTAGGCGCTGAATTCCACTTGCGAGAACGGCGACGGTGGGGTTGGCTCCTGCGCTGAACGCTCGTTCACCAATTTTTCGTGCGCTGCCAGCAGGCACTTTCCATACAGCACCGGGTCGATACCCGCCGGGGCGCGAATGCCATACGCTCGATGCCCGTTGTCAGTGATTCTGTCCAGCGCAGACGCCTTCGCGTCCAGCGACTTGACTAGCGGTGACAGCGCCACCGGCGTGAGCGCGTAGTACACCTGAAACAGCACCGCCGCGACGATGACCAGCAGAATGGCAGTCATCACCCCGAGCAATGTTTTCCACAGCAAACGCATGTTGACATGCTATGAGCAACGGGCCTGCACGTCCATCACAGCCCCCCATACAATCCAGCGCATGAGAAATCCCGCCGACCTACCAGTCACACTCGCCGACGTGCAGGCTGCCCGCGACAAAATCGCTGGTGCGGTCGAGCGCACGCCCTGTCTTCACTCCAAGACTTTGTCCCGAATATTCAATTGCGAAGTCTGGCTCAAGTTCGAGAACCTGCAGTTCACGGCCAGCTTCAAGGAACGTGGTGCGTTGAACAAGCTGCTGTCGCTGACTGCGGAAGACAAAGCACGGGGCGTGATTGCCATGAGTGCGGGCAACCACGCGCAGGGCGTCGCCTATCACGCTGGCCGCCTCGGCATTCCGGCGACCATCGTGATGCCGGCCTACACGCCATTCGTGAAGGTGCGCAATACTGAGGGTCACGGCGCCAAGGTGGTGCTGCACGGCAGCACCCTCGCTGAGGCCTCGCAACACGCGCGCGATCTCGCCGCGAAACACAAATACGTGTTCGTGCACCCGTTCGACGATCCCTACATCATCGCCGGTCAGGGCACGCTGGCGCTGGAAATGCTGGAGGCCGCACCGGACCTTGACACACTGGTCATTCCGATCGGCGGTGGCGGCCTCGTTGCGGGCTGTGCGGTGGCGGCGCGAGGCGTGCGACCGGATATCGAGATCATCGGCGTCGAGTCCACCACCTTTCCGGCCATGGCGCAGCGCCTTCGCGACGAACCCGTACGCGTGGGTACGGAGACCATCGCCGAGGGGCTGGCGGTACGCGATATCGGCGAAATCCCGCTCACCATCGCGCGGGCACTGGTGAAGGACGTGCTGCTGGTCGATGAGGCAACCATTGAGGAGGCCATCGCACTGCTGATCGAGATTGAGAAGACGGTGACCGAGGGCGCTGGCGCCACCGGCGTGGCGGCGCTCTTGCAGCATGGTCATCGTTTCACCGGCAGGAAAGTGGGCATCGTGCTCTGCGGCGGCAATATCGATTCGCGCATACTGGCCAGCATCCTGATGCGCAATCTGGTGCGCGAGGGACGGCTGATCCGTATCCGAGTGCGTTTGCCGGACGTCGCGGGTGCGCTGGCCAAACTGACCAAAGTCGTCGGTGACGCCGGCGCCAATGTGGTTGATGTTGAACATCAGCGCCTGTTCGGCGTGTTCAGCGTGAAGTCCACGGAGGTTGAACTGACGCTGGAGACGCGGGACCGGGCTCACGTCGAGCAATTGCTCGCAGAACTTGATCTGAACGGATTTGCGGCGAACCTGCTGGGTGCCAGCGAATGACCACGGCGCTGCCCGGCAGCATCGCCTTCATCGAACGCGACTGGCTGTCCGCCAATCACATCATGTTCCGCGACGGTGACGCGGCAACGCTGGTCGATACCGGTTACGGCAAGTTCAACGATGTCACCATTGACCATGTTGAACGCACGCTCGACGGCTGGGACGGTGCGCCACTTGCGCGCATCATCAACACCCACATCCACAGCGATCACATCGGCGGCAACGTGGCGCTGCAGCGACTGCATCGCGGCTGCAGCATTGCCGTGCCGGCGGAGGAACAACGTGCGCTGGTGAACTGGGACTCTCCGGAGCAAATGCTGTCGTACGCCGACCAAGAGGCAGAGCGCTTCGCCTGGGACGAGGTGATTGAGCCGGGCCAGCAGCTCACCCTTGGCGGCGAGGAGTGGCACACCATTGCCACACCGGGGCACGACATGGGCTCGCTGGTGCTCCATTCGCCGCGCCTGAAAATCCTGATCTCGGCGGATGCGCTGTGGGAGCACAGTTCCGGCTTCGTGCCGCCGCAGGCAATTGATCCCGAACCACTGGCAGCGCAACGCGCCACGTTCAAGCGACTCGCCGAACTCAACGTCGCGCTGGTCATCCCGGGGCACGGGCCGATGTTCACTGATTTCAGCGGTGCACTGAAACGTGCCAGCGACAAGCTGGAAGCCTTTGCCGCCGACGACATGAAAATCGCGCGCAGCGTGGTGAAAGGCATGTTCATCTATTCGATGATGTGGCGCGGCAGCATGCCCCTGGCGGAGCTGCCAGGCTACGTCGCTCGCATCGGCGTGCATCGCGACTACAACGCACAGTTTTTTCGCATGAGTGACGAGGCTTACGCCGATTGGCTGCTCGGCGAAGCCGTGCGCGCCGGCAAGCTGCGCGTTGATCGCGAGCGCGGCGAAATTACTGCGGTTTAGCGGGATCGCCCGACTGGCCCGGCTCCGGAGCTGCCGGCGGCGAACCACCCTCCACTTCAGGCAGATTGCGAATGGCAGCAATGCGCTGTTTCATGGCGACTGGTTTGCCGTCCGCGCCCCGCTCCGGCATCTGGTCAAAGGCGATCACGCGAAAGTCACCGTAGACCCACTGCGCCAGCTCGTTGGGCCGCAACAGGAATTCCGGCCGCGACGGCTTGCCGTACATCTCGTTGCCGGCCATGAAGGTCTCGTACAGCAGCAGGCCGCCCGGCTTCACCGTCGCCAGCAGCTCGCGCGCGGCAGGCCGCCAGAGGTAGTTGCAGACCAGCACCACGTCGAAAGAATGTTCGGCGTAGGGCCAGGGATCATTCTCCAGATCACGTTGCTCGGGGCGCACGTTCTGCACGGTCTTCAATGGTTGCAGCAGTGACGCATCGCGATCAACAGCTGTGACCATCACATTGCGCGCCGCGAAGAAGCGTGCATGACGACCGCGCCCGCAGGCAACATCCAGCAGCTCGCTCTGCGGCTTGACGTAGACCGCATGGCGCACCATCCACGGCGACGGGGTTTCGATGTCGTGCATGGTGCGTCCCTGATGTGATCGGCTAAGTCAGGCTGACTGGCGAGTCCGTCGCTAGCGAGCGTTGTTGGCGTCCACCACCGCCAGCGCCGCCATGTTGACGATGCGGCGCACGGTAGCGCTCGGGGTCAGGATATGCACGGGTCGCGCGCAGCCGAGCAGGATCGGCCCGATCGCCACGTTGTTGCCGGCTGCAGTCTTCAACAGGTTGTAGGCGATGTTGGCAGCGTCAATATTCGGGAAGACAAGCAGATTGGCAGAGCCGGAGAGATGCGAGTCGACGAGGCCGGCACGCATATCTTCGTCAAGCGCCGAATCACCATGCATCTCGCCATCAACTTCGAGCTTCGGTGCGCGCTTGCGGATGATCTCCAGTGCATCGCGCATCTTCACTGCTGAAGGTGTGTTCGAGGTGCCGAAGTTGGAATGCGAGAGCAGTGCGACTTTCGGTTCAATGCCGAAACGCTGCAGCTCCTCTGCCGCCATCACCGTGATCTCGGCGATCTGCTCCGCCGTTGGATCGTAGTTGACATGGGTATCAACCAGGAACAGCAGGCGGCCCGGCAGCATCAGGCCGTTCATCGCGGCATACTCGTGGGCGCCTTTGCGCAGACCAAGCACCTGATCGATGTACTTCAGGTGCATGTCATGGGTGCCGTAGGTGCCGCAGATCATTGCGTCCGCGTCCCCCTTGCGCACCATCATCGCGCCGATCAGCGTCAGGCGCCGGCGCATTTCGATCTTGGCCAACTGCTGGTTGACACCCTTGCGCTGGGCAATACGCAGGTATTCCTGCCAGTAGTCGCGGAAGCGAGGGTCGTTCTCCGGATTGATGAGTTCAATGTCCACACCCGGCTTCATGCGCAGGCCGAAACGCTCCAGCCGCTTTTCGAACACTGCAGGGCGCGCAATGACCACTGGTTTGCAGATGCCTTCGTCAATGACCACCTGAATGGCACGCATCACGCGCTCTTCTTCACCCTCGGCAAACACCACGCGGCGCGGCAGCTTGCGCGCAGCGTCGAAGATGGGTTTCATCACCGCGCCGGAGTGGTAGACGAATTGCGCGAGCTGCTGACGGTAGGCGTCGAAGTCCTTGATCGGGCGCGTCGCGACACCGGAATCCATCGCCGCCTTGGCCACCGCTGGCGCGATGCGCACGATCAGACGGGGATCAAAAGGTTTCGGAATCAGGTACTCAGGCCCGAACGAGAGAGTGCCAAGATTGCCGTAGGCCGCAGCCACCTGATCGTTCTGCTCCGCCATCGCAAGATCGGCGATGGCAAGCACTGCCGCGAGCTTCATCGCTTCGTTCACGGTGGTCGCGCCAACATCAAGCGCACCGCGGAAGATGAACGGGAAGCAGAGCACGTTGTTGACCTGGTTCGGATAGTCGCTGCGACCGGTGGCGATGATCGCGTCGGGTCGTGCCGCCTTGGCGAGATCCGGCATGATCTCCGGCTCCGGATTCGCCAGTGCCATGATCAGCGGGCTCTTCGCCATCTTTGCCAGCCACTCGGGCTTGAGCACCTTGGCCGCCGACAGGCCGAGGAACACATCCGCACCATCGAGCAACTGATCCACTGTACGCAGATCGGTCTTCTGCGCGTAGCGTGCCTTGTTGTCGTCCATCAGTTCGGTGCGGCCTTCGTAGACCACGCCGGCAATGTCCGATACCCAGATGTTTTCGCGCCGCACGCCGACCGCGACCAGCATGTCGAGGCAGGCCAGCGCCGCCGCGCCCGCGCCGGAGCACACCAGCTTGACCTCTTCCGGCTTCTTGCCAATCACGCGCAGGCCGTTGGTCAACGCCGCACCGACAATGATTGCGGTGCCGTGCTGGTCGTCATGGAAGACTGGAATCTTCATCCGCTCGCGCAGCTTCTTCTCGACGTAGAAGCATTCCGGCGCCTTGATGTCTTCAAGGTTGATGCCACCAAACGTCGGTTCCAGCGCTGCGATGTGCTCGACCAGCTTGTCCGGGTCCAGCTCATTCATTTCGATATCGAAGCAGTCGATGCCGGCGAACTTTTTGAACAGGACCGCCTTGCCCTCCATCACCGGCTTCGCCGCCAGCGGGCCGATGTTGCCCAGGCCAAGCACCGCGGTGCCATTGGTCACCACGCCAACCAGATTGCCGCGCGAGGTCATGTTGAACGATTCCGCCGGATCGCGCACGATCTCTTCGCAGGCGAATGCAACACCGGGCGAATACGCCAGCGCCAGATCGCGCTGGTTGGTCAGCGTCTTGGTTGCGCTGATCTCGAGCTTGCCCGGCTTCGGGCTCCGGTGGTACTCAAGCGCCGCTTCCTTCAGGGTCAGCGCTTTCGTTGTATCGGCCATGATCTCCGCCTTTTTCGTATCGTGGAATTTGTTTCCGAATTTTATGTGCTGTCGCTGTCGTTTCGCTATGCGAGCAAGCCACCTGCCGACAATGACGCTCATCAACACAATTGATCATTGCGACATTGCAGCGCACGAGTGTGGACTGTACACCGCAGTCCATTTCGAGCATAGCGAACGCGAGTGGCAGCACAAAGCGGGAAAATGCACTAACAAAGATCGCCACGCAAAGCAGGACTGTGACCATGGGCAAAATCGAAACCAATCTCTCCGCCGCAGAAGTCGGTCACCACATCGGTGGCGCCATCCGTAGCGGCACATCGGGCCGCCACGGCGACGTCTACAACCCGGCGACCGGCGCGCTCGCACGCACGGTCGCGCTGGCGGACGAATCCGAGGTTGATGCCGCCGTACAGGCAGCCAAAGCGGCCTTCCCGGCTTGGGCCGATACGCCGCCGATCCGTCGTGCACGGGTGATCTTCAAATTCCTCGAATTAATGAACCAGCACAAGGCAGCGCTGGCCGCAGCGATCACCGCCGAGCACGGCAAGGTGTTCACCGACGCCGAGGGCGAAGTGTCGCGCGCCATTGACGTTGTTGAATTCGCCTGCGGCATCCCGCAGTTGCTCAAGGGCGACTACACCGATCAGGTCTCGACCGGCATCGACAACTGGACGATGCGGCAGCCACTCGGCGTGGTGGCCGGCATCACGCCGTTCAACTTCCCGTGCATGGTGCCCGCGTGGATGTTCCCTGTAGCCATCGCCTGTGGCAACAGCTTTATCTTGAAGCCCTCCCCGACCGATCCCTCGCCGTCACTGATGATTGCGGATCTGTGGAAGCAGGCCGGACTGCCGGACGGCGTATTCAACGTGGTGCAGGGTGACAAGGTAGCGGTGGACGCCCTGCTCGCGCATCCGGATGTGCGGGCGGTCTCTTTCGTCGGATCGACGCCGATCGCCAACTACATCTACGAGACCGGCGCCCGCCACGGCAAGCGCGTGCAGGCATTGGGCGGCGCCAAGAACCACATGATCGTGATGCCGGATGCCGACATTGATCAGGCCGTTGACGCGCTGATCGGCTCGGCCTACGGTTCGGCGGGCGAGCGCTGCATGGCGATCTCGGTCGCGGTGCTGGTCGGCGATGCCGCCGACAAGATCATGCCCAAGCTCGTCGAACGCACCAGAACGCTGAAGATCAAGAACGGCATGGAGCTGGATGCCGAGATGGGGCCGATCGTGACCAGCGCTGCACTCGCGCGCATCACCGGCTACATCGAGGACGGCGTGAAGGCAGGTGCCAAACTGCTGGTGGATGGCCGTGGGCACAAGGTCGCTGGCCACGAGCACGGCTTCTGGCTCGGCGGCACGCTGTTCGACGACGTCACACCCGACATGCGCATCTACCGGGAAGAGATCTTCGGCCCGGTGCTTTGTTGCGTGCGCGTGCCGGATTTCGCCGCTGCGGTCGATCTGGTCAATCGCCACGAATTTGGCAATGGCGTCAGTTGCTTCACCCGCGACGGCAACGTCGCCCGTGAGTTTGCGCGGCGCATTGAGGTCGGCATGGTGGGCGTCAACGTGCCGATCCCGGTGCCAATGGCCTGGCATGGCTTTGGCGGCTGGAAGCGCAGCCTGTTTGGTGACATGCACGCCTACGGAGAAGAAGGCGTGCGTTTCTACACCAAACAAAAGAGTGTCATGCAACGCTGGCCGGAATCGATCGGCAAGGGCGCCGAGTTTGTGATGCCGACAGCCAAGTGAACACTCCGCTCGCACAACCACCAGGACTGCTGCAATGAATCTTGCCGCCGAGCACATTCTTCCTGCCGACGCCGATGACGCACTGCTGGTCGGTCGTCTGTGGCAGCCTGGCATCGGCCCAACGGTTGTCCTCTGCAGTGACGGCGCGCTGTTTGACATTACCCGCGTCGCGCCGACGGTGAGCCAGCTGCTCGATCTTCCGGCCCCTGCAGGCGCAGTGCGCGACGCGCTCCCCACGGCGACGAGGGTGGCTGATCTGCAGGACGTCCTTGCCAATTGCGACGAAGCCACCCGCAATCCTGATCAGCCCTGGCTGCTTGCGCCGTGCGACTTGCAGGCGGTGAAGGCCAGTGGCGTGACCTTCGTGGCCAGCATGCTGGAGCGAGTGATTGAGGAGCAGGCGCGTGGTGATCTGACCAAAGCGCAGGACATTCGCGTGGCGCTCACCGCCATCATTGGCGACAACCTTGCACAGTTGAAACCGGGCAGCGACGATGCTGCGCAGGTCAAGGCCGAGCTGATCAAGCGCGGGGCATGGTCGCAGTACCTTGAAGTGGGCATCGGGCCGGACGCCGAGATCTTCACCAAAGCGCCAGTGCTTTCTGCGGTCGGGCTCGGCGCCAACATCGGCATCCATCCCAAGTCGGTCTGGAACAACCCGGAGCCCGAGGTCGTGCTCGCCGTCAACAGTCGCGGCGAGGCGGTGGGTGCCGCGCTCGGCAACGACGTCAACCTGCGCGACTTCGAGGGCCGCAGTGCACTCCTGCTTGGCAAGGCGAAGGACAACAACGCCTCCTGCGCCATCGGTCCGTTCATCCGGCTGTGCGATGAGCATTTCGGGATCAACGACATCCGGCAAGCCGAGCTCGCGTTGCGCGTCGAGGGCGCCGGTGACGGCTTCGTGATGACCGGCAGCAGCTCGCTCAACAAAATCAGCCGCGATCCGCTGGAGCTGGTCGGCCACGCCTGGGGCAAGACGCACCAGTATCCCGACGGCTTCATGCTGTTTCTCGGCACCATGTTCGCGCCGACGCAGGATCGCTATGGCCCCGGTCTCGGCTTCACTCACGAGGTTGGCGATGTGGTGTCAATTTCGTCCGCAAAGCTCGGCAAGCTCGTCAACCGAGTCGGTCACAGCGACCAGATCGCGCCATGGACATTCGGCATCGCGGCGCTGATGGGCAATCTTGCGGCGCGGGGATTGCTCAAAGTGCGGTCGTAGCGACGATCACCTTTTCAGCGAGACCTTTATTCCATGAGGGCTGCATCGGCGTTTCTCCAGAAAGTCGACTTCTGCTTAAACTGCGGCTTGCGCCCTTTTCCAATGGTACTTTCAGCGAAAAGATGCCTGACTGATACTCATATCGCGTTGACGTCCATCCGCCGCTTGTCGATGAATTGAACACAAGGAAAGCGATGAAAACCATCGGCCTCATCGGCGGCATGAGCTGGGAATCCACCGTGCCCTACTACCGCATCATCAATGAGACAGTGAAGGCGCGGCTGGGCGGGCTTCATTCTGCAAAGCTGGTGCTGGTCAGCGTGGACTTTCACGAGATCGAGTGCATGCAGCACGCGGGCGATTGGGCCGCTGCAGGTGAAGCGATGGCCGACGCCGCGCGCCGCTTGCAGGCCGCCGGCGCCGACTTCATCGTGCTCTGCACCAACACCATGCACAAGGTGGCTGACGCCATCGAGCGCGCGGTTGACATCCCCCTGCTGCATATCGCCGACCCGACGGCCGCAGCCATCAAGGCCGCCGGCCACAGCACTGTCGGCCTGCTCGGCACCCGCTTTACCATGGAGCAGGCGTTCTACCGTGACCGGCTGGTGAGCAAGCATGGACTGAACGTAATCGTCCCTGACGACGCTGATCGTGCCATCGTCCACCGTGTCATCTACGAAGAACTCTGTCTCGGCGAGATACGCGACGAGTCGCGCGACGAATACCGCCGCATCATCGCCAAGCTCGTCGAACACGGCGCGCAGGCAATCATTCTTGGCTGCACGGAGATTTCGTTGCTGGTTAGCGCAAGCGATGCCGCCGTGCCGCTATTTGACACCACGCGACTGCACGCAGAAGGTGCCGCCGAGGCCTGCCTGGGCACTTGACACGTAGCCTTGAGAAGCGAAGCGCGTCAAGGCAAATTGATACCAGCCACGTCACCACAGGAAACCGGACGCGCTTCGCTTCTCCGGGCTACAACTACCGAGTAACGACATCCGTATCCCATGCGATACAATGAGACATGATCGAGATCCGGCAAACCGAGACCTATGCGGCGTGGTTCGAGTCACTCCGGGATCGTCAAGCAAGGGCACGGATCGATATCCGCATTCGCCGCCTGTCGTTGGGCAATCCCGGCGACGTGAAGGCCGTTGGCGAAGGCGTGTCCGAACTTCGCATCGACTATGGGCCGGGTTACCGTGTCTACTTTGTCCAGCGCGGGCAAACCGTCGTGATCCTGCTCGCAGGCGGCGACAAGCGGACGCAGGATCGTGACATCAAGACCGCCCTTGAACTGACTCGCATCGCTTAGGAGAGCGTCATGGCAAGCACATTGAAAACCCGTCCGTGGGATCCCGCGGAGCACCTTGAGTCTGAGGAAGACATTGCGGCCTATCTGGAAGCAGCATTTGAGGAAGGCGATCCGTCGTTGATAGCCGCAGCACTCGGTGACATCGCCCGCGCAAAAGGCATGGCACAGATCGCACGCGATACCGGGCTCGGGCGCGAGAGCCTTTACAAAGCCCTGTCCTCAGAAGGCAATCCCGAGTTTGCGACGATTATGAAGGTGGTGAGCGCGTTGGGGCTCAGGTTGCATGCAACTACCACGTGATCTTCAGCTAGTCCTGAAATTTTTGTCGGTGCCGTCCCCCTCACTTCGTCTTCGCTATGACCTCTGGCTTGAATAGATCGGAAGAATTTGTAACGTGGTTGTGCCAGCAAGCTTTTATGAAGCTTTGGACGCACGCAAATCCCGTCGGCAAGAAAAACAAAGAGCTCTGCGACTGCCTTGTGGTCTGTGGCATTCATGTGCTGATTATTTCGGTCAAGGAGATTGACTTTCGAGATACCGGTGACAAAGTCGGTTTAGAAAGGTGGCAAAAGGCCGCAATAGAGAAGTCGGTACAGCAAATTTGGGGGGCAGAACGCTGGCTAAACGAATCAAGTCACTTCGGGAGAAAAGACGGTCGTACGGTTGAGTTACCGCCTAAGACTGAACGCAAGTACCACCGGATATCCGTTTCGCTAGGCGCTCACGGTAAAGCCCCAATTAAATGGGGCAACTTAGGCAGTGGTTTTGTTCACGTCTTTGACGAATATTGCTTGGCGGAAGTATTTCGAGAGCTGGACACGATCACGGACTTTGTCAATTACTTATCGGCAGTCGAGTCTCTAGTAGACCGGGGCGTTCAACCAGTTTTTGCCGGCGGCGGAGCGGAAGACTTGCTTGCTTTTTATGTCAGGAATGGAGCAGATTTCGGTTTCGCTGGGCAATTTGGCAATGAGCCTGATATCGCAATCATCACGGGAGGCATTTGGAAATCTTTTGTAGAGTCTCCTGAATATTTAGAACGAAAACAAAGTCTGGAGTCATCGTACGCTTGGGATAGCCTTATTGAATCGTACGCCGAAGACCTTCTTACGGACGGCATGTTCGACATGCATAGCAAATTGGTCACCAAAAACGAACTGGCGTTGGTGGCGATGGCGCTTCAGCCGCGTGGGCATAGAGCAAACCTCGCGGAATCTTTCATTGCGTTCTTGACCGCGACCGATGTGCAAATCGCGGCGCGTGCAATTTCTGCGGGCAACGCTACAGCCTTCGTCTTTCTCTGTGGCGACTCGACTGATCGTGAGTCTCGCGTTCAAGAGTTGAGTCTTCGTTGCTTGGTTGTTCGAGGCCGCTGCCCGGGAGTTACAACGGTGGTTGGTATCGCAACGGATAAACCGAAGAATGGAAAGCAAGGGCATTCCACCGACCTCGTGTACCTGTCGATACCGGCCTGGACCGACAAGGACGCCCGCGACGTCGATGGGATCCAGCGTGATCTTGGATACTTCAGGAATACGAGGTGGACCGCCTAGCCATTGGGGCGGAACGCTCGCGGCTCCGCCTCGTTTCGTGATTCAACCATCGCGCGAAACACGCAAATATCCGGCGGAACCGCAAGCGTTCCGCCCTACCCCGAGACGATCCCCACCACCGCCTCGCCAAACCGCGCCAACTTGCTCTCGCCAATCCCGCTAATCGCGGATAGCGCAACCTTGTCTCGCGGCCGCGACCGCGCTATCTCGCGCAACACACTATCGTGCAGGATGACAAACGCGGGGACGTTTTCCTCGCGCGCAACGTCGAGGCGCCAGGCCTTCAGCTTTTCGTACAGCGTCTCGTCGTCAGCGGTGAGGTCAGCTTCCACCTTGCCGTCTCTGCCAACTTTCGCCTTGCTGCCACGTTTGCTCTTGGTCTTGCTCGCTGCAACTGCCAGTTGCTGACGGAGCATCGCCGGCACTTCGCCGCGTAACACCGGGCGCGCGGCAGGCGTCAGATGCAGCGCGCCATACGCCTCGACGTCGATCTCAGCCCAGCCGTGCGTCACGATCTGCCGGAACACATTGCGCCACGTTGCTTCGTCGTGATCTTTGCCGATGCCGTGCACCGGCGAGGTGTCGTGACCACGGTCGCGCATCTGGGTCGTCGTCTTGCCCATGAGCACTTCGATCACATAGGTGGCGCCATAGCGTTGGCCGGTGCGATAGATGGCCGATAGCGCCATGCGCACCAGCTCGGTGGCGTCCCAGGTTTGCGGCGGGTTGAGGCAGGTGTCGCAGTTGCCGCAGGCGTAGCCGTCCGGCTGCGTCTCACCGAAGTACGCCAGCAGCCGTCCTCGGCGGCAGGCCGTTGTCTCGCAAAGTCCCAGCAGCGCGTCGAGCTTGGCGCGGCCCGCACGCTTGAATTCCTCACTTGCCTCGCTCTGCTCGATGAAGCGTCGCTGTTGCACGACGTCGGCGAGACCGTAGATCATCAGCGCCTCGGACTCGTCGCCGTCGCGGCCTGCGCGACCGGTCTCCTGGTAGTAGCCCTCGACGCTCTTCGGCAAATCGAGATGCGCCACGAAGCGCACATCGGGTTTGTCGATGCCCATGCCAAACGCGATGGTTGCCACCATCACGATGCCCTCCTCGCGCAGGAAGCGCGACTGGTTGCGCCGGCGCACCTCCTGATCCATGCCAGCGTGATAGGGCAGTGCCCTGGTCATCTCTGCATTGAGCCAGTCGGCCGTCGCGTCAACTTTCTTGCGCGACAGGCAATACACAATGCCGGACTCGCCTGCATGTTCGCGCAGAAAGGCGCGCAATTGGGCGCGTTCGTCAACGCGCTCCGTGATCAGGTAGCGAATGTTCGGTCGGTCGAAGCTGGATACAAACTCGCGGGCATCATCAAGCTTGAGCCGGGCGCGGATTTCGACACGGGTCAGCGCATCGGCTGTCGCGGTGAGCGCAATGCGAGGCACACCCGGATAGCGTGCAGCAAGCACCGCCAGTTCGAGGTAGTCGGAGCGGAAATCATGCCCCCATTGCGACACGCAATGCGCTTCATCGATGGCGAACAGCGAGAGCTTGCCGTCGTCGCGCAGGCGATCAAGCAGATCGAGGAAGCGCGAGGTGATCAGGCGCTCCGGCGCCACGTACAGCAGCTTGATGTCGCCCGCGAGCATCTGGCGCTCGACGCGATTCGCCTCTTCGCCGCTCAGCGACGAATTCAGAAATGATGCTGCGATGCCCAGCTCGCGCAGCGCATCTACCTGATCCTGCATCAGCGCGATCAGCGGCGAGACGACGATGGCCACGCCGTCACGCAACAGTGCCGGGATTTGATAACAGAGTGATTTGCCGCCGCCGGTCGGCATCAGCACCAGCGCATCTCCGCCACCGCCAACGTGATCGATGATGTCTGCCTGTGGTCCGCGGAACGACGGATAGCCGAAGGTGGTCTTGAGGATGTCGAGAGCGGTAGTGGACAAGGTGGCGGAACACTGAATTTGTAACCAGTATTGTAGGAGCGGCTATGCCGCGACCCACTTCGCGGTGCAAAGGCCAAGGTCGCGGCGGTGCCGCTCCTACAGAAACCGACGCTCAACTACCGCAAGCCACACGCCTACAATGACATCGTGCTTGCTTCACTCACGTCGCGGTTTCCGCCGTTTCTGCTCCCGCTCATCCTGATCAACCTGACTGGCCACATGGCACTGTCGGGTGGACGCGTTTCCGGCTCGCTCTACGTGCTGAAGACCGGCAACCCGGAATATCTGGTGGGCGTGTTCATGGCGCTGTTCTCGGCCATTCCGGTGCTGACTTCGCTGGCGATCGGGCGCTGGGTGGACCGCGTGGGTGCGCCGCGTGTGATGCGGCTGGGCATTTCGCTGGTACTGGTCGGGGCGTGGTTGCCGGTGGCGTATCTGTCCCTGCCAACGCTGCTGGTGATGGCGGTGATGATCGGCTTCGGCTTCAATGTGCTGTCAGTTGCGGCGCAGCACACCGTTGGCCATCTGGTTGAGAACGCGTCACCGTCGGAGCGGCTGGCCAACTTCGGCTGGTTCGCGCTCGGGCACTCGGCGTCGAGCACATTGGGGCCGTTCATCGCCGGCATCCTGATTGATGCACTCAGCTTTCGTACCGCGTTCGCCGCACTTGCATTCGTCGCCTGCATCGCCGCGTGGCTGGTGTTCACCCGCACCAACGGGTTGCCCGGCCCACATGCTGACCCCGAGGCCGAGGTTGCCAGCAACGAGGAAGATGACGTGCGCGAAGTGCAGCAGAAGCCGCGTGTGCTGGACCTGCTGGCGATCCCTGAGATGCGCCGCATCTATTGGGTGAACATGATCACCGCGTCGTCGTGGGATCTGTTCATCGTGATGCTGCCGGTGCTCGGTGTGCGTCTGGGCTACTCGGCATCGGTCATTGGCACCGTGTTCTCGCTGTTTGCGGTGGGGACTTTTGCGGCACGCGCTGCCATGCCCTGGCTCTCGCAGCGGGCCAACGAGTGGCAGATTCTGCGCGTTTCGCTGGCGGTCATCGTGTGCGTGTTCATTGCGCTGCCGTGGGCGGCGGTAGCCCCCATGCTGATGACGCTGGGCCTGATCTTTGGTGCCGCCGTTGGCATGAGCCAGCCGAACCTGCTATCGCTGCTGCACGCTGCCTCGCCGGCCGGACGCGGCGGCGAGGCAGTGGGCCTGCGCTCGGTATTGAGCAACAGTGTCTCGGTGGTGGTGCCGGTCGCGTTTGGCGCGGTCGTGGCGCCGCTGGGGATCTCCGCCCTGCTGTTCGCCGGCAGCGCCGTGTTCGCGACCGGGCTGCCGCCAGCGCATCGCGGCGCCACGCTGCGGGCAGCTGCGCGCAGCGACATTTGATACCGCACGGATGGCCTTCAATTCTCCGTTCGTGGTGAGCCTGTCGAACCATGAACGCCGTTGGAGAAATCAATGACGAGTCAAGGCCATCTCGCGACACGCGCGGCGTACGACAGCGTTCGTGCATAACATCGTCAGGACGTTAAGCTCGGCGGACAAAACGCCTCGTCCGCGATGAAATTTGCAACATCCTTTCGATTCAACAACGTGACTGCCAGCAAACCCATTCTCTGCGTCGGCGCCTGCGCGTGGACCACCATCTTCCGCGTGGCGCATCTGCCGCGCGGCTCGGCCAAGATCATCCCGGACATCGCCATCCAGATTGGTGATGGCATGAGCGCCACCGCCGCCTGCGCCGTGGTCAGACTGGGTGGCAAGGCAGCGTTCTGGGCGCGGGTCGGCGATGACGCCAATGGTCACGCCGCGATCAAATCGCTCACCGAAGCCGGGCTCGATTGCTCCGGCGTGCGGCTGGTCACAGGCGTCAAAGGCTCGTTCTGCACCGTGGTGGTGGACGGGGATGGCGAACGCATCGTGATTCCGCGTCACGACCCGGCCATGCCGACTGAGGCTTCATGGCTGCCGCTGGAGCGCATCCGCGCCGGTGAATTCGCGGCCGTGCTCACCGAAGTGCGTTGGCCCGAGGGCGCAGCGGCGGTGCTCGACGCCGCGCGCGCGGCTGGCATCCCGGCGATTCTCGACGCCGAGGTCGGCGCGCCCGGCGTGCTCGAGGATCTGGCGCAACGGGCGACGCATGTGCTGTACAGCGAAACCGGGCTCGACGCCCACGTTGGCACCGGCGACGCGGGCGGACAACTGGTGCGCGCCCAGGCGGCCCTGCCGCACGCCTTCGTCGGCGTGACGCGAGGCGCGGAAGGCTTCTACTGGCTGCAGGACGGCAAGGTGGGGCACGCTGCGGGCGTCAAGGTCAACGCCATTGACACGCTGGGCGCCGGCGATGTGTTCCACGGTGCCTATGCGCTGGCGCTGGCCGAGGGCCAGAGCGCGGCCGATGCGGCACGCTTTTCCTGCGTTGCGGCAAGCCTCAAGTGCGAAGTGTTCGGCGGCCGGATTGGCGCGCCGACGCGAGATGACGTGCTGGCAAGGATGTCGTCGTAGACAGGCAAACCAGACGTCGGTCAGGTCAGCTTTCTGTTGAAACCGGCAACAGCACTGGGCTCACCAGACATTTTCGCCACAAACCGACTCTGGGCTGAATCGACCATCCAGCCCAATTCGAATGCGGCTTTCGCGAAAAAGCTGATCGCTATTCCGCCTTGATGTTGCGCTTCTTGACGATGGCGCCCCAGCGAGCACTTTCAGACGCGAGCTGCGCGCCAAAATCTGCTGCCGTTCCCGGCGACGCTGTCAGGCCGTCGCTCTCAAGATTGGACTCCATCGACTTGGCGCCCATCGTCTCGTTGACCGCTTTGTTGAGTTTGGCAACGATGTCGGCCGGCATGCCTTTGGGGCCGATCAGACCGTGCCAGTTGACGACTTGATAGTCCTTGTAGCCAAGCTCCATCGCCGTCGGCACATCGGGCAAAGCCGGAAGGCGCTTCGGCGTGCTGACCGCGAGTGCGCGCAGCTTGCCGCCCTTGACGTGCGGAATTGTGGACGCCACGGTGCCGAACACGATCTGGGTGTTGCCGGCGATGGTGTCAGTCAGTGCAGGCGAGGTGCCTTTGTACGGAACATGGACGACGTCAATGCCGGCCTGGTCCATGAAATATTCGCTCGCCACATGGGTGATGCTGCCGCTGCCGGCCGATGCGTACGAGAGCTTGCCCGGCTGCTTTTTCGCCAGATCAACCAGCTCCTTGAGCGTCTTTGCGGGCAGCGACGGCGTGACGGCGATGATGAACGGCCCGCGCGCCAACTGCGCGATCGGTGTGATGTCCTTCAGCGAGTCGAACGGCACTTTGTAGACAAACGGATTAACCGTGTAGCTGGCAGCGGTGAGCATCAGCGTGTAGCCGTCAGCCGGCGACTTCACGGCGATCTCGGCACCGAGGTTGCCGCCAGCGCCGGGTTTGTTCTCAACGATGAACGGCTGGCCGAGTTTTTCAGTCAGCTGCTTGGCCAGCAGACGCCCCATGAAGTCCGATCCTCCACCGGGTGCAAACGGCACGATGATCTTGACCGGTTTGTTCGGATAGCTGGCTGCGTCCTGGGCGTGCCCGGCCACTGCAGCTGTGGCGAATGCAACAGCTAGCGCGGTGCGGGAAAACAGTCGGGCAAAGCGATTCATCAAGTTCCTCCTGAAACAACTTGGTATCTGACATGCGAAAAAGCACGCGCCAAGGCGCGTGGCAACCTTCGCAGTGTCACCCATTCAGTGGTCAGTTAGCTGTCAGGCGTCGTGGTGATGACAAGTTGATGCCTCGATGGGCAATCAGGGCACAAGAGGCAAAGCGTCAGACGCGCTCCAGAATGACCGCAATGCCCTGCCCCACGCCAATGCACATGGTGCACAGCGCGTAGCGGCCACCCGTGCGATGCAGCTGGTTCACCGCCGTGGTCGCCAGCCGTGCGCCGGACGCGCCGAGCGGGTGCCCCAGCGCGATGGCGCCGCCGTTCGGATTGACGCGGACATCATCGTCGGCCACGCCAAGCTCCCGCAGCACTGCAAGTCCCTGCGCGGCGAATGCCTCGTTGAGCTCGATCACGTCCATCTGACCGATGCTCAGGCCGGTCTGCGCCAGCACCTTCTTCGTCGCGGGTGCCGGGCCGATGCCCATGATGCGCGGTGGCACACCTGCCGTGGCCATGCCCACCACGCGCGCGCGTGGCGTGAGATTGTGCGTTTTCAGCGCCGCCTCCGATGCCACCAGGATCGCGCAGGAGCCATCATTGACGCCGCTCGCATTGCCGGCGGTCACCGTGCCATCGGGTCGCACTACGCCTTTCAGTTTGGCCAGCGCTTCCAGTGACGTGTCGCGCGGGTGCTCGTCCTTGCTGACGATGATCGGATCGCCCTTTTTCTGCACGATCGTCACCGGCGTGATTTCACCGTCGAAGAAGCCGCTTTTCTGCGCCGCCACCGCCTTCTGCTGCGACGCCAGCGCCATGCGATCCTGCGCTTCCCGCTCGATCTTGTAGTCGGTGGCGACGTTTTCTGCGGTTTCCGGCATCGAGTCGACACCGTACTTTTCCTTCATCAGCTTGTTGATGAAGCGCCAGCCGATGGTGGTGTCATACACCGCATTGCTACGGGAAAACGCCGATTCCGCCTTCGGCATCACGAACGGCGCCCGGCTCATGCTCTCGACGCCACCAGCGATCATCAGGCCCGCCTCGCCCGCCTTGATCGCGCGGGCTGCAGTGCCCAGCGCATCGAGGCCGGAGCCGCACAGGCGGTTGATGGTGGCACCCGGTATGCCCTGCGGCAGCCCGGCGAGCAACAGCGCCATGCGCGCCACATTGCGGTTGTCCTCGCCGGCCTGGTTGGCGCAGCCATAGAGCACATCGTCGATCGCGGCCCAATCAAGGTTCGGGTGTTTCGCCATCAGCGCCCGCAATGGCACCGCGCCAAGATCGTCAGTGCGCACCGACGACAGCGAGCCGCCATAGCGGCCAATGGGGGTACGCAGGGCATCGACGATGTAGGCTTGGGTCATGGCAGTAGCTCGTTCAAAAAGTGGTGAGTAGTCAGGCGACAAATGAGAGGCCGGAGCGCGCTTCCAGCTCGCTACGCGACAGGCCGTCAAAGGTTTCGATCAGCGCAAAGCCGTTGGCGGTGACATCAACGACCGCGAGGTCCGTGTAGACACGGGTCACACAGGCAAGGCCAGTCAGCGGATAACTGCAGCGTTCGACCAGCTTGCACTGGCCATCTCGGGTGAAATGCTCCATCATCACCCAGGTCTGCTTGGCGCCAACGGCCAGATCCATCGCACCGCCCACCGCCGGAATATCGTCGGCATTGCCGGTGTGCCAGTTGGCCAGATCGCCGTTCGCTGCGACCTGAAAGGCACCGAGCACGGAAATATCGAGGTGTCCGGCGCGCATCATCGCAAACGAGTCGGCGCTGTGAAAGTACGAGCCGCCGCGCAAGAGCGTCACCGGTTGCTTGCCGGCATTGATCAGATCAAAGTCCACCTCATTGGGCACCGGCGCCGGCCCCATACCGAGCAGGCCGTTCTCGCTCTGCAGGATGATTTCGCGATCAAGTGGCAGGTGGTTGGCCACCAGCGTCGGCATGCCGATGCCAAGGTTCACGTAGGCGCCGTCGGGCATGTCACGCGCGATGCGCGCTGCGAGCTGGTCACGGCTGAGGCGCTGGTAACTCATGCCGCCATCTCCATCCGCTGCACTTCGACAATACGCTGCACGAAGATACCGGGCGTCACCACGTGCTCGGGATGGATGTCACCGAGCGGCACCACCTCGTGCACCGAAGCAATCGTCACAGTCGCTGCCATCGCCATCAGCGGGCCGAAGTTGCGCGCCGACTTGCGGTAAGTGAGATTGCCCCAGCGATCGCCCAGCTCGGCCTTGATCAACGCGAAGTCGGCGCGGATCGGCGACTCGTAGACATACATCTGGCCGTCAATCTCGCGCACTTCCTTGCCGGCGGCGAGCGGCGTACCGTAACCCACGCGGGTAAAGAAGCCACCGATACCGGCGCCGGCAGCGCGGATGCGTTCGGCCAGATTGCCCTGCGGCACCAGCTCCAGCTCAACCTTGCCAGCGCGATACAGCGCATCGAACACGTAGGAGTCGGCCTGCCGCGGAAACGAGCAGATCACCTTGCGCACCCGCCCTGCCTTGAGCAGTGCGGCGATTCCGGTTTCGCCATTGCCAGCATTGTTGGCCACGATGGTGAGATCACGCGCCCCCTGGACAATCAGGCCATCAACCAGCGCAACCGGCATGCCGGCCCCGCCAAAGCCACCAATCATTACGGTGGCACCATCCGGAACATCCGCAACCGCCGTTGCGACCGAAGCTTGCGTTTTGTCGATCATGCAACGATTGTAGAAGTCGCGTTTCGATTGCCCGCTCGAAAGTGCCATTGGCGACTCGCCGGCAATCGCCAATGAAGAAAAGGCCCGCCGAAGCGAGCCTTTTTTGTGTCAGCGACTGGTGATCAGCGCTTGTTCAGCATCGGCAGCGTTTGCGTCACTACCTGCTTGCCATCCTTCACTTCGACCAGGAAGCTCTCGCGGTCGATGTCACCCTTGTCGTCGAAGCAGACGTCAAGCAGGATGCCGGGATTGTCCTTGACCTTGAAGCAGGCGTTCTTCATCGCGGCGGCAATCGCCTTGCCGTCGGTGCTCTTGGCTTTTTCGATCGCAGCCTTCAGCATGTAGGCCGAGAAGTAGCCCTTGATGCCGTTGTGATCCGGCTTGGTCTTGAATTCTTTCTCGAACTTGGCACCGAAGTCTTTGAACATCGGGGCGTCTGCCGTCAGGCCCACATGGCCGCGCACACCGTTGGCTGCAGAGCCGGCAAGCTCAATCACCTTGGCGCCCATCAGCGTGGTTTCACCAACCATCGGCTTGTCGTAGCCCTGTTTGCGCAGCTCTTTCAGCAGGCGAGCTGATTCTTCCTCGTTAAGGTAGGCGAACAGCGCATCGGCGTTGGCCTGCTTGGCACGCAGCACGGCAGAGGACATGTCGACCTGGCCCGGATCGGTGGAAATATCGGCCGCAACCTTGACATTGCGGGCACCGAGTTCCTTGATGATCGCATCACGACCACCCTTGCCGAAGTCATTATTGACAAACACCACGGCGACCGACTTCGCCTTGAGATCGTTGGCCAGATAGTTCGCCACTTTCGGCATGCCCATCGCCTGATTGAACGAGGAGCGGAAGATGTACGGATTGCCCTGGGCCGTCACATTCGACGCCTCACCACCGGTGAAGTTGGGGATATTGGCCTTCTGGCTCTCGGTCTGGCTGACCAGAATGGAACCGGAGAATACCGGGCCAAAAATGGCGGTGACTTTCTCGTCAATGGCCTTGACGGTCATCGCCTTGGCAATGGCGGGCTGCGACTGGGTGTCCATTTCGACCGATTCGATCTTTTTGCCCATCACGCCGCCCGCAGCGTTGATTTCGTTGATCGCCAGCTTGGCCCCGTTGCGATACATGGTGCCCGCTGCGGTGCCGCCGCCCGACAGCTCGACGACTTGCGCCACTTTGATGTTCTGTGCATAGGCAGACGCTGCCAGCAGTGCTGCTGTCAGGCCCATCGCCTGTGCGAGTTTCTTGTTCATGTCTTCCTCCAGTTGAAAGTGTCTTGACGACGATTGGTAACGTAGCGAATTTCGATGCGCCGACAGGGAATTCCCTGAGGCACTAGGTTTTGGCGTGACCGCCCAGAAACAGCCGGTTCAGGTTCGGATCATTCAGCAGCTCGGACGCCGGTCGATCCACGGCCAGCCGGCCCATCTCCAGCGCCAGCGCCCGATCCGAAAACTTGAGTGCGGTGCGCACATTCTGCTCCACCATCAGCACGCTCTTGCCCGAATCGGCCAGTTTGCGCAGCAGTTGCATGACGTCCTGCACGATGATCGGCGCCAGCCCGATGGAGGGTTCGTCAATCAGGATCACTTCCGGTTTGACCAGCAGCGCACGGCCAATCTCGAGCTGCTTCTGCTCGCCGCCGGACAGTGACGCGGCCCGCGAGTCGATGCGTTGCTTGAGACGCGGGAAGAGCTCCATCACTTCATCAATGCGTTCGCGCAGCAGTTTCTTGGGCAGTTGCAGTCCACCGAGCTCAAGGTTGTGCAACACGCTCAACGAGCCAAACAGGTTGCGTCCTTGGGGTACGAAGGCCATGCCCTCGCCTAGCAATTGCCGTGGTGTGCGGCCGTTGATCACCTTGCCACCAAAGCGAACTTCACCGGAACGCGGCGTCAGCATGCCGAACAGGGTTTTCAGCACCGTTGACTTGCCGGCGCCATTCGGACCGATCAGCAGGGTAATTTCGCCCTTGCGGGCGTCAAGCGTCAGCTCGTTCAGGATGGTGAGATGCGTGTAGCCGGCGACGACAGCATCGAACTGGATCAGTGAATCGCTGCGCGGCGCGGCGGAAGCGGGATTAGTTGCCAAGGTAGGCCTCCAGCACGTCGCGGTTGTTCTGGATTTCTTCGGGCTTGCCGACCGCAAGCACCTTGCCTTCGACCATGCAGACGATGCGGTGGCAGAGCTTCATCACGAAGTCCATGTTGTGTTCGATCACGACAAAGCTGCCGCCCTGTTTTTTGTTCAGTTCGACCAGCAGCTCGCGCAGCCCGTCAACCAGCGAGGGATTGACGCCGGCGCAGGGCTCGTCGAGCAGCACCAGACGCGGCGCCGGCATGAAAGCCATGGCGATATCCACCAGCTTCTGTTGCCCGTACGACAGGCTGCCGGCGGGCAAATCGGCTACGTGCTTGAGCCGGAACATCTCGATCATTTCGTCGGCCCGCTCGCGCAGACCGTTGTCCGGCGGTGCAAACATGCGGCCCCAGAAGGTACCGTGAAATTCCTGCGCTGCGGCAATCAGGTTGTCGCGCAGCGACAGCTTGCCGAACACCTGCAGGTTCTGGAAGGTACGGCCGATTCCAAGGCGCGACATTTCCAGCGGCGAGTTGCCGGAGATGTCCACGCCTTCAAACTCGACGCGACCGCTGTCCGGCTTGATCTGGCCGAGAATCGAATTGAACAGCGTCGTCTTGCCGCTGCCATTGGGACCGATCACGCCAAGAATTTCACCAGGCTCGACGTTGAAGCTGACACCGCTGACCGCCTGGATGGCGCCGTAGCTCTTCTTGATGTCATGAACTGAAAGGATGCTCATGCTGCCTCCACCGTGTCTTTGCCGGCTGCCGCTGCAGCGCGTTCCGACAGCTCTTTCTGCTTCGCCTCCCGCTTGGCCTTGCGCAGCAGCAGCGCTTCGCGCAACGAAAGCAATCCGCCCGGCAGCCAGATCATCATGATGACGGCCGCGAAGCCAAACACGGCGAGATACCAGTCCTTCAGGAAGCGCAAATACTCGGGCAGCAGCAGTGCGATAGCGGCACCGAGCACTGGCCCGTAGAAGCGTCCGGAGCCACCCACGACCACCATCATCAGGAACAGGAGCGAGTTGGCAATGCCGAACGGTGCCGGTTCGATGAAGTTCACCAGCGGCGCGAACAGCGCCCCGGCGATACCGGCATAGGCGGCGCCGATCGCGAATGACATCAGCGTGTAGGCGGTGATATTCACGCCCGTACTTTCCGCGCGAATCGGGTTGTCGCGCAACGCCGCGAACGCCCGTCCCCACGGCGAGCGCAGCAGCGCAGCCAGCGCGGCACCAGCGACCAGCGTGATCAGCAGCACCAGAAAGTAGAACGCCAGATTGCCTTCAAAGGAAAAACCGAAAAGCTCCGGGCGCTTGATGTTCTGGATGCCGAAGGTACCGCCAGTCAGCCATTCCTCGTTGCGGAAGAACAGCACCAGCAACAGATTGAAGCCCAGTGTCGCAAAGCCCAGATAGTGCAATTGCACGCGCAATGCCGGGAAACCGATGACCAGCCCGAGCACGAAGCAAAGCACAATCGCGACCGGACTGGCCAGCCAGAACGAGAAGCCCGCCTTCATCATGATGGCGACGGTATACGCCCCCACTCCCATGAATCCAGCGTGGCAAAGCGACTTGAGGCCAGCGTAGCCAACGGTCAGGTTGAGCCCCATTGCTGCGATGATGTAGACAAGCCACAGCGTCAGCAGATAGAGCCCGTACGTCTTGAGCAACGCGGGCGCGATCGCCAGTGCAGCGACGGCAACCACGAGAAAGGCCAGATGCTGTTTTGACATCGTCAGACCTTCCTTTCCTGCGGTGTGCCAAGCAAACCGTCCGGCTTGACCAGGATCACGGCGAGAAACAGCAACAGCGCGACACCATCCTTGTACGCCGGCGTGATGTAGGCACCCGCCAGATTTTCGAGCACACCGACCAGCACACCGCCCAGCAGTGCACCGCGCGAATTGTTGAAGCCGCCAATGATCGCCGCGAAGAACGCCTTCAGGCCGATGTTGTCACCCATATCGAACTTGGCGAGATAGGTCGGCGTAATCAGCAGCGCCGTCACGCACACCAGAATGGCGTTGATCGCAAACGTATAGAAAATCATCCGCTTGACGTTGATGCCCAGCGCTTCGGCGGAGAAGGTGTTCTGCGCCACCGCCTGCATGGCACGACCGGTAATCGTCCGGTTCAGGAACGTCTGCAGGCCGACCACCATCAGCCCGGCAAACACCAGCGCTCCGACGTCTGCATACGACACGGTGACGCCTGCCAGCTTGAACACTTCATCGCCAAAGATGCTCGGAAATGGATGCGGCTCGGCGCTGTAACCCGCCTTGACCAGTGATTTGAGGCCAATCGACAGACCCAGGGTCGCCACCACAACAGCCACGACACCGCTGCCGCGCATCGGGTCAACAATCCAGCGCTTGAACGCGGCGCCGAGCACCACGACCGACAGTGCGACCGCGACGATGAACGACGCCCACAGCGGCAGGCCGAACGACATGCCAATCAGCATGGCAAACGCAGGCAGCATGACGAACTCGCCCTGCGCAAAATTGATGGTGCCAGCGGCCTGCCAGAGCAGCGTGAAGCCGAGGGCGGCCATCGCATAGATCGCCCCCGTGGCCACGCCGCTCAGCAGGAGCTGCATGAAATCAGTCATGCAAAATCCTCCTTGATGTTCTTAGTGGCTACCACGAACCAGCGTCCGCGGCAGGCTGCGTCGTTCGCTCTGCGCCGCCACCCACATGGCAGCATCTCGCGCGCGCTGCGCCACGATGTCGACGGGCATCTGCAGGTAGTCGTCGTTGAAGACTTCAAAACTCCAGTCGCCGCGGTAGCCGGAACGATCAATCATGCGGATCATGCGTGACAGCTCTGCGCTGTGCACTCCCTCGCCGGGGAACACACGCAGGTGGCGCGCCGTCTCGATGCGTTCTTCCGGCGTGCGAACGGCCTTCCACAGAAAATCCGACAACTGCACGAAGGCGATACGTTCGCCCGGAATGGTGGCCAGCGCATCGAAATTGGTGCCATTGAGGCCGCAGTTGGCCAACACATGAAAGGCGTCGATGCAGACACCAAGATTGGCGCGATCAGCACGCTGCACAATCTCCCAGGACAACTCGAAGTCGCTGACGTGACGGCCCCACGACAGCGCTTCATAGCCAACCCGGATGCCGAGCGGCGTCGCCAGCATGGCAACCTTGCGCAGGTCGGCGGCGATGTGGTCAACGTCGCCCGAAGCATGGGCAGATGTGGATGAGCAAATCAGCAAACGCTCGGCGCCGACGGCCTCGCACAGCTTGAGCATGGTCTTGACCGTTTCCACCTTGTAGCGGTGCAACGGCCCGGACAGGCCTTCGTAGTCACGCATCACCTGGATGCCATTGACGCGCAAACCTGAGAGCCGCACCTCGTTGAGCGCCGCCTCGTAACCATCGGGATGGCCCGCCAGATCCTTCGCCCACAGCGTGATCTGGCTGAAGCCCGCTGCGTTCGCTGCATCAAGCTTGCTTTCCAGCGAGCCCGGCAGCGTGATGGTGTCCATGGAGAAGTCGCCGAGATTCACGCGCTACTCCGTTGCGGGCAGGTGGCTCTTGACGAATTCGAACGACGTCCCGCCCAGATAGGTGACGGCGCCACGATCACTGGTGTGCACCGAATCGCTCTCGACGAAATTGACGCCTCGCGCGCGCAACTGACTGACCAGCGCCGTGATGTCAGGCGCACCAAAACCAACACGCGTGAGCTTTTCCTGCCACGCCAGCACGGCGGCCTGCTCCGGCGGTTCGACCAGCTGCAGATAGAACTGCAGACACGGGCTTTCCAGCAGCGTGCCTTTCGGCAGCACACCGAAGTACTGCCCCTGGGGCAGCACCAGAAAGCCGAACAGCTCGCGGTAGAAGTCCACCCACTCGCGGGTACGGCCTTCCTCGATGGACTGCACGATACCGAAGAAGTGCATGCCAGCGATCGCCGGGTGCGCTTCGGCCGCTGACGGCAGCTTCTTGAAGTCAACGTCGTAGATCGAAAATTCCTGATAGCGATCGACGAAATAGATGATGCTGTCACCGACCCCCGAAATGCCGGGAATGTTGAGTTCCATCGCACCGACGCGCGGCACGATTGGCCAGGCGCCCTTTTCCACGCAGTGTTCGTACGCTGCAGCCGCATCGCGCACACGCAGCGCGAAGGCCTTCAGACGTGGCGTCTGCGGTTCATCATCATCGCCGCCTGCGACACCGGCGACGGCCGGGTCGGCATTGACAATCACATTCATGCCCCCGGCGCGGTAGAGCACGATCTCACGGCTGCGATGACGGGCCACGGCAACGAAACCCAACTTTTCGAGCGCAGCGCCAAAGCTCTGCGGTTCATGTGTTGCGTATTCGACGTACTCAATGCCCGCTACGCCCAGAGGGTTGGCCGGGGGAGTCGTGCCGCTCTTTTGTTTGCTGACAGTTTCAGTCATTGCATGGATACCCTGTCATTTGTGCCTGTGCCAATTTTTCGAAGGGCAGCTGGCGAAGCTCGTTTCGCCCCCTGCTACGCATTTGTTAAGCTCGCGATCTTGTTATTTTTTGTGCGATTAACGAACAAGTGTGCGATAATAGAACACAGTACTTGATTTGAGTCAAGCAAAAGTTCCTGTCAGGCAGCGTCGCCGAGGCGCAAGACGGCAGCCGCGCAGGATTCATTCGCCTCACTTGTTTTCGGAAAGACGTGAAGAGCCCATCACCCAGCACAGACTCGCACGAACATCCGGCAACGCCGTCAACGACGGTTAGTCTGGAAGTCTCGCGTGCCGACATGATCGACGGCCTGCGCAAGGGGCTGGAGGTGATCTGCGCGTTCGACGACACCACGCCAAAGCTCACACAGAGCGAGCTCGCGCAACGGCTGGACCTGAGCCGTGCTGCCGCGCGGCGCTACCTGATGACACTCAGTGCGCTTGGCTACATGGCCACCGATGGCAAGGCTTTCTGGCTGACGCCGAAGGTGATGCGGCTGGGGCACTCCTATCTGGCGTCGGCCCGGCTGCCGCGTACGGTGATGCCGGTGCTGCAGACACTCACCAACACCATCGGCGAATCGACCAATCTGGCCGTTCTGGAGGACGCGGATGCGGTCTACATCGGTCGCGTCAGCGCGCCGAAACTGCTCTCCACGCTAATCGAGCCTGGTACCCGCCTGCCGGCGCACACGTCGGCCGCCGGTCGCCTGCTGCTGAGCTATCTGCCGCCAGAAGATCTGGAACGCTGGCTGGCGCGCACGCCACTCGGCGCCTTCACGCCATTCACCGTGACTGACAAGGAAGCACTGCGCCGCGAGCTGACTAAAGTCCGCAAACAGGGGTATTGCGTCACCGAAGGTCAGTTTGAGCTTGGACTGCGCGGTGTTGCTGTACCGTTGATTGACAGCACAGGTGCGGCGGTCGGCGCTATCAGCGCGTCAATGGCGATCTCGTCGATGACGCCAGCGGTGTCAGTGCGGCGCTGCGTACCGCCGCTCAAGGCTGCGGCGGAGCAGTTGCGTAGCCGGCTCTAGCCCACGTTGTCAGCCGCCGCAGCCTCAGGCGTCCGCCACGGCGCTACGCGTCTGCAGGAACTCAAGCAGGCGGTCTTCGACAACGCTGCGATCCAGGTAGGCCTCGCCCAGGCGCTTCAGCAACACCAGCGTCACGGCACCACCTTCGTTCTTCTTGTCACGTTGCATGTGCCCGATCAGCTTGCGCGGATCGCACTCAGGCAGCCCGACGGGCAGTTTCACTGCGGTGAACAAAGCCCTGACGCGGGCAACATCCGCTGTCAAGATGTGCCCCAGCTCCTGCGACAACTCGGCTGCCAGTACACAGCCCGCCGCCACTGCCTCACCGTGCATCCAGGCGCCGTAGCCCATTTCTGTTTCGATCGCGTGGCCGAAGGTGTGGCCCAGATTGAGCAGAGCGCGGATGCCCAGCGTTTCGCGCTCGTCGCGCTTCACGACATCGGCCTTGATGCGGCAGGAATGGGCGATCACTCGCGCGAGGGTATCGTCGTCGCGGCTGTTGAGCTTGTCGACGTCGCGCTCCAGCTCGGCCAGATGCGGCGCATCGAAGATCAGCGCATGCTTGATGATCTCGGCGAGACCCGAGGCGTATTCACGTGGCGGCAGGCTTTTCAGCGCCGCGGTGTCGGACAACACCACCTGCGGCTGATAGAAAGCGCCGATCATGTTTTTGCCGAGCGGATGATTGATCGCAGTTTTGCCACCCACCGAGGAGTCCACCTGCGCCAGCAGCGTGGTGGGCATCTGCACGAAGGGAATGCCGCGCTGATACGTTGCAGCGGCGTAGCCAGCGACGTCACCGATGACACCGCCGCCGAGCGCGAGAATGGTCGTCTTGCGGTCGCACTTGGCCGCCAGCATGACGGAATAGATGGTGTCCAGCGATTCCGCCGTCTTGAAGGCCTCGCCGTCCGGAAGAATGATCTCCACCACCTGCTTGCCCAGCGCGCGCGCCGAATCGCTCACCCGCTTCAGGAACAGTGGCGCCAGCGTCTCGTTGGTGACGACGGCGACCGTGCTGCCAGCGATGAACGGTTTCAAGGCGTCGGCGCTGCCCAGCAGATGCGGCCCAATGTGGATTGGATACGGACGATCAGCGAGCGAGACCTGGACTGTTTGCATGGAAGCGATTCGGACGGGTGGTTACGGGGATTGGATAAGAACGAACGGAAAGCTTGACTATCAGCTTTTTCACCAAACCCTTATTCAACAAGGGCTGAGGCAACAAATAGTGCGAAATCGACTTTTGCCAATATTTGCACTGAAGCCTCATCCAAACGTCATTCTATGAAAAAGCCGTCTTGTCCTGCTGCTTGTCAGAAGCATACCGAAGCCCGCCACCGGCAATTCATACGCAGCGCAACGCTTGCCTGACGCCCGCTTCCGCGATAGCGTTGCGCCCCTCGCGCCTGACTCCGTGCTGCAACGTCGGCGCCGAACAAAAACAGGAAATAAACTGCCATGAAAACCGTCGCCAACGTCATCGTCGCACTGGTTGCTCTGATCCACATCTACATCGTCTACCTCGAGATGTTCCTGTGGACCACACCGAAAGGGCAAAAGGCCTTCGGCATCACTGCCGACTTCGCACAGCAGTCGAAGGCGCTTGCCGCCAATCAGGGGCTGTACAACGGTTTTCTCGCGGCCGGGCTGATCTGGGGCCTGATCAAGGGCGATGTGGCCGGTTACGAGATCAAGCTGTTCTTCCTCGCCTGCGTGCTGGTCGCCGGCCTCTACGGCGCGGCTACGGCGACCAAAAAGATCCTCTATATCCAGGCCCTGCCGGCACTGCTTGGCATTGCGGCGTTGCTGCTGGCATAGCCGACATACGCTGCCGTCCGACGTTGGCGACGCGGCCGCCCGGGCCGCTTTACCGCTAATCGCAGTTCGGCGGGAATGGCTTGGCTGGCGCGCGACAACATCGCCAGTTGTGCATCCACCAACGCCCGCCACGCCAGGCGCAATTGCCGGTCATCGCTCATGGCTGGCGGTTGCCACCCGGTGGCACACCAGGGGTCAGGCGCCTTCATTGAAGCCTCCCCACTTGACGTGGCGCGTCAGCAACATCACCCCTGCAAGCACCGCGAACACCAGCAGCGAGCCGGCCAGCAGTGCATGCTGCTCCGACTGCAGCACCAGATACAACACGCCGTAGAGCACCGCGAGCCCCACCGACATCGGTAGCGCGCGCTGCCAGCCACCGAGAACTGCCTTCGCATACACCGTAAGCGGGGCCACGCAGGCCAAAGCCGCTGTCACATACGCTTTGATGAAGGCGATGTGCTCGGACAAACTCAATAGCAGCAGGAAGAACACGGCCATCGCCGCACCGATCAGCAAATACTGCACCGGATGCACGGCCTGCCCCTTCAACACCTCCAGCAACACGATGCCGGCAAAGGTCAGGACGATGAAGAGAATGCCGTACTTCGTCGCGCGGTCCGACAGTGACGCCGGATTGACCGGGTCAATGAAGTCCACGCCGAAAGATTGCAGACATCCCTTCGTCGTCGAGCGCGCCTGCGCACACCCTGCCGCGCTGCTGCCGAGCTGCGAGCGGGCCTGAGCGGCGAGCGAAGAGACGCTCCAACGCGCGTCAAATCCCTGCGCCGATACGGTTCGCGTCAAGGGTAGAAATTCACCACCAAATGAAGGGTGCGGCCAGTCCGATTTCAGTGTGACCGTGTTGTCCACCGCCAGGGGAACAAAGCCCACCGATTCGATACCAACCAGCTCTACCCCAAGGCGCAAGCAGAGCGGCGCATCCAGCGCGTTTTCGGCGACTGGCAGCTTCGCCTCAAACCCCCGGTTGAAGGTTCCGCCGTTCGAGCTGGCCTTGACCTCAAGGTCACCATTGGGGCCACGTAGCCGTACCGCCCGGATACCGCGCGGATCGGTGACCGTGAACTCGATCAGCGGCGCATCGCAGCGAACGGCAACAGCGGGCGCTTTCAGCGGCAAGACTGCCAGATCCCTTGCGGTTTTCCAGTCCACCACTTCTTCAGCGTTCAACGCGTACGAATTCACTTTGTAGAGGCCGCGGTAGCGCGGTTCGATCTTGCTCTCTGTCGTCCATGAGGAGGACTGTGGCAACGCGCGGAGAACGGTCAGCACTTCGCTGCGCTCCACCGTCTTTTCCTTGTCCTTTATCACCGTGGTCTCGAAAGTCTCGACGCACCGGCGGGTCAGCACCATCCCGGCCAGTGTTTGTGCGCCAGCGAGGCTGCCTTCGATAGTTGCCGCCGCCTGCGCCCGATACGCCAGGCGCTCGTTGGCCAGTCCGCCGATCATCGACAAACCCATCATCAACACCAGTAACACCGCCGCCAGTGAAATCGCCTTCACCAGCAATGAGAACCGCCGCATCGTTGCACTCCGTTCGTTGGAAACGAGCGCAATATCAGCCGCCTGTGTGCGCGGAAAATGAAGAGTGTGAAGTCTGTGTGAAGTACGTTCTTCGAGCAGAGGTCGCCCCAACGGCAATCCACTGCCAAGTGCCGGGGAAGGTGTTCTAGATGCCAGTACCCGATGGAATCGACAATCGCACAATCGTTGGCGCCCTGGCGCACTCGACGCGCAGGTCGCCGCCGTGCAGCAGCGCAACCTGCCGGGCAATTGCGAGCCCCAGTCCGCTGCCCTTGGGGCGCCCATCCGGACGTGGTGTCGAGATGAATCGCTCACCGATCCGCTCCTGCACGAAGGGCGCAAACCCGGGACCATCGTCAGCGACGTCAATGCAAACGGAGGTTCCGACTGTACTGGCTGTCAACCGCACCAGGCCGCCGCGCGGTGAAAATTCGATTGCGTTGTGCAGCAGGTTATCCACCGCGAGCTGCAGGCTCTCGCGGTCACCCATCACGTCGGCCGATGAAGCATCACAGACCACCTGCACGCCGGCCTGATCGGCGTGCGCCGCGCAGTGAGCACGCGCTTGATCGAACAACGCAGAAAGATTGATGCGCGTTAGCTGCGCCGGTGCAGCCAGCTGCTCAAGTTTCGAGAGCTCCAGCAGACGCTCTACCGTGGAATGCATGCGCTCGCTCTGCGACACCACGTTGTCCGCGAAATGAACGCGATCCGCATCACTCATCGGCTCGCGCAGCAGTTCGCCCGCGCCTCGTATGGCAGCGATGGGGGACTTCAGTTCGTGCGTCAGCGCGCGAACGGTGTTCTCGACGTAGCGCTGCCCTTCCAGACGCTCCCGCATCGCGCCCATTGACCGCGCCAGCTTGCCCAGCTCACCCGGCAAGGTTGGCACAGCAGTACGGCGCCCGGCATCCACCGCGTCGGCATAACGCGCCAGACGGCGTACGCCGCTCACAATCCAGAGCGTTGCTGCAACGCCCACAATCAGGGAGAGCGCGAACAGCCAGGCGCCGCCGGCAAGAATCTTTCGTTCCGCACGCTCAACGAACGGTGCGACCGTGCTGGTCGCCTTGGCCAGGCTCAGCACGCCTATCGTCCTGCCATCGCGTACGATCGGCGCCGCAACGTGAAACACGGACGTGTCGACGTCGTTCACCGTCGCCGTGCTCGTGCGGGCGCCATACTGGCCCCTGAGCGTCAGCAGCACATCACGCCACCTTGAAAAGTCCTGCCCGACGGCGCGATTCTCCGAGTCAAACTGCACGACGCCCTGGCCGTCGGTGACATAGACGCGAAAGTCCACGCTCTCCTTGCGGAAGCCGTGGACCTGCGCTTCCGGGTTGCGGGCGTTGTAGGCCTTCAGTGCCCGTGCGAAGTCACCGCTGTTGATCGTTCCCTTCGCCAGTTCGGGCGCTGCCAGCTCCGCGAGCATGTGTGCCGAGTCGATCATCATGTCTTCCATGACCTCCGCGACCGACGGCTTGATTTCGTTCACGAACACCGTCAGCACAAAGAACGCGGCCAATCCGATGATGGCAAAAACCGCAAACAGCAGACGAATGCCCAAGAGCATGATTAATCAGTCGGTAATGCTGTACCCGAGGCCCCGATGCGTCGTGATCGGGTCGAGGCCAACGCGCAAGGCCTTGAGCTTCGCACGTAAAGTCTTGATGTGGGTATCCACAGTACGATCACCACTATCTGCATCCGTCCCCCATGCTGCATCAAGCAGCATGTCACGCGAGCAGATTCGGCCCGGCCGCTCAAGCAGTGTCCGCAGCAGCAAATATTCGCGGCGCGTCAGGTTGAGCACCTCGCCAGCAAACAGGACCCGTTGCCCGGGGGCATCAACAACGAACCGCGCTGGGGCTGGCGGCGGCGGTACCGCTGAAGAGACCCGTCGCAACACTGTGCGCACCCGCAGGCTCACCTCGCGTGGACTGAACGGTTTGACCACGTAGTCGTCGGCCCCCAGCTCCAGCCCAACCACGCGATCAACCTCCTCGCTGCGCGCCGTAAGCAGGATGATCGGCAGGTCACTCCTCCCGGGCGTCGCAAGAATTTCGCGGCACAGGTCAAAACCGGTGCCATCCGGCAAACCAACGTCGAGGATCACCAGCGCTGGTGCCGCTCCCGCGCCACTGAGCTCGCGTCGGGCGTCCGCCAGCAGTCGCACATGCACCGGCGTAAAGCCATCGGTGCGCAGGGCGTAGGCCAGCGTCTCGGCGATCGCGTCCTCATCCTCGACGATGAGGATGCGTGGCTTGTCCGTAATGTCGTGGGTAGAAATACGAGGGTTTGGTTGCAAAGGATCTGGCCTGAGCATATGCCATCGGTTGCTTCCGTTCGCCGCCGGCGGCAAGGCCAACGTATATCAAGCACCTACCCGCAGCGGTACACATCGGCGGATGTCGCCGCCCTGCCCGCGCTCATGCGTGAGTGATCCACGACCGATACGCGGGCGCTTCGAGATGTGGCAGCGTGTTGTAAGTGATGAGCGCGTGCCGCTTCGGTGTGACTGCGAATTCGGTCACTGCACTGTTGCGCATGCGCATGTTGAGATCGATGGTGGTCTCCGGCGTCGTACCCAGCACCAGCCCGACCGCGGTCGAAATCGGCCCACCGCTGGACACGATCAGTACGTCGGCATCAGCGTGTTCAGCGCGAACGTGGTCGATGGCGTCCTGCACGCCGGCGCGGAACGCCACATAGCTGATCATGCCCTCGGGCACGGTACGCCCCTGCATCCATGCTGCAATGCCTTCCCGCAGCAGGCGAAAATGTGCGCGCACGCCATCTGGTGTCGTCGGCCGCTGCAGCGGCTCGGGATGGATGGCGCGGATGACCGCGTCGCCGTCGAACTCGTTGAGCCCGGGCAACTCCCGCGCCTCAACCGCTCCAAGTTGCATGCCCTCCGCGATACGGGCAAAGGTCTGTCGGTGCCGCTTCAGCGTACCGGTCAGAACCACGTCGAACTGCTGCCCCTGCTCGCGAAAGTGCTCTCCCAGACGAATGCTCTGACGCTGGCCCAGTTCGCTCAGGTTGTCGTAGTCCGCGGCGCCCAACGACGCCTGACCGTGCCGTACAAGATACAGATTGCCCATGCTGACAATTGTCGCAAACAGCTCGGCTGGCAATTAGAACGGGGATTCCAAAGCTTGCGCGGTGCGAATCCCGCGAATGACTCTGCGCCGGTCGCTAGCCGGCATTCGCCGCCTTGCTCGCAATAGCCGCAGCTGGCGACACAAATAGCGCCCGCTCTTCGGCCGCACGATCGAGTTTGCGTGCGATGTTGCCGCACACCAGATCGCACAGCTCATAGATCGACGTGTCGGCAATCCGGTAGTAGGCACTGTTACCGCGGCTCTCGCGTGCGACCAGACCATGCTGCGTCAACAGGCTCAGGTGCCGGGAAATATTGGCGGAGGTGTAGCCGCAAAGCTCGGCCAGTTCGCCGACATTGCGCTCCTTCTCACGCAGCAGATTCAGGATTTGCAGGCGGGTTGGCTCTGACAGAGCCTGAAAGTAGGCCGCTACCTGAGTGAGCGCTTCGGGAGGGAGTCCATTCATTGCCGGGCACGGAGCTGGGTTCAAAGTCACGATGTTGCCTCAAGACGTCTTGATCGACAAATAGTTGACCAATCTCACAATTACGCACTTGACTATTTAACTACTTGCGCAAACAATACATCAAACTTCACAATGTGAACACCGCAATGAAGATGTTTCGCTCATTTCGCCAATTTCGTCTTTCGCTCCCGCCGCACCCCAGTCAACCGCGGCACCTCATCGCGTTCGTGCTTGTGGGGCTAACCGCGGTGGTTGCCATTACATCGGCATCGCTGGCGCAATCCAGCGACGCTGCAGCGGCGAAAACGAATTCGGAGGCAAGCACTGCATCCATGCTGCCAACCGTCGTGGCGCGTGGCGCGACCAACGGCGAACAGGCTGCGTATGACGGGGTGGTTGAGGCCGTACGTCAGACAGTGATCGCCGCGCAGGTGCCTGGCGCCATCGTGCAACTGGACGTCAAGGCGGGCGACCGCGTGAAGGCAGGTCAAGTCCTGCTGCGTATCGACGCCCGTGCCGCTGATCAGGCGGCGGTCGCCAGCGAGGCGCAGGTGCAGGCTGCGCGCGCGTCGCTGGATGTAGCGAAGGCGGACCTTGCGCGCCAGCAGCAACTCTTTCAGAAGAACTACATCAGTCCGGCTGCTCTGGAGCGTGCTCAGGCACAGTTCAAGGCCACCGAAGCGCAGGTCAACGCGCAGTTGGCGCAAGCAGGTGCTGCCCGCACGCAAACCGGTTTCCACGTGGTCCGTGCGCCCTATGCGGGCGTGGTGTCGGAGGTGTCAGTCATGCTAGGTGACATGGCGATGCCGGGGCGCTCGCTGGTCACGATCTACGACCCGACCGCGCTGCGAGTCACTGCTGCGGTGCCACAAACCGCCCTGAACGGTTTGCCCACGGGAAGCGCGCCTGCGGCCAAAGCCGAGCTCCCCGGCCTGCCGGCAGCAGCGCAATGGCCCGCAACGGTGCGCACACAGGTGTTGCCAACCGTGGACGCCAGCACACATACCTCACAAGTGCGCCTCGACCTGTCGGGCGATCTCGTCGGCGTTACGCCTGGCATGTTCGCCCGCGTCTGGATTGCCAGCAAGAGCGCCGCTGCGACCGCCCGAATCTCGGTGCCAGCCAGCGCCATCGTGCGTCGCAGCGAATTGACCAGTCTCTACGTCCTGAGCAGCAGCAACCAGCCGCTGCTGCGCCAGGTACGACTCGGCCGCAGCGACGGCGACAAGGTCGAAGTGCTCTCCGGCCTGAGCGATGGCGAGCGCGTGGTTACCGAGCCGCAGCTCGCGGCGCGCGTTCGTTGATCCGGAGCGCACTGATGTCGCACGCCAACTCATCCCGCACTGACGACGCCGCTGCAATGGGCGTGTCGGGGCGCATCGCCGCGTTTTTCCAGAGCGCCCAGATCACGCCACTCCTCGCGCTGGTCGCCTTGCTGCTTGGTGTCTTTGCCGTGCTCGTCACCCCACGGGAAGAAGAGCCGCAGATCAACGTCACCATGGCCAATGTGCTGATCCCGTTTCCGGGCGCGGCCGTGCGGGACGTGGAGCAGATGGTCGCCGGCCCGGCCGAGCAGGTGCTGGCGCAGATTTCGGGCGTCGAGCACGTGATGTCGATCTCGCGACCTGGCCTCGCGGTGATCACGGTGCAATTCATGGTGGGGGTTGGGCGCACCGAGGCGCTGGTAAGACTGTACGACACCGTGAATTCGAACGCTGACTGGCTGCCGAAGGGTCTGGGCGTGCTCGACCCGATCATCAAGCCAAAAGGCATCGATGACGTGCCGATTGTCACGCTGACACTGTTCAGCAAAACAGCCGACACGGGCGCCTTCGATCTGGAGCGCGTGGCGCACAGCATTGAGACGGATATCAAACGGGTGAACGGCACCCGTGAGGTGGTAACAGTGGGCGGTCCTGGGCGCGCCATAGTGGTCGAGATCGACCCCACCCGCATGGCTGCCGTCGGCGTGACGGTAGGCGACTTGCGCAACACGCTGCAATCGGCCAACCTGGGCTTGCCGGTGGGTGACCTACTCAGTGGCAACAAGGCGGTGGCCGTCGAATCGGGTCCGTTCCTGCGGCAGGCCAGCGAAGTCGGTGATCTGGTGGTCACGGCGCGTGCCGGCAAACCGGTGTTTTTACGAGACGTCGCTGCGATACGTGACGGGCCGCTGCCGGCCAGTCGCTATGTCTGGCATGGCACGGCGGACAAGGATGGCACGCCGGGCACCGAATATCCCGCTGTGACGGTGAGTGTCACCAAGAAGCCCGGCGAAAACGCGATCGACGTCGCCAACGCCGTGATGAAGCGCGTGGAGAGCCTGCGCAACACGGTGATCCCGGCGGACGTCGAAGTCGCCGAGACACGCAACTACGGCGCCACCGCCAACGACAAGGCGCAGAAGCTGATCCAGAAACTGCTGTTCGCGACGATCTCGGTGGTCGCGCTGGTGTTCTTTGCCCTCGGCCGCCGCGAAGCCGCCATTGTTGGCGCAGCGGTGATCCTGACGCTGACCGCCACGCTGTTCGCCTCATGGGCATGGGGCTTCACTTTGAACCGGGTGTCGCTGTTCGCGCTGATTTTCTCGATCGGCATCCTCGTCGATGACGCAATCGTCGTGGTGGAGAACATCCATCGTCACCAGCAATTGCACCCCGGCAAAACACTCGCACAGATCATCCCTGGTGCCGTGGATGAAGTGGGCGGCCCGACAATCCTTGCCACGCTGACGGTGATTGCAGCGCTGTTGCCGATGGCCTTTGTGTCCGGGCTGATGGGGCCGTACATGAGCCCGATCCCCATTAACGCCAGCATGGGCATGCTGCTCTCGCTCGCGATTGCGTTCGTAGTAACGCCGTGGCTCGCCAGACTATGGATGAAAGCGACGGGACACACGTCCGCCGGCTCGCACGCGGCTGGGCATGGCCTTGCCGCACAGCTGACACCGCTGTTCGAGCGCGTGTTCCGCCCGCTGCTGGACGCGAAGCGCGGCGGCCGCAATCGCAAACTGCTCGCACTGGGCGTGGCGGGTCTCATCGCGCTTTCGGTGCTGCTGCCGGTGCTGGGGCTGGTGCAACTCAAGATGCTGCCCTTCGACAACAAGAGCGAGTTCCAGGTCGTCGTCGACATGCCAGCCGGTACCCCCGTCGAGCAGACTGCCGCCGTGATGCATGAGCTGGGCGCCTATCTGCGCACCGTGCCCGAAGTCACCGACTATCAAGCATATGCCGGCACATCGGCACCGATCAACTTCAACGGCCTCGTACGCCAGTATTACCTGCGTGCCGGCGGCGAAGTGGGCGACCTGCAGGTCAATCTGCTCGACAAACACGCGCGCAGCGAAAAGAGCCATGCCATCGCCACCCGAGTGCGTCCGCAACTGCAGAAGATCGCGGCCCGCTTTGGTGCCAACGTCAAAGTGGTGGAAGTGCCGCCAGGCCCGCCGGTGCTGTCTCCCATCGTGGCCGAGATTTATGGCCCCGAAGCCGACGGTCGGCGCAGCATGGCCAAGGCGGTGCGCGCGGTATTCGAGAAGACCGCCGGCGTGGTTGACGTTGACGACAGCAGCATCGCTGCTGCACCGAAGAAGCTGCTGATCGTGGATCGTCGCAAGGCCGCCATGCTGGGCGTGCCGCAACAGGCCATCGTGACTACCCTGCGCGCCGGGCTCGCCGGCGAGGCGACGGCCTGGCTGCACGACGCCAGCAAATACCCGGCCGCCGCGACGTTGCAGCTCCCCGCTGAGCGCCACGGCGATCTCGATGCGCTGTTGCAGTTGGCGGTACGCAGCACGGAGGGCAAGCTCGTTGCCATTCGCGAACTGGTCACCGTGAGCGACACCGCGCGCGAACAGCCGGTGTATCACAAGGACTTGCTGCCGGTTAATTTCGTGGTCGGTGACATGGCGGGCAAGCTTGATTCGCCGCTCTACGGCATGTTCAGCATGCGCAGCGAGATCGCGGCGATCCAGGCGCCCAATGGCGGCGGGCTGGTCGAATACTTCATCAAACCGCCTGCCGAGGCTTATCGCGATTACGCGATCAAATGGGACGGCGAGTGGCAGATCACTTTCGAGACATTCCGCGACATGGGTGCGGCCTACGCCGTCGGCCTGATCCTCATCTATCTGCTGGTGGTAGCGCAGTTTGGATCGTACCTGACGCCGCTGATCATCATGGCACCGATTCCGCTCACTATCATTGGTGTCATGCCCGGCCACGCACTGCTTGGTTCGCAGTACACCGCGACCAGCATGATCGGCATGATCGCGCTGGCGGGCATCATCGTGCGCAACTCAATCCTGCTGGTGGACTTCATCAATCTGCAGGTGCGCGCCGGTGTGGCTTTTGCCGACGCCATCGTGCATTCGGCGATCACCCGCGCGCAGCCAATCATGTTGACCGGCGTGGCAGCCATGCTGGGCGCGTTCTTCATTCTCGATGACCCGATCTTCAACGGCCTCGCGATCTCACTGATCTTCGGAATATTTGTCTCGACCATCCTTACGCTGGTCGTCATCCCGATCCTCTATTACGTGGCCTACCGCAATCGCCTGTCGGCAATCACCGGCGGCGCGCTATCCGTTTCCGATTCGTCCCCGCAAACCGCTTAAGGAGTAATCCCATGACCTCATGGCAAGTTGTTCGTTTCATTGCAGGCACCTTCATCCTGCTATCGCTGGCACTCGGTATCCCGGGCAGCCCGATTTTTGTGAGCCAGTGGTGGCTTGCGTTTACCGCGTTCGTTGGTGCCAATCTGCTGCAGAGCGCACTCACCCGCTGGTGCCTGATGGAAAGCATCCTGCGCAAATTTGGTGTGAAGTCAGGCTGCTGAGCAGTCGCGCACAGAGCATCTTCATGCATCTCGTTTGCCCAAAATGCGCAGCCGTGAATCGTGTACCCAATGAGCGACTGGGTGACAACCCGGTTTGCGGTGTCTGCAAAACGCCTGTCGCCGCGCCAGCCCCGTTCGCGCTGACCGATCTCACTTTCACTTCTTACATCAAACACACCGAACAGCCCGTCGTGGTTGACTTCTGGGCGAGCTGGTGCGGGCCGTGTCGCATGATGGCGCCGCAGTTCGAACTGGCTGCCAGGCAGTTGCCAGGCGTTCGTTTCGCGAAGGTCAATACCGACGCGGAGCCGCAAACGGCATCGGAGTGGGGCATCCGCAGCATTCCAACCGTCATCCTTTTCCACGACGGTCGCGAAATTTCGCGGCAAGCGGGCGCGATGCGCGCTGCCGAAATCATCCAATGGACCAACAAGTCGTTGCCTGGCCAAACATGAATTCGCGAAGAAAGGCGGATCAGATGCCAGCTCGGGTGACCTGACGTAGCCGCAGGGCTGCGGCGCACATCAATCACAAGGAGGACTCAACATGGCTCACATTGTCATTCTCGGCGCCGGTACAGGCGGCATGCCAGCAGCCTACGAACTGCGCGCCGCACTTGATCGCAGTCACCGCATAACCGTGGTCAACGCGGTGGACTACTTCCAGTTCGTGCCGTCAAACCCGTGGGCCGCAGTCGGCTGGCGGCAGCGTGAAGCAATCACCTTTCCCATCCGGCCGTACCTGGAAAAGAAAGGCATCGAATTCGTCGCGCAGCGGGTTACGCGCATCGATGCCGAAGGGAATGCGCTCCAGTTGCTCGATGGCAGCGTACTCGGCTATGACTATCTGGTGATCACGACTGGCCCCAAACTCTCATTCGACGAGGTGCCCGGCGCCGGCCCGGAAGGCCACACCCGTTCGATCTGCACCATCGACCACGCGGAGCAGACGTGGGCCGACTATCAGCAATTCCTCAACGCCCCCGGTCCAGCCATCATCGGTGCGATGGCAGGTGCATCGTGCTTCGGGCCGGCGTACGAGTTCGCATTCATTTTCAACAAAGACCTCCAGCGCAGAAAGTTGCGCAACAAGGTGCCGCTGACGTTTGTTACAGCGGAACCATACGTCGGGCACATGGGCCTGGGCGGCGTGGGGGACTCCAAGTCAATGCTTGAGAGTGACTTCCGCAACAACGACGTCAAATGGATTGCCAACGCGCGCGTGACCAAAGTTGAAGACGGGAAGATGTTCGTCACCGAACTGGACGACGCCGGTCAGGTGAAAAAGGAACACGAGCTGCCATTCAAATTCAGCATGATGCTGCCGGCCTTCAAAGGTGTCGATGCCGTTGCCGCGGTGGAAGGGCTGTGCAATCCGCGTGGATTCGTGCTGATTGACGAGCATCAGCGCAGCAAGAAGTATCGCAACATCTTCTCGGCCGGCGTCTGTGTGGCGATACCCCCGGTCGAGGCGACACCGGTGCCGACCGGCGCGCCGAAGACGGGCTACATGATCGAAACCATGGTGACTGCAATCGTGCACAACATTGCGGCAGAACTGAGTGGCAAAGCAGCCGACGCCAAAGGCACCTGGAACGCGATCTGTCTGGCTGACATGGGCGACACCGGTGCCGCGTTCGTCGCGTTGCCGCAGATCCCGCCACGCAATGTCAACTGGTTCAAGAAGGGCAAATGGGTGCACCTGGCCAAGGTGGCCTTCGAAAAGTACTTCATGTACAAGATGAAGAATGGTTCCTCGGAGCCCGTTTACGAGAAATATGTGCTCAAGGCGCTCGGGATTGAGCGCCTGGAAGGCGAGCCGAAATCTGGCGCGCGATAACGCGGTGCGCGGCTAACGCAGTGGTGCCGCGTCCAGCCACCAAAGCCAGGCAGTGATGGTAGCGAAGGATGCAACGGTGGTCGCCAGCAGGGTTGCTGCACAAAAGCCCTGTTGACCGTGTCGCTGTGCCAGCACCGCGTAGATACTGAGCATCGGCACAGCGGCGTAGAGCACGGCAGCCTTGGCCAATAGTGGATCGGTCGCGGGAAGCAACAACAACGTGCCAGCCACCGCAAGTGGATGCAGCAGCAACTTGCCGATGACCACAATGGCGATATCGGTACGCTGCCCGTCCAGTTGCAGCCCGACCAGCGAGCCACCAATCACGAACAGGGCGACCGGACTGGAAGCAGTCGCCAGCAATCCAAGTGTTGACGAGGCAAACGATGGCAATGGGATGCTCAGCGCCGAGAACACGATGCCGGCGCCAATGCCGTAGATCATCGGATTGCGCACGAGCCCACGTAACGATTGCAGGAGCGCTTGTTGCCAGCGCTGCGTGTTACCGGAACCGCCCTCCGCATAGGCCAGCCCCCAGGGGATCGTGATAAGGTTTTCGATCAGCGTGCACAGTGCGAGCGCCACCCCCGCGACCGGCCCGAACACCTGGACCGCGATCGGGTAGCCGATGAACGCACTATTCGACGAGCAGGCTCCCATCGCCTGCATCCCGCTCATCGCCTTGATATTGCCCCGCCACAGCCGCGCAAGCAACAACACCGTGACGAACGCTGCCATCGAGCCTGCACCGTAGGCAACTAGATAACTGGCGTCAAACACTTCGCCCAGTCGCCGCTGTGCAAACGCGCGGAACAGCAGCGCCGGAATGCAAAAGTAGAGGACAAACCGACCCAGCGCCTGATTGTCAGTCTTCGACAGCAGCCCGGAACGAACGGCGAGATAGCCGATCGCCATCAGTACGAAGATCGGGGCGGTGACTGACAGTATGGCAACCATCAGTCACCAGCTCCTGCCGCCGGGCGCGACTGACGCGCACTCTGCAGCCTTTGCGGTCGCACCGCCCTGCTCACGCGTACTTGATCTGCGCGACGTTGCGCAGCGTGTCCGCCGTGGTCGTCGGGAATCCGAAGTATTCGAGATAGGCCGGGATCTGCTCGAACAGCATGTCGGTGCCAATCTGGACGCGGCAGCCACGTGCCTGTACGGCCGCGAGGAACGCTGTCGTTTCAGCACGCATGACCACTTCACCGACAAACGTGGTTGATGCGATGCGCGACACGTCCATGGGGAGCGGATCACCGGGGTTCATTCCCATTGGCGTCGCGTTCAGCGCGATGTCAAAGCCAGCGGGATCATTGCTACCGGTTTGCACATCAAGCGCAGGGTAGTGCTGTCTGAGTCTCGCGGCCAACGCCTCCATCGAAACGGTATTCACGTCGAACAACGCAATGCGGGAGACGCCTGCGGCCGCGAACGATGCTGCAATCGCAGAGCCGACACCGCCGCTACCCACCACCAGCACGCTGGCACCTGCCACGGTGATGCCCTTGCGTTTGACACCGCGAACGAAGCCTTCGCCATCAAACATGTCGCCTTCGAGCTTGCCATCCGCGCCGATCCGTACCGCGTTGCACGACCCTGCGACCGAGACCGTTGGCGTGACGCGATCAACCAGATCCACGACAGCGACCTTGTGGGGCATCGTAATCAGCGCGCCACGGATATTGGTCAGCGAAAACACGGCCCGCAGGAAGGCAGGAAAGTCATCGGGCTTGCAGCCCATGGGGACGACGCAGGCGTTGACGCCAATGCTGTCAAAGTACGGGTTGTAAATCATCGGCGCCTTGAAGCTGTGCGTCGGGTAACCGATGTGAGCGATGAGTTCTGTGTTGCCGGTAATCATGGGATTGGGAATTGTCGCGCGCCGTTCAAGCGTGCCGGGGCTATATGCGAACGAGTTGACCAGTCGCGGCCGCGAGAGTGATTGCCTCAGTCACGCGCAGATTCTGCAAGCCGTCACGGGCAGACACCAGCGGAGCCACTTCGCCCCTGACAGCCGCGCCGAAATGCTCCATCTGCCGCTTCAGCGGGTCCTCTCGCACCATGCCCACGACGCCAAGCTCGAACGGCTTCCACCATGAGCGATCCTCAGCGCGCGGATAGGTCTTCAGACGCATCGTCGGGACCGACAAAGTGCCGTCGGTGCCGCTAATCACATAGCAGTCCTCGTCCTCATACGTTGGGTACGCCTTGTTTTCCTGCGAGGTGTGCTCCCAGCTCCGCGCCGACGCCGCGACATCGGACAGCAGGAAACTGCCAAGCGCTCCGCTGGCAAATTGCAGGCTGATGGCGACGGTGTCCTCCACGGCAAAGCCGCGTAGGGCATGTGACTTGATCGCCTGCACCGCAGTCACTTCCCCGCACAGCATCCGCAGGTTGTGCACCTCGTGGATCATGTTGATAAGGATAGGCCCACCACCGACTTCGCGTCGCCAGGGTCCATCGTCAAAATAGTGATCGGGCTTGAAGAAGGTCGCGCTGCCCATCACACCCACAACACGGCCAAGCTGGCCCGATTGCACGACAGCGCATGCCTTGGCCATGATCGGACTGTGGGCCCGATGATGTCCGATCAGAAGGCGCGCGCCGCGCATCTCTGCCGCCGTGACCAGAGCCTCAGCCTCCGCAACCGTTGGCGCAATGGGCTTCTCAAGCAGGCACGAGACTCCAGCTTCAATACATTGCAACGCCTGCGGCACATGCAGTTGATTGGGAGTGGCCAGAACGACGCCATCGGGTCGCTTCTGTTGAAGCAAGTCTTCCAGCGTACGGTAAAGCGGGACGCCAGCGGCGCTGGCGATTGCGTCAGCTTGAGGTGACGGGTCGACGACAGCAGTCAGTTCGACCGTTGCGCTCGCCTGAACGACATTGATATGGCTACGGCCAATCAGACCAGCCCCCGCAACCGCAATACGTGTCTTGCTCATGATTCTTCCGGGCATTGAACGCTAGCCAAAATCGGCCCGCGCACCAGCTCTGGGTGCGGCACTCAACCCCTTCAAGCGTGACTGCCTGAGCGGCGAACACCGCATGCAGAGCCCTCTGCAATCAGGCAGAGGGACCGCTTGTACAAAGGCTTACTTGCGCATCTTCGCCAGTTCAGCGTTCATTTCATTGACCAGCGGCTCACCCACGTTGGCGGTGAACTGGGCGATCACCGGCTTCATCTTCTCGCGCAGCTTGGCAACTTCGGCCGGGCCAAACGAAGTGACGGTCATGCCGTTCTTCTTCAGCAGCTCCAGATTGCCTGCAACCTGTGCCCGCGACTCTTTGCGCTGCACCAGTGCGGACTCGTGCGCGGCGTCATCGAGAATCTTCTTCTCCGCGGCAGACAGGGTGTCCCAAACCTTCTTGCTGAACAGCACGGACTGCGGGTTGTACTGATGGTTGGTGATGGCCATAAACTTCTGGACCTCCCAGAACTTGTTGGCAGCGATCACACCAATCGGGTTCTCCTGACCATCGATTGCTTTCTGCTCGAGCCCGCCGTAAACCTCAGCGAACGGCATCGGCGTCGGGTTCGCACCCAGCGCCTTTACCCAGGCGACATTGATCGGGTTCGGGATCACACGCAGCTTGAGGCCTTCGATATCCTCGACCTTGTTGAGCGCCCGCTTGCTGTTGGTGATCTGACGATAACCCAGCTCCCAATAAGCAAGTCCGACAATACCCTTCGGCTCCAGCAGGGCATGCATCTTCTTGCCGATGGCGCCGTCGACGATTGCATCAGACTCTTTCTCGTTGGCAAACAGGAACGGGAAGTCAAATATCGCCAGTTCCTTGGCTTCACTGGCGAGAATGCCGGTGTTCATCACCGCCAGTTCGACAGTGCCGCCCTTGAGCGATGACACCACCGCCTGATCCGTGCCCAAGGCGCTGTTGAAGAACAGGTTGACCTTCATCTTGCCGCCCGAGCGCTGACTGACCAGCTCGGCGAATTTCTTCATTCCTGGCGAGGCCGGGTGATTGCCTTCCGGGCCGGCGAGATGGAACTTGAATGCACGCTCCTTGATGTCTTGTGCCGATGCGGCAGCCATCGCGATCGCGGTGACGCCAAGCGCCACGGCCTTCAACAACATGTGTTTCATTGATTTCCTCCAGTGAGTTTGAGTAACGGGCAAAAAATTAGTAACCGCAGATACGAAAAAATTAATAGAACCAGCGTGCCGGAACCATGACCAGTTGCGGGAAGGCGACCATCAGGAACATGATGACGAACTGCGCAATCATGAACGGCATGACGCCTTTCGTCACATCATCCATGCTGACTTTGCCAACGCCAGCCACCGCGTTGAGCACCGTACCTACCGGCGGCGTGACCAGACCAATCGCGTTATTGATGATGAACAGCACGCCAAAGTAGACCGGGTCGATACCTGCTGCCCTGACCACTGGCATCAGCACCGGCGTCAACAACAGGATGGTGGGTGTCATATCCAGCGCGGTGCCCACAATCATCGTGATCACCATGATCGCAACCATCAACAGTTTGGGGTTGTCCATCAGTGGCCGCAGCAAATCGACCAGCTGTGCCGGCAGATTGGCGACAGTAATCAACCACGCCGACACCATTGCTGCAGCAACCAGAAACATCACTACGGCGCAAGTCGTGGCCGCAGCAATGAAGAGCGGTACCAACCGCCGGACACTCAGCTCACGGTAGACAAAGAGCGACACAAGGATCGCGTAGACAGCGGCGACCACCGCCGCTTCAGTGGGGGTGAAGATGCCAAACTTGAGACCGAAGACGATGATGAACGGCAGGACAAGTGCCCAGGTTGCCTCGCGAAAGGCCTTGAACACCTCGCTCCTGGATTGCCGTGGCGGTGGCGTGACTTTCTCTTTGCGAACCAGCCACCACCAGGTCACCCACAGCGCCAGCGCCAGCCAGATGCCTGGAACGATGCCAGCCATGAAGAGCTTGGATACCGACACATTCGCAGTCACACCGAAGATCACGAAGCCGATGCTGGGCGGAATGATGGGGGCAATGATGCCGGCCGATGCGATCAGCCCGGCGGAGCGGGCGCGATCATGACCAGCCGCCACCATCATCGGCAGCAATAGTGCTGTCAGCGCTGCTGCATCGGCCACAGCCGACCCGGACAGCGCCGCCATGATCACCGCAGCAACAATGGTGACGTAGCCCAGGCCACCCTTGACATGGCCAACCAGTGCCATCGCAAAGTTGACAATCCGGCGCGACAGGCCACCGGCATTCATCACCTCGCCGGCAAGCATGAAGAACGGCACCGCGAGCAGGGGAAAACTGTTGGCTCCTTCAATGACGTTCTGCGCGAGGATTTGCGCGTCGAACATGCCGAGATGCCACATCAGCGCGGCACCGCAGAGCAACAGCGAGAACGCGATCGGCACGCCCAGTGCCATCGCGAGGAGCAGCGAACCAACGAAAATTGCGATTGTCATGGCGCGCCCCTATTTGCCGGCGTTGGCGGGCGTATGCGGAGCTTCTTCTGACTCCTGCATCAGGACGAGATGGTCGTCGTCCAGTTTGCCGCTGACCAGTCGCCACAAATCGCTCAGCACGATGAGTGCCCCCAGGACGGCCATCACCATACCCGCCGAGTAGAACCACGCCATCGACACCTCCATCACGGCGCTGGTTGACGACCAGTTGATGATCGTCTGATCGTAGGACCCCTTGAACAGCAACCACAGGCAATAGAGCATCAGCGCCAGCGCAATGCCCATGCAGATGCGCTTTCCCGCCGACCCCAGACGGCCCACCAGCATGTCTGTGCCGAGGTGCGAGTTACTGCGCAGCGCGACCACGGCGCCCAGAAAGGTCAACCATACGAACAGCCAGCGCGAAAGCTCTTCCGAGATCGTGAATCCGGAATTGAATGCGTAGCGCATGACTACGTTGCCGAAGACCAGCACTACCATGACTGCAAGCATTGCCGCGATCAGGTAGCCAATGGCTTTGCAGTAGCCGTCGATGACTCGTTCCAGCATCGTTCCTCCTTGTCGCCGTTACGTTGTGCTGCAGTTGACGGGCCTCCACCCCTGCGCTCACAACAAAATGTACCAAATGGTTAATTTTGAAATATACCAGCAGTTTCGGGCGTTGCAAAGCATGCTGATGACGGGCACCTGCCAGAGCATTTCATGATGGCGCAGCTCCGGCCTTACTTGCGAACAAACCGGACGATCATCTCAATAATGCTGTCGCGCCGAGCCGTGATGGTCTGCACGTTCTGCCAGTCAATCTGGAAAATGCAGCCGAACGTATGCTGGTTCGATACATTGAAAAAAGTCAACGCGGAAATGGAGGCGTGCAGGTCGACGGCGTCGATGCCAGACCGGAAACTGCCCTGCCTGACGCCGCGCTCGTAAAGCCGGCGGATGGTATCGATCACTGGAACATTGAGCTGTTGAATGGCTTTGCTCTCGGCGATGTACTTTCCGCGCTGGATATTCTCGTTGGCCACCAGCCGCACGTACCACTGGTTCTGCATGCAGCGGTCGAAAGCGCGACCCACCAGCTTGCGCAGCGCATCTTCCGGCGTAAAGTCGTCCAGTCGCAACTCGGCTTCGGCCGCGCGCGTCTCGCGGTACGCCGCCTCTAAAACAGCAACGTAGAGCCCTTCTTTGCTGCCGAAGTAGTAGTAGATCATCCGCTTGCTGGTGCGGGTTGCGGCCGCGATCTCGTCGATCCGCGCACCGTCGAGCCCCTTCTCGGCGAATTCGGCCTTTGCTACGGCGAGGATTTCAGCCTTGGTGCGTTCCGGATCGTTGGTGCGGGTGCGCTCTCGTTGAGCCGCCGCCTTCCCCCCGGATTGCGCCGTGGAAGTCGCCGAATGCCGGGCGGTGCCACGGGCTCGGCCGGACCGCGTCGTTGTGGGCGGATTTTCGGAACGCGCCAAATGTACTGTTTCGTCCATTTGGCGAGTATAGGCCCAATAGCGCGTTGGCGTCGCTATCTCGCAGCCAATGAAAAAGCCCGCTTGTAGCGGGCTTTTCGGCATTCGATTTGGCTCCCCGACCTGGGCTCGAACCAGGGACCTACGGATTAACAGTCCGGCGCTCTACCGACTGAGCTATCGGGGAATCGAAGCTTTGAATTATAGCCATAAATCATCGAAGCCTGCAACTGAGCAGACACTTCGATCGAGCTATCGCACATCGTCGCGATCTTCAATCAGCGGCTGCGGCTTGCTCAGATGCGGCCACGCGAGCTTGAGGTAATAAAACATTGACCACACTGTCAGACCGGCCGCCACCCAAAGCGCCACATTGCCAAGCAGTGGCGTGGGAATGCCGGGGAAGAACGGCTCATACAGCAGCAGCGCGATCAACGCGGTGAGCTGTGCAGTCGTCTTCAGCTTGCCGACGGTATTGACGGCCACACTCTTCGCTTGCCCGATCTTCGCCATCCACTCGCGAAGTGCGGAGATTGCGATTTCACGACCGACAATGATGAACGCCAGCACAGCATCAGCACGCTTCATCTGCACCAGCAGCAGCAACGCTGCAGCGACCATCAACTTGTCCGCGACCGGATCGAGAAAAGCCCCAAAGGCGCTCGATTGCTTCAGCCGACGCGCCGCGAAACCATCCGCCCAATCAGTAATGGCTGCAATGGTGAAGATCCATGCCCCGGTCCAGTTCTGCTGCGTCGGCGTCAGCCAGTCATGCGGCAAGTAGTAGACGCCCACGAACGCGGGGATCAGCGCAATGCGTATCCAGGTCAGCGTGGTCGGGATATTGAGGGACATATGCGCATTTTGGCACGCGACAAGGGCGGCGGCCTGACAACCCCCTGACGCCGGGGGTGCTGTCGCTTGCGAATTCGGCTATCGTCCCATCCACTTCTGAGCCAACGGGAACTCGCGACTGCGCAAGCCGTGCAGCAATTCCTGAACGGTCTCGCCGTGCACCAGCAGGTCGTGATTGACCGCCTTGAGCAATCCAACTTCCACCGAATGCCGCACCCAGGCGATCAGGTGATCGTAGTACCCTGCCACGTTGAGCAGACCGCAGAGCTTGCGGTGATAGTCGAGCTGGCTCCAGGTCAACGCCTCAAACAGTTCGTCCAGGGTGCCGAAACCTCCAGGCATGGCAATTACGGCGTCGGCGAGGCCAAGCATCATTGCCTTGCGACTATGCATGTCGGGCACCACGTGCATGGCGGTGAGGTTCTTGTGTTCGACCTCCAGCGCCTTCAGCGCTTCCGGAATCACGCCAATCACCTCGCCGCCGGCAGCCAGGGCGGCATCGGCGACAACGCCCATCAATCCCACGCCACCACCGCCGTAGACAAGGCCGATGCCTTCCTCGGCGAGGGTTCGACCCACAGTGACAGCAGCCTCTTTGTACTCCGGCTTGAAGCCTACGTTGGCGCCGCAATAGACAACGATCCGCTTGATGTCATTCGCCACGGTGTCAGTCCTCTTTCATCCCGGAGATCTTCACCACTGCAGCCAGTCTTGCCTTTTCCTCAGCGACAAACTGGTTGAACGAAGCGCGGGTGCCGCCAACCGGTTCAATGCCTGAAGCTTTCAGGCGATTGGCGATCTCAGGCATTTTCATCGCTGCGTCCACCGCTGCAGCAACCTTGTCCATGATTTCCGGGGCAACGCCCGCTGGCGCATGCACACCCGCCCAGTGCGCAATCTTGACCTCGGGGAAGCCCTGCTCGGTCGCAGTCGACAACTGGTTGTAGGACGAAATACGCGTGGTCCAAGTATTCGCCAGCGCCTTCATCTTGCCGCCAGTGATCTTGGGCAGCGACACGATGCTGGCCTCGCTGGTGGCCTGCACCTGCCCGGCCATGATGGCAGTGGCACTTTCGTTGCCGCTTTTGTAAGGTACCACCTGCAGTTTTGCGCCGTATTTGCTCTTCAGGATTTCGGCGACGAAGTGCGGTGTGCTGCCCGTGCCGGCCGTGGCAAAGTTGAAGCCATCCGGGCTTTTCTTTGACGCTTCGACGAATTCCTTGAGATTGGTGTAGGTCGCATTTGGCGGTGCGACGATGATTGACGGAGACAGCGCAATCATGGCGACCGGAACCAGATCCGACTCCTTGAAAGGCATCGACTTTTTGATCATGTGATTCGAGATCACGCCCGCCGCGCTGATCAGGAAGGTGTAGCCATCCGGCGCGCTCTTCGCCACCAGCTCAGCCCCCAGCGATCCGCCAGCACCGGGCTTGTTGTCAATCACTACGGGCTGCCCCAGCACCTTTGACGCCCCTTCGGCCGCCGCCCGCGCCATCAGATCGTTCGCCCCGCCGGCGGTGAAGGGCACCACGAATTTGATTGGCTTGTTAGGCCAGGCCTGGGCGTGCGCCGCAATGGCAATGCTGAAGCCGCAGAGCAAAACGGTGGATCGGACAACAAGAAATTTCATGCAGATGCTCTGGCAAAAATTGGATGATCAGGCGAAGCGCCGGACGCTCAATTCAATCATGCGATGGGTCTCCGGGCCGAGCGATGTGTCGTTCGCCATATCGGCGAGGGCAAACCAGCGGCAGTCGTTGGATTCGTCGGCGTTCAGGGCCAGCGAGCCAGTCACGCCAGCGTCGGCCGACACGTCAGCCACAAACAGGAAGCGAAGGTCATGGTGAAGATGTGCGGGCTCATCGGCGCGAGCCGGGATGCCATGCACGTCAACATCAAAGAGCTTTTCCTCATCGGCAAGTTGCACAAAGCCGGAAAGGCCGGTTTCCTCAGTCAACTCGCGCTGCGCGGCGGCGCGCCAGGAGAGGTCGGTGTCGTCGATGTGGCCACCCGGTTGCAGCCAGCGATCAAGCTTGCGATGGTGAATCATCGCCACATGGCGACCAGAGCGATCAAGCACCCAGGCCGACGCCGTCAGATGCCCCTCCAGCACACTACGTTGCCACGGCTTGGCGTGGCGGTCCAGCAAGCGCAATGTGGCATCGGCATGTTGTCGCGTGATCTCGTATGGAGTCTCGGCCCGGTAACGGGCGAGCTCGGCACGGAGCTGCTTCAGTTGTTCTGCGTTCATGGGCAGCAGCGCGGACTACAGCGGCCCCGAAATGGTGATCGAGCCGTAACGCGGCGCCGAGGCTTGGCCGGCGAACTCCTGACTGCGGAACACACGGACAAAGGCAATCTTGTAAACACCGAAGTTGGCAGCAATGCCGACGGCGGCATCACCCACCCAGCGCTTTTTGTTCACCGAATGCGAATCACGAATGGTGTTGCCATCGAGAAAGATATTGCGGGCCACCGCTCGCCCGTCCACTGATGCAAACAGGTGCGCGCCAAGCTGCCGCACGAACTGGCTCGCACCATCACGCACACGCGGCGCGGAGTTGTCGCCAGCCGGGCGAATGGGCGACGTGCCGAAATCATCTGGCAACCCCCAACCGGCACGCACTTCAATCCCGGCGTTGGCGTAGGTTGCCACATTTCCCACCGAGAACCCGAAGTGCGGGATGACATCAAAGCCAAGGCCGGACCGGCTGTCAGTGTCCTGCAGCCATTCCTTGCGGAACTTGCGCTCAAACACAAGCTGCGCGCCGAATTCGTTGCCAAGCTGGTTTTTCCAGCCATCAAACAATTCAAGATGTCGCACCCGGTGCACGAAGTCCTGTGCCTCTTTCGCATGCGACCAGGGACCGACCACGCCAAGATTGATCTCGTACGAATCCAGCCGATACGGCGAACGCGTGTTGTAGCCAAAGCCAATGTACGACCAGCCCGCATAGGGGCGATCATTGACGATCAGTTGCGTGGCCTTGCGGTCACGCGGCGTATACATCGCCTGCCCGAGCGTCATGGTCACATTGCCCTGTTCAACCGTTGGCGAATAGACCTGGGTGAACAGCTTGCCAGCCTGCTGCAGCCAGGGCGGCAGGCAATCATCGTCGGCAAAGCTGCGCACATTCGGCGACGACCACGCGAACTTGAAGCCGTTGGAATAGTCCTGGTCGCGGTTGGCAAACAGGTCGTTATCAAGCGTGAAGCTGTACGTGCCCTGATACTTGCGAACGGCGCCGAGCGGACCGCCTTCATCAGCGCAACGAATGGCTGTTGCGATGGGGTCCGCTTTCGCGGCAGCCGGGTTCGCGATGGGAACCGGCTTCGGCTCGTAGGGTGGTGGCACGGGCACGCTTTGCGCCCGTGCACATGTAGCGCCCAAGGCAAGCAACAGGCAGGCAACCGACAGGGTCGGCCGCTGGGAAACTGGATCTGGAAACACGGTTAGTCCGCGAATGCGGGAGGAAGCAACTGGCTTGATTCTATTGGCAGGGTCAGCGTCTTGCGTGTAGGACGAAAGCTGAAAGTTGATGTATTCGGCGCAGCTCAGGGCGCCGGGATGTCAGCGATCGAGTAGTAGATCGCTTTGCCATGTTCACGGCCAAGCGCGACCATTTCATCGGCCCCGGCCGATGCACCACCGATGCGCAGCACCGCATCGCATTTGGCCACCAGTCGCCGCGACACCGGATGGAATATCTCGTCGAAAACCGCATCGCCGATCTGCCTGCCACCTGCATGCTCAATCAGCGGCAAGGCAAACCATTCGCCCATCACCGGCAAATGCCCGGCACGGAACAGCGCAAGCGAAGCGTCCGTCATCGCCGCCACTTTCGCGGCGATCTTCACCGGGTCGTCGTTGGTGCCGGAGCGATAGGGGCCGGCGACGAGGATCATTTGCACGCGCATGCGGCGTTCTCCCTATGAGGTTTGATTTCTGGCATTTTCGCAAGTCTGAGCGCCTACCGTTCGGTTCCGAGTCATCACCAAAGCCTGCCTGCGGTGTGCACAAAGTGCCGCTGCGTGCAGCGGAACCGCCCTTCCGTAGGGTGCAGCGAACGGTACGGCCAAGTCGGCGCGCAGCCCGGCATTGCTCAAGAAGGCAGCAGGCAACTGACAATGTAGGGCGGGACGCTTGCGGTCCCGCCTTGTGCTATTGCCGAAGTCTGTTCGGTCGCTTGCGCGTTGCGCCACCGCGTTCGGCGGAACCGCGGGCGTTCCGCCCTACGGCCCTGGCAACGGGCCAACTGGCGTTTCCACCCTTGCACATCGTCACACCCGAGCAATACCTGAAGGACAACCCACTATGAGCGCCCTCACCGTAAGACTCCCGGACGACAAGCACGAGCGCCTGCGCGCACTTGCGCAAAGCTGCGGCACCACGCTCAACCGCCTGATTGACGAAATGACCACCATGATGCTGGTGGAACACGATGCGGAGACGCGCTTCCGCCTGCGTGCGGCGAACGGCGCAGGCAAATCGGTGCGCGGTCTGGCTTTGCTCAAGAAGGCTGCAGGCAATTGACAACGTAGGGCGGGACGCTTGCGGTCCCGCCTCGTGCCATCGCCGAAGGTTGTGCAACCACAGGCACACCGCGCCACCGCGTTCGGCGGAACCGCAAGCGTTCCGCCCTACGTCCCTCGAACAATAGTACCTACGGGCCAATCTTTCTGATGATATTCGAACCCGCGCGAATGCTGGGTAACTCGACTAGTCGATGCACCGCAAATGCAAAGGAGTATGTCAATACGACGACGAAACAAATCATCAGAGCGACTCGGTGAGTGGGCAATAACCCGCCAACTAATGGCAAATCCCGGCACAGCACGCCGAACATGGCGATGAAGAGTCCGTGAAACAGATAAGCACCGTAGGAAAGATCAGACCCAACGGTCACCACCTTGCTGCACAGAAGTCTGTCCAAAAACCGCCGCTCCTTCTGCCACCTCGACCACGGCACATCGTAGAGTAACAACGCGACTACAGACAACGGCAGCACAACCGACAGCATTGAATAGTGCGCCCCCAGACTCGCCAGCGCAAGTGCACAGACTGCAGGCCCGCGCCAACCCAAGGACTCGCGGCGCCTAAGCAAAGCCCAAGCTGTCAGCATGCCGCCCAAGAAAAAGTTCAACTTCATGGGAAGTAAGGATGGCTCCGCAAATTTCATCTCGTTGAACAAAAACAACCCAAACGCATAACTTGCAGTACCTAGCAAAGCGACCAAGAAGTAGTTTTTGGTCATTCGGAGTCCGACATAGAGCAATGGAAAAATCGCGTAGAACTGCATCTCGAGACTCAGACTCCAGTCTGGCAAAAACGTCGAGAAAGACGCCTTCGGTAACAAGCCGAATATGAAGCTGACATGCAACAAAATGTTCACAACCGTGTATTCAATGCGGGAAGGATCGTAGGTGCCCCCGCTTGGCCACCAAGACGGATTCAACGACTGCAGATGGGAGTAGCCGGACAAAAACGGTGTGCTCACTACACAAACCATTAGTAGCGACAAGAAATACGAAGGTGCAACACGAAACCAGCGTCGCAGCCAGAAGCGCTGGGCGCCCGAAATTGTGTCCAGAGGTTCAGTTCCAGATCTACTTTTCGCGTGGACAACCATCAGGAATCCAGAAATCAGCATGAATAGATCTACGGCCACTTTTGGATTGGGTATCGGAACACCATAAAAGCCTTGCCAGCCACCCCAGATCATGCAATGCGCAACAAGCACCCAAGCGGCAGCGACCGCTCGCAACAGCGAAATAAGCGCAAAGCTGTCGCGGTCACTAGTGGTGCTTGGAAGATCTACCTTTGGTTGATGGACAGTCGCCCGCCTCACGCTCATCTTATGGCCCCATAAATCCGCTCGGCCAGTTCATCCGAAATCCCCGGCACGCGCTTGATGTCTTCTACGCTGGCGCTGGCGATGCCGCGTACGCTGCCGAACTGCTTTAGCAGCGCGGCGCGTTTGCGGGGGCCGATGCCTTCGATGTCATCCAACGCGCTGCCTTCCCGCGCTTTAGCGCGTTTGGCGCGGTGGCCCTGGATAGCAAAGCGGTGGGCTTCGTCCTGCATTTGCTGAATAAGATGCAGGCCGGGGTGATCGGCAGGCAGACGCACAGCGTCTTCCCGATCGGGGAAGACGATCTGCTCCATGCCCTTTTTGCGCTCCACGCCCTTGGCCGAGCCGAAGAGCACGATATCGTGCAGGCCCGCCTCGGCGAGCACCTGCGCGGCGATGCCCACCTGCCCCTTGCCGCCGTCGATCACCCACACATCGGGGTGCGGCACTTCTTCCTTTGCGATACGCGCCGCGCGGCGGGTGAGTGCTTCTTTCATGGCGCCATAGTCGTCGCCGTCGCTCACGGTCTGGATGTTGAAACGACGGTATTGGCCGGTCTGCATGGCGTTCTGGTCGAACACGACGCAACTGGCCACCGTGGCCTCGCCCATCGTGTGCGAGATGTCAAAGCATTCCAGCCGCTGCGTACCTTCGGGCAGGTCGAGCGCGACGATCAGCGCCTGCAGGCGTTCGTTGCCGGTGTCGCTCTGGCGCTGCTTCGCGGCGATGGCGAGGCGCGCGTTCTCCTCGGCCATTTGCAGCCACACGCGCTTCTCACCGATGGGGTTGCACAGCACACTGACCTTGCTGTTGGCCTGCGTGGAGAGCGCCTCGGCCAGCGCCTCGACGTCGAACTCTAGCGTGGAGACGATCATGCCCGGCACCTCGCGGCCGATGTAGTGCTGCGCGATGAAGCTCTCCAGAACTTCGGTCAGTTCCTCGTCGGTCATCGGCTCGGAGCTGGCGTTCTTCACTGGGTAGTGCGTACGGTCACCCACGTGCTGACCGCCACGGATGACCACGATGTTCACCGCAATCATGCCGCCGGCCTGCACCAGCGCGAGCACGTCCACGTCGCGATCGGCTGTGCTCGAAACAAACTGCTTGCTGACCAGCCGGTTGAGCCGCGCAATCTTGTCGCGGATGCGCGCGGCCTTTTCGAATGCGAGCTCGCCGGCGGCCGCTTCCATCTGCGCGTTCAGCTCGTGCGTCACTTCGTCCTGCTGGCCGCGCAGGAACATGGCCGCGCTCTTGACTTCGGCTGCGTAGTCGGCCTCGCTGATCTGCCCCACGCATGACGCCGTGCAGCGCCCGATCTGCGCCAGCATGCAGGGCCGCGAGCGGTGCGCGAAGACGGTGTTCTCGCAGGTGCGGAGCTGGAACACTTTCTGCAGCGTGTTGATGCCCTCGCGCACCGCCCACGCGCTCGGGAAGGGACCAAAGTATTGGTGCTTTTTGTCCGGCTTGCCGCGAAAAAAGCGCAGTTGCGGGAATGGGTCGCCGCTGATGCAGAGGTAGGGATAGCTCTTGTCATCGCGGAAGACCACGTTGTACTTCGGCTCCAGCGTCTTGATCAGGTTGTTTTCAAGCAGCAGCGCCTCGGCCTCGCTGCGCGTGACGGTCGTCTCGATGCGCCGGATCTGCGCGATCATCATCTGGATGCGCGCGCCGTGGCCGCTCTTGACGAAGTAGCTCGAAACTCGGCTCTTGAGGTTCTTCGCCTTGCCGACGTAGAGCACGCTCTCCTCGCCCGCCGCGTTGGCACCGATCATGCGGTACACGCCGGGGCGTTGCGGCAGCGATTTCAGGGTGTCGTCGATGGCGTCAGTCATGGCGCCTTCCCGACACAAGGTGGTCGTACGGCTTTTCCATCAAAGCACCATTTCATGGGCGCTAGCGAGCATTTTGCCGAGAAGTTGAGTTTCCGCGTAATTGGGCGGTACGCCTCATCCAAAGGCCATTTCAAAGAAAAGATGTCAGGGCAACCGACTGCCAACTTCCGCTGCGATCGGCGCTGCACTGCAAACAATGAATTCACGCGACGGATTGTAGGGAGGCTCCGCGCACTGGTGCGATGCGCTACAGCCGCCGCCCCGGTGCCTTCTTGCGCATCCGTTCCCACTTGCGTGCGAGGCCCGATTCCGGCGCCGGCTTCCAGTGATCGAGCAATTCGATCAGGCCGGGCCGGTCATTGCATGGCAGCACGATGTCGGCGCCGCCTTGAATCGCCGCTTCGGCGCGCGCAGTGAGATCGCCAACGGCGTGTGCGGCGACCATGCCGAGATCATCGGTGAAAATCACGCCGCGAAAGTGCAGCTTGTTGCGCAACACGTTTTGCAGCCAGAAGGGCGAGAAGCCAGCGAGCTGTGCATCGATTGCCGGGAAGATCAGATGTGCCGCCATGACGCCGTCCAGCCCTGCAGCAACAAGTTCGCGGAACGGAATCAGATCCGCCGCCTCCACCTGTTCGTAGGTGCGCTCGTCGGTCGGTCGTTCCCAGTGCGTGTCACCTTTGACGAAACCATGCCCCGGAAAGTGCTTCCCGACAGCCGCCATGCCCTCGGCACGCAAGCCTTGCATCAGCGCCGTGGCCAGCGCGGATACAGCGATCGGATCACGATGAAAGGCACGGTGACCAATCACTGTGGATTCGCCATAGTCGAGGTCGAGCACCGGCGCAAAACTGAAGTCAACACCAACGTCGCCCAGCTCGTGGCCGATGGTGAAGCCCAACTCGAACGCGCGGGCGCGGGCCGAGGGTGCGTGCGTCGTCCACAGGTCCCCCAGTGAGCGCATCGGCGGGATCTCGGTGAAGCCATCGCGGAAGCGCTGCACACGCCCACCCTCCTGGTCAACCGCAATCACCAGTGCCGGATCGCGCAGCGATTTGATGTCCGCGGAAAGCGCCGCGAGCTGAGCCTTGTCGACGAAGTTGCGAGCGAAGTAAATGACACCACCGATCAGCGGATGGCGCAACACTTCGCGGTCTTCGGCGGTGAGCTCAGTACCCTCGATGGAGGTCATGATGGGACCGAGAAGCGATTTCGGAACGGCTGAAGATTGGCGTGGCATGATCGGAAGGTGCAGTCGAAACAATCAGGGCAAGCGGGTCTTACCGTACCGGCGGTGGCTCGGCACGTTTCCTTCGAACACAACGAAGGCTACTGCGTAGTCGCGCTCGTCAGAGAGGGTGAGGTGAGTGTGTTCGACGCCGAGCACTTTCAGGTACGCGACGACAGCCTCACTCAGTTCGAACAGCGGACGTCCGGCATCATCGTGGCCGATGCCAATGCCGGCCAGCGTCAGCGGCGCGCGCACCCCAATCCCGGCAGCCTTGCCGAATGCCTCTTTTGCTGCCCAACGTTTGGCCAGCCAGGGCACGTGGTCCTTGATGTCATTCAGGGCGAGCAGCTCGGCGTCACTCAATATCCGCTGCGCGAACTGAGCGCCGTGACTATCAAGGGCGTTACGAATGCGGGCAATCGAGACGATGTCGGTGCCGATGCCGAGAATCATGACGCGCCTTCTGCGACGGTTGTGGCCGCACCGCCAACGTCGCTGGTGGCCCGGTGTGATGCACCGGCCTTGCGGGCGGGCTTCGCGTCCAGTCGCTCGGAGAGCTGGTGCAGATCGTGCATCACTCCGGAAGAGCGCACCATGCGACGCTCCAGATGAAAATTGATGATGTTGCGCACGAAGTCACGCGCCTCGGCCGCAATGGCATTGTTTTCAAAGCGGCCGCAGGCAAGTGCAAGCAACGCGGCACCACTGACCAGGGCACCGATACCCTGCTCGGCCGGGCCTGACATCGGGTCGTACCGATAGAGCGTGTCCGGCTTCAATGGCTGACCGGTACGCACATCGTGCGTAAGCTCCAGACCGTAGCCCATTTCGATCAACAAGCTGACTTCAAATTCGCGCAGGATCGCACTGTGCTCGTCGCTGGCGGCCAGAGTAAGCAGGGTCGCGGCATACGATTCAAACAACTGGGGGTGCGGGTCTTCGCGCGGCAGCAGCTTGATCACGAGTTCGTTGAGGTACATGCCGCACATCAGTGCCTGACCAGTCAACCACGGCTGGCCCGGCAACCACTGTGCCTGGGTCAGTGTTTTCACCTCGCCGCGACCACTGAAAACAACCTCCAGCGGTTGCAGCGACAACAAGGCACCACGCAGATTCGATGCCGGCCGCTTGGCCCCCTTGGCAATCGCCGCCATGCGACCATTGTCGAGCGTGAAGAGATCGACGATCAGGCTGGATTCGGAATAAGCGTAACTGTGCAGCACGAATGCGCGCTGCGGGGTGGATTTTTTCGCCTGAACGGCCATGTCAAGCGCTTTGCGCTTGACAGGACGAACGACGAAAGACGAATGACGAGGGGGTGCTGCGTCTGCGTGGAATCCGCTCCCCGCAGTGCGAACAAAGCAACAACCTTTGGGCCAACTTCGCGGCGACAGAAAATCGTTGCACGTTGGTCGTCATTCGTCCTTCGTCTTTCGTCTTTCGTCTTTCGTCCTGCGGCGACGCCGCTAAGTAATACCCAGATCGCGCAGCACTGCCGCGTTCTCCGACCAGCCACTCTTGATCTTGACAAAAAGCTCAAGGTAGACCGGTCCGCCAAAGAGTTTCTGCATGTCAAGACGCGCTTCGGTGCCAATGCGCTTCAGCACTTCGCCGCCGGCACCGATCAGGATGGGTCGTTGCGACGCCTTATCCACCAGGATCGCGGCGAAGATGCGGCGAAGATTGCCTTCATGCTCAAACTTGTCAATCATTACCGCCGCGCGATAGGGCAGTTCGTCGCCGGTGAGACGAAAGATTTTCTCGCGGATGATTTCGGCGGCGAGAAAGCGCTCCGGCTTGTCAGTCAAGTCGTCGGCATCAAACATTGGTTCGCCGACGGGAAGCAGTTTCTCGATCTCGGCAAGCAAGGCGTCGGTCTGCGTTCCTTTGCTGGCCACCACTGGCACTACCGCCGCGAACTCACGGACTGCCGACAGTTCCATCACCGCAGCTGCCAGCGCGGCACGATCCTTGAGCAGATCGACTTTGTTGGGCACTGCGATCACCGGCGTTTTTGCCGGGATCAACTCAAGCACGGCGCGATCGGCGGCCGAGAGGCGCATGGCGTCCCACACCCAAAGCACGACATCCACCTCTTCCAGCGTACGACGAACGCTACCGTTGAGGCGCTTGTTCATCTCGCCACCGTGCTTGGTCTGGAAACCGGGAGTGTCGACAAAAACGAACTGTGCAGTCGCAGTAGTCAGGATGCCACGCAACGGCAGGCGTGTGGTCTGCGCCTTGCGTGAGGTGATGGATACCTTTTCACCGACCAGACGATTCAGCAACGTTGACTTGCCGACGTTCGGTTTGCCAACCACGGCAATCTGGCCGCAGCGCAGGACCACTGGCTCATTCACATCAGACTCCAAGCTTGTTCAGCACCGCGTTGGCCGCCTGCTGCTCGGCCGCACGCCTCGACGAGCCACGGCCAACGGCTTCCTGATCAACCTGGGGCACGCTGCAACGAACGGTGAACACCTGCGCGTGGGCTTCGCCGTCAACACGTTCGACGCTATAGGTGGGCAACGGCAAATGCTTGGATTGCATGAACTCCTGCAAGCGTGTTTTTGCATCCTTGCCGCCTTCGCGCGGATTGACCTGGGCAATTCGCGTTACATACAGGCGATTGATCGCAGCCTGCGCTGCATCAAAACCGGAGTCAAGCAGGATTGCACCAAAAATGGCTTCCAAAGCATCGGCAAGCATGGACGGCCGCTCTCGTCCGCCGCTCTTCTCTTCACCCTCACCGATGCGAATATGCTGCGAAATGTCCAGGCGTTGCGCCAGTGAGTGCAGCGCTGGCTGACTGACGAGGTTAGCGCGCATGCGCGAGAGCTGGCCCTCCGGCAGATCGGGAAATTTTTCGTACAGAGCGAGGGCGATGGTGCAATTCAGAACGCCATCGCCGATGAATTCAAGCCGCTCGTTATGCGGCGTGCCAAAACTGCGATGCGTCAGGGCCTCGCGCAGCAGGCGCGGCTCGCGGAAGGTGTAACCGAGGGACGCTTCCAGGCTCAACTATCGATTACCCGTGGCCGAGGCCTCAAAGTCAAACAACAGGCTCATGTTGCCAGCGACCGGAACTTGCCGCTGGTAGGTCACCGAGAGGCTGATACGGCCGTTGTCCTTGCGAATGTCAATCTCCTTGCCCTTGACGGGCAAGTCATCAATCACCGCACGGCGGTCGAAAGACGCGCGTATCGCCGGCGGTTGCGCCTCAACGCCAAATTCGTTGGCGACCTGCTGCAATACTTTTTTGAGGGAGAGGTATTCCGTCCAGGCCGGAACACAGCGGAACGCGGTGAACATCACGAAGGCAACGATCGCCGCGATCAAAATGAAACCAATCAGACTCAGACCACGCTGGTGCTTGAATTTCACAGGTGCCCTTATCGGTAGTTCAGTCACAAATTATTGTATGCCGCGAAACACGCGCTTGAAAGCAAACGACGAAATATCGTCCCAGTTGAACCAGATGAAGAACGCCTTGCCGCGCAGATGACTGTCGGGAACGAAACCCCAATAGCGACCGTCGAGGCTGTTGTCACGGTTGTCACCCATCGCCAGATAGTGCCCCGGCGGCACCTTGCACGTCACTGCATTGCCGTCATCACTGCAGGTCGGGACGGGGGTGCCCGGATACTTCTGACTGGGGATGAAAGACGGGAACTGCGGAAATTGTGCGATCAGGTACTCATGCGTGCCAAGCTTTTCCCTGAACTTGATGGTCGTCAGGAACTGACCAAATTCGACGTAACTATAGGTGCCATCTTCTACCTGTGGCACAGCTTCGCCATTGAGTGTCAGTTTCTTGTCCTTGTAGACGATGGTGTCGCCCGGCAGACCGATGATGCGCTTGATGTAGTCCTTTTCGGGCTCATGTGGCGCCTTGAACACAGCCACATCGCCGCGCGCCGGACTGCCTGTATCAACTACCTTGCTATCCAGCACCGGCAGTCGGATGCCATAGCTGAATTTGTTGACCAGAATGAAGTCGCCAGTCACCAGGCCTGGCCGCATCGAACTGGATGGAATGCGAAACGGTTCTGCCAGGAACGAACGCAGCAGGAATACCACCAGCAACACCGTAAAGATCGAGGCAGGCACCTCCACCCCCCAGTGCAACTGCTCTCCAGCCGTCCGGCGCTTGGCGAGGAAAAACTTGTCCGCAGCCCAGGCGATACCGCAGACCACGACAGCCAGCAACAGCAATAGCGGAAAGTTGACGGGAGCGCCGCTGAAGACGCCGCGCAGCGCGGTGATGACAAGTACGGCAAGAGCGAGCGATGGGAGGTACTTCATATTTGTGCGGTCAAAAGCTGTGAAGGCGCGACGCCGGGATACCCAACTCGATGTGCGGAATCAGGAATTAATTGTCATTTTCGCGACAAAGGGCGACTGCAGGTCGCAATGCGACAACAGGTCTGTCGGCAGCGTCAAAGGCCTGCGGTGGGCGCCAATCACTTGTCACCTGTCTGCAGGATCGCGAGAAAGGCTTCCTGCGGAATTTCGACTGAGCCCACCGCCTTCATGCGTTTCTTGCCTTCTTTCTGCTTTTCGAGCAGCTTCTTCTTGCGAGTGATGTCACCACCGTAGCACTTGGCGAGCACGTCCTTGCGCATGGCCTTGACGTTTTCCCGGGCGATGATCTGCGCTCCGATCGCAGCCTGCACTGCCACGTCATACATCTGGCGCGGAATCAATTCGCGCATCTTGGCGGCAACCTGCCGCCCTCGGTAGGCCGATTGCGCGCGATGCACCATCACCGATAGCGCATCCACCTTGTCGCCGTTGATGAGGATGTCGAGCTTGACGACGTCGGCAGCGCGGAACTCCTTGAATTCGTAGTCGAGGGACGCATACCCGCGCGACACGCTTTTCAGCTTGTCAAAAAAGTCCATCACGACTTCGGCCATTGGCAGGTCGTACGTGAGCATGACCTGCCGGCCCATGTACTGCATGTTGACCTGGGTGCCACGCTTCTCGTTGCAAAGCGTCATTACCGGGCCGACGTACTCCTGTGGCATCAGGATCGTCGCGGTGATGATGGGTTCGCGGATCTCCTCAACGCGCGACAAATCGGGCAGTTTGGCTGGATTTTCAACGTTGGTCACCGTACCGTCGCGCTGCACAACCTGATAGACCACCGTCGGCGCGGTGGTGACGAGATCCATGTCGTACTCGCGCTCCAGGCGCTCCTGGATCACATCCATGTGCAGCAGGCCCAGGAAGCCGCAGCGAAAGCCGAAGCCCAGCGCCTGCGACACCTCGGGTTCAAAGTGCAGGGACGCGTCGTTAAGCTTCAACTTCTCGAGCGCTTCGCGCAGCGCTTCATACTGATTGGCTTCAACCGGATAGAGGCCAGCAAACACCTGCGGTTTCACTTCCTTGAAACCTGGCAGTGGGGTCGCTGCCGGCTTTTGGGCGTGAGTAATGGTGTCACCCACTTTGGCCGAATCCAGCTCCTTGATACCGGCAATGACGAAGCCCACTTGCCCGGCAGAGATCGACTCGCGCTGTGTCGAACGAGGTGCAAACACGCCGACCTGCTCGCACAGATGCGATCGCCCTGTCGCCATGAAGCTGATCTTGTCCTTCGGGCGCAGGGTGCCGTCAAACACGCGCACCAGCATTACAACGCCGACATAGTTGTCAAACCAGCTATCGATAATGAGCGCCTTGAGCGGCGCTTCCGGGTCGCCGGTAGGTGGCGGGATTTTGGCAACGACCGCTTCGAGGATGTCATCGATCCCTTGCCCGGTCTTGGCGGAACACGGCACGGCGTCGGTGGCGTCAACACCAACCACGTCCTCGATTTCCTCCTTCACGCGATCCGGATCAGCGCTCGGCAGGTCAATTTTGTTGAGCACTGGCACCACTTCGACACCGAGCTCGATGGCCGTGTAGCAATTGGCGACCGTCTGTGCTTCCACGCCTTGCGAGGCGTCAACCACCAGAAGAGCGCCTTCGCACGCGGAAAGCGAACGCGACACTTCGTACGAAAAGTCGACGTGACCTGGCGTGTCAATCAGGTTGAGGTTGTAAATCTGCCCGTCTCGCGCCTTGTAGCTCAGCGCTGCCGTTTGCGCCTTGATCGTAATGCCGCGCTCTTTTTCGAGATCCATCGAATCAAGGACCTGCTCGGTCATCTCGCGATCCGAGAGGCCGCCGCAGCGCTGAATGAAGCGATCGGCCAGGGTTGACTTGCCGTGGTCGATGTGCGCGATGATCGAAAAGTTGCGAATGTTCTGCATGCGAGAAAAATGGAAAAGGCCACCGGGCGCCGACTCGGTGGTCGATCCCGTTGGCCTTTTCGTGGCTAACCGCTAATTTTAGCGTTTCGGCGCTGCCCGGCATGCCCGGCAGACAGGAGTCACTCCGGCAATTTCTCCGGCGCGAAGAACTCGCTGTACTCGCTGCCGGTACGATCTGCCGGCCGCTTCACCCTAAAGGCCAGCGTGGAGCCCTTTTCTGCACCTTTGATCAGCTCGGCCAGCTGCGCGGGTCCGGTCACCGCAGTTGACTTGCCCTTGCGGGTTACGCCGACGATGATGTCGCCTTTGGCAAGTGCCTCGGCCGTTGACTTGTCGGACAGATCGGCAACAACCGCGCCGCCATTCGCCAGTTTCGCAGCCTCACGCTCCTTTTCTGTCAACGGACGCAGCATCAGACCAAGCCGCCCTTCGCTGGTGGCATCTGACTTCGCCGGCTCCTTTTTTCCTGGGGTACTGGACTGAACCGATGCGACTTGCGTAGCGTCCTTGTACTCATCGAGGGTGACACTCAGTTCCACCGTCTTGCCGTCACGCCACACCTGCACCCTGGAAGGGGTGCCGGGGCGAGCAGAAGTAACGAAGCGCGGCAGATCACGCGAATCCTCGACAGCGCGGTCATTGAACTTCAGGACCACGTCGCCCTCCTTCATTCCAGCCTTCTCGGCCGCACTGCCTTTCGTTACGCCCGCAACAAGCGCGCCTTGCGGTTTGGAGAGACCAAACGCATCGGCGAGATCACGTGTCACCGGCCCGATGTTGACACCCAGCATGCCGCGCTTCACCGACCCGCCAGCGCGCAGTTGCCCCACCACATCCATCGCCAAATCAATGGGGATGGCGAACGAGATGCCCTGGAAGCCACCGCTTACCGTCGCGATCATCGAATTGATGGCGACCACTTCTCCACGCGTGTTGAACAATGGACCACCCGAGTTTCCCGGATTGACGGCAGCATCGTGCTGGATGAACGGCACGAGGTCGCCTGTCGCGTCGTTGCCACGACTGGCCCGGCCTTTGGCGCTGACCACGCCGGTTGTCAAGGTGCTTTCGAAGCCAAGCGGCTGCCCGATAGCCGCCACCCACTCGCCGATCTTCAGGTTGGTCGGATTGCCCACCTTGACCGCTGGCAAGCCGGTCGCATCAATCTTGATGACAGCGACGTCGGAGCGCTTGTCAGATCCGAGAACCTTGGCCTTGAACTCACGCTTGTCAGTCAGTTTCACAAGCACTTCATCAGCATCTTCGACCACGTGACTATTGGTGACGATCATGCCGTCGGAAGAAATGATGAACCCCGAACCGCCGCCCTGGCGACGGAAATTGCGGGGTGCACCGCGCCCCTGCCCTTGCCCGAAGTAGCGGCGGAAAAATTCTTCCATGTCGTCGCGGTCCGGCGTTGCGTTGTCGTCGTTGCCGCGCGCGCGGTTTCGACCCGGCGTGCTGCTGACACTGATCGACACCACCGATGGGCTGTTTCGCTCGTAAAGCGAAACGAAATCCGGCAGTCCTTGCGGCGCCTGGGCGACAGCAGCGCTCTGCGCGACAATCTGCGACTGTGCAACGGCAGCGCCATGCGGCGAGGTAAAAGCAGCGACTGTCACGCCAAGTGCGCCGACGGCCAAGAGGGAAGCGATAACTGACTTTTTCACGGTTTTTCTCCTGAAAACTTTACGTGAACGCTACATTGACATTGAACGAAAACAATCTGAAATCTGTTCTGCTTGAAGCAAACTGATCCCAAGCCAAAGTTGGCCGGAATTTCACCCGGCGCTACTTGCGGGCAAGCGAGTTGGCGATCGCCTTTACCGCGGCGGGTCGGGCATCGCCGAATGCTGTGATTAACTGGTCGTTCGCCTGACGAGTGAATACCTGATGCGAACCCTGCACGCTGGCGCCGAGCGTTGGCGATTCACCGGCGGCCAAGGGCGCAGCATAAACAGACACGGACGTCAGGCCATCGGAATAAACCAGTTGCGACACCGGCTCGGTACGACCGGGCAGCGCGCGCATGAAGGTCTCGCCGATCTTGACAAAACCAGCCGGTAACAATTTCGCTACCCAGCCAGTATCAGTCTTCACCGCGTTGATCGGCAGTTTGCGATCAACCCGCCAATTTGCAACATTGTTGACCAGCGTCGGCTTCAGTTGCTCACGATCGATTCGCCCACCAATGCGGATATCGCTGAACGTAATCTCCTCAATCACCTTGCCCGACTCATCGAGCACCCGCCCCCGCAGCCAGAGGCCGGTCTTCAACTCCGTCCAGAGTTTGTGCCAGAAGCGGAATTCATCATTGGGCTCGAACATCCACACTTGGGCGTCGTGCCCGGCGACGCGTTCGATTTCGAGCTTCTTGACAGTGAAGTGTTGAGTTAACGCACTCATCTGCCGCGAAAGCAGAGAAGGAAAACCCTGCCGTCCGGTACGCGGTTCGATACGAATCAAACGAGCTTCGGGCAAATAACAAGTTAATTCGTCGTTGATACGAACCACCTCATAAGGAGGCCCATCCAGCGTAGTGATGCGCTCCATTTCTACGCCGTTTTCAAACAAGTGAACGATGCGCGACGTCTCTGCCGCTCCACGGCGTTGGTACGTAATCGTGCCGGAATAATTGAGTGATGTCGCTGCATTGGCAGCCTGCTGCAATATCTGAGTTGCGCTCGGTAACGCAGCGTTTCCGGGTATCGCCTGAGGAATAGGGTAGCCGCCGTGAGACTGCGCCCAAAGGAGGGACGGCAGCGAAAGTCCCGATCCGCCAACCAGCGCGACTGCGACCATCGGAATATGTGCAAGCCGTCGTGTTGCGAACCGCTGCAATTGGTGGCGAAGGTAGCCAATCTGGACAACCCGACGCAGCCTAAATAAGGGGTGAAGCAAGTTAAAGGAATCAGCAGTCATAGTCACGGCGGTTACGCGATTCACCCGGCAAGCCTCTTACTGACCCTGAACGATGACGGCTGGACGCAGGTACTGCCGCATCGGCGACATACTGGCGACATCGGCACTTTCCCGATGCGCCTGCTCGTAAGCCGAAAAATCCTGTACCGGGCGGGACGCCACCGGTGTAGCCACCACCGCGGATGGCCCGGTAGCGACCGCCCCCGGTGTACCGGATGTCGCCATGTCCTTGTAGACCACGGTGCCAACAAAGCCAACCGCCGCTACCGCAGCAGCGGTCGCCCAGGCACGGCCACCTCGACCCATTGACGACATGGCTGCCATGACGCCGCGCTGTTTGTGCTCCGCGGCTTCCCGTGCCTCGCGCGTCTGCCGGGCAAGCGGTGCCACGATCGCAGGTTCGGCAGCGATGGCGGCGCGAATGCGGTCGGCACAGCCGTGCGGCGTGTTTTCCAGCCCTCGTATGCAATCGCCGACAAAGTGCATTTCGGCCCAGCAATAGCGGCCGTCCTGCTTGGCCAGCGTGGTCATCGCCAGTTCGATTTCATGCGACGCAATGTCGCCGTCGAGCCAGCGCGAAATCTGCTCCCGGGTTGCCAGCGGCAGATCGGTGTTGCCCGAGCCGCTTTCCATGTTGCCGTTCATCCCTACCATCTCCTGTCTTCCCGCGTTCCCAACAACGGTCGCAGTTCGGTCGCGATTGCCTCCCGTGCCCGGAAGATGCGGCTGCGCACCGTTCCGATCGGACAATCCATCGCCTCTGCGATCTCTTCGTAACTCAAGCCCTCAATTTCCCGCAGCGTCACCGCCATCCGCAAATCCTCAGGCAGTGCCGCCATCGCCCGGTTGACCGTTTCCGCAATCTGCTTGCTGGCGTATTCGGCGTCCGGGGTTGCGACATCGTGTAGACCATCATTGCGGTCAAAAGATTCCGCGTCATCGTCATCCTCTGAAAGCAGGTCACTTTGCGGGATGATGCGACGGCCGGGGCTGGCGAGGTAATTCTTGGCGCAATTAATGGCGATCCGGTAGATCCACGTATAAAACGCGGCGTCGCCGCGAAAGGTCGGCAAAGCCCGGTAAGCCTTGATAAAGGCTTCCTGCACCACGTCGTCGACCTCGCCCTGGTCACGCACAAAGCGAGCCACCAGCCGCTGCACCTTGCGCTGGTATTTGAGCACGAGCAAATCGAAGGCACGCTTGTCACCTGCCTGTACACGTTCAACAAGTTCCTGATCGACCACCCGGTCGCTCATCGGCGAGTTCCCTTTTTTATTCTGTCTGCCGGGCGATATCAGCGCCCACGCGACCGGTCTACGCTACTGACCGGCCCAACGGGGCAAAGTTCATTGTTGCCCGCAACTGACTGCCAGCCAGCTACGCCGTCCGCTTGAGCAGCACATGGGGTTCGATGGCGCCGACTTCAATGCCACGGATCGACTTGATCGGCACTCTCGACCACGATTCGAGCGCTGCCTTCGCCGTATCATCAAGCATGCCAAGCTGCTCCAGCACGCTGCAAAAGGCGACCATCAGTGCCTTGAGGTTGCCGTCGCTGACCTTGGCAGCGATGCCGATGCCACGCGAGCGGCTGGCCAGTGTCTGCACGCCGTCGGCGCCCACCTTGTTCGCCCAGTCGCCGCGCCCGGCGGTGGCCAGTGCGAGGTCGTTGCGACCGGCGCCGGAGACCATCTCGGGATGCGCCGCCATGGCCTCGAACAGCGTTTTCGGCGCCGTCCCGTAGCGCGGGTCCGCCTCATCGCGCGTCATCCAGGCAAACGCCCGCGCCAGCCCGACCAGCGGCACCGCAAAGTTTGGTGCGCTACAACCGTCGGTGCCCCAGGGCATCGCGGCAGCATCGTCGGCGCCGCAGGCGTAGCCGACGGCATCGCGGATCGCCCGTTGCACCGGGCTTTCCGGGTCAAGATAGTGATCGGCCGGCGCCGCCAGCAGCTTCGCCTGCAGCAGCATGCCGGAATGCTTGCCCGAACAGTTGTGGAACAGCGGGCTCCAGCGCTTGTCCGGATCAGGGCGTTCGTTGTTCCACTGATACCAGTACGGCGTGTGGCTGCCGCATTGCAGCGCCGATTCGGTCAACCCCACCTGGGCCAGCAGGCGGGCGGCAGTCTCGGCATGGACCGGTTCACCATTGTGACTGGAGCACAGGAGCGCAATTTCGGCAGGCGTCAGACCGTATTCGGCAAAGCGGGGATTCGCCACCAGCGGCAACGCCTGCAGGGGCTTCAGCGCAGAACGGGTAAAGATCGGATAGTCGACGTCGCCAACGTGGGCGATCAGCTTGCCGTCACGGTCAACCACCGCAACCGAGCCATAGAAGACGTTTTCGACATAGTTGCCACGAGTACTGTAAGCAATCGGGACGTGTTTGGGCAGGACAACTTCGCTTTGCATGATCGTATTGTTTCATGACGGCTCGTTGCGAAGCCGGGGGCGGGAGCCAATGGCTTTTCGCTAAAACCATTATTTGACCTGGGCTACAGGCTCATTATTGATAAAGTCGGCTTTTGACGATTTCCTGCTTCTAGCCCATACCGAATAAGGTTTCTGCGAAAAAGTTGCTGGCCAGTAGTCGTTCGACGGCCCCAGTATTTCCGGGCCGTAGCGCCGTCGATAGCAGCTGCGGTCCGCCCGGCCCGATGCGCCTACTGCCTCGCCTTGCCCGCCTTGTCGAGCCCTTCGACGCGATTGCCGGCCACGATGCCGCGATCCTTGAACCAGCCCTGCTTCATCTCCAGCGCGTAGAGCGCGGCGCCGGCCGACGGGTGGGTCGACTCGTCGTGTGGCTTCATGTCGAGGATATTGAGGATCACACCCTGCGCGTCGATGTAGGCAATCGACAGTGGCACATAGGTGTTCTTCATCCAGAACGCCAGCGGCTGGCTCTGGGCGAAAACGAACAGCATGCCGTGATCGGGCTGCAGTGAAAAGCGGTTCATCAGTCCGACGGTGCGCGTGTTGTTGTCAGCCGCCACCTCGGCCTTGAGCTTCGCCTTGCCAATCGTCAGCTCCACCAGCGGGAGCCCTTTGTTGACCTGCGCGGCGGCCGATTGCGGCAACAAGGCCATGCTGCCGACGGCGAACGCAGTGGCGAGAAAGGCGCGGAACACGGATGTTTTCATGAGGCGAGGATCGGTTCAGGTGGCGGGCTTGGCTGCTGGCGGGTGCGTAGCCAGATAGATTTTCCACAACAATGCCCCGATCAGTACCGAGGCAAGCATCACTGCGGCGAACCGCTGCAGGCTTTGCTGCGCGAAGGGAACGATGACCGCCGTGGTCAGCGCCATCATCGCGACGTGGGTTGACGATTGCAATGCCGACACGCTGCCACGCGCGTGGGCGAAGGCATCGAGCAGCTTGAGCGTGATGCAGGGGGTGACGAGTGCCATGCCAAAGGTGTAGATCGCGATCGGAGCAATGTTCCATAGAACGCCTGCCGGCAGCCACAGGCTGACAGCGAGATTGGCCAGTGCGGCGCCGATCATCACGCTGAAACCCCAGCGCATTTGCCTCTGGTGGCTGACGCGTCCGGCCAGGCGCCCGGAGCACCACGCCGCCAGCGTGATTCCAGCGATGCCCGGGATAAACAGCGCCGCAAAGTCCGTGTTGTGCAAACCAAGGTGGCGCATCAGAAATGCCGGCGCACCTGCGATGTAGGTGAAAAATCCGACGAAATTGATGCCCGGGATCGCTGCCAGCAACTGGAACTCGCGATTGAAAAACATCCGCCAATAGGTCACCGCCAGCGGCTTCACCGCCAGCAGCAAGCGGTGCTCTGCCGGGTGCGATTCGACCAGCCCGAGCTGGGTCCACACGATCAGCAGCAAGCCGTAGCCACCGAGAAACCAGAAAATCGCCGGCCAGGCCAGTTGTGCCACCAGCCACCCGCCTAGGATGGGCGCGACGATCGGGGCCAGCGCGAAAAGCATCTGGATGCGCGACAGTTGCCGCTGTGCTTCATCTCCAGCAAAGAGATCGCGCACGACAGCTCGCCCCACCACAAAGCCGGCGCCCGCGAAGCAGCCCTGCAAGGCGCGGAACACCAGCAGCGATTCGATCGACTGCGACAGCGCACAGCCCACCGAACCCATCGCGTGTACGGCAATGGTGCCGATGATCACCGGTTTGCGCCCGATCGAATCGCTGATCGCGCCGTGAAACAGGGAGACAATGGCGAAGCCGATGAAGTAGACCGTAAGCGTGAGCTGCATCTGCACTTCGGTCGCGGGCAGCGCGGCTTCCATCGCCGGAAACGCCGGTAGATAAGTGTCGATCGAAAACGGCCCCAGCATCGACAGCGCCGCCAGCAACCAGGTGAGCTTGAGTCGCTCACGGCCATCGGCGTAGCGGGCGATCAGTTCAGCGTTGGCAGAAGGTGGGGGTTCTGGGGTTGAGGACGGTGCCGGGGCAGCTACAACATCGGGCACATCAGGCTTTGGCAAAAACGGCCTCTTCAATTTCCGTGCGTTTCAGCGACGGTGCAAACATCACGATGAAATCATAGGCGAAGCGGCGCAGGAACGCGTTGCGACGCAGGCCAACACGGGTGATCGAGGGTGCAAACAGATGCGATGCATCCATGCGCTTGAGATCAGCGTCCACCTTCGGTTCATAGGCCATCTCGGCAAGAATGCCGACGCCAACGTTCAACCGTACATAAGTCTTGATCACATCGGAGTCGAGCGCGGTGAGCGCCACATTTGGTGCGAACCCGGCACTGGCAAAGGCACGATCCACCTGCGAGCGGCCGGTGAATGCGGTGTCGTAAGTGATCAGCGGATATTTCGAAAGCGCCTCGATGGAGAGCACTTTCTCCTTCGCCAGCGGGTGTTTCGGCGGCGCGATTACGCAACGGTTCCAGCGATAGCACGGCAGCGTCACCAGCAGCGGATCCAGCGACAGCGCTTCGGTGGCAATGGCCAGGTCGGCCTCGCTGCCCGCCACCCAGTCGGCGCACTGCTTGGGGTTGCCCTGCTTGAGCTTGAGCTTGACGCCAGGATACTTGGCGCCGAACTGCGTCACCACGCGCGGCAACACGTAGCGCGCCTGCGTATGCGTGGTAGCGATGGTCAATACGCCCTCCTTGGCGTTACTCATGTCGGAAGCCAGCGCCTTCAGGCTGGAGGCATCGCCGTTCAGCCGCTTCGCGATCGCATAGGCCTCCTCGCCCGCCTGCGTCAGGCCGGTAAAGCGCTTGCCGCGCCGTTCAAAGATTTTCAGGCCGAGCTCGTCTTCAAGCGTCTTGATGTGCTTGCTGACCACCGGCTGCGCGGTGTAGCAGGCCACCGCCGCTTCGGACACACTGAAACCGCTCTCGACAACGGCACAGACGAATTTGATTTGCTGCAGGTTCATGGGATTGTCGAGGACGAAAGACGAATGACGAATGACGAAAAAAAGCGACGTGCAGCGGTCAAAAAAAGTCAATCGGGCGAGCCGAAGGTTCAGGCGACACGGGTTCGTCACCTTGCGTCATTCGTCATTCGTCTTTCGTCCTCACCTTCACTTATTCGGCGATAGAATACCCATATTATGACGCAACGTTTTTACGTTCACCCAGAGAATCCTCAGCTTCGTCTGATCCGGCAGGCAGCACAGATGCTGCGTGACGGAGCCGTGATTGCCTACCCGACCGACAGCTCCTACGCGCTGGGCTGTCATCTGGGCGACGCCGACGCCCTGCGACGCCTGCGGCAACTGCGCGGCGTTGACGACAAACATCATCTGACACTTGTCTGCGCCGATCTGTCCGAACTTGGCAAGTACGCCCGCGTCGACAACCGGGCTTTCCGGCTGCTGAAACTGGCAACGCCCGGCCCCTACACCTTCATTCTTGAGGGCACTCGCGAGGTGCCAAAACGCCTGCTGCACCCGAAGCGGGCGACACTCGGTCTGCGTGTGCCCGATCACCCGGTCGTCCAGGCACTGTTGACCGAGCTTGGCGAGCCGATCCTGTCCGCCACGCTGATCCCGCCTGACGAGGACGTGGCGCTGAACGACCCGGAAGCCATCGCCGAGCGGATGCCGGCGAGCCTCGGGCTCATCCTTGATGCCGGGCAAAGCCCCGAACTGGCCACCACCGTGGTTGATCTTACCGGCGACACACCGGAAGTGTTGCGCGTTGGCAACGGCCCGCTTGATCGCATCGGCCTTGGTTGAGTGCCTGCCCGGAAAACAGGCAGCCCGCCGCGAAACTGCCTAAACTATTCTCTGCTTCTAATTGTCTGAGGTGTCACGCCACGAATGCGGCACCCAAACCCCAAACGGAGGATTTATGAACAACTCGATGCTTGCGAATGCCGCCACTTGTGTGGCCGGTCGCAGCCGTACCCTTTTCGCTTCCCTGGCACTGGCTGGTCTCGCCGCCGCGACGCAAAACACATGGGCGCTCGATGTCGCAGGCCTGAAAGTGGACGAAAAAGTGCGCGTGGCCAACCAGGAGCTGGTGCTCAACGGTGCTGGCATCCGCTACGCGGCGGCGGGTTTCGTGCGCGTCTACGTGGCATCGCTCTACCTGCCGCAGAAGCGCAACACCAGCAATGATATTGGCGCGCTCAAAGGGGCAAAGCGCATCCATCTGGCCCTGCTGCGCGAGGTCAATTCCAACGACTTCTCGAAAGGACTGCTGGGCGGCATGCGCGCCAACCTGCCGGCTGCGGAGCAGCAGAAACACTTCGATAATCTGCTCAAACTCGGAGCGATTTTCGGCACCATTCCGTCGCTGAAGAAAGGCGAGAGCATCACGGTTGACCTGATACCGGGCACCGGCATGATCATTCTCGTCAACGGCAAGAAGATCGGTGAGACGTTCACCGATGAGTCGTTCTTCCAGGCATTGCTGCAGATCTGGCTCGGCCCGAAGCCGATTGACGACAGCCTGAAACCGGTGCTGCTCGGCACCGTTGCCAGCAATGACAACACCGTCAACCGCGACCGCGACCGCTTCTAGACCAGGCATTCACAGCAATCACATGACCGCATCCTCACCGCGCATTGGCGTTATCGGCATCGGCCTGATGGGCCACGGCATTGCCAAAAACATAGTCGCCAAAGGCCAATCGCTATCTTTTCTCAAGCGCCGTAGCGCCCCGGACGCCGGTGCCGACCTGATCGCACTGGGCGGAGTGGAGTTGCTGTCGCCGCGCGAGGTGGCTGCGGCCTCTGACATCGTGATCCTGTGCGTCACCGGCTCGCCCGAAGTCGAGGCGGTCTGCTTCGGCAGCAACGGCATCATCGAATCCGCGCGGCGCGGTTTGGTGGTGATCGACACCTCGACTGCCGAGCCGACCAGCACCGCTGCCTTGCGCGATCGCTTTGCGCAGCACGGAGTGGAGTTCGTTGATGCGCCGCTGGCGCGCACGCCAGTGGAGGCCGAGCTGGGCAAGCTCAACACCATGGTTGGTGCCACCGATGCGGTGTTCGCGCAGATCGAACCGGTGCTCAAGGCCTACTGCGAAAACATCTTTCACGTGGGTCCGCCGGGGGCTGGACACAAGGTGAAGCTGATGAACAACTTCATCGCTCAGGCGATTTGCACGGCAACGGCCGAGGCTTTCGCCGCAGCAGTGAAGTCCGGCGTTGATCCGAAGCAACTGGTTCGGGTGGTCAGCGCTGGCGGTGTCAATTCAGGCCTGTTTCAGGCGATGGCGAAATCGCTGGATGGCGACATGCAGGGCCTCAAGTTTCAGCTCGACAACGCGCGCAAGGACTTGCGCTACTACACCCACTTCACCGAGAGCATGCCACTGGCCAGCTGGCTGGGCGAGGCCGTGCATCAGGCGTTGGTGCAGGCCTGCGCGATGGGTCTGGGTGATGGCATGGTGGCCGGGCTGGTGACGGCGCAGGAAATGTCCAGTGGCGTAAAGATTACGCCAGCAGCGCGCTCCTGAGGCTTGTTCGCGGCGACGCCGCGCTGGATCATTCGACGACTTCCACCCGGTCACGACCGTTGTCTTTGGCGGCGTAGAGCGCGGTGTCGGCGCGGGTCAGTACGCCGTCAATGGTCATCTCGAACTCGCGAACGATGCCGACACCGATGCTCACCGTCATCGGTACGATGTTGCCGCGCACCGCAAACGGCTCGGCGCTGATGGCGTGCCGCAAGCGCTCCGCCGTGGCCACTGCCTGCTCCAGGTTGCAGCCCGGCAACATCACCGCGAACTCTTCGCCGCCGAGCCGGGCGAACTGGTCATAGCCGCGCAAGCCTTTCTCGATGCGACGCGCGAACTCAGCCAGCAAATCGTCGCCGACATCGTGCCCAAAGCGGTCGTTGACCTTCTTGAAGTGATCAATATCGAGCATCAGCACGGTCAGCGGCGATTCGCTGCGATTGACTCGCGACAACTCCTGATGCGCGGCGTCGAGAAACGCCCGTCGGTTGGCAATGCCGGTGAGTGCGTCGGTGCGGGCCTGGTGCTCAAGCTTGAGCTGCGCGACCAGTGCATCAACGCGATAGTCACGAATCCGTCGTGCGATCAGGTAGCCGCTGATCACGGTCAGCAACATCACCGCAGCGGTATTGCTGGTGTACACCGCCGTCGGGGGCTGCTTGTAGAAAAAGAGGATCGGTAACGCGACCACCAGATAGGTGATGCCCACCGCCAGTTGTGCGCCCGGCTGCATCGGCATCGCCGAGAAGAAAAGCATCAGCGCAAAAACCTCGAACACATAGTGGCCGAAGAATTCCGGAGGTCGGCCTAGCGCGTTGAGAGCAAAGACAGTGATGCCGCAAAGCGTCCATAGCAACAGGAGTCGCTCCAGCAGACGACGGTTCTGCAAACGTCGCAACGCGAAGATCAGCCACAGCGAGTAACTCGCCATTGCTACGCGCATGGCGACGAATCCGTAGAAGAGCCAGGTGGTGCCGTTCAACTGGTAGTCGAACCAGACGAACAGTACCGTCGGCACCAGAAACAGCACCAGCGCAAAACGCCACTGCTCAGCGTCAGTCGCCCAATAGTGCGCCCGGTACTGCTCCGGCGTCACTGCTACGGAATTCAATTGCCTGCCCCGCTCTCCATCATTGTCATTATGCGGATGAATGGCCAGACAAACCTGACGACCACCGTTGATTCAAGCAGTTACATCACGATGACCGGCAAAACGGACATTTCCGACGACAGCGGCATAGCACGCTGGCATAACAGATGCTTCACAGCGGCGGCATCCGCTCCGCCAGCGGCAACTGCACCGCATGCACGAGTTGCAGCACTTCGAGCTCCGCGCCATAGTGCCCGACGATCTGCATGCCCACCGGCAGACCGTTCGCCGCAAAGGCAACCGGCGCGCTGGCAGCGGGGTGCGAAGTCATGGTGATGCGGCAGGCGGATTTCATCCATTCGAGATAGTTGCCCAACTGCACACCGTCAATCGTCATCGGGTAGGGCGTCGTCACGTCGAACGGCAGCACCTGATTGACCGGGCAGATGAAGTAGTCGTAGCGGCTCAGGAACCGCTGCATGCGCTCGAAGCATTTCGATTGTGCGGTCTGTGCGGCGGCGATCTGCTCACCAGTCAGCTTCAATCCCTGCTCGATATTCCATACGGCGGTGTCCTTCAGCAGGTGCCGCTTGTCCCGATAGTGGGCGCCAAGTGAATTGACCAGGTGCAACGCCCGCTGCGCCTGAAAGGCGTCATCGGCGATAGACAGATCCGGCGCAGCCTCTTCGATCACGGCGCCGATGGCCTCAAAGCGCTTGAGTGACTTTTCGAGTGCATCGCGCACGCCTTTCTCGACTGGCAATCCGCCCAGCGTCGGGCTCCAGCCGATGCGAACGCCCTTGAAGTCACGATCCAGCGGCTGGCGAAAGACCGTCGGGTCGCCACAGCGGCCGAGCGCCACGCGAGGATCGTCGCCCGCCTGCACCGACAGCAGCCACGCGGCATCCTCTGCGGTACGCGCGATCGGGCCGAGCACACCGAGCGTGCCCCAGAGATTGAGCGAAGGATAGGTCGGCACGCGACCCGGCGACGTGCGCAGGCCAACGGTGCCGCAAAAGTTGGCCGGATTGCGCAGACTGCCGCCCATGTCGGAGCCATCGGCGAACGGCAACATGCCCGTTGACACTGCCACCGCTGCGCCGCCGGATGAGCCGCCGCAGGTTTTGGTGACGTCCCACGGGTTTTTGGTGGCACCGAAAACGGCGTTGAAGGTCTGACTGCCAAGGCCAAACTCCGGCGTGTTCGTCTTGCCGAGGATGCTCAATCCGTGCGAGCGGAAACGCTCGATCATGAGGGTGTCGAAGTCCGGTACCCAGTCCTTGAAAATCGGCGAACCCATCGTGGTGCGCATGCCTTTGACCGGCTCCAGATCCTTGATCGCGATCGGCAGCCCCGCCAGCGGCGACGTCGGCAAGCCCTGCGCACGGCGGGCGTCGATGGCGTCGGCGTTGGCGTAGGCGCCCTCGCGATCCTGGGTGACGATGGCATTGACGACCGGATTGACGCGGTCAATCTGCGCCAGACAGGCGTCAAGCAGTTCACGGGCCGATAGCTGGCGTGACACCAGCAGCGCCGAGAGTTCACGGACCGGTTTGTAGGACAGGGAATCCATAAGCATCTTTTAGTGAAAAGCCCCGCTGGAGCGGGGCTTGAATGGCATTTCTGCAAATACTCGACTTTTGCCGATTTATTGCTTCAAGCCCATATCAATCAAGGCTTTCATCAAAAAGCTGATACTGCAACGTTCAGTTCTTCTGGATGTTCCAGTACGCTGAGCCAGCCGTTTTCAGCACGCCGGAGATGTTCTTGCGAACTGCTGCGGGATTCTTGTATTCGCCAAGGATCGCGTGCGTGCCCACTTGCGTGGCGCGCAACTGCACCGCCTCTGCGATACGTTTCTTGTCAGCCTCGGTCGTGGCACGCGCATACTGGTCGCGCAATTTTTCGAGTTCAGCGTCGGTCGCCCAGCCCGCCCAGCCCTTTTCACCATTGCCGCCGAGCGGCGCACTGGTCAGCGGGTTCATGATGTCGGCCCCCACCCAGGCGGTGAGGAAGATGTTCCAGCCGCCCTGATCAGCCGGGTCCTTTTTCGAGCGACGGGCAACTAGCGAGCCCCAGTCCATGGTGATCAGATCAACCTTGAAACCGGCCTGACGCAGCAGTTGCGTGGCCACCAATGGCAACTTGTGGATCGACTGCAAGTCGGTCGGGCGCATCACGACAATCGGCTTGCCGTCGTAGCCCGAGTCCTTGAGCAGCTGCTGCGCCTTCGCCATGTTGCCCTTGACCATAAAGTCGCTGCCCTTCGGGCTTGCCAGCGGCGTACCGCAGGGATACATGCTCGGGCAGGTGAAGAACATGCCTTCGTTCTCGGGGCCAACCTGGGCGCGCAGGAAGGCCTCCTGATTCATCGCCCACATCGCCGCTTCGCGCACCTTCGGGTTGTTGAATGGCGGCACCAGATGGTTGAAGCGCATCACGTACTGGTAGTTCACGGTGCCGGTGTCGACGATGCTGACGCGGTTGTCCTTGCGCAGTTGCGGATACTGCTCGAAGGCCGGCTGCTCAATCATGTCGATCTCGCCCGCAAGCAAGGCATTGAGTTGCGTCTGCGCATCCTTGAGTGCGAGCCACTCGACGCGATCAACAAACACTTTCTTGCCGCCTGCCAAACCGGACGGCGGCTCACTGCGCGGCACGTATTTCGTGTTCTTGAGGTAGATGGACTGCACACCGGGCTTGTACTCGTCCTTCTTGAAGACATAGGGGCCGGAACCGGTGTAGTCGTCAATCACCTTGAACGGATCGGTCGCCGCGACACGCGCGGGCATGATGAAGGCCGGATTTGACGACGGCTTGCCGAGGGCATCGAGCACGATACCAGTCGGCTCTTTCAGCAACATGCGGAAAGTCTTGGCATCCACCACTTCCATCTTGTCGACGAAGGTCATCAGCTTCTGGCCAAAAGTGTCGCGCGCGCCCCAGCGCTTGATCGAGGCGACGCAGTCCTCGCCCGTCACCGGCTTGCCGTCGTGGAATTCGAGCTTGTCGCGCAAGGTGAAGGTGTAGGTCTTGCCATCTGGACTGACCACCCATTTGTCTACCATCTGCGGCTTGATCGCGCCCTTCTCGTCGGTTGCGAACAGCGTGTCGTAGACCATGTAGCCGTGATTGCGCGTGATGTAGGCCGTCACGTTGAACGGGTCAAGATTGGCCGGGAAGGCGTGCGGCGCGACCTTGAGCACCTTTTGTTGTGCGAGCACCGGCGTTACCGCCAGAACGGCCGACGATGCGAGCGCAATCGCGGTGACAAGCTTGGCAATCTTCATGAGCCCCTCAGAGTGGTTGGTTGCAGACGAATGGAAGAACTATTGTGGCCAGGATGCGGTGCCGCGGATCGTAGGTCATCCGATATGGACCGGCCACGGCCGCTGCACCGGGCGGATCTGTTCGATAACACGCGACAGCTGTAATACACCGAGATCATCAAAGCGACGCCCGGCGACCTGTACGCCGATCGGCAGGCCAACGGTACGCTTCTGTGTGGAGTAGCTCCAGTTGATCGATGCGGCGGGTTGCTCGCTCATGTTGTACGGCACCGTGAACGCAATGTGCTCGAGCGCGCGTTCCGGGTCGTTGTCCGGGCAACAGTACTCGGCCTCAAACGCAGGAATCGGACTGGTGGGGGTGATCACGAAGTCAAAGCCATGGGTGGCTTTCACCGTCGCTTCACGCATCGCCATCACCTGCGCGTAGAAGGCCATGACCGTATCGCCGGAGAATTTGCCTGCGCGCCACGTCGCCCAGCGGACGATGAAAGGCAGGATTTTGGCGCGCGTCGCCTCGGGCAGCCGAGAGATGTCCAGATGGCTGCGTGCCTCAAAAAAGCCGCAGATGCCATCCAGCATGTCACGGGTGATGAACGGCTGCAGCGGCTCGACGCGGGCGCCATGCTGTTCGAGCAGCTGCCCGCACTCCCACGCCGCTGCGGCGACATCGGCCTGCACCTCACGACCGACCTTCATCTCGGTCAGCACGCCAATACGCTTGCCTTTCAACGAGAAGCGTTCCAGCTCTGCAGCGTAGTCCACCGGCTGCGTCGGCAGATCCATGAAGTCGCGGTGATCAGGATCCGGCCGCGAGATCACGTTCATCAGCAATGCCGCATCAAGCACCGTGCGGGTCATCGGCCCGGCAACGCGCCCCATGTACGGCGGATTGATCGGGACACGGCCGAGCGATGGCTTCAAGCCGAAGATGCCGCAGAAACTGGCTGGCAGGCGGATTGAGCCACCAATGTCAGTACCAATGTGCAACGGGCCATAGCCGGCCGCGCAGGCCGCACCAGCGCCCGAGCTGGAGCCACCGGGATTGCGGCTGGGTTGCCAGGGATTGCGGGTAACGCCGTGGAAACTAGACTGGCCACTGGAGAGCATGCCGAAATCTGGCATCGTCGTCTTTCCGACGAGAACGAGGCCAGCTTCGCGCAGGCGGTCCGCCACGGGCGAGTTGACCGCCTTCGGCTCCGTGGTGTTGGCTGCCGTTCCAATCGGCGCCGGATCGCCAACGGTGTAAATGTTCTCCTTGAGAGTGACTGGAACACCGTCCAGTGGACTCAAGGCTTTGCCAGCGGCCCAGCGCGCATCCGACGCATCGGCAGCGCTGCGGGCGCTTTGCGACTTGTCGAGATAGAGCGCGTTAAGTCTGGGTTCGCACTGTCTGATGCGTTCCAGCACCGAGTGGACCGCTTCCGCCGACGTCACCCCGCCGACATCCAGCTGACGGGACAAATCGGAAGCAGAAAGCCAGCACGCGGTATTCATGGAACACAGTGTAGCGCCGAGTCAATCGTACTGTTGCTACATGGTCCGCTACGCAAGCCGCATACGTGACACCCAGAAAAGACAAAACCCGCCGAAGCGGGTTTTGTTATCGCGGTTCACGGCTGGTTCTGCAACCAGCCCGTGTACCGATGCTTAGCGGGGCTCAGGCGCGGCGACGGCGCTGGAAGGCAGCCAGACCGGCGAGCATCAGGCTCAAGAGGCCGAGGCCTGCTGCGCCCATCGTCGGGATCGACGTCGGCTGATCGTTGTCAGCGACAACAACCGTTGCTACCGCGTTGCCAATCACCGTGGCTGCAGGCGCAGGACCGGGGACTGCCGGGACCGAGATGGTCATGGTGTAGGTACGTGCATTGCCGATCAGCGAATCGTCAAGCGTTTGCACTGTCGTCGGTACCGCAACCAGGCTTGCAGCTGCAGCCGGGCAGGTCACCGAGCCTGTTGCGCCACCGCCAACGAACACGTCACCGGTTGCCGGCGTTGCCGGAGCGATCGAGTAGTTCACCGTGAACGGCGCAGCAAGCGTCGGGCAGCTGACACTGAAGCGGGCCACAGCACCTTCGGTGATGCCGATCGAGGATGCCGATCCGGTGTTGCCAGCGACGGCGTTGATCGCGACGTCATCATCGTTGATGGTGCCGGTTGCCGACGAAGGCGAACCCACCGTGTAGTTGCCCGCGCTCGCGAGGATCGACACTGAAACAGTAGCGTTTCCGTCAACGGCCGAGTTAGCAACCGGAGTCACCGTACAAGTAGCTGTGGTTGCGTTGGCTGCTAGCACCAGAGGGCTGACGCAAGTCGTCGTGTATCGGCTGCTTGCGCTCGGCGGCGAGATAACCAGATTGGTAGCCGTCGGTGACGCTGCAGTGGCCGTAAATGTGAAGGTGATCGGGGCGCCCGAATCCTCGGCTACCGAAGCTGGGCTCGCCGTCACAGTGATGGTCGCGACGTCATCATTGTTGATGGAGACGCTCTGCGGTGTACCGCCCACACTGTAACCAGCGCCAGCGGCAATTGCGAGCGTTGCTGTGACATTACCATCACCAACTGCCGTGTTCGCCACGGCCGTGATCGTACAGCTTGTGCTGGTCCCAGCGGCGCCCGTCGGGATCGTTGCCGTCGCACCACATGTCGTCGTGTAACGGGCATTGGCGGCAGGTGGTGTCAGATTGACGGTCAACGGAGCTGAGAGAGCCTTGTCGGACGAAATGGTGCACGTTGCGACCTGACCGGCGCTATCCGTTAGTGTCGTCGGTGTGCAGACCGCAGAGACTACAGGTACATCATCGTCAACAACCGTGACGACCGACGAAGTGCCATTTGTACATGTGCCCGCGCAGGCCGGCGCAACCGTCACGGTGACGTTGCCATCACCGGCAGTCGTATTCGCCACCCCAGTCACCGTGCAAGTCGCAGTCGTCGAGCCTGCGGCCACATTGATCGTGCTCCCACACGTCGTCGTCGCACGAGCTGGCGTTGCGTTTGTCACCGTCAACGGCACGACGAAACCACCAGCTGGAGCGGCTGCGCTAAGCGTCACGGTGACAGTTTGCGAGGATCCGTTGTCGTTGACGTTCGCGGTCGTCGGCGTGATGTTCACGGTCGGCAAGTCGTCGTTGTTGATGGTGACTGCCGCGCTGGTGGTGGCCCCGAGTGTGTAGCCGGAGCCCGTCGCGAGCGCCACCGTAGCTGTCACGTTGCCGTCAAATGGCGTCGTGTTGGCTGTAGCTGTCACCGTGCACGTCGCACTCCCGGTAACAGAAATCGTCGTGCCACACGAGGTCGAGTAGCGTCCGCTAGCACCGGGAGGCGTCAGGTTTACCGTTACCGGAGTGGAATTTGACGCGGTAATGGTGATAGTCGAAACTTGGCCGGCGGAGTCGGTCAAGGTAGACGGTGACGCGGCGATTGTCACAGACGGTGGGCCCGCCGGCACCAGAATTGAAAAAGGAGCATTAGCGACGGTGCTCGAGACCGGGCTATTGTCCAAGTCGTTGCAGTCTACGGCAGCAGCGTTACGAATTCCGATAGTGCTGGTGGGATCTAGACCGAAATTCAAAGTGGTTCCGGCGGCCACCGTATTGGGCACGGAGAAAGTTAATTCGGCAAGTTTCTGATACGCCGCGCTGGACTGCCCAGTTTGAGCGCTATTTGTCGGCACACCATTTGCGAAACCGGAAGCGGTCGTCGTAATCGTCGCAGGTAGCGTTGGTGCGGCGAGGGACTGCGTAAAAGGAGCCTGCGTTGCAAACGCGGTAACCTGCACAGCAGCGCTGTTCGTAGTGGCATCGCTGGCCAAAATCTTGGCCGTGGCGTTGCACACGAAATCATTTGGCGACGCGTTGTCATTGAGCGCGCAGACTGTAAATACGCCGGTCCCGCCGGGCGCAACGCTTTGCGTGGTTGTGGTCGCGGTACACGCAACGCTACCGGCGACAATTTTCAGCGCTGGGGCTGCTTGCGTCGGCGCGGCGAACGCTGAGACTGCTGCCAGCAAGAATAATGACTTCTGCATAGGATTCATTCCGATATTTGAAAGTGAATTAGGGCAGTCTGCGACCTTGAGCGACGCGCGTCGACACGTTCGCTGCGTCGTTGCCGTCAAGCAAGCCATCAGCGTTCACATCCGCACGGAACGCCGTCGCCGACGAATTAATGTTCTGCCCTTGAGCAACTCGGGCTTGCACATTAGATACATCGTTACCATCGACTAAGCCGTCATTGTTCACGTCTCCGGCGAGGAAGCCGATCGTCATCTGTGCGTTTATCGTCGATCCGTTTACCGTCGTAAGCGTGATTTGCACGCGCGATTGGTCAACTAGGCCAGTCAACGGGATGAGTACCTGATTCGAATTAGCGGGATCGACAGTAATGGTTCCAATAGTAGGATTGGTTGTGCAAGCCGCTGCAGCTACGCCAGTCCAACGCCTACAGCTGCTGATGCTCGCGCCGCTGAAGGAAGTAACGGTGCCGTTAAAGGTCATCACGGCTGTTGTCGTCGTACCCGCGCGTGACTCAATCGAGCCGTTAATCGCGCCCGCGTCGGCAGCGGCAGTGACGGCAGCCCCGTTGATTGACGCGATTGTCGCCGTCTTGTCGCCACCGCTGTTCGCATGCGTCTTTCTTGAGCCAGCGCCAGTCAGGGCGATTGCAGGTGCCGCCACGCTCGTTAACGTGATCGTCTTGTTTTGAAAACCAGGCGTCGTGCCCGCGTACGAGTAGTTGCCTTCCGCATCCAGCGTGATGGTGGTCGTGTTACCTAGCGGGAACTGCGCGGCACTCGCCCCCGTAAGGGTGATTTTGAACAGCGAGAGCGCCGATGCCGTCGGGTCAGTACCTGCCTGTGTGGTTACGATGCCGCCAGGATTAAGGCATGAACTTGTAACGCCTGCGCCTACCGCATCCGACGTAGCTGGCCAGCCGACCGCTCCTGCGGACGGTGACGTTCTAATTGACGTATCAATCCAGCCGAAGACGATTTGACTGGTCGCGGGCGTTGTTTCTTGCTGATCGGGATTTGCGATCATGCACTTGGTGTACAGCGTTCCGCCGGGTGACGTTTGCGGCACGAGGTCGACAACGACATTGGCAAATTTCGTTTTGTCGTACTTCACTTTCAGTCCGAGGCCAGACTCGTTACCGGTAGACCCAGAAAGCACCTCGTAGCGACCAAAAAAGGTCACCGTGCCGCCAGCGTAGATGTTGGCGGCAGAAATGGCACTGCCGCCGGATGCAGCGCTGTATGGCGTCACTGTCTGAACAGCTAACACTATTGTCGCTGCACATGCCGCAGTACACGCCAAGCCGAATTTAGCAACCGAGCGAAATGTCTTCATATACATGGTGGAGCCCCTAATCATTGCCATGCTACACAAGCTAACGTGAATTGTGAAGAATTTGAAGCGCCTCTCGCTCGCAACGATTTCCGTATGCGCGTTTGTCGCCACAAAGTCGATAGACGTATTTCAACTGCAAAAGCGGTCAGATCGACATAAATAAATCATTTCTGGTCCATCGAGGAATGGCGCCACGATTATGCCGTCGTCATGGAGCATAAGCAACACCCGTGATCCTCCCCAGACCAGACACCCTTGCGTCCTTTTCATTCATCCAGATAGCGGACAAAGTTCGAAATGGCTCATCGCCCCTTAGCCAACTTTGCTCCGCAACCGCCGCCAGTAAAGGGCTCAGAGCCGGAAGATGAAAAAGTCGATCTTGGCAAAAGCGCGCTGTGAGCCCTATTAAAGCAGGCTTTTCTGCGAAAAGCCGTATCTTTTGTTGCATCACAGCGCTGTTGCGGATGGTTGCGCTACGGCGTGAAGCTGGTGCCGCAGTTGGCATTCAGATTGTTGCGAGCCGCATCCCATTGCCCCTGACTGATGCCGGTGCCGTTGACGACAGCGGCGCCCGAGAAGCCAAGCATCGACCGTAGCAGCACCAGGCCCTCCTTGTTGGCGCGGACCTGGTTGTCTTCGTCCATATCCAGTTTGCACGGGAAAGGCGCCGTCAGTACCGCAGATTCGAGGGCGCCCATGTCGACCGTGCCGTTCACCACGCGCGGGAAGCCGGTGCCGCGCTGGTCAAGCGTCATGGCCGCAGCAGCGGCGTTGTCACCCGCGTCCAGCGCCGGGCTGCCGGGCAGCAGACGATGGGTATAGGCGTACTGCATGCTGCCGCCATTGAAGGCGAGACCGTCCAGCTTGGCATCGACGCCACACTTCATGCCAGCGCCGCTGCAGAAGTTGTTCGGGATCGATGCGCTTTCAAACAGCGTGTTCGACACCGCGTAGTTGTAACCAACCCCCGTGGGCGCGAAGATCATGTTGCCGGCAAGGCTGCCGGAAACCGCCGCACCAATGATGTTGTTGACGATTGCCACGCTGCCATTCGGGGTGGGCGTCGCTGCGGAGCCAGGAACCCACGCGCCAACGCTGAACTGCGCGCCGTCATCATTCACGCCTGCCTGGTTGCGGGCAATCGTGTTGTTCACAAAATTGACCGAATTGCTGCCGCTGCCGGCGTGCAGATTGACCACAACGGTCGAGCCATTGTTGCCAATGTTCTCGTTGAGCGAGAACGTGCTGTTGCGAACAGTGTAGTTACCGGTGGCGTCAAGCAGCAGGCTGGCGATGGCGTTTGCGCGGTTGCCGATGAATGCACCATCCGCAATCAGGTAGTTGCGCCCGGCACCATTCGGGCGCAGCGAAAGGCCGGCCTCGTTGCGTTCAGCCCAGTTGTCTTTCACCACCAAACCGGTCGCCGTCAGACTGTGCGAGAGCGGCCAGCTGGATGGCACCGACGACGATGACGGCGCGCCGAGCACGGTGAATACACCGTAGCCCCCTGCGGTGGCGCCCGCGTAGGTGCGGTTGCCGATGATGCGGGTGTTGGTCATGGTGATGTTGGCCACGTCGTGAATCAACGCGGCGCTTTGCCCGCCACTGCTCGCCGTGCTGTTGCCTGCGACTTCGTTGAAAATGAATTCGACGCCAGTCATCGTGACGTTTGCCGAGCAGCCGATACGCAAACCACCTCGCGACTGCGACGCGATGTTTCGCTCGAAGTAGACGTTGGTGAGCGTCACGTCCCGCAATTGTCCAAAGAGGCAATTGCCGTTGGCATCGAAGGTGTCGGTGAGGATGCTGAGGCCACCGATATCCTGCGTCTGCGCGGCATTGCCAACAAACGACCAGTCGGTGATCTGCACCACTGGACCGGACGGCAAAGTCGCGCCGACCGTGGAAATCTGGCCGCCGCCGCGACGCAACAGTGCCGTGTTGCCAATGGCACCGCCACCAGACAGCGTGACTGAACCGGCCATTGCATTGATGGTGAATGCACCGTCGGAGCCGGTCGTCGCGCTGTTGGACACGAATGAGACGTTCTGCAGCGATGCGTTGTTGCCGCCAGAAATTCGCAGCGCCCCGACATTTTCGGCAGAGTTGCCGACGAACTGGACGTTGGTCAGCGTGACATTGCCGACAAACAGATTCGAGTTATTGCCAAATGACGCTGCACCGGCAGCGGAGGTGGAGGCCGCAGCAGCCGTGCCGTGTACGGTACGGTTGCCAGTGAACTGCACATCCGTGAAGATGAAATTCGGCCGCGCATCGGTAGGCAGCGTCGCGCCGCCAGCAAATGCGCCGCCGTTGGTGCTGAAGTTGCTCACGCCGTTGCCAACACCGGCTGCCTCGCAGTTGATGAACGCAACTGAACTCACGGTCAGGGACTCGCGGCTGAAGACGCAGGCACCAGCCGAGCCACCAGATGCAGAAATCAGCCCCACCGCCCGACCTTCACGGAACGTCAGGTTGCTGATCGTCGCCGGCGCATCGGTCGCGGCGTCGTTGTTGCTCACCGCCAGAGTGCGCAGTCCGGCTGCACCGGAAGAGAGACCACCGCCATTGACGATCAGTTGATCGCGCCCGGGCCCGTTGACCGTGACGTTGCCCGTTGAGTAGAGCAACCAGGTTTTGGTACCGCTGAAAACACCCACCGGCTCCATTGCAACCTGCGATACCAGGATGGTGCCAGTCGGCGTAATGTTGATGGTGTCGGTGCCACTACCCGCAAAGCACCCACCAACAGCAACGTCCAGGTTGGCGGCTGCCAGTGCCATGCGCAGCGTGCAATACGCCGGGCTCACTGGTGTCGTGTAGGCCGCGTCCGAGAAGGTCGAGCCCGTGGCGTTGACGTAGACGTCATCAAGCAGACTGTTGACGGTGATGGTGGCGGCGCTGGCCGCGAATGCGGCAAACGTGCCTGCTATGGCGGCGCTGGCGCGCAGCAAACTACGACCAGTGCTGGCTGGATGTCTCCGGTACAACATGTATTACCCCCAATAAACAACTGATGCAAACGCGACCGTTTGCGCAGACTTGTTTTTAGCGGAAACGCCTCTTGACGGTGCGGGAAAATTCCAACCAGCATGGGTAGGGTTTGTGCTGAGTTTTGGCGCCCTGACCGCGAGTGTCGCAAGCGTCCCTCACATCATGTCAGCGTCATGGTAACGCTGCGCCGCATCGTGTGTTCAGGTAGTTGCGGATTGAGGTCCAGTCATTGCGTGGCCCGGCAATGGTCAGGCCATTAGTCACTGAGGTATTGCGTGCGCCCAACAGCGTGCGCAGCAGCAGCACGCCGTCCACCGCAGGATCAACCACGCCGTCGCCATCGATGTCGACGACTTTGGTGGTGATGAGATCACGGGCATTCTTTTCGGCACGGTCGTAGGTGGTGGTGGCCGACGAGGTCGCGCCGACCGTACTGGTCGCGATGCCGGCACCGCGGTTGCCCTGCATGGCTCGCAGGATCATCAACCCATCGGCGACACCGTTACGTGTGCCGTTACCGGCGCCGTTGACATCGAGATTGCACGGCAAGGCGATCTGGTCGCTCCACAGGTCAGCTGCGGCTTCAAGTTGCGCGCGCTTCGCCGTGTTGCCGTAAATTGCCCGCATCTGGGTAAAGATGGAGTTGCTGGTGCTCGGGTTGGTCAGGGTCGCGCCGTTGTTTTCGCTGACGCGATTGCCTTGCAACAGGCACCAGTATTTGGTCGCCGCTGGTACGCTGGTCGCGCTGCTGCACGAGCCGTAGTCCCAGTCCGGGCTGGTGTTGAGCACCACGGTCCAGTGCATCGGCGTGACGTCGTCGAGCTGATAAAACGAACGCGTACCGGGCAAACTGCCGGTGTGACCAACGAAGTAGCCGAGCAGTTGATTGGTCGCCGTCACCCGCCACTCGGTCACGCCGGCGCCATAGCTGTAGCGGTAGCTGAAGTTGTTGGCACCACTGGTTCCGCTCGACAGCGTCGGGCCCTCGAACAGCGAATCGGAGCCGCTGACATTGCTCGCGGGAAAATCCAGCAGATGGGGCGCACGCAACCGGAGCTTGGCGCTTTGCAGCATGCGCAGATACTCCTGCGCGGAAAACACCCAGCCGCCCGCACCGCCGTAGTCGTGGGCGCGATAGTTGTTCGGCCGCGGGCCCACGCAGCCCGGCGGTGACGGCGTACCTTCGTAAAGCGCGCACCAGTTGGAATAAAGCGTTGCCGAGGGGTTGCTGGTGATCGGCTGGTCGTAGTAGGCGTTGATCTCGGCGTTGGCGCTATCGCCGGTGTACCAGCGCGCCATGTTGTCGCTCTGCGCCAGCCGCGGCTTGTCGATACCGAGTGGGCGCAGCACTTTGTTGAGCACGTAGTCCTCGTAGCTCATGCCAGAGCGGATTTCAATGACGCGCTCGGCCCAGCAGTAAGCGATGTTGGTGTAGTACTGGTAGTAGCTGCCACCCTGCAGCGGCGGGCTGCCCGGCACATAGTGCAGCTTGCGGCGCGGCAGGTCGATTTCGATGTGCCGTTTGCAGGTCTTGACCCACTCCTGAATGGTCGCCTGGTTGTAGGGATACGGCCACGGCTTCACAGTGCCTGGCGGATCGGCGTAGTCGATGATGTCCTGCGGCTGCCCTGAGGGCGTGGACAGCGGGGCGCCACGTGCGAACCCGGCCTCATGGTTGACCAGCTGCTTGACAGTGACGTTGAGCATGTTCGTATCGGCCGGGGCGCCAGCGAACGCCGTGGTGGACGCGTCTTCGCGCAGGATTGCGTAGGCGGAATCGCTCATTGCCAGCTTGCCGTCAAGCACCAGTTGCTGGATAGCGAGCCCGGTCACCAGCTTGGACAGGCTGGCCATGCGGAAACGGCTGTTCGGCTGGGTGGTCTGGTACGCCGGTTCGTTGTACGTTCGCGACACCATGTTGACAGTGGCCGTAATCGTCTGCAACGGCCGCTCGGTGGTGCTGGCCGTATAGCCACGCACAAACACGATGCGGTTGCCGTGGCCTACCGCGAGTTGGGCGTTGGGCACGTTGGCGTTCAGCATGAACTGCGTCATGATCGCGTCGAGCTGCGCGTAGTCGGCATTCGGCGTCGTCGTGTTGACTGGCGCCGGGCCAGGGTCACCGGTGATGGTGTAGGCGGCGTGCGCGGCAAACGCCGCCACCGCAGCGACAGCGCAACCTGCCCGTACGACCGCTCGGCGCGGCAATAGCTGCTCGCAGTTCATGGCGTTCCCCTCGCATTCCCGTAACTTCTGATTGTGGATTGTGGCGTCGCCAACCGGCTTGCAGCAAGGTTTGCGGCGTTACAGTGCGTTACCTTGCGCAGCGTCTGTTGCACCAGTTGCAACCACTATCGCCGCGATCCGCGTGTCACCCGGTAGCAGCATCTTTTCGTTGAAACGTCTGCTGATTAAGGCATGACAGCGAAAAAATCACAAAGTCGACTTTGCGACTTATTACCGTTTGAGCCCAATTTGAGTGGGCTATTCACCTAAAAGCCGTTAGCGAAATTTGTGTGATGCCAAGGCAACGGCAGACGGTGCGTCAGCAGCAGAGCGCTTCCCCTGCTCACGTCAATCGCCCAGCACAATCCCTTCGCGACGCGGGTCCGCGCCGCCGCGCCATTGCCGCCCAGTCCTGCCATCAGTCCGCTGCAGGATATGCAGGCCGCTGGTGAAGTCGATCACGCTGACCGTGTGGCCACGTCTTTCGAGCTCCGGCTTCAGCGCCTCCAGCGCCGTGCCGCGCTCAATCTCGGTCGGGCCGTTGCGCGAGCCGAAGTTCGGCAGATCGGCCGCCTGCTGCGGCGTGAGCCCCCAGTCAACCAGCGCCACGATGCTCTTGGCGACGTAGTTGATGATGGCGCTGCCCCCCGGCGAGCCGGTCACGATCAGTGGTTTGTTGTGGCGGTCATAGACGATGGTCGGCGCAATCGACGAGCGCGGCCGCTTGCCCGCTTCGATGCGATTGGCGACGGGTTGCCCGCCCTCTTGCGGCACGAACGAAAAATCGGTCAGCTCGTTGTTGAGCAGAAAGCCACGCACCATCACCCGGGCGCCGAACTGATCCTCGATCGTGGTGGTCATCGCCACTGCATTGCCGTAACGATCCACGACCGAAATGTGCGAGGTGCCCGACGCTTCGATGGTCGCATCGGGCGCCAGCGCGACCTTGCTGCCAGGCGGCGTGCCCGCCTCGGCGCGCTTCATGCTGCGCGAAAGGTCGATCTGGCTGCCACGTAACTTGAGATACGCCGCGTCCAGCATGCCGCGCGGAATTGCCACGAAGTCCGGGTCGGCCAGATAGCGGTTGCGATCAGCGAAGGCGAGCCGTCCCGCCTCGGCGAACACATGCAGGCTGTCGGGGGCGTTTGGCCCCCAGGCAGCCAGCGGGAAGCGCTCGACCAATGACAGTATTTGCGCCACCGCGATACCGCCCGAAGACGGCGGCGGCATGCCGCAAACGCGCAGCCCACGGTAGGGCGCGCACACCGGGTCGCGCTCGAACACGCGATAGGCACTGAAGTCCGCCTCGGTGAGATCGCTTGCGCTCGCTTGCGCGCGGGCAACACGCACGATGTCTGCCGCAATGTCGCCCTCGTAGAACGCCTTGGCACCGCCATCGCGAATGGCTTTCAGCGTGGCGGCGTATTCCGGGTTCTTGAGCGCATAACCAACCGGCCAGGGTTCACCGTCAGGTGCATAGAAGTAGGCGCGCGACGCCGGGTCGAGCTTCAGAAAGCGCTCGCCCTTCAACTGCATGTTCAGCCTGGGGCTGACCGGAAAGCCCTGCTCTGCCAGCGCAACGGCGGGCTCGAACAACTGGCGCCACGGCAGACGACCATGCTTGCGATGCGTCTCGGCGAGCAGCGCGACGGTGCCGGGCACGCCGACGGCACGACCGCCCACCACGGCGTCATAGAACTTGAGTGGCAACCCGTCGCTACCGATGAAGCGTTCCGGCTTCGCGGCCGCCGGCGCCGTCTCGCGGCCATCGTAGCTGCGGGTGCGGCCAGTTTTGGCGTCGTGCAGGACGATGAAGGCACCGCCGCCGAGGCCGGAGCTCTGCGGCTCGACCAGCCCGAGCACCAGTTGTGTGGCGATCGCCGCGTCGATCGCGCTGCCACCCTGCCGCAGCATCGCGTAACCGGCCTCGACCGCCAGCGGGTTGGCCGCAGCAACACCCTGATGCCGGAAGCTCAGGCCCTGCTTCGCGCTACGTCCGGTCGCAGCTTCGGGTGCCTGATTCTGCGCCGCCGAGAGTCCGGCATGCGTGCTACACAGCGCGAGCAGTGTCAGTGCAGCCAGACGCCTAAGAATGTTCGTATTCGGTGTTCGTCTGCCGAGCCGGGCGGACGTGTGCCCGCCCGTCATGCGGCCCCCTGCGCGGGCGCCGTGCCGTCACCGAGACCGAGCGGGCGCTGCATGAAGACAGTGTCCAGCCAGCGATCAAACTTCCAGCCGGTTGAGCGCAGCGTGCCGATGTGTTCGAAGCCCATCGCGGTGTGCAGGCCAATCGATCCGGTATTGGCCGAGTCACCGATGACCGCAACCATTTGCCGGGCGCCCGCCGCTTCGCAACGGGTCAACAACTCCACCATCAGCAAGCGGGCAATGCCGCCACGGTGCGAGCCCTTGTCAACGTACACGGAATTTTCAACGGTGAAACGATAGGCCGGACGTGGCCGAAACCAGTTGGCATAGGCGTACCCGACGACGCGGCCGGTGTCCTCCGCTACCAGATAGGGCAAACCCTTTGCCAGCACATCGGCACGCCGCTTCGCAATCTCGTCAACCGTTGGCGGCTCGAGCTCGAAGCTGCCGGTACCGTGGGTCACCCAATGTGCATAGATCGACTGGATGGCAATCAGATCGTCGTCGGTGGCGTTGCGCAGCAGCATGGGAGTGACAAAGCGGAAAACAATCGAATAGTATTTGTACCGCAGAAGCGGCGCGCACGTTGTAAGGGCGATACCGCCGCCGCGACTCAGGCTTGCCCCTCGAAGGCTATCTGCGCGCGGCAACAAGACAAAAGTACCGGACCACGCGATGCTCAAGATCCTCCTCCTTTGCAACGACCCTGTCACGCTAGCGCTCATGCGCGCGAGCGCCGACGCGCTGAAAGGAGTGCTTGATGCCTTCGACGATGCGGCCGACCTGCAACGCAAACTCAACAAGGGCACCAACGGGCTCCCGGTCGCCGTTGTGCTCGACCTCGCAGCCCTTGCTGCGCGCGGTATCCGTCTCGCCAATGCGTGCACGCGGGTACGCCAGACCTTGCCGGATGCGAAGATTGGTGTGATTGCATCGGCAACGCACTGGGTCGATGACGTCATCGTCGAATGGGCCCGCGAAGCGGGAGCCGATTACGCCGTCGCCCAGATCAACCCCTGGCGCTGGAACATGACCGGCGAGCGGCTGCTCAACGAACTGATCGGCGACCGCGATACGGTTGACGCCGCCATGCGCCGCATCACCCCCTACGTGCGGGCCGCTGCGCAGACCACCAGCGGCGGCGCGCAGGCGCGCGTCATCGCCGCCGCCGAGGCCGATGGCATCGACCTCGCGGCCCTCGCCTTTCGCATGCAACGTTCCGGGGGCGTGAACATTGCTGACCGCAGTTATTTGCTGCGCGTCTACCCGGAATGCTTCGTGGCCAGCGAAAGCATCGTCTGGCTTGAACGTGCCCTGCGAATCGACCGGGAGAAGGCTATTGCCATTGGCCTGGCGCTACAGGCGGCGGGGCTGATCTATCACGTGGCGCGCGAACAGATCTTTGACTACGGCAACTATTACTTCCGAGTTGCGCAGTTGCCGCCGCGCTGGACGCTGGACCGCTTTTATTCGCTGGTGCGCAGTGACGCCGGTTTCAGCGTCGCCGACCGCACGTCGCGCGGCACCGCCTATGCCAGTTGCTTCGTGGGCAGCGAGGCGGTGGACTGGATGCTGGTGCAGAACTACACGCTCAATCAGGCGATGAGCTGCGGTCAGCGCCTGCTCGATGTATCGCTGGCACACCATGTGCTCGATGAGCATCCATTCAAGAACGACAAGCTTTTCTACCGCTTCTACCGCGACGAGCAGCGGCTGGAGTAGCCGCAGGCAGGGGCTATCAGCGCACGGCTGAGTTGAGCGTCACGATCGGCAGCATTACGGCCAGCACCAGCAGCAGTACGACGCCGCCCAGCACCAGGATCATCACCGGTTCCACCAGTGTGGCAAACCATTGCAGACGGCGTTCCAGCCCCTGCCGCTTGAGGTGGGCAGCCTTGGCAAATGCCGCGGCCACACCGCCGACGGCTTCGCCATGCCGCAGCAGTTCCAGCGACATGCCGTCGAGCGCCTGCGCCTCGGTAAATGCCGTGGTTACCGCGCTGCCGCGCTCGATCAGGTTGCACGCAGCGTCAAGCCGTGTGGCGTTCGATGCAAAACGTGCCGTGGTGGCGGCCGCGACCATTGCCCTCGGCAGCGGTACAGCGCTCTCCACCAGCATCGCCAGTGTCGTCAGTACGCGCACCTCGTCGGCGCTCTGAGCCAGTGGCCCGAGCAGCGGCAGACGTTGCAACAGGGCCAGCCCACGCTGGCGTAACGGGCCACGCAACGACCAGAGCGCGAACACCGATGCCGCCAGCAACAGCGCGATCAACCAGATTCCGTACTGGCGCAGGCCGGTAGCGACCAGCAGCAGGCTGCGAGTCAGCCACGGCAGTTGCTGTTTGGTTTGTGCGAATGCGGCAACGATCTGCGGCATGACAAACACCAGCAGCGCCACGATCACACCCAGTGCGACGACGCCCACCACCGCCGGATAGACCATCGCGCCGACCAGCTTGCCACGCAGGGCATCGCGTTCCTCAAGGTAGTCGGCCAGTCGCGCCAGCACGCGCGCCAGATCCCCAGCCTCGGCACCCGCCACGACCACCTGGCGTTCGACCAGTGGCAGCAACTTCGACGCTTTTCCGAACGCCGATACCAGCGGTTCGCCGCCGTCAAGGGCTGCGTGCACCGCGCGCAGTTCTGCGGCTACGGTCGGCTGCGCGCTGCTTTGAGCCACCGACTGCAACGCAACAGGCAAAGTTACGCCGCCGTCAATCAACCCGGAAAGTTGACGCACGGCGAGTGCCCGGTCAGCGCTGCTGATGCGGCCGTTAGCATCAACCGCCGGCGCATCCGCCTTTGGCACCAGACTGAGGGCAGTCAACCCGCGGGCAGCCAGCGCTTTCAGCGCTGCGCGTTCGTCCGCCGCAGCAAGTTCGCCATGCTCGCGACGACCGTCAGCATCGACTGCCTCAAACGCAAAGCGCATGGCTAGACGTTCCGGACACTGCAGTGAAGCACGGCAAAGGGGCTCACAACGTCACCACGCGTAACACCTCCGCCAGTGACGTACTGCCGTCGGCAAGCGCCGGTGCCGCGTCCGCCGCCAGCGTGGGCCACCCGGCATCAATGGCAATGTTCTCAATGTCGGTATCGGCCTTGCGGTTGTGAATGGCGTGGGTAACCTCAGCGCCCGCTGGCAACCAGCGATACAGGCCCATGCGCCCACGGTACCCGCTGCCACCGCACACGTTGCAGCCATCGGCAGACCAGAGCTGTGCGAGTCCAACTGCGCCGCCGATACCGTGGGCGGTCAGTAGCGCCGCTTCATCGGCCGCAACCGCGTGCACCTTGCGACAGGCGACACACAACTTGCGCACCAGGCGCTGCGCCAGCACGCCGCGTAGCGAGGACGCAATCAGATAAGGCTCAACGCCCATATCGGTCAGCCGCGTGATGGCGGCCCCTGCCGTATTAGTGTGCAGCGACGCGAGCACCAGATGCCCGGTCAGGCTGGCCTGAATGGCGATTTCAGCGGTCTCACGGTCGCGGATTTCACCGACGATAATCACGTCGGGATCGTGGCGCAGGATGGAGCGCAACGCCCGCGCAAAACTGAGTTCGATTCGTGGATTGACCTGGGTTTGCGCCACACGGTCGAGCGCATATTCCACCGGGTCCTCCACGCTCACCACGTTGAGCCGTTCGCGATCCAGCTCGCTCACCGCGGCATACAACGTGGTGGTCTTGCCCGATCCAGTCGGCCCGGTGACCAGCACCAGCCCATGTGGCATGCGTACAGCGCTGCGCAGCGCTTCCAGCACCCGAGGTTGCAAGCCGAGCGCAGCGAGGTCCAGCCGGGCAGCGCTCGTATCGAGCAGGCGCAGCACCACCCGCTCGCCATGCTGCGTCGGCAAGGTCGCGATGCGCACGTCAACGCGGTGGCCGGCGATGGTCACCTGCAGACGGCCGTCCTGCGGCAATCGGCGCTCGGCAATATCCAGAGCCGCCATCACCTTGCAACGGGCGACCAGCGCGGCGTGCGTCGCAACATCGGTTTCGCGCATGTCGGCCAATACGCCATCGACCCGGAAACGCACGCGTCCTCCCCGATCGGTGGCATCAAGGTGAATGTCGGAAGCCGCCGCGGCCAGCGCATCGCGCAGCAGCTCGCTGACGATGCGTACCGCCGGTGCGTCATCCGTCAGTGCGGCGCTGGCCAGCAAATCATGGTCATCACGCTCCAGGGATGACCGAGCGATCGCAGATGCGCTGTCTGTGGCTGGCGCCGGTCGTGCGACGCGTGAATAAGCGCTCGTCAGCAGCGAACGAAACTCTTCGGCGGAGACAGACTGCGCCCGCAATGGCCGACCGAGGCGCTGGCGGACCGCCGATAGCGACGCCACGGTCATATGCGGCGCTGTCGCGACCGCGATGGCATTGCCTTCATCAGCCACTGGAACCACACCGAATTCCTGTGCCAGTTCGAATGGCAACTGTCCGGTCAGCTTCGCGATGTCAGTCATGATTCGCCGCGTGCGATGCAGTCACCGTCCCGGCAACAGCCGCAAAGGCGCCGGTGGGCAGCGCGCGATGCCTCATCGCTTCGGCGTACCCGGTGTCGGAGCGCTGGCAGGTGGCAGAACGGCAGTACCCATCGGCAGCGTCGGGTTGCTCATTTCCGGCAGCATGGGACGAGCGTCGGGGGTAACTGCCTGCTGGTCGAGCCCGAGAACGCGATAGCGCTCATTGCTCAACACGTTGGCTTGAGCGGCACTGCGCAGCACGGTCGGGCGCAGGAACACCATCAGATTGGTTTTCTTGCGGCTACGAGTGTCGTAGCGGAACAGGTTGCCCAGCAAGGGCGCATCACCAAGCACCGGTACCTTTTCCTGGTCGGTGGACAGGCTCTCCTGCAACAAGCCACCGAGCACGACGATCTGGCCATCGTCCGCCAGCACCGAGGTCTCCAGCACCCGCTTGTTGAAAGTTGACAGGCCGGCCGCATCAACCGCGCTGGCCGTCGAAGGCGCCACACTGGACACCTCCTGATAGAGCTGCAGGCGGATCGCGCCCCCCTCGGTGATGAGCGGTTTCACGCGCAGGATGAGGCCGACATCCTTGCGATCGAAAGTGGCGAACGGTGTCACCGAATTGTTGGCACCGGACGAATTGGCGTACTGGCCCGTCAGTACCGGTACCGTCTGGCCGCCCGAGAAACGTGCCTCTTCATTGTCGAGCGCCAACAGGGTCGGCATGGACAGGATATTCGCCTGCACATCACTCTGCAGCGCCCGCGCCAGCAGGCCGAGATTCAGTATCTGTTTGCCGGCGATGGTCACCGCGCCCCGCACCAGGCCCACGTTGAAACCCTGGGCGACAGCCGCCGGGTTGGCGGCAACGCCCAGGATATTGGCGGTCGTGGACCCGTTGGTGCTGCCGAAGTTGGTACCACCAAAACCCTGAGTGCCGCTGCGGTTGATGCCATCGAGCGCCTGCCACTGAATACCGAACTCGGCAGCGCGATCCGCCTGCACCTCTGCAATCAGCGCCTCGATGAACACCTGCGCCCGCCGTACGTCGAGCTGCTCGATCACCGTGCGCAGGTTGTTGTAGACCGGGGTAGGCGCGGAAATCACCAGCGCATTGATGGCGGTGTCGGGATAGACCGTCGCGCCGCCAGCGGTAAACGCCGTGTTGGTGTTGGTCGACATCTGCGGCAGCGTGCCGGCCGATTGCATCGACGAAGCGCCAGTCAATGCTGCCGTTGCTGCTGCCAGCGGGTTCTGCGGTGTACTGCCAGTAGCTGCCGCCGTTGGCAGCAGTGACGACAGGGCGGACGCGTTGCCCGACGCATTGCTGCTGGAACCGGTGCTACTGCCGCCCTCAGCCCCCAGCACGCGGCGCAAAGTGGCTGCAACCTGCGCAGCGTCGGCATGCTTGAGGTAAACGATACGGATGTTGCCCGGTGCCGCCGTAGGGCGATCAAGCTCCTGAATCAGCGTTTTCACGCGTGCCAGACGACCGGCGTCTTCGCTGCGCACGATGATCGAGTTGCTGCGGGCGTCGGCAGTAATCAGCAGGCGATCCCGCGACTCGGTGGCGCCATTCGCGTCCGCAAACACCCGCGTCAATGTCGCCGCCACGTCCAGCGCATGGGCGTGATTCAGCGGCACCAGCTCCGGCGCTGCGACACTCGGTACGTCCAGTCTGGCGATCACTGCCTCGACCTTGCGGATGTTGTCGCTGTAATCGGTAATGATGATGGCGTTGCCCGGCGGGTACACCGTCAATGCATTGGCGGCAGCCACCAGCGGGCGCAATGCGTTGATAACCTGGCTGGCACTCTGGTGAGCGAGTGGAATCACCTTGGTGGCGATGGCACCGCCAGCGTCGACGCCAATAGGCGTGGGTAAGGCCTTCGCGTCAACCTCAGGCACTACCCGTACTACGCCGCCTGGCCCTTCCACCGCAGCAAAACCTGCCATGCGCAAGGCGGAGAGGAAGGTGGGATAGGCCAGCCCCGGCGCGACGCCTTTGGCCGACTGGATGTTGATCTTGCCCTTGACCTTGGGATCCAGCACAAACGTCTTGCCGGTCAGCTCGCCAACTGCTTTGGCGACGACATCGATATCGGCATCGACAAAGTTGAGCGTGACCGGCGTTTGCGCCTGCAGCTGCGGCACGGGCGCAATTGCACCAAGACAGGCGGCGATACACGCCGCAAGCAGCGAACGCGACAGGCGGCGTGAAAACGGAGGCTTGGTCATTCCGGAAGGGAAAAATCTGACGCGATTCATTTCGCCAGTTTACCGCGCCGTCGCTGTTGGAAAACGCGCCTGTCGCCCCACCGCAGGCAGCCTAGCCGGCGTTCAGGCGAAATCGCTGTACCTGTTTGTCGTACTCTTTCTCGACGTCTTTGGTGATTTCGACGCCATCGAAGCGAATCACCCGCCCGCCCTTGGCTCGGCAGGCGCTGCGCTCATACTGGCAGGGTCCCATCGCCGGAAAGCGTGCACAAATGCGTCCAGATTTCTCTGGAAACACGATGGCCGCCCGGCTCTCTTCACCGACTTTGCCCGTCACGCACTCATAGCGGGTCGTGCCGTCGGGCGTCACTGACGGAGCCAACGCGATCTGGACCGCGCTCATCTGCGCCCGCGCGGGCGCTACCGCCCCGGTGCCAGAACCGACACTGGTCGCCCGCCCATCAGTGGGCGGGATCGCGGGGTTGGCAGAAACCGTGGGCGCCAGCGCCTCGCTGGTAGATGCGCCCGCCGGTGCGATAGACGCTCCAGCGACAGTTCTGGGCTGCAATGCGGCAGGATCCTCAGCGGGAACCACGGGCGCCTGCGTGCACCCGTTCAACGCCAAAGCGAGCGCGGCGACCAGCCACCACTTGCACATTGCCGGCGGCCGGTGCAGTGGTGGCAATGCAGTGTCAGGCCGACGGAATGAAACTGTCATCACCCTGGTGCTTCCTTTCAAACTTGATGAAGTTGAAATAGCCACAGGTAGAGCCGTTCGGATAGTCGCGGCAAACCTGCGGGCGCCCCTCGTAAATGGTGCAACGGCGTTCGTCCTGATCGAAGAACATGCACATTGACTTGTAAATGTGATCCTTGCGGTGCCGCAACACGCGGATGGTCTCGTCCTCGTGAACGACTTCCTTGGTAAAGCGGTCCCTCGCTTCGTCCACCGCGATGCCGTGGTGTTTTGCCAGCCGCTTGACGTCCGACGGCTTGGTCTCGATGTAATCGTAGCTACAGCAGTACCCCGGACACTGCCCGCAGTCGTAAGTGATCTTCTTTGTCATGGTTGCGATTTCGAAAACATCGGGGCGGATGATAGAGGACTGTCGCCGCGCCGTCATAATTGTTGGCTTGAATTGCGGGTTTTCCGAAAGCTGCCAAATGTCGCGGGTATTTGTTGCGTGAACACTGATCAGCGTGCTGCCTCCCCAAAGACGGCCAAGATAGAGCTGCGCCAGGTCGGCAAGCAATGGGGCGACGTCGTCACGCTGCAACCATCAAGCATCGCCATTCCGGAAGCGAGTTTCACGGTGCTGCTCGGGCCATCGGGCTGCGGCAAGACCACCACGTTGCGCCTGATTGCGGGGCTGGACGTCGCGAGTCGCGGGCAAATCCTGATTGATGGCCACGATGTCACCGTAGCACCGCCATCCAAGCGCGGTGTAGCCATGGTTTTCCAGAATTACGCGCTGTTCCCGCATCTGAGCGTTGCCGACAATATCGTGTTTGGCTTGCAGGTACGCGGCGCCTCGCGGCAGGAGCAGGCCGAGCGCCTGACCCGCGTGCTGTCCCTGCTCAGCCTCGAGAAGTTGCGCGACCGCAAGCCATCACAACTGTCCGGCGGCCAGCAGCAGCGTGTAGCGCTTGCCCGGGCGCTGGTGGCGGACTCGGGCATCTGCCTGATGGACGAGCCGCTGTCCAATCTTGACGCACAGTTGCGACAGGAGATGCGTCAGGAGTTGCGGGCGTTGCAGCAAAAACTCGGCCTGACGGTTGTCTACGTCACTCACGATCAGACCGAGGCGATGAGCATGGCCGATCAGGTCGTACTGCTCAACCACGGTCGCATTGAGCAAATCGGGACGCCACGCGAGATTTACGCCAAACCTGCCTCAGTCTTCGCCGCGCGCTTCATCGGCACGCCGCCGATGAGCATCATCTCGCTGGCCGGCTCTGCCATCAGCGGTTCAACGCAGACGGTCAGCGCACCCGAAGCGGCAGTGAGTATCGGCCTGCGCCCGGAGGAGGTCGCGCTCGACGGCGATGTTGCAGCAACCGTCCGCGAGAGCGAGTATCTTGGCGCCGACTGCCTGCTGCGTTGTCGCATCGGTGATCAGGAAATCGCTGTACGGGCACCAGGCCAGAACCGATTTGACGCCGGGCAGGAAGTGCGGCTCGGCTGGCCTGTCAGCGCCGTACACGCATTTGACGCGCAGGGCCTGCGCTTGCCATGATCCCGACCACCCACGCAAACCATTTCACCCGGAGGAAGATCCCATGAAACACTCATTTGCCACCTGTGCAGCCGCTGTGGCGCTCGCGCTGGGCGCCAGTGCTGTACAGGCGCAGTCAACCGAAGTTCCGTTCTACTTTCCGGTCGCCGTGGGCGGACCGATCACCAAAATCATTGACCAGTTCGCGACGGATTTCAACAAGGAAAATCCATCGATCAAGGTATCGCCCATTTATGCGGGTAGCTATCAGGACACTATCGTCAAGGCGCTTACCGCCAACAAGGCCGGCACGCCACCGGTCGCCTCGGTACTGCTCTCCACCGATACCTTCACACTGATCGATGAAGACGCCATCGTCCCCATCGACAACTTCGTGAAGACGCCCGAGGACAAGGCGTGGCTGGGCGGCTTCTACAAAGCCTTCCTGCTCAACGGTCAGATTGGCGGCAAAACCTGGGGCGTGCCGTTCCAGCGCTCGACCGTCGTGCTTTACTGGAACAAGGAGCTGTTCAAGGAAGCCGGGCTCGACCCGAACAAGGCGCCGCAGACCTGGGCCGAGATGACCAGCATGGCGCAGAAGCTCACCAGGAAGGACGCCAGCGGCAAGGTGACGCAATACGGCGTGCAGATTCCTTCGAGCGGTTTTCCGTACTGGCTGTTTCAGGGCCTGACCACTCAGAACGACGTAATCCTCGCCAACGAAGCCGGCACCCAGACCAAGTTTGACGATCCGAAGGTGATCGAAGCACTGCAATACTGGGTTGATCTGTCGAAGAAGCACGGCGTGCATCCGTCCGGGATCGTGGAATGGGGCACCACGCCGAAGGACTTCATGGAGAAGAAGGTCGCCATGATCTGGACGACCACAGGCAACCTGACCAATATCCGGACCAACGCCAAGTTTGACTTCGGTGTGGCAATGTTGCCGGCCGGCAAGAAACGCGGTTCGCCGACTGGCGGTGGCAATTTCTTCATCTTCAAGAAGGCCACGCCGGCGCAGCAGGAGGCGGCGTTCAAGTTTGCCAAATGGTTGACGCAGCCGGCACGCGCCGCACAATGGGGCATTGATACGGGCTACGTTGCGGTCTCGCCCGCGGCGTGGGACACACCGGCACTCAAGAAATACGCGGCCGAATTTGCACCTGCCGCTGTGGCACGCGATCAGTTGCAGTACGCCGTGGCCGAGCTTTCCACGCACGACAATCAGCGCGTGACCAAAGCCTTCAACGATGGACTGCAGGCCGCACTCACTGGCAGCAAGACCGCCGAGGCAGCGATGAAGGATGCCCAGAAAGAAGCCGAGCGCCTGCTGCGCACGTACAAGTAGGTCCAACGCACCGTGAACGCGCAAAAGCAGGCACACGCCTGGCTGCTCCTGCTGCCAGCGCTGACCTTGCTCGTCGCGTTCACGCACTATCCGGCCATCGCTACGCTGATTGACAGCTTCATGTCGACGCCGAAACCCAACCGGGCATCGGTGTTCGTCGGGTTCGACAACTATGCCGCGATGGTTGACGACCCGATCTTCTGGCAGGCGCTGCGCAATAACCTCTGGTTCGCGCTGGCCACCATTCCGCTGTCAGTCGGCCTGGCACTGGCAATGGCGCTCTGGGTCAATGGCAAGCTCGCCGGGCGCGGTTTCCTGCGCATGGCGTACTTCACGCCTACAGTGTTACCAATGATTGCGGTGGCGAACATCTGGCTCTTTTTCTACACGCCGAGTTATGGCCTGCTGGAGCAAATTGGCAATCTGTTCGGATTGCCTTCACAGAACTGGCTCGGCGACAAGGCCACTGCCCTGGGCGCCATCACTGTGGTCGCGATCTGGAAGGAGGCTGGCTTCTTCATGATCTTCTATCTCGCGGCGCTACAGGGCATCAATCCGAGTCTGCGCGAGGCCGCCGCCATTGAGGGCGCCAGCCGCTGGTTCTTCTTCCGACGCGTGCTGTGGCCGTTGCTGATGCCGACCACGATTTTTGTGCTGGTCAACGCCGTCATCAACGCCTTCCGCATGGTCGATCACGTGGTCGTGATGACGCGCGGCGGGCCGGACAACGCCACCACGCTACTGCTCTACCACCTGTATGAGGTTGGCTTCAAGTTCTGGGATCAGGGCTACGCGGCGGCGGTGACCGTGGTGCTGCTGGCCGCGCTGGCCACCGTCGCACTGGTGCAGTTTTTCGTGCTTGACCGCAAAGCGCACTACTGACCATGGCTGAGGCAGTCGCATTGAGACAGGCAAATCCGGCGGGTCACTGGCTGGACACGATGGCAGCGTGGGGGCTGGCGATCCTGTGGATTCTGCCGCTGGCCTACGCGGTGTGGACTGCCTTTCATCCTGCCGAATTTTCCGCGAAGTTTTCGCTGACGGCGCCGCTGACGCTGGAAAACTTCGCCCGTGCGTGGGAAGCAGCGCCGTTCGCACGCTACTTCCTCAACACAACACTACTGGTGAGTTTGATCCTTGGCTCGCAACTGCTGCTCTGCACACTCGCCGCCTACGCCTTCGTGCGCTACGAGTTCCGCGGCAAGAACGTGGTGTTCGCGCTGGTGCTGGTGCAACTGATGATCATGCCGGACGTGTTGCTGGTCGAGAACTACAAGACGATGAGCAAGCTTGGGCTGATTGACACACTGCTTGGCATTGGTTTGCCCTACTTCGCGTCGGCCTTCGCGATCTTCCTGCTGCGGCAAACCTTCAAGGGCATTCCGAAGGAACTGGTCGAGGCCGCCACCATGGAGGGCGCCAGCGCGCTGCAGATTCTCTGGCGCGTCTATGTGCCCCTCGCGAAGCCCGTGTACGTGGCGTTTGCGCTGGTGTCGGTGAGTTACCACTGGAATAACTTCCTGTGGCCGCTGGTGGTGACCAATTCGGTCAATTCGCGGCCACTCACCGTCGGCCTGCAGGTATTTGCGTCGGCCGATCAGGGCATTGACTGGTCGATCATCACCGCAGCAACGCTGCTGACTGCGGCGCCACTGCTGCTGGCCTTCCTGCTGTTCCAGCGACAATTCGTGCAGTCCTTCATGCGTGCCGGCATCAAATGAAAATCCTCACCTGGAATGTGCAGTGGTTCTGCGGACTCGATGGCGTCGTAGATGTTGCACGGGTGGTTGCGCATGCGCGAGCGATGGCCGATTTCGATGTGCTCTGCCTGCAGGAAGTGGCCATCAACTATCCACGTCTCGACGGCAACGCGTCGCAGGATCAGCCGCAGCAACTACGTGAATTGCTGCCCGGCTTTGAAATTTTCTTCGGCGCTGCGGTAGACGAGCTCGCCCCTGATGGCAAATCGCGGCAACGCTTCGGCAACCTCATTGCCACCCGTCTACCGGTGGCGCAGGTGCATCGCTACACCCTGCCTTACCCGGCCGATGCGACGCCAGGGGGCGTACGCAGCATGCCTCGCATCTGCGTGTCGGCGACGGTGCTGACGACGATCGGGCCCGTACGTTTCATGACCACGCACCTTGAGTTCTACTCGCCGGCAATGCGCATGGCGCAGGCTCGCGAGCTGCTACGCCTGCACGCACAGGGCTGCGCGCTGGCCGCGCATCCACCGCTGCTCGACGACACCGGTTCACCATTTCAGAGCAAGCCGCATACGGCGCATTGCATCCTGACCGGTGACTTCAACTTCGAGCCGGACAGTGACGAGTACGCTCTGCTGCAAACGCCGCAGGTGGGCGCCAGCCGGCTGGTCGATGCGTGGACACTGGCGCACGCGGGCAAGCCTCACGCGCCAACGTTCCGATTGCATGACCGTCGCTATGGACCAGAACCCATTTCCTGCGATTTCCTGTTTGTCAGTGACGGGCTGGCGCCACGGGTGCGTCGCGTGGACATCGATCTGGTGACTCGAGTGTCGGATCACCAGCCGGTATTGCTTGAAATCGCGACCTAGCGCAGTGAGATGCCGCTTCGCTGGGTGGATCGCGCCCCTATTCGCCTCGGCCCTTTCTGCTGCGACGCTTACGCAATCGTTTACCTCGCGCGAGCTGGTTGACGTTGAGTTTGTCGACAGCAATGGGTTGGCCATTCTGGTCAGCAACCCTGTGGCGCGTGCCCCGGGGCTCTACCATTGGGCGCACCGTGCCTCGGCACCCACCAAAGTATGTGCACTCGCTTCGCCAGCGAGTTTCTCGTTTGATCGTCGCTTTGTCATTGAACGGGTACGCAGCGAGCCATCCATCGTGAACGTTTTCGATGTCCGACGCTGCCGTCGTGTCGCCAATATCCGCGTCCCCGGCAGCATCGTGGTGGACGCCGACGCACACGGCAAACAGCTCGCCATCGCAACCCGCGACAAAGACGGCAACCGCAAAGTGCGGCTGTTCACCTTCCGCGGCAAACAGCTCGCGGAAACGTCCGTGGGCGTCAACGTCGAGATGGGTTTCTCGCCAGACGGCAAGGCGCTGGTGAATTTCGATCTGAGCGACAAAACGGATGCCCGCAGCGGGATCTGGACGCTACCGCGACTGAAGCGTGCGCCGGCGCCGGCATGGGCAATCGAGGGTGAAACGACCTTTGTGCAAGGCACGCGTTTCGTCAAGCGCTACGCAGCAAATTCGCTGTCGGTGGTTCGCTGGCCAGACGGTCGCCGCCTGCACACGGTGGCGGCCGGCCAGAACGCGCGCCTGCGAGCGCTGTCCGGCAACGGACGCTACGGTTTGCTGCATCAGCGCCAGGAACAACTTGAGTCGCTCGACTGGATCGATTTCGCGACCGGGCGGCGCCTCACCATCGCCAACGGACCGCACGGCGGTATCGATCACGCCACCATTGACGCTACGGGCCGATCGTTCGCCTGGACCGAACGCTCCGCAGGCAGCGACAACCGGGTCACCGTACGCAAGGCCAGCATCGATGTCGAAGGGACACCTGTCATCCGGCCAGCCAATCCACTCGATGCGATCGGGGACAAGCCCGCAAGCGTGGTGAGCCAGCCATAGCAGGTCATCGCCTGCGCATCTGTTCAGTACCGTTTATCCGTCATACACTCACGAGACTGCGGCGGGTGACGCTTTCCCACGGCGGCTTTCGTCTTATCACTGACACCGATTCCAACCATCTTTTCAGGGGAACAGTACGATGGATCTAGCAAAGTTGATCGAGCGCGCGAAGGGCATTTGCCTGTCGCCCAAAGCTGAGTGGCCGAAGATTGCCGCAGAGACGACCGACGTCAAATCACTCTATGTCGGCTACGCCGCGATCCTCGCCCTGATTCCGGCCATCTGCGGTTTCATCGGCATGACGGTGATCGGCGTGTCGATGCCGATCGTCGGCACCATCCGCACCCCGATCGCGGCAGGCCTGGCTCAACTGATCATCGGCTACGTGCTTGGCCTTGGGGTCATCTATCTGGTGGGCATGATCGTCAATGCGCTGGCACCGACGTTCAGTGGCGAAAAAAATCTGATCCAGGCGCTGAAGCTGGTGATCTACTCATCGACGCCGGTGTGGATTGCCGGCGTGCTTTCACTGATCCCGATGCTCGGCGTCTTGACTATCATCGCCGCGCTGTACGGTCTCTATCTTCTCTACATTGGCCTGCCGGTACTGATGAAGAACCCTGAGGACAAGTCGATCGGCTACACGGCGCTGATCGTCGTCTGCTACATCGTTGCGGCGCTGATTGTTAGCGTGGTCATTGGCGCGCTTGCGGGCGGCGCCGGCATGATGCGCGGCCGCTTCTAAGCTCCGTCGCACAGTGGTCCGGCAACGCGCCGGACCAGCGCAGAAAAGGCCGCAATTGCGGCCTTTTTCATTTCCGTCCACTGCGTCGGGCCGTACTCGTCAAACGTCGGCTGCCCGGCCTACTCGCGCGACTGCGACTGTGTTAGCGGCAATTGATAGCCCTCCGGTGGCGAGTGCATTGCAGGCCCATACAAGCGCTCGCGCCGCGTGTAAGGCTTGCCCTGATGCAGAAAGCGCTCAAGCTCGTTCAGCGCCCGCC
>ENA-UOYA01000038-UOYA01000038.1-activated-sludge-metagenome-genome-assembly--contig:-NODE-38-length-164492-cov-34.616333_pt1 | contig 164492 bp, 133 predicted proteins | sample MGYA00238163_ERZ764804 | MGnify/ENA primary metagenome ERZ764804 (study PRJEB28919, sample SAMN05720223) | activated sludge metagenome | isolation source: Anaerobic digester | place: Hong... | reverse complement strand
CAAAAGGGCAGAGCCCAGTATCCCGAAGCGGATGAGGGGAAAAGAGAGGAATTTAAAACGACATTAAAAAAAACTAAAAGAGGAACCTGATAGCACCGTTATTCTATTTGAGGATGAGTTTAGCTTAAGCAACACGGCAACGATATCATACAGCTGGGCGATTCGTGGAAGTCAACCCAGGGTAATGTAAAAACAAAACAGAAGAGAGCGCCAAACAACTTTTGGCAGCATAAACATAAGGACAGGGCAGATGGTCATTAACTTTTCGGATAAAGGCAACTTCAAGAGCTTCAAAAAACATTTGAAGAAAATACTGCACACATTCAAAAGTGCTCCAAAGATTATTTTGGTGCTTGACAACGTAAGGTATCACCATGCGAAGCTTCTAAAAAATTTTTTGGAGGAAAACCAAAGGTTGGAAATCCTTTATTTGCCCCCATATTCACCAGATCTAAATCCAATTGAAAGGGCTTGGTGGTTCATGAGAAAATCGATAACCCACAATAGGTTTATGGAATCCCTGAAGTTGAGAAAAGCAAAATTTTGGCAGATGTTTTCTCATTTCCAAGTTCCAAACGAAAAAATATTAACTATTTGTGCAATTAATTATTAGACTTTATATAAAAAGACAGCAGATAAAAAGATCTTATTTTCGGTTAGGTTTATTTCTACTACAATCCTTGCTAAGGCAATAACCTTGGCCATAAAACTCGTCGCATTACCGTATATGTCCCGTTTAAAATTTGTGTTCCCCGAAAGTTGAGACTTAAAAAGTCATCTTACTGAATATAAGAGAGTTACATCCTTATAGTTCTCAAGTTGGGTTAAAGTTCTCAAGTTTGATTAACTCCTCAATCAAACGAAAATGGAAAGATTAGAACAAGCGACATTCTATTCAATGGTTTGAATCCAAGTTTGTAAGATTAAATCATTTTCTGAATCCGAAGAATGAGCTGGTTAATAAAATTTAACCATGTAGTTAAACAACATGATTTAACTTTGAAAAAAATTTTAAAAGGATGTTGAGTGTATATAGCTTTAGTGAGCAAGCTATAGTTGATTTTTGTGAAGTAACTCACGACCATAATGTGGTTCATGATCCTCAATTTATGAAATCGCAGGGTAAGAAGGCTGTTGTGCCGGGTATGCTTATTTTATCGAAAGCCATTGGCATGGCCGAAGAGATTATTCGTAAAGGTGCAAACACTTTTCACTTATTTCTGAATTCTATGGTAGGAGCCAACGAACCTCTTACAATTGGTTACAGAGTTCTTGAAAGGACGCCCATCAAGGCCGAAATCATTGCTCGAAATTCAAAAGACACATTGAGTCACAAAGGGAATTCGTCTATTATTTACAAAAGAAATCAAGTGATTAACGATCGACCATCTGGTCAGCATCGAAGCCTTGAAACTAAAGCCATGCAGATAGAATCTTTTTCGAATCAGATTGCATTGAAAGAGAATCCATTGGGTGCTATTCTTTTTAGCATAGCCTATGCAAGCCATTCTCTTTTTCAGGCTATTGAAAAACCTATCAGCAACATCGAAAAGGAAATCCAAGGCTATTTAAATAAGGATGACCAGAATGATAAACAATCTCCTTTTTATCAATCCATTTTAATACATTTACCCGATCAAATTCATGTGCCAATAGGAGGGGTCCCTCTTGATTACTTTATTCATTTTGAACGAATTAAAGAAGGCAGAACTTATGGCGCCCAGGTATTTTGCACTCAAAATGGCGAAGAAGTGTATTCTTCTTATTATGTTTTAACTGCCATTCCCGACCGTTTGATTATGCGTATGGCACCGAACTTATGAGTATTTACTAAAGGATTTTTAGTTTCAAGCACTTCTGATCAAAAATATATCCTTCCAATAAATCGTCGTTTTTTACAGGGCCAACTCCTTCAGGGGTGCCTGTAAAAATGAGGTCTCCCTGTTTGAGGGTAATAAATCTGGATACATACGCTATAATTTTGGGAAAGGAGAAAATCATATCCTTCGAATTACCCTGTTGAACGAGTTCACCATTTTTTCGAAGCGAGAACGAAATATCATTCAAATCCTCGAAATTTTGTTTGGGAATAAAGGTTCCTACTGGGGCTGAAAAATCCCATGCTTTAGCTATTTCCCAAGGTAATCCACCTTTTTTACATTTTTGTTGTAAATCCCGAGCCGTAAAGTCAATTCCTAATCCTATGCTCTCGATATAGTTAAGGGCAAATTTTTGATCGATATGCTTACCCAAACGATTAATCTTCAGAACAAGTTCACATTCATAATGCAGCTCATTTGTAAATTCAGGAATATAAAATGGATGTCGACGAGGTAAGAGGGCAGTTTCGGGTTTCATGAAAAACACCGGGTTTTCGGGAAGTTGATTATGCAACTCTTCGATATGTGCCCTGTAATTTCTTCCAATACAAATAATTTTCATTTGAATATCTTTTATTAGACATTAGAGCTTGAGAATGAAGAGAAAGTAAAAATGGATATTTCTTCTTTTGTAAAGAAGAAATACTATTAGTGAGTTTAGCTTTTACAAATCTACAAAGAAAGATATTTTTTTCAACTATTTTATTTCACTGGCAGAATACTGACGAGGTTTAATAATTACACTTTATTTTTGCTTATGCAAAACATGTGGAGTGAATGGATAAAAGGTTTTAAGGCTCATCTGGTGCTCGAGAAAGGGCTTGCCGATAATACTGTTGAAGCCTATATACATGACGTAGAGCTATTAGTGGAGTATCTCGATATGATTTCTGTTGTTAAATCTCCGTTTGAGGTAAACAGAGAAGATTTAAGCCATTTCGTGGAGAATATCTATCAGTTGGGACTTGAAGCGAGTTCTCAGGCCAGAATTATTTCAGGAATTCGTGCTTTTTTCAAATATTTATTACTTGAAGGGAAATTAAATGAAAATCCTGCTGAATTCATCGAAATTCCCCGTTTACAAAGAAAACTTCCCGTAGTATTAACAGAACAAGAGATCGATAAACTGATCAAGATGATTGATTTAAGCAGACCGGATGGGCAACGTAATAAAGCCATTATTGAAACACTGTATGCGTGTGGCCTACGTGTTTCTGAGCTGGTTGATCTTCGGCTTTCACGTCTACATTTTGCAGAAGGTTATATCAATATTATTGGTAAGGGCAACAAAGAACGACTGGTTCCTATAGGTGAAGAAGCCATACAGAACATTGTTTTATATATAGAGCAGGTGAGGAATACTCTAAAGATAGAAAAACAATGGAGCGATGTTGTTTTTCTTAATCGCAGGGGTGGGAAAATGAGTAGGGTAATGGTATTTATTATCATCAAGGATTTAGCTACCAAAGCAGGTATTTCGAAAAAAATTAGCCCGCATACTTTTAGGCATTCATTTGCCACACATTTGGTCGAGAATGGAGCAAGCCTAAGAGCCGTACAAGATATGTTGGGGCATGCATCTATTACAACAACTGAAATTTATACCCATCTCGATAAGGAATACTTACGACATACACTATTGGATTATCATCCCTTTTATGCTAAAAAATAAGCGCTTCCCCATATAGAGAAGCGCCCATTTCATCATGAAAACCATATAAATACTCACCCGCCTCTTTTCTCCACAAAATTACAATACATTTTTACATTATTGTCCAATAGTGAGAAAAAAATTATTCAACGACCCGGGGCAAACTATAGGCTTTTATTCTGCCTTCGGTTGGCACTGCTTCAATTTTCTTAGTGCGAGTAGCTAAACCAGATAAATTAGCGGCAACTAAATTCCTGACATAGTGAACATTTTTATCGGAAATATTGAATTGTTTGATGGCTAAATTACCAATTTCCTTAGCAGTCATTGGATGGGATGCATTCCGTAAAGTCTCCATAATGAATTTTGTCCATGGAATTTTTATTCCTAATTCATTAGTTTGTTTAATTTTTTTCTCACCTGGTTTGGTTTCTAATTTATCGGCTTTTTTGCTCAATTTTTTCTCTTTAGCCAGGTTTAAGGTTTCTTCTTTTTCAATCGTGCTTTCTATATAGGTTTCTTGAGTATGATTTCTTTTTGCAGTGGATTGAGGTGAGCTTTTAGGCGCTTCAGTAAGAGGGGCTTCCACTTTTTCCATGACTGGTTGTACTTTTCTGGGGCGGCCTCTTTTTACAGGTGTGATGGGTATGTTTTCAATTTTAGGAGTTTGGGCAACTGCTTTTTCTTCTTTTCTAGGCCTGCCTCTTTTCTTTTTTTCGGTAGAAACTTCGGAGGGTATGGCTTCAATGTCGGAAATTACCCGTCGTGGTTTAGTTACAGGAATTTCAACAGGCGATTCTAATTTGTTAAGAATTTGTTGGCAATGCGTTAATTTGCGTTGAGCGCGTGCAAGTTCTCTGAGATAAAATTCTTGCAATTCACTGGCTTCCTGATCACTTAGAACTAATGTTTTCATTTGGTAAGGTGTTTAATCGGTTGTGTTAATATTTATTTTCAGGTAGTAAGATAAGTATATAGCAGATAAAATCTTATGTCTGAATTTGGGTTACAAAAATACAAAAAATTTTTAAAAAATTCAAACTATCGTAATAAAAAACATTATAAGACATGAAAATTCCATTAACTATTAAGTTAATATAGTTATTTTCAATTGTTTACACTATTATACATCTCTACAATTTTTTTATAAAAACCCATTCTTCTGCTAATTGACCAGTTCTTATCCGTGTTGTTTCAGCTGAATTAATTCTAACGAAGCCATTGTTTTGCAATACTTTAATAGAAGCTATATTTAAATTGTAGACTTTTGCTATAATTTCATTGGTTTTTAAATACGATGTTAAATATTGCACAAAGTTCTTAACTGCTTCATTCATAATTCCTTTATGCCAAAATGGAAATCCTATCCAATAGCCAAGTTCCCATGTTTGTTTGCCTTTGAATGTTACTAATTGTACTCCAATTGAACCAATGGCTTCATCATTAACCTGAACAGCCAATACAATAGTATCTTGAGCATGCATGCAAAAATATATATATTCTTCAGCGTCTTTTCTTGTATAAGGGTGAGGAAATGAAGGTCTTAAAAAAGCAGCAACTTGATAATGATTGGCATATTTAGCCAATGATTTGGCATCGGCCCATGTAAATGGTCTTAAAGTACAATGCTCGAGTTTGAGAATAATTTCTGGCATTACGAATCAGTGAGATTAAGATACTTTTTTGCAATTCTTGGATAATCGGGAAGTGACTTGACATTCCATTTGTCGATCACTATGCCATTTTTTATGAGCATTAAACCTGGATTTGCCCTCACCATCATTTTTAAAATTATGTCGTCGGCATTGAAAATTTGGGCACTAATACTGTATTTTTGAGCAAAATTATCAATATCCTCAGGTAAAGCTGAAGTGAGAATAATACATGTATAACCTTCTAATTCAGCATTTTCTATAAAGCGAGAAAGTTTTTTTAATGCTTTATCAGGAGCTGATTGTAAATTATAGATGGTAGCTATAAAAAGAAAATCAGGGTAATTTAAATAATAAGCGCTTACGTCATTTCCAGCTGTATCGGTGATCATTAAATGGTAATCGATTGAAGACGAGTGATTTACTGTCCTTGAATTTACAAACTCCCACTGACTCATCCAAACAGAATCATTATAGGGGAAATTATTGGCTGGAAATTCTTTTTCTTCACCTGTAGTTTTATTTCTATATTTCACAAAATATTCGGATGATTGTGGATTCAAGGAAGAAATGGTATTTCCTTTTTTCCATGGAAGAAAGTCGATAACAGGCAAATGCACATAAGACCAGATAGAAAATCCTGCAAACACTATTGCAGTAGCAATAAATAATGTTGTCCTCCGATGAGATGGCATATTTGCCTTGTGTGAACTATAAAAAAGAAGTGCTACAAGTGCAAGAAGAACAATGTTTTTATAAAAAGTTTGCCAATTAGTTAGTTTGATGGCATCACCGAAACACCCACAGTCGGCAATAGTATTGTAAAGCGCATCATAAAATGTAATGGCAGTGAAAAACAGCATAAAGAGTAAGACTGACCAATGCATGAGTTTTGTTTGATAGTTTAGTATTAAGCCGGCTCCTATGGTAAATTCAGCCGTACACAAAAGTATGGCGAGTACAAGTGCAAAAGGCAAGGCCCAGTCCCATCCATAAGCTATCAAATAGTCTTCTATTTTAAACATTGTGCCCAAGGGGTCTTGTCCCTTGACAAAACCCGAAAAAACAAAGGTTATTCCCAAAAGCAATCTGCTAATATGATAAATTGTCTTCATCATCTTTTGATCACGATTATAATTAGTATTGATTTTCGGATAATTTAATCAAAGAAAAAATAGCATAATTCATAATGTCTAAGTAATTCGATTCAATTCCTTCCGAGACGGCTGTGAGGCCGCTATTATCTTCAATTTGCTTAATGCGTTTTATTTTCATCAGAATAATATCAGTTAAGGAGCTCAAACGCATTTGACGCCAAGCTTCATCGTAATCATGGTTTTTATCAAGCATAAGCCGTTTTGCCTTTTGTGACCATTGGTCATATAAGTTGAGATAATCTATATTTGTCGGGCTTGGATTTTCTGGCTCAGGTCCGAGTTCGAATTGAATTAAGGCGATAAGAGAATAGTTGTAAATCCCCATAAATTCTGGTTTAATCCCTTCGTCTATTCTTTGTATGTCTGATGATTGCAAGGTACGTATTCTTCTTGCCTTGATAAAGATCTGATCGGTTATGGAAGGCAATCGCAAGATTCTCCATGAAGGGCCATAATCTTTAAGTTTAGCCTCAAAAATTCTGCGGCATTCCATAACTGCTTCATCGTATTGTAAAGAGGTATTTTGCATGATTTATTTAATTTCGCACAACAATTCGAAACATGATGAATTTGGGCAGTAAAAATACAAATTCCTTACCAATCCAAGGTTTAGCCATACATAGCAACCAAACTTTTATAGCATTTCCTGCCGTTATGGGCATACTCAATATAAGCGCTGATTCCTTCTATGATGGAGGAAGGTATTCAACTGAAGAACAATGGATAAACCATACTGCACAAATGCTCGACGAAGGCGCTGATATTATCGACCTTGGAGCTGTATCCACACGACCAGGAGCCGAGGAAGTACCAGAACTTATTGAAATAGAAAAAATTAAAAATGCTGTTCATTCTCTTATCCAACATTTTCCCAATATTGTCATTTCGGTGGATACTTACCGCGCCTCAGTAGCTCAAGTGGCTTTGGACGAAGGTGCCTCTATTATTAATGATATTTCGGCTGGCGATTTCGATGCTGGCATGATCCCGCTTGTCGCTCGTTGGAATGTTCCTTACATTATGATGCATATTCTTGGTACGCCTGCTACTATGCAAATTAACCCAAGATATGACGATGTGGTTATGGATATTGTCAACTATTTCAAACGTAAAATAGAAATTTGTCATCAATATGATTTCGATAGACTTATCATAGATCCTGGCTTCGGTTTTGGTAAAACCCTAAGGCACAACTATACGTTACTTTCTCATTTGTCTTCTTTTGTTGAGTTGGGCTATCCGGTTTTAGTGGGGGTTTCACGTAAATCGATGATTTATAAATTATTGAATATTGAACCCGAGGAAGCCCTTTACGGAACTATTGTGGCCAATACGCTTGCTTTGCTGAATGGCGCAAATATTATACGCGTCCATGATGTAAAACCAGCCATACAAGCCATTAAAATTATTTTAGAATATAAAAAAGCATCATAGTCTACACATGAATAGAAAACAATTCATTATAAAAACGGATATTATTAATTATGTATGATTTTTTAATAGTCGAATAATTTTTAAAAGAATTATTAGCAGCCAGTTCAAGCGAGAATATTAAACTGATCCGGATTAATCCCTCAAAAGAATCACAGATAAACAAATGTTAATTGAAACCATTCTTCCTTTATTTATTACATTTCGATGGATAGATGCCATTGATATTTTTTTGGTAGCCCTTTTACTATATGAGTTTTACAATCTAGTGAAAGGTACGGGGGCCATTAATATTTTCATAGGGATTGTAGCCATTATAGTTTTATGGAAGATTGTATCGGCACTTGAGATGGTTTTGTTGAGTGAGATATTAGGTGCCTTTATCAGCGTGGGGTTTATTGCTCTTATTGTTGTTTTTCAACCTGAAATAAGGCAATTTTTATTACTGTTAGGCAATCCATCGTTTATTCAAGAAAGAAGAAGAAAATTTTTGTTTTGGAGAATTCCAGCAGCCAACGACGAACGTCTTGCGATAGACGTTATAGTCTCGGCTTGTCAGAGAATGGGCAACACAGCCACAGGAGCTTTGATAGTGATAGCTAAAACCAATGAGTTGAAAGAATACGTTCTCTCGGGAGAACCTATCGATTCGATTATTTCGGTGCCTTTATTGGAAACGATTTTTTTTAAGAATACCCCTTTACATGATGGTGCAGCTATCATTATTAACAATCGTATTAAGTCGGCAAGGTGTATATTACCTGTGTCGAGCAACAATAAGATTCCAATTGAGTTAGGTTTGCGACATCGTGCTGCTATTGGAGTCACTGAGCGTACCGATGCCATTGCACTGATTGTTTCAGAAGAAACTGGAGAAATTTCGATAGCTAAAGGAGGTACACTGATACAAAATATTAAACCTGCCCAGGTTAAAGATTTTCTCGAAAAAGAATTTGCTCCTCCTCAAGAAACCTCACGCAAAAAACGAGTCTTTAAACATTAAGCAACAAATCCATCTTTAATTCTGCGTTTTTCCTTCCTGAGCATTATTGCTATTTGATTGGAGTAATTGAATTATCTCGGCATTGCTTTTACCTAAAAATTGAATCGATTTCTCGGCATCCTGTCTTAAATCGTGATTGGGATATTTTTGGATGAATTGAGTATAATATTCTCGAGCTTTATCGTAACGATGCAAGTAATTATCATATACGAAAGCTTTCATGAATAAGGCTTCCGCTGCTTTTGAAACTTGTGGGAAAGAGCTCATCAGTTTGTCGTAAAAACCAATAGCTTCTTCGTATTTTCCAATGGCTGTACTCAGTTGAGCGGCTCTATACAGATATTCAGCCGAGAGACTGTCGTGAGGGTAGTTTTGAATATATTGATTATAAAGCTCGATGGTTTTTTCGGCTTTCTGGGTTACGACTTCACCAGTAGTATCATTAAAGATCTGTTGCTCAACAGTAGAAATTTCATTCTTTAAATTTTCTTGTTTATTGGAACAGCTAAATAAAAAGAAAGCAGCGATGAAAAGAGAAATTAGGGATAAATTTTTGTAATGCATAGGTTTGATGGATTTATTTTCGATTTTGTTTTTTCATTCTTGGGAAAATCATTTTATAGGGAACTTCAATATTACCTTGTGCAATATTATTGAGTTTTCGTGCGAGCATGGTTTTGCGCATAGGGCTGAGGTAATCGGTAAAAAGGATTCCTTCCAGATGATCATATTCATGCTGTATGATTCTTGCAGCGCCACCTTCGAACCATTCTTCATGTTGATTAAAATTTTCATCGAAGTAACGAAGAAGGATGCGCTTAGGGCGCGCAATATCTTCATGAATATCGGGTATGCTTAGGCAACCTTCGTTGAAAAGCCAGATATCGCCTTCTTCTTTCAATTTATTTGCATTGATGAAAGTTTTCTTGAAACCCACAGTCTCAGGGTAATTTTTTGCTAATACATTAGCATCGATTACAAAAATGCGTATTGAACGGTTAACCTGAGGAGCTGCTAAACCAATGCCATCAGTGGCATACATGGTTTCCCATAAATCGGCTAAAAATTGATGCAAATCAGGATAATCAGGAGTAATATCCACTGCTTTTTGCCTTAATACCGTATGTCCATATGCTACAATAGGATAAATCATGTCTGTATTTTTAATTTTCTATGCTATTCCTCTTGCATCCAGCCATGACTGAAGAATAATGACAGCACTAATGCGATCGATGGTTGATTTATCTTTTCTGGCTTTTTTTGATATGCCAGCATCTATCATGGTTTGAAATGCAAGTTGAGAGGTAAATCTTTCGTCATAACGGTCGATTCTTATCTCTGGAAAGGCTTTTTGTAATTGTTTAAGAAATGGAGCAATATAACGCTCTGATTTAGAAGGAAGGTAGTCCATGGTAAAAGGCTGACCTACAACGATAACATCTACCTTTTCGTGTTTCATATAATTTTTTAAAAATGGAATCACTTCTTCTGCTGGCATCGAAGCCAATGCATTAGGTACGAGCTGTAACTCATCTGTAACCGCAAGGCCGGCTCTTTTTTGTCCGTAATCTATGGCCAAAATCCTTCCCATAAATTTTTTGCAAAATTAGCTTTTTATCATGATATGCGTATGCTTAATATTTACAGGAATATTGCTGTTTTATGAGTTATAAGAATATATAAGCAAAAATTTATATATTTAAGTGCCTCATTAAATCTACTTATGATCGAATAGAATTAATATGGATGAATTTTTTAGTGTGATATTTCGAGAATAATTGAATTTACCTATTGAAATAGATTCTTATTACGCTTAAATCGGTTAAAATAACTGTAAATTGATGAATATAATAGCGAAAGCATTACGCATGAATGATTGGGGCAAATATAGGTTTTGTAACTTTGTATCATGAAATGAACAGAAGAATGGAAGGAATAAAAGAATTCGTTGAACAAGCATGGGATAATCGAGTTCTATTGCAGAAGCATGAATTTGCCGATGCCATACGTCGTACCATTCGTTTATTGGATGAAGGGCGTTTAAGGGTGGCAGAGCTCAAAGATGGGGAATGGGTAGTGAATGAATGGATAAAGAAAGCCGTAGTATTATTTTTTCCATTGTCGGGTTATGAAGATTCGTTTGCTGGGCCAATGGAGTTTTACGATAAGATTCCGCTAAAGAAAGGTTACAAGAATTTGGGAGTGAGAGTAGTTCCGCATGCTGTTGCTCGCTATGGGGCTTATCTTGCTCGAGGAGTGGTGTTAATGCCGTCGTATGTTAACATTGGTGCCTATGTAGATGAAGGAACTATGGTAGATACATGGGCTACGGTTGGTTCGTGTGCACAAATTGGGAAGAATGTTCATTTAAGTGGAGGAGTTGGAATAGGAGGGGTGTTAGAGCCAATACAAGCTGCACCAGTGATCATAGAAGACGAATGTTTTATTGGATCACGTTCAATTATAGTGGAAGGGGCTCGCATTGGGCGTGAAGCTGTAATTGGTGCCAACACGGTTATTACGGCTAGTACGCGAATTATTGATGTTACCTCTGCTGAACCAAAAATATACAGAGGAGTAGTTCCTCCTGCTTCGGTTGTAATCCCTGGAACATACGAAAAAGAATACCCCGCAGGTAAGTTTGCCTTGCCATGTGCACTAATTGTAGGCCAGCGTAAACCATCAACCGATATGAAAACTTCACTTAACCACGCACTACGCGATTTTGATGTCCCAGTCTGAGATTTTTATTTATTTCACCTTGCCTTTGCCCCTTCTTTTCATTTTCAGATGAAAGTTTATATTTGAAATTATTAATGGAAAAAATTATCCTCATACAGACTGCTTCGATAGGAGATGTTATTTTAACCACACCTGTTCTGGAGAAAGTACATCATTATTTTCCTACTGCCTCGATTGATATTCTGGTAAAACAAGGCATGGAATCTCTTTTTATTCAACATCCGTTTATACATCGAGTTATTACTTGGGGAAAAAATCAGCATAAATACCGTAATTTATTCAAATTGATAAAAAAGTTACGGAGCGAAAAATATGATCTTGCTATTAACTGTCAGCGGTTTGCAAGTACAGGATTATTGACAGTTGGTATGAATGCCAAAATTACTACGGGTTTTCATAAAAATCCGTTTTCCAAATTTTTTACCTATCGAATTGAGCATAATGTTGGAAACTTGCATGAGGTGGAACGAAATTTAAGCTTAATCGATTTCATAGGACAAGAAAAACAATTTCCCGTTCGTCTTTACCCTACTAAGAATGATTATGAAAAAGTGGCTCATTTAAAGAACAAGCCTTATATTTGCATTGCTCCAGCCTCATTATGGTTTACGAAGCAATTTCCGGAAAGTAAGTGGATAGAATTCATTAGATTGCTGCCGGAGGATTTAGTGATTTATTTATTAGGCTCGGCTAATGAAAAGATTTTATGTGATAGCATAATGGCTGCTTGTAAACCTCGGAGGATAATTTCATTGGCGGGTGAATTGAGTTTTTTACAAGTAGCTGCTTTGATGCGTGAAGCTAAAATTAATTATGTGAATGATTCGGCTCCCTTGCATTTGGCTTCGGCGGTTAATGCACCGGTAGCTGCTATATTTTGTTCCACAGTACCGGAGTTTGGGTTCGGTCCACGGTCAGAACATTCTTTTATTATTCAAACTTCTGAATCTCTTTCATGCCGTCCCTGTGGATTACACGGTCATACATCGTGTCCGAAAGGGCATTTTAAGTGTGCCTTTTCTATTCAAAGTCAACAATTATTGAAATGTTTATTAGAAGTAAAAAGTTATGAGTTATAGTCCATTTTTCGAAGATGATGTCAATCGGGCTGTAGAAGTTCTTCAGTCGGGTGGAGTTATTCTTTACCCAACTGACACTATATGGGGAATTGGTTGCAAGGCCAATGATATCAAAGCCATAAGCCGTATTTACACCATTAAACAACGTTACGAAAAGAAAAATTTAATCATTTTGGTAGATTCGGAAGAGATGTTGCGTAAATATGTTTCCGAAGTTCCTCCCGTAGTTTTGGAATTAGTCAAGACTTATTCGAAGCCTTTAACCATTGTTTATCCTAAAGCCAGAAATTTGCCTTCAATTATAGTAGCTAACGATCAGAGTATAGCCATACGTATTGTCAATCATCCTTTTTGTATAGAAGTTATTAGTCGGATTGATGTTCCTTTGGTGAGTACATCGGCTAATTTTTCGGGTGAGCCTGCTCCTGCATCATTCAGTACGATTTCCGAAGATATAAAAAATGCCGTGGATTATATTGCTATGACCGACAGAGATAAACTACAAAAGCCTGCGGCTTCGACCATTATTAGAATCTTACCCGATGGCAATTTTGAGATTTTGCGCGATTAGGGAATGTTCTCTTCTAATTTTTTGATAAGTTAAAAAGTTTACGAGCTGAGCCCACTGCATAGAAAGCACCGGAAGGAAGTGGTAAAACAATAATGGGTATGGCTTGTAAAGCGCTATCAAAGGTAAAAATTGGTGTCATAGGATTGGGAATGCGTGGCAGTGAAGCTGTTTCGAGATTATTGCAAGTAGAAGGTACCGAAATTGTTGCTTTATGCCATTTGCTGCAAGAAAGAGTAGGATTGGCCGCTATTGTAATTCTGTAAATTTTTATTTTTTAAATTGTACTTTATTCATCCTTTGCAAACATGAAAGGCGAAACACAAAGCACAGGGAGGCCAATTTTGCTTCGAATGATTTTGGCGTCAGATGGAGCAGGCTTAAAATGTAATGATTCTTCTTCTTCGTCGTTCATTAAAATCATGAGTCCTGCTTTATAATGTTTTGCATAATAAGCCAATTGATTGGTAAAACTTCCTTGGCCAATATAAGGCACATATGCGCATTCTATCCCTAAAATAGAGAGTTTTTCTTTAAATCGACTTCTTTCTCTTTCAATTTCACTAACAAACTTATCGGATGAATGGTTTTCTACAACAATTACTAGTTTTCCAAACCATTCACTTAGATGTTTCAAAGTAATAGCTTTTTTGCTCCATCCACGAAAAAGATTGACGGGGAACAGCATAGGTGAAAATTTATTACAATTTTTTCGGGGAAAGACGATAGAAGGTACGGGGCAAACCGCAATCATGCGCATGATTTTTTCGGGAGTAAATTTTTGCAAACCCGGTTTGCCTTTCAAACTGAATGCTGTCATTAAGATATCGTTTTCTTTACAAATGCTCGAAATTACTTCGTAAACGCTTCCTTCACGAATAACAATGTCAATATCGATTTCTTTTCCTCGGGTTAGGCCATTAGAAAGCGATTCCATAGACTCTTCAATCCATTCCTTGTCAAGGTTGTTTTCTGATAAATAAGCCCTTGTGTAATGATTGATGGCATGTACTATAAGCAAATTTTGATGTAGTAATTCTGCTAATTCTGCAGCCTGAACTGCAGCCTCATAACTATTATCAGAAAAATCGACAATGACCAGAATTGCCATTTTCGTAATTTTCTGCAAGTAACAAAAAATTTTTAAAATTGGCAAGCATATTGAAAAGAAAATTTGAGCTATTAGAGTAAAATTATCATGCAGGTTTACTTTAGGTGAAAAAGAAGAGGTATTCTGTATGAATACCTCTTCTTTTAATAATTAAACCACCCTGATTACATCCAACCAAACATGAATTGGTATTTACGACCTACCTTTTATAGGACAAATCAAAAGCAGACTAAATTGTTTTGAACTTTTTCATTCTCAATTAAAATAATAGATTTTGATAATGTGATGAGGGGACTTGTATTTGGTTGGAAGTAAAAGATTAGCCTAATAATTTTCGGCTAACATTTCGAAAAAAGCTTGTGGGTGGTCGCATCCGGGACAACGTTGTGGAGCGGTTTCTCCTTCATAAATAAAGCCGCACTTACGGCATATCCAGCGAACCTTTTGATTTTTCTTGAAAACTTCTCCATTTTGAATATTAGTTAATAGCTTTCGATAGCGTTTTTCGTGTTCGGCTTCAATTTTAGCGATTGTACGGAATTTCACAGCAATTTGCTTAAATCCTTCTTCTTCGGCAATTTGAGCAAATTCAGGATATAGTGCAGACCATTCTTCATACTCCCCAGCTGCGGCTTGTTCGAGGTTTTCCGCTGTTGTGCCTATTATACCTGCTGGATATGAAGCTGTTATTTCAACCATACCGCCTTCGAGAAATTTAAAAAACTGTTTGGCATGCGATTCTTCATTTTCGGCTGTAAGCTCAAAAATGGCTGCAATTTGTTCATAACCTTCTTCTCTTGCTTTTTTTGCAAAAAAAGTATAACGATTCTTCGCTTGTGACTCTCCCGCAAATGCCTTCAAAAGATTTTGCTCGGTGCGGGTACCTTTTATGCTTTTTGTTTCCATCATTGAACGATTTTTATGATTAAGGTTTTGTATTAAAGAAGTTAAATTCCTTCCAATAATTTAGTTTATCATGACGACAAAGTTAAATATTTTTATATGGTAGAGTGTAAAGCAGTTTCTTTTTAATTTCAAACAGGAGCCTGTTAAGGCGTCCATAGAGCCTCAATCGAGAAGCGCAAAATTTCTTTCATGCCTATTTTTTAGAACTTTCTCTTCATAGTCTTTCTTTCAACGGCTTATGTTATACATCATCTATTTTAAGTGAATGGCAAGTTTCATTTTTCAGGATATTAAGAAATTGATAAGTCATTCAAAATTTTACATGAAAAGTTTTACATTTGCAGGCTTGTTTTTAAAATCATTAGTGAGTTGAAGATCATTTAAATATAATACAATAACCATTGAAAATCGAAAAAAGCGATGAAAAGTAAGAAACATGTGTATTTATTTGGCAATAAGACTGCCGAAGGAAGTACAAATATGAAGGATTTGTTAGGCGGCAAAGGAGCTAATCTTGCCGAGATGAATTTAATAGGTATGCCTGTACCACCAGGTTTTACTATCACAACCGAAGTTTGTGATGCTTACTATAAATTAGGCCGAGAAGCCGTTATTGATATGATTAAAGATGAGGTAGAGGCCGGAATTCGTTTTATTGAGAATATTATGGGTTCTCGTTTTGGAGACCCTAACAATCCATGTTTAGTTTCTGTGCGTTCAGGAGCGAGAGCTTCCATGCCAGGCATGATGGATACTATATTGAATCTTGGTTTGAATGATACTGTGGTAGAAGGCCTAATCAAAAAGACTGGGAATCCGAGATTTGTATGGGATAGTTACAGGCGATTCATTCAAATGTATGGTGATGTAGTTTTAGGAATGAAACCGGCTTCGAAGCAAGATGTAGACCCATTCGAAGAGATTATTGAAGAATTAAAAGAAAAACGTGGTTTGCATCTGGATACAGAGCTTACTACTGATGATTTGAAAGAACTTGTAGTAAGATTTAAAAACGCCGTTAAGGAACGCACGGGGAAAGATTTTCCGGAAAACTCTTGGGATCAGCTTTGGGGAGCTATTATGGCCGTGTTTGATTCGTGGATGAACGAACGAGCTATTTTATATCGTAAGTTGAACAATATTCCCGATGAATGGGGCACAGCAGTTACGGTTCAGGCCATGGTCTTTGGGAATATGGGCGAAACTTCTGCTACTGGGGTTGCTTTTACGCGTGATGCTGCTACAGGAGAAAAAATTTTTAACGGAGAATATCTCATCAACGCTCAAGGAGAAGATGTTGTAGCAGGTATTCGTACACCACAACAGATTTCTCTTGAGGGTTCAAGAAGATGGGCTGCTTTAGCAGGAATCTCAGAAGAAGAACGCCGTACAAAATATCCATCATTAGAAGAAACTATGCCTCAAATCTATCACGAATTGCTCGAGATTCAGCAAAAACTCGAACAGCATTATCGCGATATGCAAGATATTGAGTTTACGATTCAAGAAGGGCGGTTGTGGATGTTGCAAACGCGTAATGGAAAGAGAACTGGAGCTGCTCAGGTAAAAATTGCCATAGATATGCTGCGTGAGGGAATGATAGATGAAAAAACTGCTCTCTTAAGGGTTGAACCCAATAAGCTCGACGAGCTTTTACATCCAGTATTTGATAATGAAGCCATAAAAAATGCTGAGGTGATTGCAAAAGGGCTGCCAGCCTCGCCAGGAGCTGCTACCGGACGTATAGTATTTCAGGCGGATGAAGCCGAACATTGGGCTGCCAGAGGCGAAAAGGTGATTTTGGTTAGAATAGAAACTTCACCTGAGGATTTAAGAGGAATGAATGTAGCCGAAGGTATATTGACTGCTCGTGGTGGCATGACTTCTCATGCAGCTGTAGTTGCTCGTGGAATGGGGAAATGCTGCGTGTCGGGTGCTGGTTCTTTGAAAATAGATTATAAACAAAAGACCGTTCAAACCAATGGGTTCACATTTAAAGAAGGTGATTGGATTTCATTGAATGGAAGTACGGGAGAGGTTTATAAGGGAAAGATAGCTACACGCGATCCGGAACTTAGTGGCGATTTTGGTGAGTTGATGCGACTTGCGGATAAATATTCACGTATGTATGTGAGAACAAATGCCGATACCCCACGTGATGCTGCTGTTGCCCGTAATTTTGGAGCAAAGGGGATAGGCTTGTGTCGTACCGAACACATGTTTTTTGGTGGAGAAAAAATTAAAGCCATGCGTGAGATGATCTTGGCTGATGATGAAGCTGGTCGCCGTAAGGCTTTAGATAAACTTCTTCCTATTCAACGCGAAGATTTTGAAGGAATTTTCGAAGCCATGCACGATTTACCTGTAACCATTCGCCTGTTAGATCCACCATTGCATGAATTCGTTCCTCAAGAAGAAGCCAATCAACGCGAAATGGCCAAAGAAATGGGGCTTACGCTCGAACAAATTAAGGCCAAGGTCGAAGAACTGCACGAGGTTAACCCTATGTTAGGTCATCGTGGATGTCGTCTTGGGAATACTTATCCTGAAATCTCAGAAACTCAAACACGTGCTATTATTGAAGCAGCGCTTAATTTGAAGAAAAGAGGCATAAAAGCTGTTCCTGAAATAATGATTCCGCTCACAGGCACGCTTAAGGAAATGCAGATGCAGGAAGATATTGTTCGTTCGACTGCCGAAAAAGTTTTCGCCGAATATAACGACCGCATAGATTATTTGGTTGGAACTATGATAGAAGTACCTCGAGCTGCTCTGGTTGCCGATGAAATTGCACAATCGGCCGAATTTTTCTCTTTTGGAACGAACGATCTTACTCAGATGACTTTTGGTTATTCTCGTGACGATGCTGGTAAGTTTCTTCCTGTTTATTTGAAAAAAGGAATTTTGAAAAATGATCCTTTCCAAATTCTCGACCAAGAAGGGGTTGGACAGTTGATTCGTATGGGCGTGCAAAAAGGCCGTCAAACCCGTGAAAAATTAAAGATTGGAATTTGCGGTGAACACGGTGGAGAACCTTCATCTGTGGAATTTTGCAATTCAGTCGGCTTTGATTATGTAAGCTGCTCGCCATACCGCGTCCCTATTGCCCGTCTTGCTGCTGCTCAAGCAGTTATCAAACAAACCCCTTCTGAAACAACCTTAATAAAAGACAAAAAAGAAAAGAAGGAGAAAAAGGATAAGATTGAGAAAAAGGATAAAAAGGACAAGAAGGACAAGAAGGATAAAAAAGACAAGAAGATTAAAAATAACAAAAAGTCCAAAAAGGAAAAGAAGAAAGACAAAAAGAATTAATCTTTTTCGTTTGAGTTGGTGATTGATTATTCATAACTTTTAAAGCGGGATGCTCGATAGTGTCCTGCTTTTTAAGTGATGGGGGGATGGTGATTTGGAGGATGGAGGATGATGGATGGGGGGCTGTTGATTGCCAATACCTAAATAAGGTTGACCGTTTTGAATATGAATTTATTTTAGTTTGAGAACCATAAGAATGTATCTATCATATTTTCAGTGGATAAGGAGGTATTGGCACCATGCATCTAAAAATTTTGTTATTAATAGATTGCCTTAAAGACCTAATAGGTTTTTTTAACCTGTTAGATCTCCGTTTATTTCTCTTTACTATTTTCCAGTCTCAAACCTCCAAATTTTTCATTCTCTCCCTCTCTTAGTTTTTCCGTCTTTTATTTTTTATAACTTAACCTTGCTCAGGGTGATATGCATATAGTAAACACATATCAGTTTCTGGGTTGTTGATAAAAAGCTTAGTTTTGCCTCAAATTGGATGTAATGATTGTATTTGCCAACGCAAAGATCAACTTAGGTTTACGCGTAATAAGGGAAAGGCCCGACGATTTTCATGATATATTGAGTATATTTTATCCTGTTCCACTGACTGACGTTATAGAAATCCATCAAAGCCCAAGATTCGAATTTCATTCTTATGGTTTTCCTGTTTCTTCTTCTGAAAAATCTAATCTTTGTGTAAGAGCATGGAATCTACTTTCAGAGAATCATACTTTGCCTACAGTTGCCATTTATTTACTCAAGAATATTCCAACAGAAGCAGGGCTTGGAGGAGGTTCATCCGATGCCAGCTTCACTTTATTAGCCCTGAATGAAATGTTTCATTTAGGGCTTTCTCAAGAGACTCTTTCCAATTATGCACTTCAATTGGGCAGCGACTGTCCTTTTTTCATTCACAATAGGCCCGTACTGGCTTCAGGACGTGGAGAAGTCCTTACTCCATTGACACTTTCTCTCAAGGGATATTATCTGGTTTTAATAAAACCGGATTATAAAATCAGTACTGCTGAGGCCTATTCTCATATTCAAGCCATTCCCGAAGCAGAAAATCCCGCTTTTATCGTGAATCTTCCCTTGGAAAGATGGAAAGAAAAATTGGTGAATGATTTTGAGGAATATGTTTTCAACATTTTTCCTGAAGTAAGAATCATCAAAGAAAAATTATACAGTGAAGGCGCGGTTTACGCATCGATGAGCGGGAGTGGTACGAGTGTATATGGTATTTTTCGCGATGAACCCCCACCTATGCCATGGGCTAAAAACCATTTCTATCGTGTTTTCCCTCTCGATTAGGCCGTTACTGTCGAATTGGGCTTCATCATCATTAAAATTTCCGTAGCTACTTTCCGGTTGTAATCAAGAGCAAGCTGTTTATGATTGACAAGGTCGACTATGGTGCCAATGAGGCATAAACCTGCAGTAAGCAGATACAAAATACCCATACCAATTTGTCCAATGACGAAACGATGCACTCCGCTGATTCCTAAAAAACCAATGAGAGCTAATAGAAGAATCAGTAAAGGGTCTCTTCTTCGAGATGCATACATTCCTACGAAAGATCTCATTTCATCGTCGGAAAGTTGTTGAGTAAAACCCTCTATCATTGTGGCTTCTTCGAGGCCAATCTGTGGTAAATACTGGTAAATTCGCTGGTTCATAATGAATGATATAATTTGGGTGAAAAAATTTCAATTGTACGTATAATGAGAACTAATATGGCTATCAAGCCCAAAGGGTGCATAATGAGTGATTCTTCTATCCTACCATGCAGGGCAAGTATCATGCTTCTGCCAATGCCACATCCTAGGCAATGTCTAAATCCCAAATGATAAAACGGACAAAAAGTAAAATGCTGGTCACTTTTTACAGAACTCTTCATCATACTTACTATGGCAAAAATCCAGATAAATCCTTCCAGATGCGAAATAAGATAATGAATGAAGCCTTTTTGTTCGAGTGTTCTCACTTTTTTTAGTCGGTTATTGAAATTTATGACTCATATTAAAACAAAAGGTTACAAAAGATGGTTAGCGTTAAAATTAGTTGTTTAAATAATATTGACTTCTGATTCTAAATGGATATGGAAGCGATCTTCGACGCTTTGAATGATTTTATTGGCAAGCCGGAGAATTTCTTCGCCTGAAGCCTTCCCATAATTTACCAAGACCAATGGTTGTTGGGGCCAAACCCCTGCATCTCCTTGTCGGTATCCTTTCCATCCGCAATGACTAATTAACCATGCTGCCGAAATTTTTATTCCTTCGGGAACCTTAAAGCTAGTAAGATGAGGAAAATCTGTAAGCAAGCTTTGGAAAGTATCTTCGGAAACAACTGGATTTTTGAAAAAACTTCCTGCACTTCCAATTTTTTCAACCTCTGGAAGTTTTTTTAAGCGAATTTGCCGAATGGCTTCTCTCAAAGCTTGAGGAGATATAGTAATGGGTAATTGGCCTTCGAAATATTCTTTCACATCCGTATAATCGAGATGAGGATGAAAATTTTTCGACAGGGCAAAAGTAACCGAAGTAATCAAATAGTGCCCTTTGTGGCTCGATTTGAAGATACTTTGCCTATAACCAAACTGGCATTCAGCGAGAGTAAAAGTTTGGTTGAGACCACTATTTAAATCTATGGCTTCGAGACTGTGGAACACATCTTTCAGTTCTATACCATAAGCACCTATGTTTTGTACGGGTGCACTGCCAACTTTTCCTGGAATTAGGGTAAGATTCTCTAAACCGTAAAATCCTTCCTTCATAGCATAATCGAGCAAATCTTCCCAAACGGTTCCAGCTTGGACCTTCAGATAAACTTTATCATTTTCTTCTCCTAAATATTCTATTCCTTTGGTATTGATATGAAGCACTATTCCAGGAAAATTCTTAGTAAATAAAAAATTACTTCCACCGCCCAAAATTAAGATAGGCAATGAATTATTGTGAGCAAACTCAAGTGCTTCAGCAATATCGCTTTGCTGTCTGATATCAGCAAAAAATGCTGCATTGGCTTCAACCTGAAATGTATTGAATGGCTTTAGTGAAATATTTTTCTGAATCATCATTCGAATAATATTTAATTAAAAGGTATAAGTCGGCCGCTACCTTCTCCTTTAAGCCATATAGTGGAAGGAGAACCCATATAATATAAATCGCCTATGCTCCAGATTTCGGCTTGCAGTATACCACTAGCATTTACCCAACAATTGTTAGAACCTAAATGGACAAAATGCAGATAACCTGGTGTGCGCAAATCACGTAAATCGAAGGGACCATAACCCTTACAATACACGAAAGTATATCCCGATTCGCCACGGATATGAAAATCAACCGAGCCTGTGCCACTATGTTGAACAAACCATGCTTTTGCTGTTTTTATGTCTAAATTTACACTTCCTCCTCCGTTTCTACATTCCATACGTAATGAATCTAACGATAAAGTATTGGTGGAACGTATTAGACCTGAACTTTCGAATTCAACAAATAAGAATGATTGGGGAGTAATGGTAAGGAATACCTTGGTTTTTACACCCAAATCGCGCAAAAAATCACAAGTATTGAAGTCTTCGAGCCTTAATGTTTCTCCTTTTAAAGAGGATACTGTTCCGGGCAGCAAATTTTCTCCCGATTGAAGATAAAGTCGTGGTTTTCTGTCCATGGTAATATATACATCCATTTCTCCTTGGATGATTAATGTATCTGGTGAAGTAGGTAGTATGCGTTCTTCGTAAATTATCTTTCCGGTCGAAGTAATGCAACCGCCATTCTCCTCTTTTGAGCAGGCATTGAAAATTATGCTGAGTATTGAAGCGAAAAGCAAAATAAAGATGTATTGCTGATTTTTCATTGTTTTAAAATTGATAGCCCAAGCCAGCTGCAAAATAATCGGCTTTTGCAAAGTGTGTTTTCAAAGTGAGGTACAATTGCCAATTTTCAAAGATAGTGTAAGAGGCGACAATTTTATCGTAGATAATATTATCCGATTTTTCTTTACGATAGATGTAAGTACCTGCATGAAGGGAAAGATCGAGTTTACCAATGCGCAAACCACCGAATAGATTCACTCCATAATTGATGATTTCGGCTTCATTGGATATATATACTCCCTGACGGGCCAGTAATTCTTTATCTGACTGGTCCCAAGTAATATCCATACCAAGGCCGCTGATAAAATATCTCGAAACTGGTGTTATCCCATTCAACGACAAATTCAACACATTATATTGTTGCCCACCTACCGGGAAAATCTCTTTTATTGCCCCTGACAAAGCTATGCGTATACGAGGCTGAAAATTAACCGATTGGGCTTGGTGGACGACTGGAATGATGGGGATTCTTTTTAAAGTGCCTTCAAATCCAATGTGTAGAGCTGGGAAATTGATCCCGTAATTTGGAACTTTTACCGCTCCATTCGAGAAATGAATAAATGAGGCTCCCATTTTAAGGCTTAAATAAGAAGAAAGTCCAAATTGAGCCGAAAGTTCTGAACAAAGTGCTGCATTTAAATGAGAACCTATCGCTACATTCTTATAATTATCTATTCGGTGGAAAGTCTTAGTGAACCAACCCAAACCAGCTCCCAATCTAAGTGCAAGCAGTGTGCTTCTGCTGCTGATCAAAGGAAAATCAATGCTAGGATAAATCGCATGAACACTGCCAAGAATTCCAGTATTGCCTAATTGAGAATAAAAATAACTTAAGCCTATAACAGGGTAATTAAATGTTCGCTGCCATTCCTTTTCCCCATTACTCGACTTTAAGAAACTGACTTCTAAACCAGTAATATGATGATTGGTAAACACTTTCATCTCAGGATGATGTGGTAAAATAAATCCATAGTGCAAAACAGGCTGAATTTTATATCCTGTTGAAACAAAGAATTCCTGACCTCTGCCTGTTAAGCTACACATCAACAAAATTCCAAAGAAACAAAAACTCAGTTTATGCACCTGAAATCGGAAAATAAAAATTTATTCTTTGAAAGCTGCGAAGATACTTATTTCAAACCAATAAGCCTAATCAATCCTCAAATTGACTCAAAAAGTATTTGGCCTCAACATTCATTTCCTGTTTGATATTTCAGTAAATTTGTCCAGCTTAAGAGTCAATATTATTGAAAGGTTGTGATTATTAAAGTTTCTTAAAAATGGCTTTCATCTCAAGCATACCATTTGTAGATATCGCTGTTCAAACAGCCATTCTTTTTTGGGGTTTACTCATCATAATTCTATTGGCATTATTAGCTTATTTTATTTTTAAACGGCGTTCCAGTGAAAAATTTAAACCAAAAATTGTCACTCATTTTATTCATGATTCATATTTAGCCTCAGACGAGTTTTTTGGCATTTTGGTTTTCGACAATAGGAAACAAATTAAAAAGCAATATCTTACTGATAATTTCGGAAAGATATGGGGTTATAATATAACAAATACTGAGAATATTCTTGTTGATTTCGAATCGATTTTAACTCCCGATGATAGAGTAAAGTTTCATGAAGCAGTAGTTGAACTTCTCAAAGGTTCAACCCATGTCTATGAGGCAGAGTTTAGTATAAAATCATCAAAAGATGAAATAAAGCAATTTATGTTTCGCCTCACATCCTTGAAAATAGACGAAGGTGATGTTATTCTTCATATATTTTCAAGAGTCATGTCTAAAGAGGAAGATAAATCCACTTTTGAAGCTCGACTTAAAGAAATGGGTCAAATCTTATTGAATAGTTTTCCATGGCCCTTATTCATTAAAAATGAAAAACAGCAAATTCTCTATTATAATAATCCTTTTTCTCATGCAGTAAACCAGCCTTCAAATGATCTTCATGGGAAATCACTACCAGATATTTTCCCGAAGGTCGATATAAAAGAAATGATGCAGAGTGATCAAAAGGTTTTTCAGTTTTCTTATGATATTTTTGAAAAAGACTTCACTTCTATAGAAGCTCCACTGCACTATCTTGTAATAAAGAATTTAATAACCTCTAATACAGATCATGAAAGATACATCATGGTTTTGTTAGTTGATATATGTGATAGAATAGAAAGGGAAGAAGCTTTAAGGCAGGCAGTAAGGCAAGCCGAAGAGTCAGATCAAAGAAAATCGATGTTTTTGGCCAGCATGTCGCACGAAATACGTACGCCTATGAACTCCATTTTAGGAATGGCCGAACTGCTTTATGATACCAAGTTGGATGAGGAACAGCGAGAATTGGTCGATATCATCAATAGATCGGGTGTAACATTGCTTTCTATCATCAACGATATTTTGGATTTTTCGAAGATAAAGGCTGGATTTATCAAAATTGAATCTACCGATTTAAACCTACCCGAAATTATTGAAGAGGTTGAATCCATGTTGCGTTTCAAGGCCAATGAAAAGAATATTCGGCTATCACATGTGCTAGAACCTTCATTATATCAAATTAAAATGAAAGGTGATGCAGTTAGAATTCGTCAGGTTCTTATCAATTTGGTAAACAATGCCTTAAAATATACTTTGGAAGGTGAGATTAAAATTTTAGGAAGTATTATTTCTCTTAACCAGGATTGTGTGAAATGCAAGATCGAGGTAAAAGACACAGGCATTGGAATATCCGAATCGGATAAGGACAAGATTTTCGAAGCCTTTAATCAATCGGAACTCACTGATATAAACAAGTTTGAAGGAACTGGTTTGGGGTTGAGTATTAGTAAATCACTAATCGATATGATGGGAGGAAGTATAGGTTTTGAGAGTGAGCTTGGAAAAGGAAGTAATTTTTGGTTCATTCTCGATTTGCCCTTAGCTCGCAAAACGTTTTCTTCACTTACTTCAATGATTAAGGAACCTCGAATTTTGTTAGTAGAAGATAATAAAACCAATCAGCAGTTGATGGGTTCGTATTTGAACCGCATGGGTATTTATTCTTATGACTTGGCTATACACGGAAAGGAAGCTCTCGAGAAAACAAAGAATGAGAAATATGATCTCATCCTAATGGATATCCAAATGCCTCAGATGGATGGAATAGAGGCAACACAGCATATCCGACGGCAAAATCAAAGCGATAACTTGAATGCTAATACTCCCATACTAGCCGTCACAGCTTATAGTACTTCAGCAGATGCGCATCGTTTTTACAAAATTGGAATGAATGGCATGCTGAGGAAACCTTTTTTATTTGAAGAATTTCGTCAAACCATAGAAGATATTCTGGGAGAAAATTTCTTTCAGAGAAAAGATTGAATTTACAAACTGAATTAAAATGAGACGTGAACATCATCAAGCACTTGAAAAATTTGAACATCTTCTCGAAATTATGGATAAACTCAGAGCAAAATGCCCATGGGATAAAAGCCAAACCATCGAAAGCTTGAGACATTTAACCATAGAAGAAACCTATGAGCTCTCCGATGCTATACTTAGTCATGATGCAGAAGGTATTCGGGGAGAATTGGGCGATTTAATGATGCATTTAGTATTTTATGCAAAGATTGCCTCTGAAAAGGGATATTTTAACATAGCCGAGGTGCTGGAGGGTATCAACCAAAAACTCATCAATAGGCATCCTCATATTTTTGGAGATGTTGTGGTTACAAGTGCTCAAGAAGTTGCTAACAATTGGGAAAAAATTAAACTCAAGAAAGAAGGGAAAAACTCAGTGTTGGAGGGCGTGCCACCCTCTCTTCCGCCTTTAATGAAGGCATATCGTATGCAGGAAAAAGCTCGTGGCATTGGATTCGACTGGGAAAATGCGTCTCAAGTATGGGAAAAAGTGTTGGAAGAAATGAGAGAATTACAACATGAGGTTAACGAAGGATCACCTAAAGAAAGACTCGAGGAGGAGTTTGGAGATCTACTGTTTTCGCTGGTTAATTATGCACGCTTTATAGGAGTAAATCCTGAGGACGCTTTGGAAAATACTAATCGTAAATTCATCAGCCGTTTTCAAAGTATGGAGGATACAGTAAATTCTAATGGACAAAATTTCGACCAGCTTACTTTGCATCAAATGGATAAGCTTTGGGAAGAAGCGAAAAAATTGGAGAAAAAACGGGGAAAGTGAGTTGGGGGTTGGTGATTTGTCAATTGTCAATGCCTAAATAAGGTTGACCGTTTTTGACCTGATTTTAGATTTAGTTTTTTGCATGTTTAAAATTTAATATTTCACTCAACTTGTGAACCATAGAGATGTATTTATTTTATATTCAGCGAAATGTATTTTTGAATTTTAGTTTTCTGGGGAAATAATTTTTTCCTGGGAATGCTATAATTTTATATCTCATGGTTTAATAAACAGGTGAATTCGATACGCTGTAATTCAAAATTAATGGCAGGGTTTTAAAGATAGCTATAGAATAGAAATGTTGGTGCTAACCCCAAAGATTCACAACTTTAAAAACCTCTTGGGCCTCGCTTCATGTCTCTTCACTATTCTCTAATCCCCAACCTTCAAATTCTTCATTCTCTCAGTTTCTTCGGTTTTTTCCTTTGAATATAACGCCCCAATAGACTTCTCCAATAAAATTCGTAACCTAGCGGACAAAATGTGTAATTGAGCGGACAAGCCTTAATTTGAAGTGGCTGTAATTTTGACCAAAACAAACGAAAGTATGGTCAAACGCTTCGAAAATAATCCACTTCTTTGTCCTTCAGATATTAAGCCGTCGATGCCTAACATGGAAGTTGCTTGTTTATTGAATCCCGGTGTGTTTAGATATGAAGATAAGATATGGTTAGTACTAAGGGTTGCGGAACGTCCAAAACAGGAAGAAGGTAAAATTTCTTTTCCGGTCTATAATGATAGAGGTGAGATAGAGATTCTTTCTTTCAAAAAAGATGATCCTGATCTGGATGCCCGCGATCCAAGGGTGATAAAGTACAAAGGCAGAGATTATCTTACAACGTTGTCGCATTTACGATTGGTATGTTCCAATGATGGATTACATTTTATGGAACCCGAAGGTTATTCTCCCATCATGGGACAAGGGCCCTTAGAATCGTTTGGAATAGAAGATTGCCGTGTAGCTACTTTTGATGATTTTTATGCTCTGACTTTCACTGAGGTTTCGCGATGGGGTGTAGGTGTTGGCTTGATGACTACTCGAAATTGGAAGGATTTTCAGCGCGAAGGAATGATTTTCCCGCCACATAACAAGGATAGTGCTATTTTCGAACAAAAAATTGATGGAAGATATTATGCTTTTCATCGTCCAAGCAGTCCTGAGTTAGGAGGAAATTATCTTTGGATAGCCGAGTCTCCTGATTTGATTCATTGGGGAAAACATAGATGCATAGCAACAACCCGTGAAAAAATGTGGGATTCGGCTCGTATCGGAGCGGGCGCTGCACCTATACTTATTTCTGAAGGCTGGCTCGAAATCTATCATGGAGCAAACGAAAATAATGAATACTGCCTTGGGGCTCTGCTTCTCGATAAAAAACATCCATGGAAAGTTTTGGCCAGAAGTCATGAACCTATCATGCGGCCGGAAATGGAATACGAACTGAAGGGTTTCTTCGGACATGTAATTTTTACTAATGGTCATTTGGTAGAAGGTGATACCATTAGAATGTATTATGGTGCCAGTGATGAAGTGATATGCGGCGCTAGCTTGTCAATCCATAAAATTATGAATACGTTAAAGTAATCATTTCAGAAAAGTATGCTGAAGAAGATCAAAACAGAATATGAACATTTTCTCTCGATGCCCTACAACATGAGGGTGTTGTTGATCACCAACATGCTTTACTCCCTCGTGCTTCCTGTGGTAGAAATCTTTCTGGCAGCCTACATAATGCGTTTTTACAATGAAACCATATATGTAGCCCTGTTTCAATTGGCCATGTACACAGGCATCATCCTTACTTCTATCACCAATGGATTTTTGCTAAAACATTTTAAGATTGCTCATCTCTATTCATTTGGTATTCTTTTAAGTGGGCTTGTTATGGCCAGTATGATGCAAATAGATCATCTGAGTGTTGCACAACTTTTTCTGGCTGGTCTTCTCATTGGAGCTGCTTCGGGTTTCTTCTGGACCAATCGTTATCTGATGACATTAAACTCGACTATAGATTCTAACCGAAATTATTTCTTTGGATTAGAATCGTTTTTCTTTACTCTTTCGAACATTATTGTTCCCTTCGTTATTGGGGCCATATTGGCCGGTATTGATGGAATGAGAATTGGGAACATGACCTTCAGCATTCAAACTGGTTATCAAATTGTTACTCTAATTGTTTTTGTATTAACCATTTTTGCTTGTATATCTTTATCCAAGGGTCATTATTCGAATCCAACCCAGAAAGAATTTTTTTATCTGAAATTCCATAAGTTATGGAATTTACAAATTGTGCTGGCAGCGTTGAAGGGATTGGTTCAAGGTTTCCTGGTTACTGCTCCTGCCATGCTCATAATGCGTTATGTGGGAAAGGAAGGGTCGTTGGGATTGATTCAAGGGATTAGCGGTGGTCTAACTGCGTTGATTGTGTATCTCTTGGGAAGGTTTACGCAACCCAAACATCGTCTGGTTGTTTTTTCAGTAGGACTGAGTGTCTTCTTGCTGGGGACCATTATCAATGGAATTTTGCTATCCGCCATTGGGGTAATCATATTTATGCTTTGTAAGGTCGTTTTTCAGCCTCTTCACGATCTAGCTTATTATCCCATTATGCTGAAAGTCATAGATGTAGTTTCTTTCAAAGAAAACCGTAATCCTTATGCCTATATTCTGAATCATGAATTTGGGTTATACATTGGCAGAGTCATAGGTTTGGGGATTTTCATACTGCTGGCTCTCATGGTTTCGGAAGTATTTGCCTTAAGATGGTCGCTTATTATTGTAGCTACCATTCAAATGTTGTCTATTCCTTTGGCTAAAACAATAATGAAAAAATCTTATCAACCCATATGATATGAAGAAACTCAAAACAATTTATTTTAGAAATGCCTGTATCGTTCTGATTTTAGCCGTTTTATCCATAGCATGTACACAACAAAAGCCTGCATCTTTGGTTCAAAAAAGCATTGCCAGAATCGATCAGATGCCCGATTTGCCACAACCTTTATCCATTATCGATTGGAAAGAAAAAGCCAGACTTTTCGATAGTCTTGTTTTCGATTTTGAGGCTACTACTCCGTTTGCTCCTTATATCTGGTGGGATACCAACCAACGCAATTTTCCACAACATACTTATGGAATTTATACTGCTATTGGAGACGTTCGTCAGGGGCCATTGAAGAATGGAGGAGAGTTTCATGAAGCCCTCGTTACCCTTCCAGCTTTATTGAGCGCCGGTCTTATTGGGATTGATAAGACTCATCAAAATGGCTATAATTATGTTGAACTGGCCCAAAACTACTTCAATCGCGATAATGGCTGGAATATTGTGATGAACAACACACATCCCGATGTAGCTCACTTAGGTGGAGGCTATGGTAGGGATTGGTGGTATGATGTTTATCCAAATGTTTTGTATTATGGAGTGGCTGCTCTTTTCCCCGATGTTCAGAGAAATGATGAAATAATGAGAAGTGTGGCCGAAAAATTCTATCAGGCCGATAGCATTTTGAATGGATGTTACGATTATTCCTATTTTGATTATGGAAGTATGAAAGCCATGCGCAATAATATTCCATTTCAGCAAGACGTAGCCGGCGGGCATGCCTGGGTACTTTATTCAGCTTATAAAAAATTTGGGGATGCGAAATATCTACAAGGAGCCATTAGTGCAAGCAAAGCTCTCGATAATCAGAAAGAAAGCAGGTTTTATGAGATCCTTCTCCCATTTGGAGCTTATACAGCTGCTCGTCTCAATGCAGAACACGGTCAAAGTTTCGATGTCGAAAAAATTCTTCGCCATATTTTCGATGGTTGTCAATCCACAGATGGAAGATATGGATGGGGCGTAATTGCCGAAAGATGGGGTGATTACGATGTTTATGGGCTTCAGGGAAGCATCACCGATGGGGGAGGTTATGCTTTTTTAATGAATTCTATAGTCATGGCATGGCCTCTGTTGCCTATGGTAAAATATGAACCTCAATATGCTAAGGCTATAGCGAAATATTTGCTTAATGCTATTAATGCAGCTCGGCTGTTTTATCCCGATCAAATTGATGAGCAACATCAATGGCTTAGCAACAAAAAGGACATTACTAAAGGAATTATAGCTTATGAAGGACTACGCAAGCACGATGATTATGGGAAAAGCGAACTCAAGGGAGTTAGTCCGGTAGCCATTGGTGATGGGCCCAAATGGGCGCCAGGTCAACCCGAAGAATCCATGTTTAGCATCTATAGCTCGGCTGTGGCTGGAATTTATGGGGCTATCGTCAACATAACCAATGTAGAAGGTATATTACGTCTTAACTGCAATGCTACCGATTTTTATGGAGACAATAATTTCCCGATTTATCTGATTTATAACCCATATCCGGAGGATCGTGAGATAAATTATTTAGTGGATAGCCGTTCTGATCTTTTTGATCTTCTTTCGAGAGAATATGTCTGCAGGAATGGCGAGGGTGGCGTAAAATTAAAAATTCCTGGACAAACTGCCCTATTGATTGCAGAATTGCCTCCTAAATCAAATGTTAAATTTTCTGACCATAAAATTTGGTGTAACGATAAAATAGTTAGTTGGAAATAAATAAATTAATGCTTATGAAACGACTATTATTTTTCATGTTCATTTGGTTAACAGCCTCTTCTTTTCTACAAGCGCAAAACCGAATAGAAGGGAGGATAACGGATGCTAAAAGTGGTGAAGCCTTGCCAGGGGTAACTATTTACATTAAAGGAACCACAATAGGCACGGTATCGGATGTTAACGGAAAGTATGTTTTGGAATCTGCCGCTCTTAAGCCTCAAGCTGTGATTGTATTCTCATTTGTTGGGTATGATGCTCAGGAGGTTGTTTTTCAGAATCAGAAGGTTCTCGACATTAAATTGGAACCTTCGCAAGTGATGCTCGAGGAATTAGTAGTAATTGGATATGGCACAACTAAGAAACGTAATGTTCTGGGGGCTGTTTCGAAAGTAGAAACTCAGGAACTCACCCGTTTACCTGTAGCTGGCATTGATCAAGCCTTACAGGGAGCTGCTGCCGGTGTACAAGTCACTCAAAATACTGGGGCACCAGGCGAAGGTGTTTCGGTAAGAATTCGAGGAATAGGTTCCATCAACTCGAGTAACGATCCACTTTACATTGTGGATGGTATTCCTACTGCAGATGCCTTGGATGTGATTGCCCCTGGTGATATTGAGAATATTACCATACTCAAAGATGCCTCTTCTGCTGCTATTTACGGAGCCCGAGCTAATAATGGTATTATTTTGATTACCACAAAAAAAGGCAAAGAAGGCAAACCAGTTCTTCAATATCATGGTAGAAGTGGTATTCAGACTGTAGGACATATTCCTAAAATGGTTAATACGGCCGATTATATTACCGTTTATAATGAAGCTGCTACTAACGACAATAAATATTTGCCTGAAGGTTTGCAGCGTGCCTTGATTACTCCTGAGCTGGCGGCCAATTTTGCTGATATCAATTATTTGGAAGAACTTTTTAGAATCTCTCCAATCAATTCTCATGAACTTAGCTACTCCGGATCAACGGGTAAAACAAGCTATTTTATGTCAGGTACTTTCTTCGATCAAAGAGGTGTTATAGAAAATACAGGATATACCAGAGTTTCGTCGCATTTAAGTCTCGATACAGAGGTATTTCCATGGTTAAAAACCGGGATGAGTATGATAGTTGGTCATTCTAAAACCGATATTATTGGAAGCTCAGGAGATGGTTATGGTGGTAATGGAGGAAGCGTTATACGCTATGCCTTTTTCCGTAATCCTGCTATTCCTATCAAATTCCCAGATGGTAGATGGGTAGATCGTCCGGCCGAATATTTCGGAGATCAGATTTATGACAGTTTCTTGGGAGATGGCTACAATCCTATTGGTATGGCAGCTCTCAACGACCATACACTCAACGAAGACAATTTTTTAGGGAAAGCCTTTGCTACGGTCAAATTTACGAAGGAACTCGAATGGAATACGAATTTTGGAATAGATTATGGCAATAACTATACGCGTTGGTTTAATCCTACTTGGGGTACATTCAATCGTATCAATGCAAAGAATAATTTGAGCATTATAAGCCAGCGGGCAACCAACTGGACTTTGAACAGTGTATTGAATTATGAAACTCAATTTGGTGAAAATCATAACTTTAGTGCCATGGGTGGTTTCGAAGCTATTCGCAATTCAGGTAGATATGTTAATGCTAGTGATTCTGATTTCCCTGTGCAAGAATCGAACTTGATTTATATTGGCAATGGACAAGGTACTAAAACGGTTTCGGAGAGTGAATATGCTTCTTCTCTTCTCTCATTTTTCGGACGAGTAAGTTATGATTTTAAAGGGAAATATTATTTATCGGGCACGTTTCGTAGAGATGGAACTTCGCGATTTACTGGCGACAATCAATGGGGAAATTTCTACAGCCTCTCGGCAGGATGGCTTCTTAAACAAGAGGCTTTCCTTAAAGATGTGCAATGGCTCGAAAATCTTAAGCTAAGACTGGGGTACGGAGCTATTGGTAATCAGGAAATTGGCCTTTATGCCTATTCTGATAGAATATCTCCTTATTATAATTATCCTTTTGGTGAAACCATAAGTAACGGCTATGCTCAGACTGCTCTAGGAAATGAAAACCTGAAATGGGAAACGAGTTATCAGTATAATGCTGGCATAGACGCCGAATTTTGGAAGGGTACTTTGGCAATTTCATTGGATTATTTCTATAAAATTACCGACGATATGCTTGTCAAGGCTTCCTATCCTCCTTCGGCAGGTTATGCTTCCTCACCTTGGATTAATAATGGTTCTGTATTGAACACAGGTCTGGAACTCGAAGCCAATTATCGTAAAGTCGGCAACGATTGGAGTTATAATTTAGGCGGTAATTTTACTTATTTGCATAATGAAGTAAAAAAGCTAAATGCCCCTCTTATTGGTGGAAGAGTTGAATCTGGGGTTTATGCTACTTATACCACTGTAGGCCAACCTATTGGAGCATTTTATCTTCTCGAAATGGATGGTATCTTCCAGAATGAAACCGAGATTCTCTTGTCGGCTTATCAAGGTAACAATATCCATCCGGGTGACGTGAAGTTTGTTGATCAGAATAAAGATGGAAAGATTACTAATGAAGACAGGGTATTTTTAGGAAGTGCTATTCCAAAATTCAGTGGTGGTTTGAGCTTCAATGGTCAATGGGGTCAATGGGACATGGGAATATTTCTGCAAGGCGTAGCCGGAAACAAAATTTACATGCAAATCAATCAGGATATCGAGGGTTTTTATCGTGGTTTTCCTGTTACTCAACGTTATTTCGACAATCGCTGGACAGGTGAGGGAACTTCGAATACTCAACCCCGACCTTCATGGACTGCAAAATCGAATAATGCACGACCTTCTTCACGTTTCCTCGAAGATGGTTCATATCTCAGATTGAAAAATATTCAAATTGGATACACTCTCCCCAAAGAAACATTAAGCAGTTTAGGCCTTGCCAAAGCAAGAATTTATATTTCGGCAAGCAATCTTTTCACCATTACCTCTTATCCTGGCCTTGACCCCGAAATGACCGTCAGCGATAACTCGAAAAATGAGGGCGACAGAGCTAGTGGTATAGATTGGGGAACTTATCCTTCAACTATGAGTATTATGTTGGGTTTAGACATTTCTATCTAAAAAATTAAAAAATTATGAAAATCAATATTAATCAATTCAAACATATAGGTCACGGACTACTAATGATTGCCACCATAGGTCTTCTTCCTCTATCCTGCACAAAAGATTTTCTCGACGAAGAACTAAAGGGGGAATTTAGCAGCCAGACATTTTACCAAAACGATAAACAAGCCTTGCAGGCTCTCACTGGAGTTTACAATGCAATTGCTTTTACCAGCTTCAATAATGCAATATGGGTCTTTGGTGATGTGGCCTCTGACGATGCCGTAAAAGGTGGTAATCCAGGCGATCAGGCAGAAATTACCTATATAGATGAATTTACTGTTGACCGCAATAATGGCATCATTAACAATTATTGGACATTTTTATACGAAGGAATATCGAGGGCGAATAACGTAATTGCTAATGTGCCCGGTGTAAAAATGGATGAATCTTTGAAACAGCGTGTTATTGGCGAAGCCAAGTTCATTAGAGCATATAACTATTTCATACTTGTCAATATTTTTGGGAAGGTGCCATTAAAGCTTTTACCCCAAAATACGCCCGATGCTATCAATGTACCTCTTTCTGAGGTTAATACTATTTACCAACAAATTCAGACCGATTTAACCGAAGCAGCAGCGGTTTTGCCTGTTTCGTATGGTAGTTCCGACAAAGGAAGAGCAACTAAAGGGGCTGCTTTAGCCATGTTGGGCAAGGCAGCATTGTATCAGCAACAGTGGGCTTTGGCAATAGATTATTTTCATCAGCTCGAAGCCTTAGGAATTTACGCACTAGAACCTAATTATGCCAATCTTTTCAAACTATCTCACGAAAATGGTGTAGAATCTATTTTTGAGATTCAACATTTGTCCGACCAAATACCTTTTACCGGAAATGTTCTCAATCAATGGTTTGCCCCTGCATCGGAAGGAGGATATTATTTTAATGCGCCCACTATTTCTTTGATAAATGAATTCGAGAAGGCTTCCGATCAAACTCCCGATCCGAGACTCGATATAAGTATTGGCCGCGATGGAATTCCTTGGCTCAATGGTGAACCTTTTCAGGCTTCATGGTCTCCTACGGGTTATTTAACTAAGAAACATCAACAACCCTTGTCAGAAGTTCCTATTGCCGTTAAAGGCGATGGTGGTCTTAATTACATTTATCTGAGATATGCCGATGTTTTATTAATGAAAGCTGAAGCTTTTAATGAACTGAACCAAACTGATTCGGCCTTAGCCAACCTGAATAAAGTGCGTACAAGAGCCCGTAACAGTTTTGCAAGCGGCAATCCACCTGCCGATCTTCTTCCTAATGTTACAATTACCGATCAAAATCTGCTTCGCAAAGCTATACAACACGAACGCAGAGTAGAACTTGCCCAAGAGTTTCATCGCTATTTTGACCTCATGCGCTGGGGAAAACAAGTTGCTGAAGAAGCTCTTGGTAATGGATTTTCATACGAGACTAATCGTTATTTCCCCATTCCTCAGAATGAAATAGACGCTAATGAAGCAATTCAATAAACCCTAATTAATAATCAATTTATAATTAACCCTTTAAAACCTAAGACCTATGTTTAAAAAAACAAGTATTTTACTTCAGTCCTTGTTGCTCATACTGATGATGAGCACAGCTACATTATTTGTAGCATGCGGTGATGATGAAGACGAGATTGTGGCAGGCGATAAAACGCAGCTTAATGCTTTGATTGCTGATTTGGAAGCCATGGCTAACAGCGCCACCACCGCCGATTACCCCCAAGCTGCCATAGATGAGTTCAAAGCAGCTATTCAAACTGCAAAAACTGCAGCCCAAGGTACATTAACTCAGGAGCAGATTAACAACTTGATTACTCAGCTCAATGAAGCTAAAGCAACATTCGAATCGAAAGCCTATGGCTATATCGATGAATCTCTTTACCTCATTATGGGATGGCATTTCGATGAAGGAGAAGGTACTACAACTACCGACTATTCCAGCAATCATTACGTTGGTACCTTCAAGAGAGGTAGTGTAGATGTTCTTGGTAATGATGCTCTAATGCCTACTTGGACCAGCAATGGATTGAAAGGCAAAGCTATTTATTACAATAAAGGCGCTCATTTAGAAGTGCCTTATGCATCGGCCTTCTTGTCTTCCAGTCTCACTATATCCGTTTGGGTAAAACCTGACGAGCTTTACGAACACAATTACATTGTTTCGCAAAATTACTGGAATGGATATAAACTCCAGACCCAGGGTGCAGGCAAACCTTTCTTTACTTACAAAAAGGCCGATGGTGATATTATTGACGCCGACAACGAAACCGATAATTCCATCAAGGTCGGAGAATGGAACCACATCGTAGTTACCCTCGATGGTACTGCCAAGCTGTTAAAGTTTTATGTAAATGGAACTTTAACCAAGACATGGGATGAAGCTACAAAAGGCATTGGTCCTCTTACTCAAACATTAACTAATCCTGATCCCCAACCTTTTATCATAGGTGGTGTTGCTACCGATGCCGAACTGTTGGCTAATTTTATGGAATGGACAACAGCTGAAAATCTTGGTTATTTCAAAGGCATAATCGATGAATTAAGGCTTTATAATATTGCCTTAACAGAAGGTCAGGTTACTAAACTTTATAATTCGGATATGCCCTGAACGCATTTTATGTGATTTTGGTTAGTTATGGTTTAACTATGTTGTCTTTTATTCGGGCCAGCCTGCGGCTGGCCCAATTTTTCCACCTACCTTTTATTGTCATATCTTTGATTGTGTTACTCTCTTTCTTATGAAACATTATTGTATATTTCCAATTCTTTTACTCGCCTCGCTTTATTCAACAGCCCAGCCCGGTCAGATCAATATAGACCGCATAGAACAAATGCCCAGCCTCCCTTCTGATTTTTTTATAAGAGATTGGCGCAAAGTTGCACGCGATTATGATTACCTCATTTTCGACACCACTCGGCAAGGCCAATATCTACCATTTTCAAGATTGGGAATGATGGGACAGTATAACTATCCTGACAATCAGCCTATATTCCTCGATACTTATGTCGGCAGTTCCTGGCATCATCAACAAGCCGAAGCCATTAACCTCATACCAGCCGTAGTTGGAGCAAGTTTAGTCGGAATCGACAAGTCGAATCAAAATGGTATAAATTACGTCGCGGCTTTAAAAGATTTTTTTAATCAGAAAAATGGCCAAAATGTGTACCTTAATAACTATTTTGCCTCTTCAGGATCTGATTGGTGGTACGACTTAATGCCCAATGTTTATTTTTACCAGTTGAAATGGTTATATCCTTATGGTGCATCTGATTTCGAATATCAATATTCTCAAGTGGCAGAAAGATGGTTGGGTTGTGTGTATGCCTTGGGGGGGAGCACTAAGCCCTGGCAAATACCTAATATGAATTACAGGGCTTTCAATCTAATAACCGGGAAACCGCTTACCACTGGTGTTCCCGAACCTGAAGCCTCTGGTGCTATAGCATGGCTACTGCTTCAGGCATATTTTACGACAAATATGGAAAAATATCGTCAGGGAGCCGAATTAGCCATGGAATTTCTCGATGGTTTGACTTCTAATCCCTCTTACGAGCTCCAGCTTTCCTATGGAGTAATGGCTGCTGCTAGCATGAATGCCATAGTGGGGACCAATTACGATCTCACAAAAATGCTCAATTGGTGTTTCGATCGAGGAAATTTGCGAGGCTGGGGCGCCAATGTTGGGAAATGGGGTGAAGCCGAAGTGAATGGCCTTATTGGTGAAGTAAATGGAGACGAAGGATATGCTTTTGTAATGAATGGCTTTCAGCAAGCGGCTGCACTTGCACCCATCCCAAAATACGATAAACGTTATGCTCGTGCATTGGCCAAATGGTTGACTAATCTGGCCAGCTCTTCAAGATATTTTTACTGGAATGCTCTCCCTTCTGATTATCAGGATAATTATTCTTGGGCTTCACAATATGATACTTCCGCCTGCATTCCTTATGAAGCGCTCAAATCGACTTGGCAAGGTAAATCGCCTTTTGCCAGAGGTGATGCCATTGCTGGTGGCTGGGCCGCTACCAACCTATCTCTCTATTCAGGTTCAAGCGTTGGCTATCTGGGCGCAATAATCAAAAGAACTTCGGTTGACGAGATTCTTACTTTCGATTTGAACCAGACTGATTTTCTGGTTAAAGATTCTTTGCCTGCATTTTTATTCTATAATCCTTGTGATACGACCCGTGAATTTAGCTTCGATCTTCCCTCTGGCAGCTGGAAGGCATACGAAAGCCTTACTGAATTTTTTTTCACTGATGTAATTTTTGGTTCATTAACGCTTAGCATACCAGCACATGAAGCCCGTTTAGTAAGATTATATCCAGCATCAGAGAATTGCACATTAGTGGGAAATCACTTGGTTTGTAATAATAAAATATTGGATTATCAGTATCATTATAATTTCTCGAAGAAATTACGCATCAAGGCATTGGAATCTGAAGTAAATCCTGTTGAAAAAAATTCTGCTTTTCGTGTCTGGGCTAAAGCCGACCAAATTCCCGAAGGAAGCATCCCTACCTATATTTGGAATTTCAATGGAACCCAGTCTACAACCCTCGCCGATTCTATAGAATTAACAGCCCCCTCTCAAACTGGCACATATCTTTTAACTCTCGAAGTACAAGCAGGCAATCAAAGTGCCCAAGATACCCTTCGAATTGAAGTGGTTGAATGGATTCCTAAACCACCTGTCATCGATTCTATCAGTGTTTCCAAATTATACTGTAATCCATTGGAAAAGATAAGTTTGAAGATGTGGACGGATACCATAGGTAGCGGACCTTGTTATTTTTCATGGATGTCAAGTGCCGGTCAAATTACTTTTTCGGAAAATAATGCTGAGTTTGTTGCCCCTTCATCCGAACAGATAGTCATCATTACTGGGAAAGTGAGCAATTTTTTGGAATTAAGTTCTACAAAATCGATTGAAATACTTGTTAGAGATACTTTGCATCTTTCCGCTCAACCTTTAATCTGGTATCCTTTCGACACAAGTGATAGTAATGCCGTAGCGAACAGCTTCCATGCTACTTCTATAGGCACACTCAAAGCATCCGATGCCCGAAACATTGAAAATAAAGCAAAACGTTTTATCAGCAGCAGCGATTTGATATACACTGAAAATGAATCTGAACTTAACTTTCCTTTTCCTTTAACTGTGAGTTGCTGGATATATCCCGAAAAAATTTTTCAAGAACATTATATCTTCTCCCACGGCAGCTGGCAGGAAAGATTCAAACTATCACTTTTGCCCGATCATCACCTGAGGTTCACGGTTAATACTTCTGCCGGAATTACCGACCTCGATAGCAAAACCATCATTCCCTTAAATCAATATATCCATGTAACAGGCATATACACAGGTTTTTCACTCGAAATCTACATTAATGGAAGCCTCGACAATTTTATGTCATGCAATGGCAATTTAAACTCATCTACTCATCCTATTACCTTGGGCCGAATGAATGAAATAGAAACCATGTATAGTTTTTGGGGACGTATCGACGAGTTTAAACTCTGGAAAGATGCATTAACACTTTCCGAAGTAAAAAATCTTCCTTCCATCTGGTATTCTTCATTTAATGGGCAGAAATTGCATGTTTATCCTACCTTGCTGAGAAAGGAAGAAAGTATAAGAATTTCAGGAATAGAAGCAGGTTCAGAAGTCGAATTATATTCTGTGTTTGGACAAGTCGTTGGTATAGATTTTCAAATCAACCCGGGCGAAACTTCAACCATTAGGCTTCCGGCAAGTATTAGAAGTGGAATGTATTTGCTACGCTGCAGTCAACCATCTCAAGGAACCGAAGTGGTTAAGATCGTCATTTACTGACTGGCACATCAATTGGCAGCTGTATGGTTTGTGGGTGCTTGGTGGATGATGAGTAGAAAGTTCGAAAGTTTATAAAGTTTGAAAGTTCATAAAGTTTATAAACTTAAAAAGTAGTTGTTGGCTGGTGCTTGGTGATTGGAGATTGGTGGCTTCTGTTAATATGGAATTGGTCTTTGAAGATGTTTTGTCGGAGTGGTGAGACTCGAACTCACGACCTCTTGCACCCCATGCAAGCACGCTAGCCATCTGCGCCACACCCCGATCGATTTTAAATCGATTAATGATCTTTAAATCTTTGGCAAAATTAGGATATTTTTATGAAAATACATCTCGTTCTTTTGCGTATGAATAAATTTTTTATTCAAAAACAGAAGAATAGTAGATTAGTTTTTTATCAGCTTTTTTTGAATAACCTTCTGTTCTTGAACCACTTGGATGAGATAAGTTCCTGAAGGCACTAAGTTCAAGTCTATCGTTTGGGTTATTTCTTCTGAAAAAGCCTTGAAATTTCTCGAAAACAGCATGTTTCCTTTAATATCCAGGATCTGTAAGGATAATGGAGCATGTGAAAATCCTTTCAATCTAATTTGGACAATCTGATGTACAGGATTTGGAACTACCTCGATGACAGGGTTATCCTTTGCCATTTCGTATGTGCTGGTACAGACATGAATGCTTAACTTCATCAAATCTTCAATAGGAAAGAAACAAGGAGCTATAGGGATAGCTGTAAGCTTGAGGTTCACATAACCCTTGTTGACGTCGTTATTGCCAGGGAAATAAGTGGTGTTGAGGGAATAGGGATCAGAAAAATATCCATCTCCATAAGTTGACCAAATTATGCTATCGGCATTGTAAACAACTCCATTCAGATAAGCAGGGTCGCCTGTGCAGATAAGAGTATCTTTGCCAGCATTACAATAAGGACTTGGATGGAGAAAAAGAGTCATCGAATCGGTAAGCTGTGATAAGAGGTCATAACCAAAGGCAGTGAGAGTAAGTTTTACAGAATCGGAAAGTTTGTCTTGAGGTCCTAAAAAGTAAATGCTTTGAGGTTCGTGAGGTTGATTAAAATGTCCATCTCCCGAAGTTGTCCAGGTAACAGTTCGGTAATTATTTGCCGTACTTAAGAGATTATTATAAGGCACGATGTTGCAAATCAGAGTATCGGGGCCAGCAAAGGCAAAAAGTGAGGGAGAGGCATCGAAACGGATTTTGGCGATGCGTGTTTTCCATGAATTTCTAACATATTCAGTAGTAAACCAAAAGGAGGTATCATCGGCTGGGTCCACAGCCATCATAGCATAATCGCCCCAGCGTCCAAAATTGCTTTGTGCATAGTAACCGGTAATAATTTCGGCTTCTTGTAGATTCATTTGTCCAAGAGGAGCATTCGCCGTGCGGCCAGTGTAACGTATAGAAGGAGAATAAGATTCGCTGCTTACTGAATATCCTAAGGCAATATCTCCTATTGCATTCATGGCGATACTGGGCATCCAACGATTAAGATTATCTGGTGCCCATGCTCCCTGTTGATAAATAGCCCAAGGATTAGTGCCAGTTTTGCGAAATTCGTACCATCTGATACCTGCATGAGCCTGTCCGTCGAAATCTACCGAATGGCAGGCCATTAGGGTTTGATGAGTTCCAAAATTTCTGTACTGCAAACGATACATCAGTCGGTCGGAAAGCGTTTCGAGTCCTTGGTCGGATGAAGGTTGAGGAATACAGGCACCACGAGGTGCATCGCAAAAATAAGCGTCGAAAGGTGCCACTGCTAAAGAAACAACGGGTTGGAAACTGCTGTTGTTTACATTATTCCAATCGACATGAAATTCCCATATTTTAAAGGCATCTTCTTGAGCTCCAAAACCGTTATCGGTGAAATAAGCGAAATAATTAGGAGCCCCATTTGGAGGTGGGTTTCCATCAAAATCGGAAGGGAGCATGCTCCAAGGGCCGGAGTTTGGCGGCAAATCAAAAAGAACCATTCGTGCATTAGGATCACCTGCAAGCATGGCATCACGCTCAAAAGCCGCGGCCGCTACTCTTAAATAATTTCCGAACATGTTAAATGAAGCATAATAAGCATCGGGCCAAACGGCAAATTTTGGATAATCGTTGAAAGCAGGAAACTCAAAAGCATATTGATAATAAGAACCCATTGGATCAGGTGACTGAGAAATGGCAATTAGCTGCCAATAAGTTCCATTAGAGGTATTTACTGCGAATTGTGAAGCCAACCATCTGTCAGCCAGTTCGTCATATAAAACTATTGGATCACCATCGTTAGTGCCTGTCCATGGTCCAATAAATCCATTCCATAGAGTGGAATTATTTACAGGTCCAAAAAGTAAATTACCTTGTTTATCGTAAATAGCAAACGAAAGATTGATCATTTGAAAATAGTAATCGGGGCTAACATCTCCTTCGGTGTCAGGTGGATAAACGCCATTGACGTTTCCTATGCCGGCAAAGTTTAATATGGGTCCTGCATTAGGAATAGAAGGGGGAGAAATTTGTCGTACTGGATCGGGTTGTGCGGGTGTGAGTTGACCAACTAATGGATGATGTTCATCGAAAGCAAGATTTCGAACAAGAGAATCTTTCCATGAACGGTCTCTCAATCCTGGCAAAACTGCTGTCATTTCGGCTAATGGTTTCGATTTCCTGAAATACGCCGCCTTTTTTACAGTCATTTGCTGCGAAAAAACCAATTGAGGTATAAAAAAGGTAAGACAAAAGAGCAATAGGCAATAATTTTTCTTCATTAATTCTGGTATTGCTGATTATTTTGACACAAATTTACAAAAACTCTACTCGATGTATTAAATCAGAGAAAGGCTTTTGAAAGGAGATTTAAAAAAGGTGATGGCTCATAAAAGAAAATTGTTTTTCTAAAATAATGATAATCAGCCATTAATTCCTATAATCATCTCCATCTCTTATGATGTCTTGTTTTATTTTCCTTTGCAATAGTGATTAAAAGCTTTTTCGGAAGCTATATTGCCCAATCGGATAGATTTTGCCCAATCATTGCAGGCACCATCCAGATCACCGATAAGAAATTTCACATTTCCTCTATTGTTCAAGGCGGGTGAATAGGTTGAATCTATGCGAAGAACCACATTGAAATCGGCAATAGCTTCTTTGTATTTCTCAAGATTGCTCAGCGCTATCCCTCTATTATAATAGGCATACATATTTTTAGGTTCTATTTGGACGACTTTGGTAAAACAATCGTAAGCTTCCTTAAATTGTTTTAAATATATATGAGCTTCGCCTTTATACATATAGGCGTAAGTATGAACAGCGTTCAATCGCAAAGCCTCTGTAAATTCCTTAATGGCTTTTTCATACTCCTTTTTTTGTTCATAAATAAATCCGCGAACAAAAAATCCATTCCCATCTTCAGGATTTTTTTCGATATATTGATTAATATAGCCCATCGCCTCATCATAGTTGCCTAATCCAATCAAGGTGGCAGCTTTAGTAAAAGTCCACTGTGAGTCCTCGTCGGCATTGGAATTTCCTGGTTTAAATGCTTCCTGACGAGGTTGAAAAGTTTTTTGTGTTGTATCATGCACAGCAGCAACTTGATTATCTGTTGGTAAATCTTTATTTTTTGGATGGTTTTTACAACTAGAAAATAGAATTAAGCAAATCAGTACAATAGGCAAACAATATTTCATAGGCTGATGAGTTAAAATCAAGCAAAATTATCAATCTTTGCAGAAATTCAACAAGTATTTTTTTGCAGGTTCATATCCAAGCTCAGCTGCCATTTTCAAATCGGTGCAGCCTGCATCATTTTGATGCTGTGCAAGACGGCTGAGTCCTCTTCCAGTTAAAGCCTCAGCCGAAGAATCAAGTGAATAAGCCATGTGATAATCCGATTCGGCCTCAGCAAATTTATAAAGGGTAAAACGAGCCATGGCACGATTAAAATATGCCTCAGCATATTGAGGATTTGACTGAATGACGCGCGTAAAATCGTCTATAGCGGTAAAATAATATCCTGCTTCAGCTTTCGAAACTCCACGGCTTAGAAGTATTTCCATATCAAGGGGCGAAAGACTCAAAGCAGTGTCATAATCGGCAATAGCCTCGAAAAATTTACCTAAATGATGTTTGCATAAGCCTCTATGATAGAAGGCTCGGGCATCTTTGGAGTCGAGTCGAACCACCTGGTTGAAGTTTGAGAGAGCTTTTTCATAATCTTGATGTTCGAATTGAATAAGACCTAAATTAAAAAATGCATCACTGAGTGAATTATCGAGAGAAAGGGCAGTTTGAAAGTCTTTAGCTGCAATGGAATCGTTACTTAGTGCATGATGGATCAATCCCCGTTGGTAATATACTGTGGCTTGCTTCGAATTAAGCCGTACAGCCTGATCGAGGTCGAAAAGAGCCTTGTTGAAATTTCCTATCTTATAATAAAGAACTCCTCGGTTGTACCATGCCTCTGGTAATGTAGGATCCATAAAAATGGCATTGTTGAAGTTTTGAATAGCCTGCTCGGTATATCCTAAGCGAGCTGCAGTTATCCCTTGTTTTACGAAATACTCGGCATTTTCTTGAGCTGAAATTTTAGGCAGGGAAATAAAAAAAATGCAAAAGAATCCGAGGAAAACTAATGTCCTTTTCATGAAGATGAGTTAATAAGATGTAAGATTTCATCCGCTGCTCTGGCTGAAGCTCCCGGTCCGCCTAATAATTTTTTTATTTCGCTATAACCTTTACGGATACTATCCCTATATCTTTCATCGTGTACCAATCTGTCGATTTCTTCATATAAACGAGCTGAAGTAAAATCATTTTGAATAAGTTCTTTAACTATTTGTCGGCCGGCTACCAGATTTGGCAAACCAATAAATTCGATTTTTACTAAACTTCGGGCAATAACATAAGAAAGGGGTTGACCCTTATAACAAATTACCTGAGGAACATTTAACAAGGCGGTCTCGAGAGATGCAGTACCAGAAGTTACTATGGCTGCATAAGAATGAGTAAGCAAATCGTAAGTTTGGCCTTTAACGATAGCCACTTTTTTATGGTTGATGATTTGTTCATAAAATGGATTGGGCAATGAACTAGCTGCTCCGATAACAAATTGAAACTCTGGGAAACGTTCTACTATGCTAAGCATTATAGGCAGCATGAGCTTGATCTCTTGTTTTCTACTGCCAGGTAAAATAGCAATAATAGGCTTATGATTCAGTGAGTTCTGTAGAAGAAAGGCTTCACGAGCAGGTGGAACGTAATTGGTGATGACATCGAGTAAAGGATGGCCTGCATAAAATACATCGAACTGATGCTGAGCATAAAAATCTCTTTCGAAAGGAAGTATGGTGATCATGCGGTTAACGTATTTTTTTATCGTATGCACGCGTGATTGATGCCATGCCCAAACTTGTGGCGAGATGTAATAAATAACTTTTAAATTTTTGCTACTGGCAAATTTGGCTATTCTTAAATTGAAACCGGGATAATCGATGAGGATGAGGGCATCGGGTTTGAAGTTTAAGATATCCGATTTGCATTCATTTAGAATCTTAAAAATAGTAGGCAAGTGTCCGAGCACTTCTATAAAGCCCATAAATGAGAGGTCCTTGTAATGTTTTACAATGTTTACACCTGCTGCTTTCATCAGATCGCCGCCAAAACCTCGGAATTCGGCAGTATTATCCAAGTGGCGGATTGCCTTTACCAGATTGGCGGCATGTAAATCACCTGAGGCCTCACCCGCTATAAGATAAAATTTCATATCGTTCCAGCCTTTATCCTTACATAAATAAAATAACCTATAATGAGGACAAAGACTAAAGTTATAATTCCTCTACCCGTAAGTTCGAATTTTTTTTTCATAAAAAAATGTCTTATCAAAATAATGGGCACTATGAGCGATAGCCAGTAAAGCTGCCATAGCTGAAAAAACGGATCCCATCCTGTTATGACAGTTAATAGTAAGCCAATGAGCCAGAAAATTATTCCTCCGCCAAGCATTCCCAGAATTCCTACTAAAAGACCGATCCAAAAAGAGTTTTTATTCATTATTGTGGAATATTGTCATTAATGATTCCATAGCATGATAGGCTGTCATATCGTATTGAACAGGCATAATTGAGATGTAATCATTTTCGAGCGCATGGAGATCGCTGCCGGGTTGTCCATCGTAACTTACAAAATTGCCCATAATCCAGAAATAATCTCTTTGGCGTGGGTCGATGCGATGATCGAATTCTTCTTCCCATCTGCCTTCGCCTTGATGGGTTATTCGTATGCCACGGATGGGTTTGCCTGAGGTTTCGGGAAAGTTAATATTGAGGCACACTCCCTTGGGCAATCCATTTTGAAGGACAACCTGTGCAATTTTAGTTATCCATTTATCAAGCTGTTCGAAATCAGCATGAAATGAATAATCGCAAAATGAAAACCCTATGCTGGGTATATTGAGCATACAACCTTCTAAAACGGCAGCCATGGTCCCTGAGTAAAGAATATTGATAGAAGCATTCGACCCATGATTGATGCCAGAAACTAACAGATCGGGTTTACGAGGCAAAAGAAATTTTTCGGCCAGCTTAACACAATCTACCGGAGTACCATTTATCGCATATTCCTTATAATTTTCTTCCTCTGTAATCTTTTGATATCGCAATGGATTATTAACAGTAATGGAATGAGCCATTCCCGATTGTGGCTTGTCGGGTGCAGCTACAATTACTTCACCCAAAGGACGCATCATACGTATTAAGGCTCTAATACCCGGAGCTGTGTATCCATCGTCATTGGTTACTAAAATGAGTTTATTTTCCATTGAATCTTCATCTTCGAAATTCAAAAAATATATTTCTTAAAAACCTTGAATAATGAATTGGGATGTCTTTCGCATTTTGATCAAGCGTAAAAAATTATCCTTTCTTCTATTTTATTCAACAAAATGTTAAGTTCGAAGTTCATTCTTCATCATGGCAAAGATAACACTATTCTATGTAGGGGTATAGTTTATAGGTTAAAAGTGTGTAAACTAAAAAGTCTGGAGGTATTTATACAAAGACTGAGTGGGTAATCCCATGACATTATAAAATGAACCCTTAATGGATTCTATGGCAATGTAACCTATCCATTCCTGAACTCCATAAGAACCTGCTTTGTCGTATGGAGAATAATGATCGACATAATATTCTATTTCGTCTAAAGAAAGGTTTTTGAATTTTACTTCGCTTTGGGCGACAAAAGTTTCTGATTTATAACTCGAACGTAGGCAAACTCCTGTATATACAATATGTGTGTTGTTAGAGAGTTGTTGGAGCATAAAAATGGCTTCTTCTCGAGTAGAGGGTTTATTGAGGATTCTATGATTGAGCCATACTATTGTATCGGCAGTGATTAGGAGATAATTTTGGGGTAGATCCTCATCATTGAAAGCCTTGCTTTTGCGTTGAGCAAGCATCAAGGCTACTTCTTGTCCATTTAATTGAGGAGGAAAATCTTCGGGTGTATCTCTAGTAATAACCCTAAATGGAATATCGAGGCCAGCCATTAATTGCTGCCTTCGTGGTGAACGAGAAGCAAGTATTATGTTGTAATTCTTTAAGTTACTAAGCATAGTATCATTAATGTGGATGAAAATTTAATTATTGGAAAGTCAGGAATCCTTATTAAATTAATTTGGATGAATATTCTGATTTTATCATTCTAAATATTTTCCAACGATTGGCATTCTTCGGCCGCTTCCGAATGCCTTTTTTGATATTCTAAGTATGGGGGGAGTTTGGTGTCTTTTATATTCATTGGCATTCACCATTTTCAGTACTCGTTTTACTAATTGGGCATCATATCCCTGAGCTATAATCTCTGTCGGTCCTTGCTGTTCTTCAATATAAAGTTGAAGTATGGGATCGAGCATTTCGTATAAAGGTAGTGAATCGCTATCTTTCTGATTGGGACGTAATTCTGCAGAAGGCGGTTTCAGAATTATATTTTCAGGAATAACCGAAGTGCCCCGATTAAGATAATGAGCAAGTTCATATACATCTGTTTTGTAAACATCACCTAATACTGACAAGCCACCGCACATATCTCCATAAAGTGTCCCATATCCAACGGCAGCCTCACTTTTATTGGAAGTGTTAAGTAGAATATAACCAAATTTATTAGAAAAAGCCATTAAGATTACTGCTCTAAGCCTTGCTTGAAGATTTTCTTCGGTGACGTCAGCAGATAAGTCCTTAAAATAAGGATGTAGAGTGTTGATTAAAGTTGCAAATGGCTCGTCGATACTGATGATTTCATATCTAACTTTTAATTGATCGGCTAACTGAACTGCATCGGAAATGCTTTGAGCAGAAGTATAACGAGAGGGAAGAATAAGTGCTTTAATATGATCATTCCCAAGGGCTTCTGTTGCCAAGGCCAATACTACTGCCGAATCAATACCACCCGAAAGTCCGATGATGGCGTTTTTCAGGTTTAATTTACTAAAATATTCTTTTATTCCAAAAACCAGTGCATCATGGATTAGAGCTGTTCGCTGAGGGATATTGAAATCCGAAGTTACTACCGCAGTATGAAGGTCATGAGTATCTACAATTATCATGTCTTCAGCAAAGAATTTCATTCGTATTGCAAGGCTCCCGTTAGAGTTGAATGCCATAGAATTTCCATCGAAAATCAAATCGGTATGAGCACCTACTTGGTTAACATAAACAAGAGGGATTTGAGCTTTTTTTAAATTTTCTGAGAAGATATTTAGCCTTAAATAAGGCTGATTATCATGGAAAGGTGAAGCCGATATGTTTACCAAAAGAGTAGGTTTCAATTTTAAAAGTTCGTCGAGGGGCTTACATAAATAAAGTGGATGGTTTTCTGTATTCCATAAATCCTCACAAATGGTAAGAGCTATTCTTTCGCCTTTGAATTCGAATACTTCGAAATGTTGGTTAGGTTCGAAATAGCGATATTCATCGAAAATGTCGTAGTTGGGCAATAGACTTTTTCGCTGTATGCCTTTAACTCGTCCTTCGTGTATGAAAAGTGCCGCATTGTATAAAGGTTTTCCTCTTCCTGATTCATTTTTTATGGGGCTTCCAATAATGGCTGCAATTTTATTACAGACTTGGCTAATTTCTTGAACTGATTTTTGACATTTGTCGATAAAATCATCAAATTCGAGGAAATCCTTTGGAGGGTAACCACACACAGAGAGTTCAGAAAAAACGATTAATGAAGCATCCTTTATTTCAGCCTCTTTTATGGCCTTAATGATTTTTTCTTTATTTCCTTCGAAATCACCTATAGTGTAATTGAGCTGGGCGAGAGCAATTTTCATAAACTTGAATTAAAAAAGGCACTATTGCTATAAAAATAAAGCAAAAGAAAGTTCCAAGTAATTGGCAATCCCATCTTCGGGAGCTCTAACATTAGGGTGGGAATTATAGTCAGAGAAAATATCGGTAAAAGAATTATTGAAAGCTAATCCAATCATGATAAAAGTAGATTGATCGAGATGATATTCAATTCCTCCTCCAATATTAATGGATAATTTCATGGCATTGAGTGAAGATGAGACATCGGGTTCGTTTTTTATGGTTGTCCCTTGTGCAGGATAAAAAATGTCGTTTGCTCGAGTTCTGAGCTTAAAAGCAGGAACCAACCCCAAATCGCCATAATAACGGATATTTTTTTTAGGCAATGATTTCATTTTAAAAAGCAAAGGGATTTCGAGGTAACGATAATTGTAATTACGATAAACTTTTCCAAGGATTAATGTATCACCAACTCCATCGGCCTTAGGCAGCTGATAGTTTACTGGATAAGAGATTTTGCCTCCCTGATAGCTCAGGCCAAAACCAGTGGAAAAGAAATAATTATCACGTAGATTGATGTCGGCAATTAAACCCCAGGTAAAACCAAGCTTTCCTCCATCGCTTTTGTAATTTCGCGTCTCGGGATTTATCCAGTTAAAACTTGGACTCACCCTTATCCCAAATTGATATTTCTTTTCGACATGTTGGCCAAATAGATTTAAAGCCATAAATATTACCAACCATAAACCAACGAACTTTTTCATCTCATTTCGAATTTTGAACAAAGATATGGGCATTTGTTGATTCTACGAAGTAAATACGAAGAAAGAAGTAAGAAGAAAGCTTAATGCAGTAATGAACAGATGAAGCTAAATGATATTTAAGAAATTCTCACTTTTTATTGCCTTGTTAAAGTAAAATAGGCAATCAGCTTGATGTATTTCTTAACTTATTCATTTTCATTAAAATAGAAGGCTTCGGGAGGTGGTAACTGAAACTTATCTCTTGCAATTTTTTCGGGGAACAAGTAATAGGTTATAATAGCCTTGGTACAAACTCCAATGTCTTCTTTCGATAAAGTAACTTCTATAAAGGCAAGATGATGTTTTTGTTCAATTAAGCGCGCTTCCAAATGAATAATGCTGCCCACTTCACTTACAGGCTGAATATAGCGAAACTTCATCGAAGCCGTAACTCCTCCTGTTTTTAGCTTTACAAATACGAACCAACTGGCAATTTCATCCATCAAACAAGCTTGTATTCCTCCATGTAAGATATCATGATATCCACAATAGTTTTCTGTAAAAAGCCAGTCGGCTGTTATTGCATCTGCCGTTTCATGAAACTTTAAGTGGAGTCCAATTGGATTAGTAGGTGAACATCCAAAACAATGATTATCCTTCTGGCCAATAAAAGGATTACGAATATCCCTCATATCATACTCATTTCTGTAGGCTGCAAAATTATACTATACTTTCCTTGTGTCCTTGAGCTAATTATTTTTTAAAATTCACGTCTAGAGTATTCTATGCGTTAGTCGTTAAGATTTGTTTATGGATAGATCATTGATTTTGAATTGAAAATGAAATGGAATAAAAATTTTTTAAAAATTTCTGTATTTGAGTGCATGAATAAAAATGTTTGTATTTTTATCCTATTAATCCTATTAAAATAGTAGAACATAAATAATTTATTATGAAAAGGTTAAATTTAATTTTCATCTTTATTTTTATGATGGGAATATGGGTTAAAATGCCCATTCAGCTGAAGGCACAAGCCAAATTTAAGGCTACGAAGGTAGAAATGAAAGTAAAAGGGACTTCTAATCTTCATGATTGGGATATGGATATAAAATCGGTACAAACGGAGGCATTAGTTCAAATAGAAACGGATGCCATTACATTGAATCAGGGGAAGTTACGGCTATATGTGAAGGATATTGTCAGTGGTAATTCCTCTATGGATAAAAAGGCCCATGGTGCGTTAAAAGCAGATAAAAATCCTCAGATTGAATTTGTAATAAGCAAGCCGGTTGTACTGAAAAGTAATGGGAAAGGATTCAATGGAAACATTTCGGGGCAACTCATGCTTGCTGGAGTTAAAAAGGGAATAGCTGTGCCAGTTCAGCTTAGTGTGAATGGTTCGAACCAAATTGTCATCGAAGGGAGCAAGACATTAGATATGAAGGAATTTCAGATGGATCCTCCTACAGCCATTATGGGAACTGTAAAAGCGGGGAATATCGTGGAAGTAGTTTTTACAGTTGAAATGAACAAGGACAATACGATTACATTGAACCAGTAGTTTAAATATTAAATATCAACAAATTACAAACAAACTAAATCCAAACTCTATGAAGAAGTATTTATTCGTTGTATTATTGGTTATTTCAGGGTATGCATTGAAGGCTCAGTTTGAGCAACCCCAATTGAGGTGTGATGATTTTGAGAAAGTTAATGTGAAGCTTGGGGGAGATTTTGCCTTACAATATCAAATTTTAGATCATCATGCCGACAGTGCGTTGATTCCATTAGGCACAGGTTTTAATCTTCCAACGGCCAATATGACCGTTGATGTTGATTTGGCTAAGGGCATGAGGCTTAATCTGGAAGTTTTTCTCTCATCGCGTCATCACAATGAAGCCTGGGTGAAAGGTGGATATTTTGTAATGGATGAGCTGCCTTTTATACATTCTGACTGGATAAGCAACCTTATGGACAAGATGACAATTACTATTGGAGATATGGAGATTAACTATGGTGATGCTCATTTTCGTCGCTCTGATAATGGTAATGTTACGCGCAATCCTTTTGTTGGCAATTACATTATGGATGCTTACACTACAGCACCTTCTCTTGAAGTGATGTACCGTAATAACGGGATCATTCTTATGGGAGCGCTTTCGACGGGCCAGTTGCGTCAGGATTTAACAGCCTATGATGGTACAACTCATACTTATACAGATTATGATGCCTTGAAAGAAATAGGAGCATATTGGAAAGTAGGATATGATCGAAATTTCAAAGAAAAAATTCGTGGTCGATTAACGGTTTCGGGTTATCATATGCCCGAGAAAAACCATCGTAATACTTTATATGGTGGAGACCGTGCGGGTTCACGTTACTATTTGGTGATGAATCGTCAAACATTCAGTCCTACAGATGTGGATATCAAAGCGAATCACTTGAATACATATTTTTCTCCTGGTGCAGCCACCAAAACCAATGCCTTTATGGTCAATTTATTTAGCCGAATTTATGGATTCGAATTTTTTGGCACTTACGAGAATGCCACGGGTTTATATCCATCAAGTAAGGAATTTGAATTTAATCAGTTTGCTGTTGAAGGTCTTTACCGTTTTGGAAATGAAGAACAGTTTTTTGGTGGAGCCCGCTATAATTATGTAAAAGGCAATACTGACTCGAAAAATCCACAAAGCATAGATAAGAGTGTAAATAGAATTCAAATAGGTGCAGGTTGGTTTTTGCTTAAATCTACAGTATTGAAAGTGGAATATGTTAAGCAAAACTATAATGATTTTATCAATGAATTTGGTGCTGATGCCGGTTTCGATGGTTTCATGGTAGAAGCTGCCATCAGTTTTTAAATAATGAATATTATGCAAGCTTTGAGCCTTTTTGCCAGGTTGATGTTTTTTAGAAAAAATCCGAGAAAAATCGGCGAAAGGGCTCAACTTTGCTTATTTTCACCTGGTCATTTTTCAAAATCTTTTTGGAGTTTTATGTTAGCTTTAATGATATTGTCGGCGAATTTAACTTCTAATGCACAGGCCTTGCCTCCATATTCCATTAAAGGATTTTATCAAGGGATTATCCTCATTAAAGGACGAACCAACATTAATTCTTTTCAATTGAAAGCAAATATTACGGAGCAGCCAATTGAATACGATCAGCAGAGTAAATCTTATTTTTTGCGCATTCCTGTTGAGAAATTTAAAGCAGCTAATCCTATGATGGAAAAAGATTTCCGGAATCTTATGGAAGCCCATAAATATCCTGATATTATCATTCAGTTTAAGGAATTGAATCCTTCTGACTTAACCGGAAATGGCGAGGCTCCCATTTATTTAAAGATAAGAGAGAAAACTGTAAAAATGCAAATAGGGTTTTCAACCAATGAAGCACAAGCTAATCATATAGTTTTATCTGGAGAAAAGCCTTTGAAATTGAGCGAAGTGGATATTACTCCTCCAGATAAAATTTTTGGTCTCATTACCATTAAAGATGAATTAAGGATTAATTTTGCAATAGAAATAAGCCATATAAAGGTGAACGAATCGGCCAATGCATTTTAACACCAAGGTAAGGTACGGTTTAAGAGTGATGATAGAGATTGCTCTGCATAATGATGATAAGGAAGGAGTATTTCAAAAGGATATTGCTTTTAGGCAGGGTATTTCATATAAATATCTCGATCATATTATTAGTGCGCTCAAAATTGCCAATTTAGTAGTTAAAAAGGGCCCTCGAAAAGGATATGTTTTGACTAAAGCACCTTCTGATATTTCCCTTTATGACATCGAACAAGCTTTTGAACCCGAGATGTTGTTGCAGGAATGCATCGGAAACCCTGAGCTATGCGAAAGAAGTGGGATTTGTCAGGCACGTCATGTGTGGGTTGCTTTGAATGATAAAATTCTCGAATTTTTGAAAAGTCTATCTTTAGCTGATATTATCAACACAAAGGTTCCGCTTCATCAATTTTAATAATAGGTTGAGATTGACATAGCTTTTTTATTTGAAATAACAGTAATCTGAATTTAATGAATGGGTTTTCACTCTCAATCCTTATCTGTTGTAAATTCAAGCAATAAATGTAACTTTTGAGTTAGGTAGATTTATGATAAAACTCACTGGGCATTTAAGAATCCACTAATAGTTTTCTTTTAACTTTGCATCCTTAAAGATTAAAAATTTTCATCCACATGAAATTATTGGAAGGTAAAACTGCCTTAATTACAGGAGCAGCAAGAGGGATCGGGCGCTCTATAGCGTTGAAGTTTGCTTCCCAAGGAGCCAAAATAGCTTTTTCGGATTTACAATTAGACGAGGCAACTCAAAAGCTGGAGGATGAAATCAGTGTAATAGGTGTTAAAGTCAAAGCCTATGCATCGGATGCTTCATCATTCAGTGATAGTGAGATATTGGTAAATCGGGTTATAGAAGATTTTGGCACTATTGATATTTTAGTGAATAACGCAGGGATTACGCGTGATAATTTGCTGATGCGTATGAGCGAAACCGATTGGGACTTGGTGATGAAAGTAAATTTAAAATCTGTGTTCAATTTAACCAAAGCCGTTCAAAAAATTATGTTAAAAAACAGATTTGGAAGCATCATTAATATGTCGTCGGTTGTTGGTGTGAAGGGTAATGCTGGACAGGCCAATTATTCTGCTTCCAAAGCTGGTATCATTGGTTTTACAAAGTCTATAGCACAAGAATTGGGCTCGCGCAATATAAGATGCAATGCTGTGGCACCAGGTTTCATAGAAACTGAAATGACGGCCAAACTTTCTGAAGAAGTTAAAAAAGATTGGGCCGAAAAGATACCGCTTCGTCGTGCCGGCTTACCTGATGATGTGGCCAATGCTTGTCTATTTCTTGCCTCTGATTTGTCATCTTACATCACTGGACAAGTAATTCACGTTTGCGGCGGCATGGTTATGTAATTAACATTGCCTCTCAAAATGTCATTGATTGTTGAATATTCTGTCTGGTGGTTGGTAATAGCCCCAGTAGTGGGTTTTGTGTATGCATGGATTCTTTATCGCAACACCCGCGATATCTTCAGTCCTCGTATCCAAATCCTCTTGGGGATTTTTCGTTTTGCAGTGGTGACTTTGCTAGTTATTCTTCTATCAGGAGTTTTAGTAAAGCATGTAAAGAACCGCTATGAAAAACCTCTTGTGGTTTTGGCTTTCGATAATAGTCAATCGATGGTACAATTACCTGATTCATTAGAAGTTAGAAGGCAGTGGCAGGTTCTGTCGAAAGATCTCGAGACGAAATTGTCACGCGATTTCGAAGTTATAAAACTTCGTTTCGGTTCGTCTGTTAGCGACAGTTTAAGTTTCGAATTTAACGAACCCGAAACTAATATTTCGGAAGTGTTTACATATATTCAAGAACGATTTCCTCAACGCGTTATCAGTGGATTAGTATTAGCTTCGGATGGAATTATCAATCGAGGCCGCGATCCCTCTAACATGCCTGAAACAAGAATGTTTCCAGTTTTTCCTATTGCTTTTGGCGATACTTCTACCAGAAAGGATTTATCTTTTCAGGAAGTGAAATTTAATGAAATTACTTTCAGCAATTCGCAATTTCCCATCGAAATTTATATTAGAGCAGAATCGTGTAAAAATCAGAGATCATCGGTAAGCATCTATAGTAACCATAAAAAGTTATGGTCTTCTGATTTTACGATTTATTCTGATAATCAGGTGATAACATTTTCTCCTTTATTAACAGCCGAAAAACCGGGCTTAATTCGTTATACGCTCGAGATTAATCCTGTTGAGGGCGAAATCAATACTCAAAATAACCGTATGGATATTTTTGTGGAAGTGAAGGATAGTAGATTAAAAGTTTTAATTTTAGCCGATGCTCCACATCCTGATATTGCTGCCATAAAGAAAGTATTTGCATTTCGCGATATATATCAAATTGAAGATGATTTGATCTCTGATTTCAAGAAAGATATACTTCAGTATGATCTCATCATTTTTCATCAATTACCCTCAACTCGGGTTTCTATCAACGATATTTATGAACAAACCCGGAAAGCAGGCAAACCAGTTTTGTTTATCTTAGGTCAGAGTTCGGATATTGAATTATTCAATGCCATGCAAATAGGTTTGAAGATCAATGGGCAAGGAGAAAGTTTTGTCAATGCTTATCCTGTGCTTTCTTCCGATTTTCAGCTTTTTAAAACGGATAATCGTTTGCTGGAGACCCTCGATAAATTGCCACCTCTTATTTCTCCTGATGGAATTTATTCTATTACGCCCACTGCAATTCCTTATTTTTATCAGAAAGTAGATAATGTGTTAACATCCAATCCTTTGATAGTTTTTTATCGTAATCAAAATCAAGAAATAGGGATAATTGCTGGCGAGGGCTTATGGTGGTGGAGAAACATTTTATATCAGAATTATCAGAATCACGAGATATTTGAGGAATTTTTCCATACCATCGTACAATATTTAATTAGCGGAGAGTCAACAGGAAACTTTAGAGTTAGAGTAGCCAATCGTTTTCAGGGGAACGAACATGTTAAATTTAGTGCCGAATTATATGATGCTACTTTTAAATTAATGAACGACCCCGAGGTTCATCTTGAAATTAAGGATGAAAATGGAGTAACTTATCCTTATATTTTCAATAGAGTAGGTAGTGCCTACGAACTCGACGCGGGGATATTCAATTCAGGGGTATATTACTGGACTGCCACAACTGAATTTAACAAGGCAGAGCTAACAGCAAAAGGCAATTTCGTTGTAGAACAAACCTTAGCCGAAAAAAACTACTTAAAAGCCAATCATGCTTTGTTATTTAGCCTAAGCCAGAAAAGCGGTGGAAAACTTATTTATCCGTCACAGGTTGATAGTATTCCGCTTTTATTGAAGAAAACGGGTAATACGGCCACAAAAGTTTATAGTGAAGAATCCTTTTTTAAATTGAATGATTTTTGGTGGTTGTTGGCTCTCATTGTTGTTCTTATTTCTGCAGAATGGGTTATCAGGAAATGGTCGGGCATTTTGTAGGAATAACTTAAGAATTGATTAAAAATTAAATACATGAATACAAGTGTTATTTATTTGTTTTATGGTTTTTTGGTTATCCTCATCCTCAGTTTTGTTGCTGAAAGAATTTTGGAGTGGTTGAATATTAGAAACTGGCCTCATGCGGTTCCCGAAATCATTCAAGATATATTTCCTGAGGATAAGTTCAACGAAGCCCGTAAATATCAATTATCCAATTACAATGTCGATTTGCTTGAATCAACTCTTACTTTCATTCTTACTATAGGGTTTTTGTATTTTGGAGGTTTTGCATGGTTAGATAGCATAGTCCGCTCTTTGACGGAGAACCTCATTTTTCAGACTTTAATATTTTTTGGAATTATTGCAGCAATTGGATTTATCATCAAGCTTCCCTTCGATATTTATGATACCTTCGGAATAGAAACGCGTTTTGGTTTCAACACTACTACTCCAAAAGTATATTTTACCGATCAATTAAAGTCGGCATTAATAGCCATTATAATTGGAGTACCCTTGCTTTCGTTCATTGTTTTTCTTTATCAAAAAACCGGACAATATTTTTGGGTGCTGGTGTGGGTGGTAATAAGCCTTTTTACATTGTTCATGTCGTTGTTTTACAGTAATTTAATCGTTCCATTGTTCAACAAGCAAACTCCTATTGCTGAGGGAGAGTTGCGTGATGCCATAGAAGAATTTTCGCGGAAGGCAGGTTTTAAGGTGAAAGATATTTACGTAATTGATAGCTCAAAAAGGAGTAATAAGGCCAATGCTTATTTTACCGGCCTTGGACCCGAAAAAAGAATTGTTTTATTTGATACTCTTGTCAATAATTTCACAACCGAAGAGATATTGGCGGTTCTGGCTCATGAAATAGGCCATTACAAGCATCATCATACAACCAAAGGACTCATTACCAGTTTAGTTCAAATGGGAGTAATTCTGTTTATTTTTTCACTATTTGTAAAACCTGGCTCGGAATTAACCGAAATTCTATGCAATGCCGTGGCAGGGGCAAAACCGGTAAGTCCATCATTTTATATGGGACTCATTGGTTTTAGTCTTTTATTCAGTCCTATTTCGGCCTTATTGGGATTAATTTTCAATTCTATCTCGCGTAGGCATGAATTTCAGGCTGATGCTTTTGTTCTTGAACATAATATGCAAGAAAACTTATCATTGGCTCTTAAAAAGTTATCTGTCAATCATTTAAGCAATCCTTTTCCGCATCCTCTCTATGTAAAAGTTTATTATTCACATCCTCCATTGATGGAAAGACTGAAGGCGCTGGGAAAATCGTAAGCCCGAATTAAGCCAACTGTATCTATTGTTTAGTAGTAATGGTGGGCTTGAGAATAATTCTCAACAGTAGTAAAAGGTTTTCCTCTTTACACATAATCCTCTACTATGCATGATCTTTTGAGGTTTCGAAAACAAATTTTATCAATTCATTTGATAAAAGAGGGGAGATGTAATTAAAGGCTTTATGAAAGCCCTGATGGGATTTTAGGTGAAGATTTGAGAAGATTTATAGGCGGATAAAGAAACTGGCTTTAATCATGAATTTAGGTACTTTTTTGCCATCGGGTCCGGGATCGAGATAGGAGAGGCGATGGAATGCTTGAATACGTATGATTTTGAGGATGTTTTCGATTCCATAAGAAACTTCCATATAGGGTTTTCCAAAATCCATGATTCGAAATTCAGTGACTGGATTTCCATTGATAGAAGAAGCTAAAAGTCCTTCTGGATTATCGGCCGTACGGATATAGTTCTTCTTTTCGTAGGTGGAAAAAATGAAATTAAATCCTACTACTTCTCTCCATTTAAGACGTTTAAGCAAGGGAATGCGATTGAAGAACAAGCCATCGAAGTGATGAAGAAATATTCCGCTAACGGATTTGTCGGCAACGAATTCGAAAAAATTCATCATGTTATAAGCCTTTTCGGCGGCAAAAACAGGTTCATTGCCTTGAGGTATAATAGCTTCTGGATAAGGTACTTTGCCTAAGGTTACTTCTCCGGTCAAGCTATAATCAAGCTGTCCAAAATATCCGGTTCTCCATTTATGCATTACGTTGAGAGAAAGTTTCTGAAAAGTAAAATCACTACCCAGAAAGTTTTTGAATCCGATGGTGGCATGAAATGTCCATAAAGGCGATTTTAATGCTTCGGCGCTTGCTCTCCAGTTATTTTCTACCAGCCAAGTTCTTTTTCTGGAGTAGCTTGAGATGAGATGAAATTCGGTAGTTCGATATTTTGTTTGAATATTGTTGTTATCGTCGTAATAGCCAAAATAATAATCACCTTGAGGATGAAAGGTTTTAGTTTTTAACATCACTTTAGTATTCCATCCTCGCCAATGGTCGGTTTCGTACCAAAGACGAATGTCTTGTGACAGGCTCATACGGTTAAGATATCCAAATTGAGAAGAGAAAAGGAAAATATAATTAAGGAAGACATGTGATTCGAGAAACTCAGGATCAACGCCTAAACGCATCATATCGTAAGAATAACGAATGCCGACTTTTCTCCATTTGTTACGGTCGAGAAATCTTTCCACCTGCATGCGATACTTAAATTTTTCGTCTTTGAATCCATAAGCTCCGTAGCCTGAAAGAATCCAGTAATAATTCCAGTTGATATTGGTTCTTACGGAGGCTTGAAAACGGAATCCTTCTATGGGATTATTTCCAAACATAGTGTACCAGTGTCCGAGTTCAACTTTGCCGAAATTATAATATCCATCCCAGATGATCCGTAGTGCTTTTCTAATACGCGTTAATTGTGGTGACTTTTTGAGTGAGTCTATGGCTTCGAGTGAACCTTTCACTTGTTCATGATCGGTTATCATTTGTTTTCGTTGCTCGTCCCAAAACTCATCTGAAAAGGTTTTTGCTGCCATATCCACTTCTACGTTATTATCATAGAAGGAAAGAGGACGTGGCTGATTAATTACATAATCTTTATTGGCAATATAGTATTTTCCTATAAAACCTACCGCTGAATCACTGGTTTGTTGAAGATCGACCAAAACTCTTGTTTTAGTGGGTAAATAGTGTCCAGTGGATTGTTTTTCATAGTCTTGCTGAACTTTATATTTATCGATAAAGTTGATATTGACTGAGCTAGTGATTTCCAAGTCGAGGCGTCGTAGAGCATAATTTTTGGTATCTATCCATATTTTACCAGTGAAAGCTAAATCGAGGGGGCGTCGGGGTTTTACCTTTAGTTCGTAACAACTGTCGTTATCTACCAAAACCGTATCCATTATAAAATAATCATAATAGGCAAAACTGCCTGAAGCTAAAGGAGTTATAAAAGATCGGTCGAGAATTTCCTGAATATTATTATAAAAATTAAACTCTTGCATGGTTTTCCCAAGATAAGATTCTAATATCTGATAGTTATCGATGATTAAACCATCCATACGGCTTGCCTTCACAATGGTTTTATTTCGTTTGGGTTCTTTTCTGTAATATACTTCATTAATTTGTTCAGAGACAAAAAAAGGAATTACCAATTTTCCTTCTTCGCCTGCGGATTGCCTTAAGCTGTCCAGTAAAGCAGCGTAAGGTTTAAATGTCTTGCTGTTTTTGAAATTTTCGTTAATCTGGTCGAAGCTAATATCAATTTTAACATAACTTTTATATTCATAAGCATCTAAAGATTCCGGGTTATAAAATTTTCTGTTTTCACGAGCTTTTCGAATAATAGGATATGCTGGGTTTTCGCCAGCTTTTATAACTACTTCTTCTAACTCGAAGGAAGTGGGTTCTAATTGGAAATCAATGGTTTGATTGATTCCTTTTTTAATTTTTTTTGATTTGGGTTTATAACTGATTACTCTCACCGTAATCGAATCGCCTGGAGTATTAGTTTCGAGCTTGAATCTGCCATCGAAATCAGAGGTTGTGCCTATAGTTGTTCCTTTAAAGAAAACATTGGCAAAAGGGATAGGTTCGTTGGTATTGGCATCGGTAATTTTTCCCTGAATGACAGTAGATCCCTGATGATGTGCCTGAGCTTGTAAGTATTGAATACTTGGCACGAATACTATTAAAATCAAACTAATAGCTATGGAAATATAAAATTTAATTCTTTTGTTTGAAGATTGCATAAATTTTGACGTCTTGCCTTTTGGTTTTTTTTGAGAATTGTGGAGTGTCGGGCAACAAATGAAATCTTTTATTAATGAATAAATTTCTATTATATGGGACGATAAACTCCATTTCTGATCAGTTAATTTATTTATAAAATATAGGCGGTATTTTTTGCCTATTGATATAAAAAACAATTAAAATGATAAAAATCAGCAGTATTTTAACAACCGTTTAGTTAAAAAGTTGAAAATTCTGTATAATTTTTAAAGCGGCAAAATTACAATAAATTCATTTTATAGAAATATGATAAAAGTATTAAGTTTGTAACATGAAGATAGAAAAGACAAAATGGGGGTCAAACAAGAGAAGCAAAAGAATTTTTATGGTCCAATCATTATTAAGTTTGGTTTTCATTCATGTTATTGCTTTAACTTGTGTGAGTGGTGATTTACCAAAGGACCGGAGACTTTTCGTAATTGAACGTTCGAAAAACGCCAATCAAATTTGTTATGATTTGAACTTTCACAGTAGAGGAAATTTAGATGCCGATAAACCTTTGAAGGTTTATTGGTACAACAAGACCGACAGGCCAGGTGCTATAAATAATTTGTCGCATATACAGGAGAAATATGCATATGGATATTCTTCAAGGCTGGATAGGAGATGGGAATTATGAAATTACCCTTGTAGCCTTTCCTAAACGAAAGATTAATCTTGTAAAGGATAGTAAAGGCAAGTATCAGGCAATTATATTAATAGGTGGTAAAAAGGCGAGATTGACTAAGATATTTGTTCAATCGAAAGCTAAAGATTATAACAAGGTTATGTGGGTAGATTTATATGGAATATCGCTAAATGACGGTAAACAAGTAAGTGAGCGTATTTTTTCCGATTAATGGGGGGTGGTTGTGAGGGAGAAAATGATGCGGGGCGCAGGCAAAGCCTGCGCCCCGCATAAATCCAATCCTAATGACTTTATTTGAAGTTTTTAATCTTCTCGTCGATATGTGTTACGGGTTCTTCATCCATAATTTCTCGCATGGTATTCTTTAACTTGATATGCTGGATAAAAATATCATGTTCGGGAACTACATCTGGAGAATGTAAAGGACTTTTGAAATAGAAGGAGAGCCATTCTTGTATTCCATAAAAACCAACTCTTTGAGCGAGATTCATTAGTAGTACGAGGTCCAGAGCAATAGGTGCAGCTAATATAGAATCGCGACATAAGAAATCGATCTTGATTTGCATAGGATATCCCAGCCAACCAAAAATGTCGATGTTGTCCCAACCTTCTTTATTGTCTTTACGTGGTGGATAGTAATTAATACGAACTTTATGATAATAGTTCTTATATAATTCAGGATAGAGTTCGGGTTGCAGTATGCTTTCAATCACACTGAGCTTACTTTCTTCTTTAGTTTTAAAGGAACCTGGATCGTCGAGTACTTCACCATCTCGATTACCGAGAATATTGGTAGAGAACCATCCTTCGAGGCCCAGCATACGCATTTTCAGCATAGGAGCAATGGTTGTTTTCACTAAAGTCTGACCTGTTTTGAAGTCTTTACCAGCAATAGGAATACGTAATTTTTCAGCTAACTGAAATGCAGCAGGAGTATCTATAGTGAGATTAGGTGCTCCGTTGATGAAAGGTACACCTTCGAGCAAAGCCGCCCAAGCATAAAGCATACTAGGAGCAATTGCCGGATCGTTGTTACGCATACCTTCTTCGAATTTTTCTATGCTTGAATGTACGTCCTGAACAGGAGTAAATACTTCGGTACTGGCACACCAAATGACCACCATATCATCACATTGATTGTCGGCTTTGAATTGGCGTATATCGCTCCGTAGCATTTCCATCAATTCCATCTTGGTATTGGCTTTTTTAACCCAATTGCCGTCTAAATTTCTAACAAATTCCTTATCGAAAACGGCTTTCATTGGACGAATTGCAGCCAATTCATCGGCCACTTTGTTAATATCTTTTTCATTTAATACTTCAGCCGTTCTGGCTCCTTCAAGTGCCGATTCATTACGGATATCCCATCCACCAAAGATTATCTGATTCAAATCATATAATGGTAAAAAATCCTTGATTTTGGGAAAATTGTTTTCAATACGTTCCCCTATACGAATAGTTCCCATTTGCGTGAGAGAACCTACGGGAACACCCATTCCTTTTCTTACAGCCATAGTCCCGGCTATAAATGTTGTAGCAACTGCTCCATCCATTCCTACGATCAATACTCCAAGTTTTCCTTGGGGTTTACTAATCTGTTGTTTTATCATGATAAATTTAGTTTAAAAGAGTTTTGTGTTATAAATTAAAGTTTCGAGTTCTGATAATGAATGTATTATATAATCTGCTTCTTTGCCGCCTACTTCATCTTTCCAACTTTTCCCCTCCAGCCAAACCGTAATGCAACCACACTGCTTTGCTGGAATAATGTCGCGATCAAAAGAGTCTCCCACCATTAACGTATTTTGTGGTGCAATTCCCAAATGTTCTGTAGCAAGTCGAAATATAGCAGGGTCGGGCTTCCGAATTCCTACTTTGGCCGAATCTATTACGACCTGCAAATATTTCAAAATGCCAAATTCGTCGAGAACCGTTTCCATATTACCGTAAAAGTTGGAAACTACTCCTAAAAGAAGGTGTTGTGACAAACGCTCAAGTATTTGTTTTGTTTTATCCAAGGTCTTGCTTGCTTCTTCATAAGCGTACGTCAAAATTACTTCTTTATAATGATTATGGTAAACAGAAGGCAAACCAAAATGTATTTCAAGAAACTGGAGTTGCAATTCGATTTGTGTAGCTAGAGTTTCTTTAAAGTTATAATGAGGTAATATGCGAGCAGAAACAAGATGATCGCCTGCATCTACAAAAGCTTTTTCATATTCGGTTTTTTTAATGGGTACTCCAGCAGCCTGGTAAGCTTCCCAAAATTTTTCACTCCAATGAACTCCATCAGTATCAAGCGTACCTCCAAAATCAAAAAGTATGGCTTTAATACTATGAAATGGATTCATCTTCGATTGGTTTTGATAGTGGATTAATACGCATGAGAATAAGACCCACAAAGATGAAAAAAAATTCTCTTACTCGTGTTGCCAATCCTACCACTATACCCTGTTCAGGTGCTAATTTCAAACTTTCATAAACTAAATAAAGACTTCCTTCGCGTGTACCTAATTGCATAGGAACAAAGCCTACCAGATTGCTTAATAATGACGTAGCTGCACTAATGTAAATGGCCTCAAAAAGATTGATATCGATTTGAATGGCCTGCATTATCAGAAAAAACTCAATAGATCCAATAATGCGTGCAAAGAATTCATAAGCTAAACTGGCATAAAAATCCTTACGCCGAGTCTTATAAAATTCCACAATCTGTCGTTCTATCTCTTCAAGTGTTTCTCCTTGTTTCGCAAGGTTGGCGGCAAGTTTCTTCAAAAAAGGGATCTTATTCAAAAAATTAATAAATGAGAATACTATTCCTTTTTTATACCAATTGTAAATGATTAGGATAAGGCTAATGAGAAAAATAAATACTACCCCTAACACGATATAGGTTGCTAATGTGGGTTTCACGGTGAAGAAAATGAGGAAAAGAGTAAAAGTCCAAAAGAAAAAGTGAGATAGAATATGCATTAAGTCGTAAAGGATTACTGAAGATGAGGCTCTTTCGATGCCTATCAAGCGTTTAATGTTCATCACCTTCCAAGGTTCTCCACCTAACGCGATAACGGGTGTAATATAATTGAGAGCAAACGAACTAATTTTAAGCGAGACCAGTTGAAAAAAATTTACATTTAGATGATTACCAATGATTTTCTTCCATGCCAAGGTGTTCATACAGTAAATAACCATCCAAACAATGATAATAGGAATAAACCATAAACCTATTTGTGCTATCTCTTTGATTAATTTTACGATACCAAATCGAATAACCAAAAAGCTAAGAATGCCTATTCCAACGGCAAAGAATATGGTGTTGATTTTATAATCCTTTTTCATACATCTTGTATTACCTCCCGTTGGAGCAAATTCAAGTATTTTTTGCTGATAGCTTGCTGTTTCAGAATAGTGTAAATAAGGATAATATTCAATACCGTAAGTTCAAAATACCAATACAACAATGGCAGTTGAATTAAAATAGATATCCATAGAGCAATAGCACGCGTATTGAAAGACAATATATTAGTATATTTCATCAAGGGTTTATTTTCTGTACGAAAGCCTTCACGCAGCCATTGAGGCATCTGATTAGGATATTTGTTATGGATAAACGACACCAGTTTTTGTAGGTTGCCTGTAAAAAGCTCCTGTTCACGAGTGTAGTTATGATAGAAATACATGAAAAGTTTCATCCAGAAGTTTTTTCTCCATGACAATTGTTCGTATTCTTTTTTTATATCACGGCTTGAGCGGAACTCATTTCCCCCTTCACCCTTAACGAAATAGAGATGTCCATTACGGTAATAATCGGCAATGGCTGCCTGAAAAATATGGGAAATGCCGGTAATAATGCCAATTATCCAGATCCACGGGCCAAAGCCATTATGGGTAAGTCGTAATCCAATATGAATGTATATACTCAGAAACCAAAGGTTGCCTGCTAAACCATCCAGGATTCGGCCCAGTTCCGACTTGTCATTCGTCATTCTGGCCAATTGTCCGTCTGCGCTGTCGAGAGTATTGGCAATAATGAGGGCAATTATTCCAAGAACATTAATCCATATGTTGTTGTAATAATACAGATGTCCTGCTAAAACGCCCCAAAATATACTAATGATGGTAATGGTATTTGGGCGAATTTTATGCTTGGCCGAGAATAAGGCTACTCGATACCCTAATCTTCGGTAAAAATAAATATCGATGGGTTCCTCAGTATCAGAGGATTTAAAGGTATTTTGTAACTCGCTTTGGTTCATATTGTTGGTAAAGTGTGCTCCTCGAATTTCATGCTATGTGCGTAGGCTTTATTTATAATTACTTGTGCAATGTATTTTGCTGCTTCCTCGCGCACGGGAGCAAAACTGGGCCAATCATTTAAATCGATGATATAAATTCTGCCATCAGAGGTTACAATAGCGTCTCCACCATAAATATCAACATTAAGAACTTCAGCACATAGAGCAGCCAAATATTTCAACTTGTCTTCATCAATTGGAATAGCTTTAGTGCTATCATGAAAATACCAACGAAAGAATGGTGTATTTTTTACAGCATAAAATTTAACGACGGGACCATCGAGGTGCTGTTGAATAACTGCGCTATGAATGCCTCTTTGTAGATATTCGAGAACAATTTCGTTGAGTTCTTCAAAACTATAGGCAATGGTTACATCCTCACGATGTATGGCATGCACATCACCTCGTTTAATCCAAACTTTAAAGGGATTAGAAGCAAAGGGTATTTCAGGTAAGGGTTTGTCGGTTTCAATAACTATGGAAGAAGGTATAGGAATATTAGCGGCAGGTAATAAAGTAGCGAAATTGTCACGATAACAGTTGAGAATACCTTCTGTAGGGTTGATAATTAAAGCACCTTTGGCTTCTAATTCTTGCAAAACATGGAGAGAACGAGTTCCACGTATCATATTGAAAATAAATGGTGTCCTAATCAATTCAGGCCTAATTTCGTCTTCGTCATAAATTGTAACGCTATGTCCATGCTTTTCCAACTCTTCAATGGTTAACTGAAATATTCTGGCATCGTTGGTAACATGATTGGGTGAGTATCTTTTCCCCCTCGATATAGCAGTAAAGTGTAAATTCATAGTTGATAATTTACTTATATTTAGTTATATGTAGAATTTGAAAATTTAATTTCCTGATCTTCGGCTGTGTCGAGTTCTTTTAATCCTTTTTCAGTAGCTATCCCCCTGAAGTAATTAACAATTAAGTTTTTATATATATTTTTTCTATCTATGCGAGTAGCTTCATCAAGTTCGATAGAAAAGGCCAGTTTAAATAATTCAAGTATCACTCGACTAACGAAAGTGATATGCACATCAGCCCTTATAAGACCATTTTTTATACTTTCTTTTAAAAAATAGAGAATCTCACTCATTTTCATCTTTTCGTTCCGATCGTTGATATGTTCCCATAAACTAGGGAAAAACTTTTGGAAATCGAGATAGAAGTCGGGATGAAAACGTTGTAGAGATTGGATATGAAATTCTTCAAGCTTTTTTATTGTTTCGAGAAAACAATTAGAGTTTTGCCGAATTTGACGCAGCGTTGTGAGGTTTTCTTCGGTAATTTTATCCATACATGCTTTCAAAAGCTCGGCTTTATTAGTAAAAATTTCATAAATGGTTCGTTTGGAGACACCAGCGTGACTGGCTATTTCATCCATCGTAACTGACTTAATTCCATCTTGTTGGAATAAATCGATTGCCGTATCTATGATCTTTTGCTTCGTCTCCATAAACTTGTTACGATTGGGGGCGTAAAAGTACAAAACTTTTCTGGTATGTAAAGTTTTCTTTACGAAATTGTAAATTTAATTTAAAGAAGGGGAGAGGAACTATTTTTTAAGTGATTATAAGATAATCTTTTATCGCTCTTAGAATCCTTAAATAATAATAATAAATAATTGCTTAATTGAGGAGGAGTTCTGCTTGAGCTATATCGCTTTTATGGTCGATATCAATTACTTTACCTACGTTGCAAGCCGTAAGGCTGCATCTTTGTTTCAGCAGAAAACGCTGGAATTGCCTCATGCGAGTCATACCTTGTTGCATGGCTTTATCGAGTAAATCGACTATATGAGGCTTGAAATAATAAAACCCGGCACTTACTAAAGAAGAACCAAGTTGCGACTCGGGAAACGCCAAAATTTGCATATCAGCATTGGTAAGTATCCAAACGGGATTCTCATCATCTACATAATTGGTTGCAGCCATAATGCCATCGGCTTGCAAATGAATGTGAATACATTCTATGAAATTGCGAAACGATTCTTCTGTATAAACAGGATCGACGGTGGTTAAAATAAAATCATCGTCACGAAGATAAGGGCTAAGTTCATAGAAACTATGCATGGAACCGGGAGTCGATTTAACGATTAGCTTTAGGTTAATGCCATAATCTTTATTTTCGAACCATTGAGCAAGCTCGGGATAAATGTCATTTACGATAATGCAAACCTGGTTGAAGTCATAACGTTTTGCCCTGAAAATAAGTCGGTCAATCAGTGTCATTCCCCCAATTTCGATTAAAGGTTTGGGAATTAGGATGCCTTCTTCGCGTAAGCGGCTGCCTTCTCCAGCGGCTATAATAGCAAATTTCATTTCGAGAATGAATTATGTAAGCAGGTCGATGCCACGGCCTAAAAGATAAAATGAAATGCCTATGAGAATATAACCTAGTGTCCTGATAATATTCGTAAGCATTTTGATGTTAATACGATGTCGGTTTTTTACTAAAAAGGAAACAAACAGATAGAACCAGCTAATGCTACCAATGGACACGAAAAAAGCATAAAGAGCAGAGAGCGTATAATGATACCAACGTGTTTTAGTTGTATTTTGCCTTGATGGAGGTTGATCGAGAGCAGTGCTTTGCTGGGGTGGTGGGATACTATCGATGACAGTAGGAGAAAACATAGATGGTTTTTGAACTAATGACTGATCGACGGCATTTATACTTTGCTGGAAAGAATCTTCGAGGCCCCCCATGTTGAATCCAAGAGATGCTACCAACGAAAAAGTGATAAAGGTTGATGAAAGCCATCCAAAAAAAAGCGTAGGATTTAAAAAATTTAGAAATAAACCGGTGCGAAATCCTCCACGATTGTGATATTTACTTTTGAGTATGGTGTCATCGTTCAGATTTTCTGCTTTTAACTGGGTTTTAGTAATCCTGTATCCTATGATGAACACAAAGACGGCTCCAGCCATTAAAATATATGGGATAGCAGGTTTATACAACTCGTAGAAATGGGTTAATCCAAGCATGGAAATAAAAACATAGAAAAAATCGGCAAAGGATGCTCCTATGGCTGCTTTCAGACTATACCAGAACTTTCCTTTAAGAGCATTAGAAGTAATTAAAATACTTATAGGGCCAGCAACAGGCACTGAAAAAACAAATCCTGCCAATAAACCTACAATCGATATGGTAACGAAATTGCTGACCAATTTTAAATAAATTAAGAAATGTGAATATTCACAAATTTATTCGCCGCATGCCAGTCGGCTTCGGTATCTATTTCCATACTATTATAGGGAGCAATATCCATAGCATAAATTTTTTCTCCTTGATGAATCAATTCTTCGAAAGCCGATTCATAAAATTCATCCATTTGATGCTGTTGGTGAATTTGTTGATGAAGAATATGATAAAGCATATGAGTTGTTGGTTCTGAAAAGCGATGTATCCCTACCGACTCTCCTGTGGCTAAAGTAGGTTTGATATCCTTGCTTATTTCTATAATATAATTGTCTTGGGTAAGTCTCACTTTGATTTCTTCGCTTGTTAAAAAGTTTTTATGTGCTTTGTTAAAGGCCAAAGTATTTTCTTCTTCACAGAGTAATAGTTTCTTTAAGATTAGTGAGTCAAACACAATATCACCGTCTAAGAGGAGCAAGCTGTGTCCCTCAAGCGCTTTTTGAGTGAGCAATAATGAGTAGGCATTATTGGTAAATTCATACTCCGCATTATACACAAACTCAATAGAGAGCTGGGGATAGTTTTTTCGCACATACTGTTGAATTTGTGCAGCCTCAAAACCAACAACGATCACGATTTCAGATATTTGATTTTCACTCAAGCTTTCAAGAGTCATCCCTAAGATGGTCTTATTCCCAATTTTAAGTAAACTTTTGGGTGTATAATTGGTAATGGGTTTTAATCTTTGAGCTAATCCTGCTGCTAAAATTACTGCTTTAGTCATGGTAAGAAATATTAGTTGATGGTTGGATTGGGGTTTGAAATCAAATGAAGTGATTTTAGCTTTTTGTTTTGTATCAAAACCAGCAATAGCCAGTAAATATTCATAGGAACTACGATGATCCATGCTGCTATATCAGGCCGCATAAAAATACAACTCACAATAATAATGGTAATATGAGTGGTAGGGCCCAAAAATGTCCATGCTTTCATAAGTTTTCTGAACTTTCTGTAATAAATGCCTGGATCATAAATAAAATTTGGGTTTTTAGGTGGTTTATGAAAAAAACGGGAAATGTTTAAATACACTAGATATGTGTTAAGAACAAAACGTTCGAACCATGTACCAGGAATGTTTCTCAGGCGATGAAGCTCCAATTTGTAATATTCAAGATCGTTGCTCAGTTGATGAGGCCTGCCCCATGCATGATGGGTAAATCGAAAACGTTCCGAATCAATGACAATAGAATGAATGATATTGAAAAGGGCTGCAAGAACAAGAAGGACCCACCACACAGCTGGGTTGGAAACATAATTAACATATCCGATGCCGATTCCTGTATAAATGGCAATGCCTGCTACATAATCAGCTGCACCATCCAAAATTTTACCCGCAACCGATGAACTTCTTTTTATTCTTGCCAATTGACCATCACTACAATCTAAAACATTGAACAGAAAGTAAAAGAATGCTCCCCACAAGAATGCCTGAGGTGTTCCTATTGAAAATACATATCCGCTACAAATGCCGCATATCATAGCCAAAACTGTAAGTTGATTGGGTGTAATGCCTATGGGCTGAACTGCTTTGGCTACTATAAATCCTATAGGCCGAAAAATCCACAAATCAAAATACTCCTCGATTTCTAAAGCCTTTAGCGAAGCCTTATATTCTCGGCTATTTACAAGCATTTGTTAGCAAATAATAATGAGTTATACAAAAATATAAAATTTAAATCTTAATCGCAGTTTGACAAACTTCATTTGCGTAATATCTTGTGGTTACACTAGTGGTTAAAAAGAAGGGAAGGGAATTTCCATGTGTCCCAAGCATTAAAAATGTTTGGATAAGTTCTCATCAGAATGAAGTTTAATTAGATATGCTTGATATAGGCTCTTCTGCGTTTGTGTTGGCGTTTAGGAAACATATCCCATTGACGCCTTACCATTACATTATTCTCGAGCTCTACATTGCTTTCAGCCTTTTTAATACCAAATTTTTGGTATTTGGGAATAAGATCGATGAATAAAAGTGAATTAACTCCTTTTCCTTGAAGGTTAGGACGGACGGCAGTCAGATAAAAATCGACCGTATCGTTTTTTTTCATGGCTTGCAATATGTGAATAAACCCTAATGGGAAAAGCTTCCCTTTAGCTTTTTGAACGGATTTACTTAATGATGGCATAGTGATGCCAAAAGCGACAACCTTATCGTTTTCATCAACAACTACTGAGACGAAATCGAGCACAATGAAAGAAAAATACATTTTAGTGTAATATTCAATTTGTGCATCAGTAAGCGGCACGAAGCCATATAAGGGACGAAAGGCATCGTTGAGCACTTCAAAAATCTGATGTGCATAATTCAAGAGTTCTTTCTTCTTCTTAAATTGTAAAATTCTCAGCTTGTAACGTTCTTGGACAATTTGGGCAACCTTTATAAATTTTTCAGGTATGCTGACTTGAGCATCGAGTTCGTATTCGAGCCAGTCTGCATCTTTTTGATAACCTGCGTTTTCAGTGTGTAAAGGGTAATAAGGATGGTTATAATAAGTGGCAATCGTTCCTAATTCTTCGAAACCCTCAATAAGCATTCCTTCTTTGTCCATGTCGGAAAATCCCAAAGGCCCTTGTACCGCCCTCATCCCTTTACTTTTTGCCCAGTTCTCAACTTGTGCAAATAAAGCACTGGAAACTTCGTAATCATCTATAAAATCTAACCATCCAAAGCGAGCATTCTGCTCGTTCCATATCTGATTGGCCTTATGATTGATGATACCTGCAACCCGCCCAACGGCTTTCCCATCTTTATAGGCCATCCAAAGCTTGGCTTCACAAAACTCATAAGCGGGGTTTTTCTTGGGATCGAGTGCATTGACTTCATCAAATATCAAAGGCGGAACCCAATAACGATTCCCTTTATAAAGTGAAAAAGGGAAAACAACAAACTTCTTGATATTTTTTCGTCCGCAAACCTCCTTGATTTCGATGGCCATTGTGGTTAGAATTTATATACTATCGTTTGTTCTGGTACTACTGAGGAAATATTTTTGATAGCATCTCCGGCTTTTATGTTGGCGATGTGAGAAATGGCTCCAGAGCGACTGTACGGAAAAATTACTCTCATATTCAACATTGCTTTCTGCATAGCGAAACCCTCGTTCTATAATCTTTTTACCAATCTCATACATCAAAACTGAACTAATACCCTTACGAATGTATCCAGGACGAACTCCAATATAATACATATCTACAACATCGGTTTTTTTGTGTTCTCCTTTAAAAATAAGCCATTTGAGACGAAGTGAGTTGCCTTTTGATTTAATGAACACATCGCTATAGGAAGGCATGGTTAATCCAAAGGCTATTACTCTATTAGATTCATCGGTTATAATAGAGATAAGTTCTGGATCGATTAGATATTTGTATCTGGAAATATAAAAATCGCCAATTTCTTTTGTAATGGGTACGAAACCATAAACCAACCCATAAATCTGATTAACAATTTCGAAAATTTGATTAAGGTAGGAAAAGGCTTGGTTAATGTTATTAAATGATAGCGCTTTTAATTTATATCGCTGGGTGACATATTGAGCGGTTTGTTCTAACTTGGGAGGTATAGATTGGGGTATATCTATTTGATATTCAATCCAGTCTGCATCTTTTCTGTATCCTAAGTCTTCTATATATTTTTGATAGTAAGGATAATTGTAACGTCCCAATAGAGTAGCTTTATATTCGAATCCTTTGATAAGCAAACCTGGAACATCCAAATCGGTGAAACCCAAAGGACCATTGATGGCTTCCATACCATTTTGAATAGCCCAGTTTTCAACGGTCTCTAATAATTTAGCTACCACTTCGGGATCATCTATAAAATCTATCCATCCAAATCGTGCATAGCGTTTGCCCCATTTATAAATAAATTCATTATTGATAATACCCGCAATACGCCCTACTACTTTCCCATCTCTAAATGCCAGCCAATATGCCGTTTTGCAATCTTTAATTACCGGATTATGTCGGGCAGAAAGAGTTATCAATTCGTCTTCTACAATAACCGGCACATAATGAGGATCCCCCTGATATAAGATATTGGGAAAGCTAACGAATTTTTTCAGATCATTGAGCGTTTTTACCGGTTTAATATCTATTGTATTCATGATAGACTTACACAAATTTTCACTTTATTGGATAATATTGAGTTTTTTCCCTACCTTTTGACATGCTTCAATGGCCTGATCGATTTGTTGGTGGTTATGAGTGGCCATGAGTGAGAAACGAATTAGGGTAGAATCGCTTGGTACGGCAGGGGAAACCACTGGATTGACAAAAACCCCCTCGTCGAGTAGCATTCTTGTAAATAGAAAAGTTTTTGTATCATCTCTTACATAGAGCGGGATAATTGGAGATTCAGATCTTCCTGTATCAAAACCCAGTTCTTTAAAACTTTTCATAGCATAATGTGTATTGTCCCAAAGTTTTTCGATGCGTTGTGGTTCATTTTGAATAATTTCGAGTGCTGCTAAAACGCTACCTGTGGCTGCTGGGGCAATACTTGCACTAAAGATGAGCGAACGACAATTATGTTTTAAATAATTAATAGTATCAAAATCGGAAGCTATAAAACCACCTATAGAAGCTAAGCTCTTACTGAAAGTTCCCATGATGAGGTCAACCTCATTTTCCAATCCGAAATGGCTTGCGGTTCCCGATCCTTTCTTGCCAATCACTCCTATGGAATGCGCATCGTCTACCATTATGTTAGCATTATATTTTTTTGCTAATTCTACTATACCTGGCAAATCAACAATATCACCTTCCATACTAAAAATTCCATCCACTACAATGAGTTTAATCTTGTCGGGTTTGCATTGTTTGAGAATTTTCTCGAGAGAGGACATATCATTATGTCGGTATTTGAAAGCCTGAGAAAATGATAAGCGACGGCCTTCAATAATAGAGGCATGGTCTAATTCATCGAGTATGATATAGTCGTCTCTTCCGGTTAATGTGGGAATAACACCAGCATTAACCAGGAAGCCGGCACTGAAAATAATGGCAGCATCCTTTTGTACAAATTCAGCAAGCTTTTCTTCGAGTTTGATATGTATATCGAGGGTACCATTTAAAAATCTTGAGCCAGCACACCCGCTTCCATATTTATCGATAGCTTGTTTAGCCGCTTCCTTAATTTTAGGATGATTAGTCAATCCAAGGTAACTATTCGAACCAAACATCAAAACATCTTTTCCATTAATTTTTACCACAGTGTCTTGTTCCGATTCAATGACTCGAAAGTAAGGATACACGCCCATCTGCTGGGCCCTTTGCGGGATGTCGTATTTCGACATTTTTTGCTGTAATAGCTTCATGCTGAATGTATAATAAATTTTAGTTGAAATTTACAAAAACTTGCAAATATATGGAAACTTTTATTATTGCGATTTTCAAAGTCTTTGTTATCGGGATATTGACATCATATTTCCAAGCAGGAAAATAGCAGGGATTTTATGAATAGGCGGGGAGAAGTTTCTCCAATGTCCTATTTCCATGGTTCGAATAAACTCATTCGAACTGAGCAGACCCGCAGCTATACACAAACCCGTCTGGGGTTGGCAAAATTGCAAAAGAGATGAATAAAGCTTTAGATTTCTATAAGGAGTTTCCATAAAAATTTGGGTTTGATGTCTCGATCTTTGTTCTAATTCAAGAATATGCTGTTTGCGTACATTTTTTTCAATAGGGAGATAGCCGTTAAAACAAAAGTTTTGTCCGTTGAAGCCTGAACTAGCTAAAGCCAAAATGATTGACGATGAGCCTGATAAGGGAATAATACGAATATTGTGTCGATGAGCTAATGCGACAATATACGCACCTGGATCGGCTATACAAGGAACACCTGCTTCACTCATTAAGCCAATGTCTTGTCCTTCTATAACTTCTTCCAGCATGTGATCAATATTTTCATTAGGGGTATGCTCGTTAAGAATTTGAAAGTTACATTCATCGATAGGGAAGGTAGGCATAGCAATACGCAGGAATTTTCTTGCTGTTCGAATTTCTTCAACAATAAAATGTCTTATTTGAGAAATTATAGACAGAGAATAGGCGTCCCATCCAAAAGGCGAATCAATTGAGAGTGGTACAGGAATTAAATAGAGTTTTCCTTTATTCATTCGATCTTAGTTAATGAGAAGTAAATGGCAGCTTGCTTAAATCAACATTACCACCCGACAAAATAATGGCAGTTTTGGAATGGAGGAAAATTTCAGGGTATTGAAGTATGGATCCCAACGGAACAGCTGCCGAGGGTTCGACTATAATTTTCATCCTTTCCCATATCATTTGCATTGCTTTTACGATGTTTTGTTCGCTAACTCTAAGGATTTCGAAAACATTTTTCTTGATGATAGGGAAGGTTTTCGATCCTAAGGAAGTAAGCAAGCCATCAGCAATAGTCACAGGGTGAAGAGAAGGGACGATTTTACCCGTATGGAATGAATGATAGGCATCGTCGGCGCCTTCGGGTTCGGCGCCTAAAACTTTCGTATGATTAGAAAAATAAAGAGCCGCTAAACTTGAACCACTTAATAATCCTCCTCCTCCCACAGGGGTAATCAAAAAGTCAGGCCAACCTATTTCTTCGAAAATTTCCATGGCTGCTGTAGATTGACCTGCTATGATACTATAATTATTATAAGGATGTATTTCGATAGCCCCAGTTTGTTGAATTACATTTTTCAGGGTTTCTTCGCGGGCAGTAAGTGTGGGCTCACAAAAAGTTATTTCGCCCTTATAATGTTTCACTGCTAAAATTTTTACTTCTGGTGCAGTACGTGGCATGACAATGTATGATTTTATTCCACGTAATGAAGCTGCTCTGGCCAGAGCCTGAGCATGATTTCCTGAAGAATGTGTGGCAACTCCTTTCGATGCTTCTTCGCTTTCAAGCGAAAAAACAGCATTGCAAGCTCCTCTTGATTTAAAGGCACCAGCTTTCTGAAAGTTTTCGCATTTAAAAAAAAGTTTGCAACCCGCTGATTCGTCAAGCGTTTGGCAGGTAAGTAAAGGAGTTCGGTGAATATAAGGGGTTATGCGTTGTCGGGCTTCGTAAATATCACAGGGTTGAGGAATGCTTTCCAGAAGCATACACTATAGGTTTAGATTTTAATTTTTCGTTCAATATCTGTATAATATTTTTTAAAAGTTTTATCGGTGTCGTAAAGGTTTTTAACAGTCCGGCAAGCATGTAAAACGGTTGAGTGATCTTTATTTCCACATTGAAGCCCAATGGCAGCCATAGAAGATTTGGTATATGCTTTTGCAAAATACATGGCCAACTGACGTGCCTGAACAATAGAGCGCTTACGTGATTTACTTTGAAGTTGTTCTAAGGTGATATTGAAATAATCGCAAACTACTTTTTGGATATAATCCATAGAGATTTCTTTGGTAGTGCAAATAACGAATTTATCAATAATCTTTCGGGTCAAGTCGAGTGAGATAGCCTTTTTGTTGAGTGCTGACTGAGCAACAACCGATGTAAGTGCACCTTCGAGTTCACGTACATTAGTAGTAACGTTGGCAGCAATATATTCAATGACGTCCTCGGGAATCTCAAGACCTTCGTTGTAAGTCTTTTTTTGAAGAATAGCTTGCCGGGTTTCAAAATCGGGTGGCTGTATATCGGCAGCTAAACCCCATTTGAATCTTGAAAGCAAGCGGTCTTCTATGCCGTTAAGTTCTACAGGAGATTTATCTGATGTAATGACGATTTGTTTGCCTTTCAAATGCAAATGGTTGAAAATATGAAAGAAGACGTCTTGAGTTTTTTGCTTGCCAGCCAGAAACTGAATATCGTCTATGAGCAAAACATCTATCATCTGATAAAAATTCATGAAGTCGTTGGCTGTGTTGTTACGCACGGCATCGGTAAATTGATGCTGAAATTGTTCTGCAGTTACATAAAGAATGGTTTTATCGGGATAATTCACCTTCGACTGCAAACCAATAGCATGCGCCAGATGAGTTTTACCTAATCCAACAGCGCTATAGATAAAAAATGGATTAAAAGCAGTTTTACCAGGGTTTTGAGCTATGGCATAACCTGCCGAACGAGCTAACTGATTACAACTGCCTTCTATAAAGTTCTCGAACGAGAGAGAATCGATCAACTGGGATTGAACTTTAATCTTTTTTAATCCAGGTATGATAAATGGATTAGGAATTTCGCGTGCTAAACCGTCGGCATTGATGTCGATGGGAATATTTAGATCAGGATTTTCAGTAGCTTTATGGTTAGAAGCTGGCAAACGCATCGTAATATTATCGGAAAACGGATAAGAATTGTCCATAATGATACTGTATTCCAATCGGCAGTCAGGTCCTACTTCTTTTCTGATGGTTTTCTTCAAAAGATCAATGTAGTGTTCCTCAAGCCATTCATAAAAAAACTGGCTTGGAACCTGAATAGTTAAGACATTATTCTCAAACTTCACAGGTTCTATAGGAACAAACCAAGTGTTGAAACTTGCCTGTGGAATGTTGTCTTTAATGACTTTCAAACACTTCGCCCATTTTTCTCTGGCCTCATTGGTTTTAGTTCTCTGTTCGTCCATGTCAAATTCTTTAATGATTTTTATTTAGCATTCAACCATCTGCATTACATTTTCATTCTTTTACTTTCTCTCGAAAGTTGTCAACAAAATTGTGGGTAAAATTTCTGAAAGAAAAGCCCTTTGGGGCTTGTATTTTTAGATTCTTTGTGTATAAGATTTGTCTGACGAATTATTTTTCGTTGGCTTCCAATGCGTTGTTTAACATTTTTGGTCATCTCTAAGGTTAATATTAGGTTAAGAATGCTTTAAGTTTTATAAACGATATTATCTTGAGAAATAAAATTAATAATTGAATATCAATTTATTATCATCATGGCGGGGTTTATTTCTCAGGCTCTAAATTATGACATTTTTAAAACGAGCAAACCAAAACAGAAAAAATTAATATTGGATTCAGTCTAAATAATTGCAAGTCTTTCAAACTGAAATAATAGAAGGAAAGAGGACGAAAAAATTTAGTTAATTTGCTGTATATCAATCTATCAAAAATAAGGTGAGTTAAACGCTTTGAACAGAATACCTTTTATTGATAAATATCTGAAATATAACAGAAGATGATGGCTAAACTTAAAATTGGATTAAGAAACTCAGTTTGAAAGTCCTTCCTGGTCCCCAGTAACCTCTGAATGTTTCTTTGTCGTGAGCGATGCCATCGTTTCCACGGGTGATGTATTCTATATCGAGAAGGTTATTACAAGCCAGGGCTAACACGGCTTCCATTCCCATCATTTCAAAATGGAATCCTAAGCGTGTATCGGTTATTCCATAACCTGGGATTCGCCATGACTGAGCATCTTCGGGTTTTGTTCTTAGCGCAGGATCAAAATCGGCGTAAAATCGGTCGTTCCAGATATAAGACACATGAAAATCGAACTGTTTCAGAAAATGCATCAAGACCGAAGCCCCAATTTGAAATTGAGGGGCATCGCCCACATACAAGCCTTCGGCATATACTTTTACACTGTCGATCAACTGATTTTCGTTGTTGAAAATTTTCGCATCCACATTATTTTGCCATTTCCAATTCCCAATCGAAACAAAAGCCGAAAGATTGACATTAGAATTAAGTAGGGCATAACTGGCTTCGGCTTCTATACCTTTATGCAGTGCATCCAATCCTGTAACCAGCGATCGGGTCGTAGTTTGATTGTTGATTAATTTATATTCGTTAGAAAGTAGCGATTTGTCCTGCCAGTCCACATAATATCCAACGAGGTTGAGTCTGAAATTGTTTTTTTGCCATCTCAATCCGGTTTCTGCTGAGGTAATTTTTTCATTCTTCAGGTTTTGTGCTGGATTATTGTTAAAGTTAGGGAATACAAATTTGTAGTAAGGTACTCTTGAAGTATAACCTCCGTTAAAGTAAGCTCGTAAATTTTTGTTAATAGCGTATGCTATACCTGCTTTCAACTCGTATCCTGTCTTATTGACGACAGAACTTGCCGGATGTGTGGGATAATTGTAGCGATCTTCTCTTTGATAGGTATTGTAATTGAGTCCAAACGATAACAACCCCGACAGATTGCCTTGTTCATAATTTGCTCGCACAAAGGTTGAGGCCAATCTAACAATGGCTCCATTATCAATCCTTACCGTGTCTCCTTTTGTTTTCAACAAGTTTCTCCCTTGGCGGCCCTCAATAGCCCATGCGTAGTCATCAATAAAATATTGTGCACCCAGCAAGTCATAAATTTCTTCCCAAAGCCAGCTTTTGAAATAACGTGCATGGATTCCGGCAGTTAGAAGAATTTGGTCGCTCAGTTTGTAACTATAAGCCGAAATAAGGCCTGCCCAGAAGTGTGAAGCAAGGAAAAGGGTTTGGGTGTTTTTTGCGAAATGGCGTAGGGTGTCACCTTCGGGTGTAATATAAATATCTTGATGAGTGAGATTATCTTTAGCAATGGCATCCCAATCGATTTGGCCTGCTGGTGTTTGGTAATTGAAAACATTGTTTCCGCTGAAGTTTTCGGCCCAATTACCTCCGCCTTTGCCATAGCTGAAATAGACTGAGGTAGATAGAGAGGCCTTGCTATTGATAGTCCAATAATGGTTGAAACTCAAAAGCGGCTTATGATAGAAGTTCTCGGCAAGGTTTTTTTGCACACCCCCATAAGTTCCCCAATCTTTGTTGTATTTAATTCCTTTTTCTTCGATTTCGGCAAAAGATAGCAAGGTGCTTCTTTGCCCATGTCGTTCGGGCGAACCTATGGCATTGAAAGTGAAAAGATGAGAGAGATTGATTCGCTTGCTGATAGCTAAGTAATAAGCAAATCCATTCACTTGCGTTCCATCCACATAACCTTGTCCCGTGGTGTGTGATCCCATAAAACTGATACTTAATCCATTGGCATTTACACCTGTGGAATATTTAAAAGAGGTGCGTTGCAATCCGTAATCCGTCGTTGAAGTGCTAAACATTCCCCCAGATGTGGATTGATCTCCACTAGTAATAATATTGATAGTGCCTCCTAATGAATTGTTTACTAAAACAGAGGCTCCAATACCTTTTTGGACTTGAATATTTTCAGTAGCTTCTTGCAGCCCGTCCCAATTCGACCAATATACCAGTCCATTTTCTACACTCCCAATAGGAATTCCATTGAGGGTCAAGGCAAGGTTTTCTTGTTTGAAGCCTCTGATGTTGATGGCTGCATCGCCTACACCTCCGCCCGTCCGACTCGAGTAAACTCCAGGTATTAATCGCATGATTTCCGGATAGGAATGATCGCCCGAGATTTGTTGAATCATTTTTCGGCTAATGGAATTAACTGTTACTGGATCAGTTTGCTCACTCGCTTTGAATGCCAGAATATCAATAGGCGAAAGATTGATGACTGAATGTTTTAAGAAAATTTCTTGCAATTGAATAATAGTTTCCTGAGTTGCTTCGAAATCAACCATTTCTTTTTGATACCCTAAATGGCTGATAATTAATTTTCCTTTTCTCAATTTCGTGATAAGGGTAAACTCACCTTTTGAATTGCTTATTGTACCTTCTGTTGTCGTTTCCACGGTAATGTCAACGCCCGACAAGGGTTGATACGTGTCGAAATCAAGAATTTTACCATGAATAACGGTTTGAGATAATGCCTGCACACCGAAGGCAAGCATGAACAAAGTAAATAAACAAGAAATTTGTGTTTTCATATTGCTTGATAATAAAAATGCCCTGATTTATTTCAGGGCAGAATGATTTACTATCCAGCAATGCTACATCAAAAACAACAATGCTTTTGACATTTCTTCTTCCATCCAGACTTTGACTGTCGGTACCGGAGTTTCACCGGTTCAGTCCCTTTAGGGAGTAGCGGACTTTACCGCCGATCGGGAATTTCACCCTGCCCTGAAGAAAATCGCTGCAAAAGTAAAGAAATATTGTTGATTAATTATTTGTTGTAATGCATAAATTTTTGCTGAACTTTTTTGTTCTCCAAATTTATCTCAATGAAATACATGCCTGATGGAAATGATGAAATATTGAGTTTGATGCTTTGAAAACCGGGCAAAAGATTATGCATTGTAGTGTAAACCTTGGCGCCATTCATATTAAAGATATTGATTTCAGCAAGAGAAGCTTTTTCAGCTGAAATATCGATGCCGAGTTCATCGCCAACAGGGTTAGGATAAACTTCCGAAATAGTGAATCCTTTAGTGAGCGATTGTGGAATACCCACAGCAAGTGAAGCTTGTTTGAGCACAATATCGTTGTTAGGATCGAAAATAAGACTTATGGGTTGTTTATCAAAAATAAACGAAAAACCTTGATGATTCACGTCGTTCATTACCCGTATTAAAGTATCGAGTCCATTCAAACCAATGATCCTGATAGTGATAGGCATTTTAAAGAATCCGGTACTGGTTTGAGTTTGGTTGACTTCTAGATAAACACCCCAGTGCTGATCATCAATTTGAGAAATGCTGTAAATATTTTGATAAACTGGGTGATCTGGTGTATAAATCCATTCATCGAAAAACCATTGATAATCCTCACCCGTAACCGAGTTTACCACATTGATGAAATCGGGGATGGTAGCCGATTGGTATTGGAAGGCTGAGTCGTTGGCATATTGGTGAATCACTTCAAAAAATAGTGAATCACCCAAAGTATATCTAAGCTGATGTAGCACACATGCACCTTTACAGTATGTTATGGCATAGTTGAACAATACGTTAGATGAAGGTGTAGTTATGGCCCAATTTGAATCCGAGATTGGCCAGTGGGGATTAGCTGCTAAATAATAAGATGCATTTTGAAGCACATCCTGTTTGTAGGCATTATAACCCGATTTTTCTTCGAGCCACAGACTTTCGCTAAATGTAGCAAATCCTTCGTTGAGCCAGATATCGGCCCAGGTAGCACAAGTTATCATGTCGCCAAACCATTGGTGAGAAAATTCATGCACAATAAGGCTCTCGTCCCAGCAATTAGGGCAAATGCTCGTCAATGTCTGGTTTTCCATTCCACCCCATTGAAATTCCTCGTTAAGGCTCGCAAATCCATTCTTAGGAAAAGGATGCTTGCAAAAAGTTTGACTAAAATAAGTCGTTACATCATCAATAATATTAATAATGTCTTGAGGATTCTCTCCAGGGTTATAATAAAAACGAAATGGGAAATGCTCAGATGTGTCGTTTGGATTGATATAATTTATCACATCGAGGTTGTAATTGACTCTTGAAGTAAGTACCATGAGATAAGTAGCCACATTCTCTTCACTTTTCCATGTATAAAAGATAGTATCGGCAATTCTGAGCGAATCTTGCAGAATACCATTACTTCCAAGTTTTACATTAGAAGGTACTTTAGCCTTTAATTCCCACTGGGCTTTATCGGATGGACGGTCGTAACACGGAAACCAACGCCGGGCACCTTCGGGTTCACAATCTGTAAACACAAAACCATTTTTTGCATAAAAGGCATAGTCATTTACGTTGTTATGATGATATTGTATAGAAATCTGAAAAGTATCCCCAGGTAACATAGTAGTATCGAGATGGATGTTAAGGAGGTTACTGCTATGCGTGAAAGTGGAAGCGGCAAGGCCAACTTCCTGAATTTGAAGAGAATTGTTCTGTGCGTTCAGTTTTACATGATCGAGCAAACTATCGGCTTTGAGGGTAATGACTAAATTGCCGTCGAAGGCATGTGAATAAGGCGATTGGTAACACGACCAGATATCAACATCAAGCTGATACTTTAATACATCAAATGATTTTGGGAAATAACTTTCTTCTAATTTCTGGTTACTAACAAAGGAATATTTTTTTGTTTTATCTAAATGACAGCGATACGATCCTTTATCGGAAATTTCCTGGGCAAAGGAGAAGCTGATGGCAAAAAGGCTTAAAATAATTAAAAAAGTAACAATTTTGGTTTTCATGTTCGAAAGTTTTGATTTAAAAAGCGAAGATAGTTTTTTTGAATGAAGCAGAGATGTATAGGTAAAAGTTAGTGAGCCTATGAATGCTGATTTTTAACTTTTTCGATAGCAGTCAAAATTTCGCGATGAGTAGGTAGGGTTACATTAGTAGCAAAGAAGCCTTCAAAAATAAAATTGCCATATTTGTTGCATTCGTTGATGAATTCCTTTATTACGTCTGTAAGGTCGATGTTGAGAGGCACAAGAATTCTTAAAGAGGTGTATTCGAACAAGAAGTGCAACTTTTCAGTTTCAATTTGGTAATTTTTGCAGGTTTCTTCCCATTCCATTCGGATAATTCGGGCTTGATTTTCACTGAAAGTTCCTTCAAATGAAGGAAAGATAGCAATAAACATGCGAAGTTTATTATTTTTCCCTCCCAAACCTGTCGATATGAGGCTGGGTGGGTTGTCGCTTAAATCTCCTTCTACCAAAGTTCGTGAAATATAAAAAGAAAAACGAGCAAAATCTTGAAGCTTGGGTGGAGCCACTTCCTTATACTTTTCGATCACTCTAAAAGCCTCAATATTACTTCTTAAAGCCAGAATAACAAGAATTTTTTTAGCTTCCGGAATAGTTACATCTGTTTCAAATAAACGATCAGCCATTCTCAGGGCTTCCATATCGCTTACCTTATTGGGTTTAATTTTCCGAGCTAGCCGCAAAAACTGCTCCTGATCTTTTACATTGATGATATCGTCTACTATTCGTATGCTGGAACTATGCTCTGTGATATAGCGGTAAAATTCTTCGGCATCAGAAAATTCTGAAAGATCGTTAGGCATATCAAATATTAAGTTAATAAAGGAATTAAAATTCGTAGAGAATGTGGTTTTACTTTTACATGAACTTCCTTGTCCATTTTGAAAGGTTCGCCATCTATATTGACATATTTCCCTTTTTCTCTAATGACAGTAAATCGATCGGCTCTGTAAGTGTTTACGTAAAGACTTTTGTCGATTTTGTGCGTAAATAATAGTAGAACCGTTTGAAAAATCTTTGAATAAGGGATTTTTTTTACGATAGTAATATCGGCCATGCCATCGGTAATGCTGGCTTGTGGTGCTATTTGCGTATTGTAACCAAATTGATTGCTATTGGCAATACTTAACAAGATAGCCTTTTCCCTGATGACGAATTGGCTGGCAATCACTTGGAATAATCTTGGGCGAAAGGTGATATATTCCTTCACTGCAATCTTAAAATAGGTAAAAAATCCGCGATGATGGTCGTGGGCAAATTGTCTGGCAATACGTGCATCAAAACCCATACCGGCAATGCTCACCGCAATGCGATGATTCAGTTGTATCGTATCAATACTAATAGCTTCTCCATTTTTTATGAGATTTAAGGCATCCTCCAACTTAAAGGGGATTTTGAGAAATCTTGCTAATCCATTTCCCGATCCTAATGGAATGATACCCAGTATGTAATTTGTATCTACCAATATTTGAGCAATTTCGTTGATGGTTCCATCGCCACCTACACCTACAATAATATCATAACCTTCAGAAATAGCTTTCTTGGTTACTTCAGAAATCTTCAGCTGTTCATCTATTTTTGCTATTTCGGTTTGAAACATTTCCTTGGGGAAATGAGCAGGTATCATTTGAATAAGTTTCTGCTTGCGCGAATGATGATTACCCGAGGTCGGATTGATGATAAACAGGATTTTTTTCATGGTTGATCAAATTGGTCAATATTCAGCTTATGATGAATCATCCTGTTGTTGTATTGCTGGATTATAGCCTTTAAGAATCGCAAAGCTTCTTCTTCCTCGGGTAATTGTTGGTTAGCAAGATTATTAATTTGAAGGCTATCTTGTGTCAGATCATAAAAACCACTCACCTTGTCGTTGAAATATCTGAGGTATTTATTTTTATAGATGAGCTGATATTCTTGATTTAAGTAACTAATGCCGAATGGAATGGAGGTTGTATCGAAGACGCTCCGGCCAAAGGCAATAAATGAACCTTTTGCATTGATAAAATCCATTACCGAAGGATAAATATCGGTTTGTTGAGCAATCTGAGAAGAAAAGCCTCGAAGAGAATCATTGGGTAAATAGAAAATTAATGGGATGATATGTTGACCAACGAGTGTACGATAGTATGGACTGAAAGCCTCGGAAGTATGATCAGCCGTAATGATGAAAAGTGTATTCTTGAACCATGGTTGATGTGAAGCTGTTTTGAAGAATTGCCCTAAGGCATAATCAGCATAACGAATGCTTTGATGTATTTCTAATTTTCCTGGTTTGAAACGATTTTTATACTTGCTTGGTACGGTATAAGGATGATGAGACGAAAGGCTAAAAAATACACTTAGGAATGGTTGTGGGTGAGTAGAAAGATCGTTGGCCATAAACTGGAAAAAAGGTTCGTCAAAAATTCCCCATCTTCCATCGAAAGCTTCTGGCCCTTGGTATTCATTCTTGCCTTTGTATTCGTCGAAACCGGCTAAACGAGCATAGGCATCAAAATGCATGGTTCCATTGAGGCCTCCATGATAGAATATGGAATAATAACCCAATGGTTTCAAACTATTACTTAAACTAGAGATGGGTTGAGCAACATAAGGTGAATTAATAAATTCGACAGGCATGAGAGATGGTAAAGCCGAACAAATAGCCGGTATTGCTTCTATGGAGCGTTTTCCGTTGGCATAGGCTCGAAAAGTAAGTCCATGTCTCATGAGAGAATCCAGCACTGGTGTAAAACCTTCTGTTGAATCTTTGTAAAGCTGTGGATTCATCAATGCAGAATGCTCGAGCGAAAAACTCTCCATAATAATGATGACGATATTTAATTTCTTGGTTGCCTGCTTAGGAGTATAATAATTTTTTACCGGTTGGAAGAGTTTGTTTGCTTCTACTTCATCTTCATAATAAACTACTTCTTTCAGCGAAGGTTTTCCATAGGTTTTGATAATGGTAAAAGGTGAATTCAATATAAGAGCATCCAATTCGGGAGAAATCATTTCGGCAGCATTCACTAAAGTAATCGGCCTGCGTTGCAACCCTCCTCTAATTCCTACAATGGCAATTCCCGCCCATATAATCATTAAAAACAAGTTCCACCCAAAAAAATTCCATTTGCTTTGGTAAAAGAGTTTTCTGTCATATCTTAATCTTGTAGTTAATAAAACAAGAATTAAAAATAAAACAAAGAAAACAAGTAGATATATCCAAAAGTCAGCTATAAGTTTTGGAATGAGCAAGCCAAGATTATTGGTGGCTTTTAAAAATCCCGTAAAATCCCATGTTAGCCTTTTTAGATTAAAAGGAAAGTAGGCCGAATCTATGATATTAAGAAGAATTCCAATGAAATTGGCAAAGTAGAAGAAAAAAGAAGTGATATTTCGGTAGTATTTATGATTACGAAAAGGAAAGGGGAGGGTGGCAAGGAAGATATAAGGCAAATTCAACATTAAAACAGCCGAAATATCAAAACGTAATCCCAAACGCCATAGTGTAAAAGAAGAAGGGATGTATTCGGCAGGGAAGAGGTCATGCTGAAACCAATAAAGGCATAAACGCGAAAGGGAAAATATGATTAGGGCTATAAACAAACGATAGGCAACAATGATATGTGTGCCATTTTTCCAAACGAGTTTAATCTTCATTCAATAACTACTGGCTTTGAATTTTATTTGTGGTAGATGAGTTGGCTCGTAGCAGAAGTATCGAGTGAGGTAGTGGTTTCCGTAATCAAGTGATAAAACAGTTGAAAGGATTTTCCATTATGAGCAATAGTTCCAGAAGCAGAAAAATACGTCGTGGAAGTATCTGTAATAGAAACAATTTGTTTTCTTATGGCAAGTGTATCGCCCAACGATCCCAATAAATCGGCTTTAATAAAAGAAGGATAAAGGCCTCCAATTTGTTTAAAATAAATGTGTCGGATTCCGGGATCATATAGAGAATCAACAAAAGGAACAACAAGCCCACTCGGATAAGGTGAAATTCTTTCGCCTTGCCATTCCCCTGTTAAATTACTTCCTTCTATACGAACAATCACAGTCCTTTCGGCTTTAGCTACATTATTGTTGAAATCTTCGGCAAAATAATATATTTTGTAACGGCCGGCTTCTCTTGTGTTTAACTCTGAGGTATCAATCCACATTTTGAAAACACCATAATTGTCGGTAACAATAATACCCGAATCTCGAAAAGCACTGTTGAGCCTGATATATGCAGGATTGCTGCCCACAATAGTAATAAACGGCTCGGTATCATCTTTTACTTCGTCAACACAAGAGCTTAAAAATAAAATTATTAGTAAACCCAAGCTGAAGCACGAAATTAACAATCTTTTCATGATTAAAAATTTTGATTGATTTTGCAAAATTATTCAAAAAAATGATGATTTCTTATTCTTGACTCAGGTGGTTAATACCTTAAAAACAGAAATTCGAATGAGCTTATAGTTGTTTCTTAATTTTGCCGAGAAAATTCAATAGTAATAATTATGAGTTTACAGTGCGGAATTATAGGTTTGGCAGGAGTTGGGAAAACTACTCTTTTCAATTGTTTGTCAAGCTCGAGAGCTCAGGCGGGAGGAGGGGGAAATAAGAGTAATCTGGGAATGATTTATGTTCCCGATGATAGACTGGGGAAAATTGATGCTTTGATAAAGTCGGCCAAGATTGTACCTACTACGGTTGATATAGTAGATATTCCAGGCTTGGTGAGAGGTTCGGGGAAAGGCGAAGGAGTTGGAAATAAGTTTCTTTCGGAGATAAGAAATACAGATGCGTTGATTCATGTGTTGCGCTGTTTCGACGAGCCATCCGTGCCTCATATAGAAGGCAGTATAGATCCTGTCAGAGACATTGAGATTGTAGAACTTGAATTAATTGTTCGTGACCTTGAATCGGTGGAAAAGAAACTGCAGAGGCTCGAAAAAATGGCAAAAAGTGGAGATAGGGAAGCTCGTATAGGGGTCGAAGTGCTCGAAGTCTATAAACAACATTTAGAAGATTTTCATCCTGCACGAACTGTTCCACTCGAAAAGGAATCTCAGCGTTGGGTAGACGATTTATTTCTCTTGAGCGCAAAACCTGTAATGTATGTATGTAATGTGGATGACGATTCGGCAACCAGTGGAAATGCTTATAGCCAGGCAGTTAAAAAATTTTTCGAAGCGCAGGATGTTGAAATATTGATTATTGCAGGAAAATTGGAATCAGAGATTGCTGAACTGGAAGATCCTGCTGACCGTAAGGTATTTCTGCAAGATGTTGGTTTAGATGAACCTGGCGTTAATAAATTGATACGTTCGGCTTATCGCTTGCTCAATCTTCAGACTTTCTTTACAGCAGGTCCTAAAGAAGTAAGAGCTTGGACGATTAGAAAAGGGATGACGGCCCCTGAGGCTGCGGGCGTCATTCATTCCGACCTCGAACGAGGTTTTATAAGAGCAGAAGTGATGAAATACGACGATTTTATTCGTCTTGGATCTGAACACGCTTGCAGAGAAGCTGGAAAACTATTTATAGAAGGGAAAAATTACGTGGTGCAAGACGGCGATATCTTGCATATTCGCTTCAACGTTTAATGCAAGGTGTAAAACTTTTCTATAGCCATTTAATCTAGCATAGTTGGTTGGTCTGGTTGCTGTTCTTTTTCTTTCAACTTTCTGGAAACAAAATGTGAAGTTAAAAATAATCCCCCTGAGAGAAAGACAGGCAAGGCATATAATAACCCTCCAAAAGGTAGTCCAAGATGGCGCCCAATAAATTGAAGAAAAAATATAATAGAAGTGAAAATGAGAATAATCCCAGCTTCTCGGGTGTGCCAAAATCCAATTATACAGCCAACCAAAGCTATCCCTTCCAACAGAGTCAAATCAACGACATTTGGAAGTAATGAACCTTCAGTAAAAGTAACTTTCTTTATTAGATAAAATATCAGGAAAAATAATAAGCCCCCACCTCCCGTTATCAAACCGGCAATTTTGAGATTCCTGCTTATGGCATTGCTGACGATTTTCATCTCTATCAAGTTTTCGTATTCCTTTTACTCTTGTCTCATTCCCCTTTCAAATGCAAAATTAGAATGTTTTACTTTTTTATAACGAATGGAGTCAGCATTGTTAATAAAATTGTGAATAACTCAATTTGTTAACTATTTATAAATCAATGTAAAACTTAGTCTTTCCTACATTTGCAATAGGAATATCCTTATGCATAAAAAACAAATTTATGCAATAAAAAATATTTTCTGAGGAATAATATTTTAAAATATTGATTGATAATATTAAAGAATGAAACCATTTATCAAAGGTGTACGTTAAATCTTATTCAGATAAAAATTATCCACAAATTGAATTCATTTTAATAACAAAAGGTGTTCATTCCAATGCTAAGCTATAATTTTAGGCGCTATGATAAAAAACGTTCTACAAATTTTATTGTTTTCGATATTTTTTGCAGCGAGTTACAACACGTTTAAATTGGAGGCTCAAATCATCGAGCGCAAAGAGGTCAACTTACCAGAAATAAGCCAGCCTATCACGAAATTGAAGAAAGCTATTGGCTGGACACTACAGGATAATGGCCAGTGGATTTCGTGTAATAACTGCATCCCAAATACTAATGCCGACATCAACAAAACAAATGATCCCGAAAACAAACTGGGCAAGCATAATTTTACGGAGATGCAATTACGCGAAGTACTCATTCAAGGAGAACAATATGCGATTTTACTCGTTTTCCGACGCAATGGTTATTTTAAATTTGAAACCTTACGAGATGAATGGAATTCGAGAAACGATGTCGATTTTTATGTTTTCAAGGCTACAAAGTTGAAACAAATTTTGCCGGATACTTTACCTTCGGGCAAAATCTGGCTTACCAATATGGATGTTTTTTGCATGGGAAAAATTGAGGGCTTCGACCAAAAAACTTATTTACAAAAAATCGCTAATCAAATCCAGCGCCAGTATGTTTTAAAATATCCCTCAACCTTTACCTTATTGTTCGCTGTTATGCCACTAAATTTGAAAAATGAAAAATTTGTACGTTTTAGATTGATTGAGGTTTTTAATAAGGAATATATTTATTCCCAATATTTTTTGAATGATTATTTGCCTCATCTGCTCGATAAGTTTTATTATGAGGTTCCTTATGGTAATTTCATAGAATTTGTAAGAATTTTTCCGGTTTACGAAGATTTAATAGCTCAACCCAAGTCTTTCAATGAATATTACAAACGAGGTGTAGCCTTGTTTAAGCGTAAAGAATATGCTTCGGCAGCTGCCGATTTTCATCATGCTATCGATTTATTCCCCGGTCAATCTTTCTTTTTGGCCTATGCTTATCTGGGTAATTGTTATTACAATATGGAAATGTTAGATGAGGCTTTGATGTTTTTCAATCTTGCTATCGATAACAAACCAGAGCAAGCTGAGTATATTTACGATTGGGCTCGTGTACTCTATAACCGTGGTCTGGTAAATTATAAGTTGAAAAATAGAAACCTTGCTTGCGACGATTGGAATAAAGCTTCTATCTACGGCATTTCCGAAGCACAAAAAATGCTAAAAAAACATTGTAAATGAACATTAAAAAAATTGAATATCGCTCTTCATTATTTAAATTACAATGGTTTTTGACCATACTTTTTTTACTTCAATTACCTCAACAAAAAATCAGTGCACAAAAGAATAATTTTGAGGGAGGATGGAAAAATAATTGGTTTACAGGAATAAAAGCTGGTTCTCTGTGGGCTATAAGTGACTTGCCTTCATGGGGAGGTAATAATATAAGTCCACAAACTGCCTTAAGTATTTATTTGGGTAAAGATATTAGGCCATGGTTTTCATTAAGAGGCGAAATTTTAGGTGGAAAACTTAGTGGGCAAGATGATATATATAATTTCGAAACAAAATTATTGGGCTATCAGCTTCAAGGCATTCTGAATCTCTTCGAACTGATGAATCCCGATAATGAAAATAGAAAATGGGGAGCTCATGTATTTTTAGGTTTAGGTTTCTTAGATTTCGAATCAGATAGTTATCTGACCGAAAGTGGCGAAAATTTGGCTAGGTTTGGTTATGGTTTTGGGAAAGGAATCAATGGCTGGACACGTGAATTCTTTATTCCGGCAGGCATTGAAATAACTTATCGTCTAAACACACGATTTCGACTTCATTTAGAAACTTCTACTCATTTTGTAAATGGTGACGAGTTGGATGCAACAGCAGGAGGGAAAAGCAATGATGTTATGCTTTTCGCTGGATTAGGTCTTTCTTATCACTTTAATTTAGGTCGAAAAGAATTGCCACCACTTTTGAATTATTCTGCTTCTACTGAACATATTCCATTGAAATATAAAGATATACAGTTCTCTCAAAAAATTTCCCGTCTATTAAAAGATGGAGCTAAGCCACTCATAAGCTTAAGCCTTCCTCAAAAAATAGGCGACCAAAATTTTTTCGATCTTATCATCAATGTGAGCAATGACGGAGTGGAAGGAGTTGCCGATATAGAGATTATGATACCCCAAGGGTTCTCGTTTCGAACGAAAAACTTACAAAATGCGGACTTGGTTATAAATGATCGAGTTGCCAACATTGTGCTTGCTTTGCCTGCTGCTGATACTACTTTTCTGCTAAAGCTCGAAATTGCTTCCAACATTGCACCTGTGGGCAACTACCCAGTTTATCTGGGTTATAAAATCACCGACAGGGCTGGAGGAACCATAGGCGATAAAAAGGTGTTCTATATTCAAAAAGATTTGCTTTATAGTGAAAAAGAAGCGAAAACCCCTATTTTTTTGCCTGAAGTTGAATTTCGAATTCAATTAGCTTCTTCGGCAGGCGTTCCCATTCCTTCTGACAAGCTAAGAACGCTTTTCCCTTTAGATACAGAGATACAAGAAGATGTTGAAAACGGATTTTATCAATATACGGTAGGTTCTTTCAAAACATTGGCCGAGGCCGAAACCTACAAACAAAAGTTGAGTAAAGAATTGGGAATGGACGACTTATTCATTGTATTATTTCAAAATGGGAATCGTGTAAGTTCAATAAAAGATCTAATATCAAAAGAAAAAGAAAAACGTTATTCGAGCCAAGTGGCTCCTGTCCAAAAGCCTTTGGTTACATCTGCTCCTAAAGCCGATGAATTTAGAATAGTTTTTCGTACCGATAAAAATCGTTTGCCACTATTTGAAATAAGATCCGTTTTTGAGACGCCAGAACCTATTAGTGAGGTTTATTTCAATGGGCAGTACATGTATTTTGCAGGTTCATTCAAAAACGAGGAAGTGGCCACAGCCTATAAGGAGTACTTAGTAGACCGTTATGGTCTTGTCAATTCCAAAGTAATCCGTTTTCAAAAAGGCCAACCGATGGTGGAATAAAGCAGTGATTTTTTTGCGTACTGAGTCCAAATAATGCAAAATCGTATTTTATAGGGTCGTTGGCATCCAACTCTCTGAGGTGGGAAGTTAGTTCTATGACTGCTTTCAAGTCGTTTTGAGTTCGCGTAATCAAACCCAATTTACGAGCTGTGTGTCCACTATGCACATCGAGTGGACACAATAATTTACTTGCCGGAATATTCCATAAGCCAAAATCAACACCCTTGTCGTCTTTTCTGACCATCCATCTCAGAAACAAGTTGATTCTCTTTGCCGCCGAACCTTTATCTAAGTTTGGCAAATGTTTGATGGAACGTTTAGAATGAGGTATTTCGAGCATAAAGTCTACAAATCGACGGATACCGCCCGATGTATCAGTCTCATTTTGCTGAGGTTTGAACAATTTTTCCGGACTTTTATATTCCTTATAGATGAAATGAAGCCCTTCCAAGAGAAAAATTATATCTTCCTCATTTAAAGTTCTGTGTTTGAAGCCTTCTATAAACTTATATTTTTGGGGGTTATCGTCCATAACAAATTTAAATGGTTGATGTCCCATGCGTTCAAGTAATTCCCATGCTTTGGTGATGATGGTTTTTCGATTTCCCCAAGCCATGATGGCGGCTAAAAATGCGCTTATTTCTATATCTTCTCGCAATTCATATCTATATGGAATAGAAATAGGGTCTTCTGGAATAAAATCCGGACAATTGAAAAAGTCAGTAGCATCATCCAAAAAAATTTTCAAAGCATGAAAATCATTTCCATTTTTCATTATTAATCGTATTTCTTCTTGTAAAACATGGCTTTTACAGGATGATGATCTGAAAAGGTTTCCTCAATAATTTCGAATTCCTGACATTTGAATTTAGGATGTAGTAATACATAATCAATTCTGATTTTAGGAAGATTTCCAAAATAAGTATTACCAATACCTTTTCCCTTTTCCATAAAGGCATCTGTCAGGTCGTTTTTAATAGTATGGTAGGCATAAGATGCCGGAGTGTCATTAAAATCGCCACAGACTATCATCGGATATGGAGATTGTTGGATAGCCTTGTTTAAAATGCGTGCCTGGCTGGCTCGTTTTACAAAACCAGTGCGAATCTTCCAAAAAACCTTTTTCGAATCCTTTTGCATAGAATCGCTTTGGAGTGATGAAATATTTTGCTGTGCTTCGGCCAAAAACTTGTAGTTCTCATCATTGAACGAAATGGATTGTAAATGAACATTGAATATACGGAAAGTATCTTTTCCTGCTACAATATCTGTAATTAAGGCTATTAAACGCTTGTCTTTTCGAATCTCAATCGTATTGCAAATAGGATATTGACTAAGAGTAGCAATATAATAATGAGAATTATTATTTTCATAATAAGGCGATTTACTCGTATATTTCAATGGCATTGTGCTAAAAATAGTCTGTACCGTAGGTTTGTTCTTATTTTGTCTTTCGGTATATTCCTGCAAACAAACTATGCTAGCATTTTCGTTATTGATGAAATTGAACAAGGAGTCGGATAATCCTGAGCTTGTAGTTGAATTTGTGCCTGCAAGTCCTTTGATGTTATAACTGAGCAAGCTAATAGAAGCAGGCAAATTGTCGGAGTTTTTGGAGCCTTTCAACTGAACAAAATGAGAAAAAAGAGGAAGAGAAAGAATCAGGCAGGCTACGTGTATCCATGCAAAACGAGCTCGGCGAATGATCCAGAAAAAGAGAAAGAAAAGGTTGGTCAAAAACCAGAAAGGAAATGAAAGACCAAAGAAAGCCGGGGGCCAAAATTTATCGGGCGGAATAAACTGAGCCAAACAGCTTATGATTAATCCAATGGCTATGATGAGGCTTATCAAACGTAGCAGACCATCTATGAACCAATGCTTTCGCTTTCTCTTTTTCCTTGTGGGCATATTCTTTCTCATTATGGAGAATTATGCAAGATGATAAAAATCAGCTTTTGACTATTTTTTGCTATATTTAAACAGAGTTTCTTTTTCTTTAGCGGTTAATCCATTATATCCTGTTATTTTAATCTTATCGAGTATGCGGTCAATTTCTTCTTCCATGCGTTTTTTATCTTCAAAGTATTCTTCTTCGGCTTTTTCGCTTCCCGGCCTGTATTTTATGTTAAATTTCGGTTTAGGTTTGAATAGTCTTTTAGGATTAAGTTTCAGAAACCATCCCTTGCGCAATGAAACAATATACAGATAGCCAAAGATGCATCCTCCAATATGTGAGAGATGACCGCCCGGATTATTGGAACTAATCATAAGAAAATCGAGGACAAACAATGCAATAGCCAGATGAATCAGGCGAATGCGGCCAAAAAATAAAAGATTTATTCTAAACTTAGGCAAATAGAAAGCTATAGCGGTAACTATGGCCATTACAGCAGCTGATGCCCCGATAAGCCTCGAATTTGGAGCTATATGCAATAGTCCTGGGAATAAATTGAATGAGAACATATAAACCAGATAACCACTAACCCCTCCAAGTATATAAATCCAAATTAATTGACGTTGTGATAGATACTCCATGAAAATTTTCCCTATCCAATACAACCACAGCATATTGAAAAGCAGGTGAAGAAAGTCGATATGAACGAAGCTGTAGGTAATTAGTGTCCAAAAGGAAGTAGCAAGAGCTGGCAGGCTGGCTGGAGCTCCCAAAAACGACAAGATGCCATTTAAGAAAGCAAATGAAGACTCGCCTGAAAGAGTGAAAACTACTCGAATTAAACTAATGATAACCCAAACTGCAATATTGATGAAAATAAGAATAGAAAGCGCATCCCTGCGACGAAAAAACGCTGTAAATTTTTTCCACGGTGAAGATGACTGATGTTGGAACGAATATCCCTGCATATTGAAATTTTGATATTATCTTAAATGAAAGCCTTTAATTTTCATCCGCTTCTATTTTAACATTACTATCATGAAATTTATTTCTTTTTTCGAAAAATTAAACCTAAGGATAAAATCTCATCAGTAGTAACGATGTTCTTTCTTGTGCCAGTAAAGCAAAAGAAGGTAACCAAAAATCATTCCTCCGAGATGTGCAAAATGAGCAACATTATCGCCTGCGCCACTTACACCGAACCAAAATTCAAGGGCAGCATAAATTAATACAAACCATTTGGCTTTGATAGGGAGCAAAAAATAGATATAAATGAGGGAATTGGGGAAAATAAGGCCATAAGCGAGTAAAACGCCAAAAACAGCCCCACTGGCTCCTATAGTCGGAATGTTCATTTTGGTAGTAACCAAATGGCTTAAAGAGTTGAGTGATTCTTGCTTCAAAATTGGACTATCAGGAGTTATACTCCAGGTACCAACAAATTGATCGAACCATTCAGGATTATAAATCCCCTTGAAATTTTTGTTTAGTAAATTAGCAAAATCTACTGGATTGGGTGCCACCATATATTCCTGGATTTGTCCGTCGAGCGAATGAAATTGATAATACATTACTGCAATATGAACTACAGCTGCACCAATGCCCGTTACCATGTAATAAGTGAAAAATCTCTTGGACCCCCAAACTTGTTCCAGTATATTCCCAAACATCCATAAAGCAAACATATTGAAGAAGATATGCGAAAAATTGGCATGCATGAACATGTAGGTTATGATTTGCCACCATTTGAATTTATCCGAGCCTGGATAATAAAGAGCAAGGTACTCGTTGAGGTCGAGCTGCCCTCTTGATGAGCTCAGAAGAGCAATAGTAGCAAAAAAGAATAAGATATTGATGATTACCAGGTTCTTCACAACGGGGGTCAAACCTAAGAACCCTGTTATTCGGTGTTCATCGTTAGCCATGAGTGTTATGATTTAATGGATATTCTGTGATGAATAATCGGCAAATTTGTTGAAACTTTAGTGAATTATAAACACTATAAAACATTGTTGAAAATATAAATTCTATTTAAGTAGTTCTTCAATTGTTTCCAAAGTAATGATTTTCAGTATAGTTTCCCCTAGAGGACTAATAGAAGGCATAGTTGTAGAAAACAGTTTGTCGGTTAGTTCGCGCATTTCTTCTTCTTTTAAAGGTCGCAAGTGATGTCGGGCCAAAGTGGTTGCCATTGTCTTGGCTGAAATAAATCTAATGTCGGCTTTTTCGGTATCTTCTTCTTTTAGCAGATGTTCTATGATGGTTTCGAGCGATTCTTTGGCCTCAGTCGCATCCATCCCATTGGGAATACCTTGAATAACAAAAGTGTTATTGCTTAAATTATCAATGTTAAAACCCATAAGAGCCAATGAAGGTTTCATCTGGTTTACCAAAACCGACTCGGCCTGTCCTAAATGAATATTGAGAGGAAAAATTTCTTGCTGTGAAGGTATGCCTTCTTTTTCAAAAGATTGTAGAAAGTCTTCATAAAAAATTCTTTGATAGGCTTTTTCTATATCAATAAGCATCATCCCCGATTTCACTACTGTGATTAAATATTTTTGGTGAACCTGAAGAAAACCGCTTTCGCGTATTTTTTCGCCATTTTCCGATTCTTCTATTGGCCGTAAATGCGTTGTTTCAATTAAGTTTTCATCCTTCTTTTTAGGCACATTTTCAGGAAATTCGTATAGTTTTTGCCAATTTTGTAAATTTCGTTTTTCGGGCGAAGACTGGAAATTTTGAGGCTGAAATGGATTGTAATGCGGATTGAATTGGATTTTTGGTGGTTTAATGGCTTCACCTGGTTTTAGTTCACCATCACCCAAAGCCCATTCTTCATCGAAATTGATAATCCCCGAAAGGGAGAATTGTCCGATTGACTTGCGCACAGCGGCTTTTAGTACGGTATAAATTAGATTCTCGTTTAAAAATTTAATCTCGGTTTTACTGGGATGAATATTGACATCTATTTTTGAGGGATCGATTTCAAGATGAATGAAGTAAGAAGGAAAGGAACCTTGCGGGATAAGACCTTCGTAAGCCGATTCAATAGAATGTTGTAAATAAGGAATTTTTACAAATCTTCCATTAGTAAATAAATACTGCTCACCTCTTACTTTTTTAAAATATTCGGGTTTTGAAGTAAATCCATGAATTTTGACGAAGTCGGTTTGTTCTTCAACGGGAACTATCACTGAGTTGAGATGATTACCCATGATTTGAATAATTCTTTGTCGTGGACTGCTTTTGCCAAGTTGAAATATAGTTCGTCCGTTGTGGATGAGTGAAAATTGAATTTCGGGAAAAACCAAAGCTACTCTTTCAAATTCTTCGATAATATGTCTCATCTCGACGGCTTCAGATTTTAGGAAGGCACGTCGAGCTGGAACATTATAGAAGAGGTTTTTAACCAAAAATGACGAACCCGCCGAACATTGGATAGGTTGCTGATTGATGAGCTCACTGCCTTCTATCAGCACTTGAGTTCCTATTTCGTCTTCATGACGACGTGTGCGTAATTCCACTTGTGAAATAGCGGCAATGGAAGCCAGAGCCTCGCCTCTAAAACCTAAAGTCCGTATAGCAAATAAATCATTCGCCTGATGTATCTTGGAAGTAGCATGCCGCTCAAAACATAGTCTGGCATCCATCGGACTCATGCCACAACCATTATCTACTACCTGAATCAGTGTTTTCCCTGCATCTTTTATAATTAATTGTATAACATTGGCACCAGCATCTATGGCATTTTCGAGCAATTCCTTTACAGCCGATGAAGGCCTCTGAATAACCTCACCGGCAGCAATCTGATTAGCAACGGACTCAGGAAGTAATTGAATGAGATCTGGCATTAACCAAGAATAAATATGATGTATAATAAGAATAAAATGAGCAATAAATAAACTATCAAGGAAATATTGCTTGATTTTTTCTTTTTTTGTTTTAATGCCCACTGCCTTTCAATATCCCGCCTTAATCTTTCCGTTGTAGGGTCAGTAGGTTCGGCTTCTTCACGTAATTTCTTGGCCCTTTCTTCATCTGCATTATAATAGATGAATTTATGTTCGTATTGTTTGGGTTTTGGACGGTACAGAAAAGCCATTTTTTAGAATTTATTGCTGGTTGATAATCATTCTGCAAAGTTAATTCTTTCTTTTAAAGATATGTTTAATCATCTTGGCATCTAAAACGTCAATGTCTTTGTTTTAGCTGAGGAAATAGTAATTTTGCCTTTGATTAAATAAGTAAGTTTAATGAAACCCGAAAAACTAAATAACCTTATTTTAATTGGAGACAGGGTATTAATAAAGGCAAAAAGTGCAAACAGTAAAACCAAAGGTGGTCTTGTACTTCCGCCGGGTTATTCAGAAAAGGAAGAAGTTCAATCGGGCTATGTCATTAAAACCGGGCCTGGTTATCCCATTCCATTGCCTCGTGAAAGTGACATAGAACCATGGAAAGCTAAAGATGATTCCCCTTCCTATATTCCACTACAGGCCAAGGAGGGCGATATGGCACTATTTCTGCAAAAAGGCGCTATCGAAGTCGAAATAGATGGAGAAAAATATTTTATTGTTTCCCATCAATCCATTTTACTGCTCGAACGCGATGAAGAGCTTTTTACGTAGAAACCATCGCATCATCGTATATATTGCTTTCGCCTCGAGCTTAATTTTGAATTTAACCTCTTGCGAGAGAAACATTCAACAGAAGCATGATGCCGATTTTCGCGTGGATACAAATGCTTCACCTCGCTTTGCCAGATTATTTATGGCGGGTTTCGTACATCATCACCGAGCGGTGTGGCTCTTTGATCCATGGGATAGTACGAAAATCCATTCAAAATATATTATATTACCTCATCAATTGCCAAACGACTCTGTCCCCGAAGGATATCAAACCGTGATCGTTCCGTCTCATACGCTTGCAACTACATCTTCTACTTTAATAGCTCATCTATCTTCTCTTGAGATATTAGATTTGCTTATAGGAGTGGCCGACACTTCTTATATATTTCATTTTTATGTAAAAAATCGCATTCGCCAAAAACACATCATGGAAATTGCCCAAGGGGATAGAGTAGATTCCGAAGCATTGATTGCATGTCAACCCGATTTAACTTTTATTACCCTTCATCCCGGACAAGATGTTACTCGTCTGCAACGCTTGGGCTTACAAATTGTGCCTTGGGCTGATTATTTGGAAAATCATCCCTTGGGCAGGGCTGAATGGATTCGTTTTATTGGATATTTTATGGGAAAAGAAAAGGAAGCCGATAGTATTTTCCATTCTATTGCTTCTCGATATTTAGCAATTCAGGGGAAACTAAGGCAGAACGGATCATCCATAAGTATATTCGATGGATTGATGAGTTCGGGAGTTTGGTATGTATCGGGAGGACAAAGTTATATGGCTCGTTTATACAAAGATGCCGGCTTGACTTATGTTTTTTCCGACTTGAAGGAAACTGCAAGTAAAGGACTTGGCTTCGAAGAAGTATTTGTTAAAGCCCGTGATGCCGATTATTGGCGAATAATGGTGAGCCATAGGGGAAATTTTACCCTTAATGATTTGTTGAATCTCGATAAACGTTATGAACTTTTCGAGGCAGTGCAAAAGCGAAGGATTATTGTTTGTAATGCTGCACAAGTGCCGTTTTACGAAGAAGGAGTTGCACATCCCGAATGGATACTTTCTGATCTGGTTTATTTAACCAGGCCACAGCTAATGCCTGATTATGTACCTCGTTATTATCAAATCATTCGCTAATGCATTACTCCTTCATCTTTCGTCGTTCTTTGGCTTTTCGGATCTCTGTAGCTTTCTTTCTGCTTTTAATTTTCGTTTTACTTTTTATAGCCAATCTTTCTGTAGGTGCCGTAAAAGTAAGTTTTTCAGAATTAATGCAAATTTTTATGGGGAAAGCGGGGGAGTGGGACCGAAATGCCTTGGTAGTATATGAATTTCGAATGCCACAAGCTCTAATGGCTATATTGGCAGGCGCCTCATTATCCATTGGTGGGTTGCTGATGCAAGCTCTTTTTCGGAATCCTCTGGCCGACCCATCTATACTGGGTATAAGTTCAGGAGCCAGTTTGGGTGTTGCCATTGTAACCATGGCTGCTGGTAACCTCACTGGCATTTCTATTTTTAATGCTGGTGTGGGAGGATATTTAAGTATTACTGTATCAGCATTTATTGGTTCATTAGGTGTTTTACTACTTCTAATATTTTTCTCCTCGCGTTTAAAAAATATCAGCCAATTGCTCATTCTTGGATTGATGGTGGGTTACCTAAGCTATTCCATCGTGAGTCTCCTTAAGTTTTACAGTCTAAAAGACGATCTTCAGCATTATGTGATCTGGGGAATGGGAAGTTTTTCGGAAGTGAATATGGAACAAATGAAAATAGTCGCGCCTGTGGTACTCATTGGGCTGCTGTTTTCTCTATTGTTGGCTAAACCGCTCAACCTCTTGCTTTTGGGTGAGGAATATGCTCAAAATCTTGGATTGAAATTGAATCTAGCTCGAACTTTAGTAATATTAATAGCCGGATTTTTAACCTCCATCATAACGGCATGGTGTGGTCCCATTGCATTTGTAGGGCTAGCAGTTCCTCATCTTTGCCGCAGTATATTATCCACCCACGACCATCGTATTTTGCTGCCTTTTTGTATGCTGGCTGGAGCCATACTCACTTTAATTTGTAATTTTATCGCCCGTTTACCAATTTTTGGAGGTGCATTACCTTTGAATGCAATCACTTCACTAATTGGTGCACCAATAATGATCACGGTTATTTTACGGCTGAAAAACTAAAAGCTATCGGAAAATGAAATTCAACCAGAAAGATATTACTGTAAATGAAAACATGCTTTCAACCCAGCGATTGAATATAGGATATCTGAATCCAAAATCCATTATAGCTTCCAATATCAATTTAAATCTTCAGCAAGGCCAGCTTTATTGCCTGATTGGGCCTAATGGTTCGGGTAAGACTACTCTGCTGAGAACCCTCTCTGGATTCCTAAAGCCGCTGGATGGTCATATCTTCATGAGTGGGAAAGACTTGTCGCAATTTTCAACATCGAAACTTTCTACTCACATTAGCATTGTACTTACCAAACAACCTGCTTTACCACTTCTTACAGTTTTCGATGTGGTAGCCATGGGGCGTCATCCTTTTACTGACTTTTGGGGACATATAACGGCTTCAGATAAGGCCATTGTGCTAAATGCCCTTCGTATGATAAATATCGAAAATAAAATCTCTTGTTTTTTTGACCACCTAAGCGATGGAGAAAAACAAAAAGTAATGATAGCCAAAGCATTGGCACAACAAACACCTTTTATTTTTCTAGATGAACCAGCCGCTTTTCTCGATTTCCCAAGCCGAATCGAAATCATGCAGCTACTCTCAGAACTTGCTCATCATCAAAACAAAACTATACTTCTTTCGACTCATGATGTACCTCTGGCATTCCAATATGCCGATGAAATTATTCTGATGGCTCTGAGCAAACCCACAATTTCAGCTAAACCTTCCGAAATTATCCTTGAAAATTTGCTCGAAGATTATTTTGTACTTAATGGCAAAAAATATAATCCTTTTAGCTTACCCAATTATTTTAAATATCCATTCAAACATCCTATTTTTATTGTTGGCAATGAAGAATCACATTCTCCTCTTGAAGTTTTACTCGAACAAAGAGGATTCTCTATTGTATCAAATCCCGAGGAAAGTCAATGCCTTCTTAAAGTTGATAAAAATGGCGAAATTAAATTTTATTACCAACAACAAGTTCTAAAATTTAAACGTTTAGAAGAATTCGATATTTTTTTAAAAAATGTACAAGAATAATTATTGGTTTTTTATTTTTCTTTTTTTGTTAAGCTTGAATCACACCCAGCTTATGGGGCAAAAATGTCACAATCGCATTATCGTGGATGGTTTAATGCATGATTGGGAAGGCTGTGAAACTTACTGTAGTGATAAAATTGATGACGGCAAGGATGTAGATTTTACTCGCATGTGGGTAACAAATGACGAAAAATATCTTTTCATAAGAATACAATTGGCCAAACCACTCAGTTTAGTAGATTATAATTCACTTTTTTTGGAGATAGACGGCGACCATAATGCCGCCACTGGTTACAGGGTGAATGGCATTGGTGCAGAACTCGGTTGGGGTTTTGGCCTACGCTATGGCTTTTATAAACATTTTTCCTCAGCTGATTATATTTCCAATCTGGATGTAAGATATGTGATTCTGCCTTCATTTACTTCTACTGATTTTGAGATAGCTATCAAATTAGATGCTGCTCCCATTCGCAACGAAAAAATATTTACTGCCGATACTATCGAAATTCTATTATGGGACAAACAAGTTGGTGGAGATTTACTGCCCGATTCAGGACATGTTTTTCATTATGTGATTCAAAAAGATATTTCATCGCCATATCAACCTTTATCCATTGAACCCCCTTTCGAGACTTCCTTAAGATTGATGACCTGGAATGTATTTTATGATGGTTTAATAGATACCATTCGTCAGCCCATTTTTGGAAAAGTTTTTAAGGCTATTCAACCCGATATAATTGTTATGCAAGAATGTTGGCATAGCCAAGCCAACGAAGTGAAACAACTTTTCGATCAATGGCTGCCGCTACAAAAAGGCTCATGGAAGGTAATACATACAGGCGAAGGCTTAATGCTTGTTTCACGTTATCCAGTCGTTAAGGCGGACCCCATCTTTGTTGGTGACAACCGAAATATTGCAGCTTATTCAATCAAAACAGATTTATTCAATCTTGATACTTTACTTTTAATTGGAGTTCATCTTTCTTGCTGTGCTCAAGATAATGAACGCATAGCCGAAACTCAGGCCATTATGCATTATTTGGGAAAACATTATTCTATAGGGAGAAATGAAGATAAGTTACTGCGTCTTCCGGTGGTGATAGCTGGAGATTTTAATTTGGTAGGTTCAGAAATTCCATACCGAAATATTGTTAGCAACCAGCTCACAGGAGCTCGAGAGCCTTGGTTTACCGATCTGGCACCTCATCAAATTGACCGACCTATGGCTTATACCTGGCGTGATTATTCCAAGGTTTTCAGTCCTAGCCGCCTCGACTATATTTTCTATTCCCCCTTGTTTAATCCCATTCACTCTTACATTTTTAACATTCTTTATTTGGATGAAAACTCGCTTAAACGCTATGGTCTGAAACCAACGGATTTGCGTATTTGCTCCGATCATCTTCCTTTGGTTGTCGATTTCGTGCCAACAGTTTCACCAAAGTGACATTCATCTATGAACAAAATCGAATTTTTATCTATTTTTTCAATGATCATTCTATTGTTGAATAGTTGTTGCGTGCAAAAACAAGAAGCCGATCTCATTGTCATAAATGCCAAAGTTTATACCCTCGATGAAAATTTCAGCAAACAAGAAGCCTTTGCCATCAGGGAAGGTCGAATTTTAATGACAGGCAAAACCCAAGAAATCTTAAAAAAATTTTCGGCTCGAGATACCCTCGATCTGCATGGCAAAACCGTTTACCCTGGTTTTATGGATGCCCACTGCCATTTTTATGGTTTGGGAGAAACCACGATAAGATGGGCCGATTTAAAAGGTGCTCAGTCCATGGATGAAATCATCAAAAGATTGAAGTTATTTATAAAAGAAAATCCTCAAAACTGGCTGTTAGGCAGGGGATGGGACCAAAATCTTTTTCCCGATAAAAATTTTCCAAATAACGTTTTACTTGAGAAAAATTTTCCTAATATACCTGTAGTTTTGGTTAGGGTGGATGGTCATGCGGCCTTAGCCAACAACCTGGCACTTCAATTGGCAGGAATATCTGCCGATTCTAATATAGATGGTGGAGAAATTATAACTTATCAAGGCAAACCCACTGGTTTGCTTCTGGATAATGCCACAGAAAAATTAATGGAAGCCATTCCCCCCATGGATAAACAAATGATGAAACATGCATTGCAAAAGGCTGAATCGATTTGTGTTTCGTATGGATTAACTACAATAAATGATGCGGGTCTGCCAGCTCATGTGATTCATTCCATAGATGAATTACAAAAAAATGGAGATGTAAAGATTAGGATTGTGGCTATGATTAATCCCGATTCGCTCACAATTTCCGAATACATGAACACTGGCATCTACAAAACCGATCGTTTGTTAGTAAACGCTGTAAAACTCTATGCCGATGGTGCTTTGGGCAGTCGAGGTGCTCTTTTAAAAAAACCTTATGCCGATGACCCCCATAATCATGGAATTCTTGTTGAATCCCCCGAGGTTTTGAAAAAAATTTGTCTTGAGGCATATCAATCTGGTTTTCAAGTTTGTACTCATGCCATCGGCGATTCGGCCAATGCCTTAATGTTAGATATTTATGCTGAAATACTGAAAGGTAAGAATGATCGTCGCTGGCGAATAGAACATGCACAGGTTGTCGATCCTGAAGATTTACCGAAATTTCGGGAATTTTCTATCATTCCTTCCGTTCAGCCAAGCCATGCCACCTCCGATATGAACTGGGCCGAAAAACGCCTTGGCCCCGAACGACTCGAATATGCTTATGCCTACTACAATCTTCTTGTCCAAAATGGTTGGATAGCTCTGGGAACCGATTTCCCAGTAGAAGAAGTAAATCCCATACTAACTTTTTACGCTGCCACTACTCGAAAAAATCTTCAACATCAACCTGAAGAAGGGTTTTTGCCTCAAAACAAACTTTCACGACTTGAAGCCTTATATGGCATGACGCTTTGGGCTGCAAAATCGACATTCCTCGAAAATGAAATAGGCTCTTTAGAACCAGGTAAAAAAGCCGATTTTATCGTAACCTCCAACGATTTGATGCTTGTACCTGACGATAGCATACCACATATTGTAGTGGAACAAACCTGGATCAACGGTGAATGTGTTTTTCATCAATGACATATTTTAATGAACCGCCGCTTACGAACCATTTTACATTTGTTGGAACAACGCAAGTTGACCGAACTCCAACTCGAATTCGATGCTCTTCTACTCGAAGATCAAAGTGAAGAAGTAAATTACCTCTATCATCTCTTTAATCAGAAGCTATATGCCGAATTAAGCGATGCCATCCAAAATGTCCTTCAAAAAACCCATCAGATAGCTCCATCCAATGTTATCATTCAAGGACTTAAAACCCAAATAAGCATACTCGAAACTCGGCTTTCGGTTGCTCAGTATAAGAAAACGGAAATACTCAAAGAAATCGATAAATTTCGTATTCGCCATAACAGTGATTTAGGATTATTGATCGGGAAAATTTTGAAATTACAAATGGAGATTTTTTATTTACTTCAAAATGATGATGAAGTACATCGGGTAAATTATCAGGAAGCAAAAAAGGATTATACGGCTTATCGGCATCAAAGGCGCAGCTTGAAAAAATTTCAGCCATTACAAATGCTCGATGAAAATCAGCGAGAACGCATGAAGAAAATGTATCGCGAAGCTACTAAGTTATGCCATCCCGATATCGTGATCGAAGACTTACGTGCTGAAGCACAAAAGGTCTTCATCGAGCTTCATCATGCTTATATGATCAACGACATTCAAAAAGTAGAAGAGATTTATAAGTTGCTCACACGGAGCAAGATGTTTAATAAGTTACGCACTTCAAACGAAGAGAGGGAACTTCTTGAAGCTCGTGCAGCGCGTCTGCAGGCTGATTTAAAAATTTTGCAGTCGGAAATCGCTGAACTCGAAGAAAGTAAAGTCTATCGTACACTAATAAATATTCGTGATTGGGATGAATATTTCGATCAGATGAAAATCAAATTGAGTGCAGAATATCAATCATTGAAAATCGAACATGAGCAACTTAGGAAAGTTAGAGCACAAGAGAAATGAAGGAATAGTAGAGCAAGCAAGTATGCTATTGGATGTAACTCAGAGGCTCATGATGAAAGCCGAAGAAAAGAATCCTTCATATTTGCCCATGTTCCGAGGTAATTATTCAAGAACAGGAATTGCAAGGACACAGCCAATAAAGCCACATCCAAATATTCTTTATACTTTTCACGAGCTCGCCGGAGTTTATGCCAGTCCTGTATTAGCTGAGGGAAAAATTTATTTTGGTTCTGATAGCCATTATTTCTTTTGTCTCGATGCAAGGAATGGTTCTGTTATATGGCAATTCAAGACAGGGCGTGAGGTCAGGTCGACGGCTGCTGTACTCGATGGCTTGCTTTGGTTTGGCAGTTTCGACCATCATGTCTATTGCTTGAATTCCAGTAATGGACAATTGAGATGGAGCTTCAAGACCAAGGATTGGGTGTTTTCATCACCTGCTGTATTGAATGGAACCTTGTATATCTCGGGAATAGATGGAAATATTTATGGGTTGGATGCTTTTTCAGGGAAATTACGTTGGAAATATGAAACTGGAGGATGGGTGGTGGCATCTCCAGCTTTTACTAATGGGAAATTAATTACCGGCAGCCGGGATGGATGGATTTATGCTTTGGACATACACACAGGGAGTCTTATTTGGAAAACACGCCTGGATGGCGCCATACATGCCACTGCGGCTATTTGCGATGGACAAATTTATGTAGGAACTTTAGGCAATACTTTTTATTGTTTGAATGGAGATAAAGGTAATGTCATCTGGCAAAAAGCTCTTACATCGCCCATATTTTCTTCGGCTGCCGTCGATGCTACTCATGTTGTTTTCGGCTCAAGAGCGGGTATTTTATATTCACTCTACCCTTCGAATGGTGAAATTCTATGGCAAACTCAGTTCGAAAGAGCAATTCATTCGTCCCCAGTTATTTATAGTGAAAATATATATTTCGGTTGCGACGATGGGAAATTTTATGGTCTGCAACTTTCTAACGGCCAAAGGAAGTGGGAATATGCAAGCCGTGATGTTATACGTAATTCAGCCTGGATAGAAGAAGGGAAAATATGGTTTGGCGGTCTTAAACTATATTGTCTGGAATAGAAATTTTATAATAAAATTCTTCCATTTTTCTGCAACGATAAAGTATATCTCAGCTGTATCCTAACTATTTGTATGATAAACACAAGCTTCATTATTTCTTTACGTATTTGGGAATACCTAAATTGTTGTGTTTTTAATTTTGCTTGTACTAGCATTTATGATGGTTTTAAGGCTGAAACTTATTTTTGTATTCCATTGCAAACATGAACGACTTATCCTTGACGTTGGATTAAATAGAAAACATTGCAGATTTATAGCATTTTGGGAATAATTATAATTTACAAGGGAAAAAATTAATGCAAATGCCCATACATGAAAATCCTGCAGACTTTCATTTTCATCTCATCCCAGGAATATATTTCTACCGTCTTATTCATAAACAGGGCGTTTTCTCTGCGAACCTTCTGATTATGGATTAAATTGGCTTGAAATATTGATCCCCTTCTTTTTAATTAATAATACTCGCCAACTTAATTAATAATACTCATCAACCCTTAGGTACTTAGTCATAGCTAAGTAGTATATATTTTATCGAAAATTTTCATATATATAGTGTGACCCAAACATATTTTCCATTTCTAAAAATTTTTTAATCTTATCGTCCCCATATTTACTTAGATTATGGATGATTTTGTCGATAGGTTTAGGCAATTCGGGATGAGGCGAAGACTTGGAAAAAAATTTATCGGCATAACAAACAATTTTTTCTTCTATAGTCTGAGGTTGCATATCGCGATGGGGTAGAGGCAATTTGTTCTTTTCAATATCAAATAACGACAAACCCACTCCCACATGTCGCTCACAAACTGGGGCTATATCGTTCAAACCTTCTTTTTCCAATAATTCCCTTCCTAAATACCCATGAGCCAAGTAAGGAAATGTCCCATAACAACCAATAGCCGGGGCATTTGTTAAAAAAATCCCAATGTCGTGCAGAAGAGCCATTATCTTTACTTTCTCTATATCGACTTTTAAATGAGGATTATTTTCTATAATCAATTGAGTGGCTTTTGCCACTGCATTCGCATGTACATGATAATAACGACTGGCTTCCGAATCTTTGGGATAATACTTCTCTATGAGTTTTAAAGCATCGCTCGTTTCCATAAGATATTATTCTATCAATTCAACAAAATTTTAGCCATTTGATTAAAAATTGAAATTTCTGAACATTAATCTAACAAGCAGATTGAATGCGGGCTTCATACTCGTATAACCTTCAAGATGAGTGCTTGTAAAATAGAAGGTTAAACTAGGATCAATAGAAATATTTGCATTGAAATTTAAAGCATAACCCAAGGTAAAAAATCCTCCAACTCCTATACCTCCTTCATAAATATCGTAATAATCTTGTGAATAAGGCCCAATAGGATGTTCTCCAGAATATTTTATGCTGTACTCCTGATTTTTGATGCGAATCATGTTTTTCAACACTTTAGTATTGTTGATGTTTACACCTGTCTCTATAAAAGGAAAATATCTTTCACGATATCTTAGGTCGAGCCGATAGCCTAAATCGATGTATGTTCTTTCTTCCTGTCCCATAATTTGACATTCGATATAATTGGCATCGAAAGAATATCCTTCGGGAATTTCGAGGTAAAGAAAAAACACATCATTGGCCGTTAATCGAGCATAATTGGCTTGTAAAATTAAAGATGACCTATTCGAGAATTGATAGCGAACATATCCACCTACCGTAAAATTAGGCTGATAGGACATTTTATATGGCAATTCATAAGAAAGGTAGTTATATCCGATTTGTTGTACAATAATAGATTTATAATATTGATTATCAAGAATTATTGAAATTTTATTAATATTTTCGGAACTACCATTGTAAAAATTAGCCGAATAATTGTCAGGGAACATTGCGCCCATGTTAATGCCAAAATACCAACCCTTGCGTAAACTATCGTCCTGATGCACAAATTCGACTTCTTGTTGTGCAGAAATTTTTATTGAATAAAATAATATAATAATGAAGGAGATGATGTTTTTTAATTTATTCATGCTTATTTATTTCATCGAAAAAATTCATTGCTTCTTTTACTATGTTTTGGGCCGTAAATCCAAAATGAGCCTCCAAAATATTGGCAGGAGCTGAATAGCCAAACTGTTCGAGCCCAAATACTCTGCCTTTTGATCCTGAGAGGTTTTGAAAGGTAGAAGGCAGACCAGATGAAAGTGCAAAAATTGGAATGTTCTTTGGCAAAATTGATAGTTGGTATTCTGTAGTTTGTTCATGAAATAGCCCTTCGCTAGGCACAGAAATCAAATTAGTTTTTATTTGATATTGATCAAGAAGAATATCGCTTACCTCCAGAAGCAAAGCCACATCAGAACCATTCCCCAGGAGGATTAAATCGGGTACATCTTTCATTTTTCGAATACAGTATGCACCATGATTAAGATTTACGGCTTCTTTACGACGTTTTTCGAAAGGCAGTGGGGGCAAGGTTTTGATGTTTTGTCGACTCAACAATAGGCCAGTAGGGCGGTTTATATTTTGAAGCGCAAACTTCCATGCTTCGAGGGTTTCGGCCTGATCGGCAGGGCGAAAAGCTATAAAACTTCTGTGGTTTGAATGATTTTTCAATTGTTCCAGCAAGCGAATCTGTGCTTCCTGTTCAACGGGTTGATGTGTAGGGCCATCTTCTCCTACACGAAATGAATCGTGCGACCAGACGTAAATGACCTGAAGTTCCATTAACGCTGCTAAGCGGATGGCAGGCTTCATGTAATCGGAAAAAACTAAAAAAGTGCCACATACTGGAATCACCCCTCCATGCAAAGCCATTCCATTAGCTAATGAGGCCATGGTGAGCTCCGATACGCCAACATGCAGAAAAGCTCCACTGAAGTCTCCTTGCACAATAGGTTTGGTATGAGTGAGAAATCCATCAGTACGATCACTATTGGCAAGATCGGCTGACATTACCAGCATATTCCCTAATGTTTGGGCAAAAACAGAGAGTACCTCGGCCGAGCTTACACGTGTTGCTACATTAGTGGTTAATTGTATGGCATCCCAGTTAATTTGAGGTAAAATTTTCTCGAAGTATTGTTCGAGCTGTAAAGCCTTTCCAGAATTTTGTCTTTTCCATTCATTGAAGTTTTGTCTTTCCTTAAGAGCTTCTTCTTGTTTTCTGTTTAAAACTTCTCGATAATATTCATTCACGTCGGGAAAAATGGCAAAAGGATTTTGAGGATCGGCTCCGAGCCCTTTTAAAGTAATAGAAACATCGGCTCCAGCCTTACTAATTGGCTGTCCATGTGTAGATACGAGTCCTTCCATGGATTTTCCTTCCTTATTTTTGATCCCTTTTCCCATAATAGTATGGCCAATAATAAGTGTAGGGGCCTTAGTCTCAGTCCAGGCGGTATCCAATGCCTGTCGGATTTCTACAGCATCGTTCCCATCGATCTCTATCACTTTCCAACCCCAGGCTCTATATTTCATTGCCGTATTTTCCGATGAAACCTCATCTATTCTTGTAGAAAGCTGAACATCATTGGCATCATAAAACATAATGAGATTATGTAATCCTAAATGCCCAGCCAAGCGGCCTGCTCCTTGCGAAATTTCTTCCTCTATCCCTCCATCCGAAATAAGAGCGACGGTTTTATGCTCAACGACTTTTCCAAAGCGTGCGGCTAAAAATCGTTCGGCTATAGCTGCTCCCACAGCCATGGCATGTCCTTGTCCCAGAGGGCCTGAGGTATTTTCTATACCTTTTTGAACATTCATTTCAGGATGACCTGGAGTGCAACTGCCTAATTGACGAAAGCTTTTTAAGTCGTCAAGTGAAAATTTTCCACATAAGGTAAGAACCGCATACAATAAGGCTGACAAATGGCCAGGATCGAGAAAAAAGCGGTCGCGAGCAATCCAATGGGGGTCGGAAGGATCGAAACGCAGATATTCACTGTAAAGAATATGCATGAAATCGGCTGCCCCCATTGCACCACCTGGATGCCCCGATTTGGCTTTTTCGACCATGGCAACAATTATGGCCCTTAAATTGTCCGCTGCCCGCTTGTCTATATTTTCTGTAAATTCCATGGATGTTTTATTTTCATCATTGAAAGATGCGGGCAAAATTAGAGATTTTGATTCTTTAAATCCTAAAGCTTATTAACTTGCAACGGGCTGGGTGATATTATTTAAATAGAGGTTGGGGATGAAGTAGAACAATCGTAATTTCTTAACACACTGCCAAATAGCACGAAAAAATGCTAATATTCCCCAACCTCTCAGTCTTAATTATATCATGCAATGTAAGTAATAATAGAACAAGTAACAGCAAAACAAGAGGATTATTTTGCGTAGTTGACTACACGGGTTTCTCGAATCACTGTAATTTTAATTTGGCCCGGATAGGTCATTTCTTCTTGGATTTTGCGAGAAAGTTCGTAAGAAATGCGGTTAGCCTCGTCGTCTGTCACCTTATCGGCTCCTACAATTACTCTCAATTCTCGTCCAGCCTGAATAGCAAAGGTTTTTACCACACCCGGGTAAGATAAGGCAAGTTCTTCGAGTTTATGCAAACGTTGCATGTAAGCCTCGACCACTTCTCGTCGAGCGCCAGGTCTGGCGCCTGAAATAGCATCACACACCTGAACGATAGGAGCAAGCAAAGTATTCATTTCGATTTCTTCGTGGTGTGATCCTATAGCATTGCAAACTTCTGGTTTTTCTTTGTATTTTTCAGCCAGATTCATTCCTAAAATGGCATGTGGCAAGTCGCTTTCGTTTTCAGCAACCTTGCCAATGTCATGTAATAAACCCGCTCGCTTAGCTTTTTGAGCGTTCAATCCCAATTCAGCAGCCATATTTGCACATAAACGTGCAACTTCTTTTGAGTGATGCAAAAGATTTTGCCCATAAGACGAACGATATTTCATTTTACCCACCAGACGAATAAGTTCGGGATGCATGCCATGAATTCCTAATTCCACTACAGTGCGTTTGCCAACTTCAATGATTTCTTGTTCGATTTGTTTTTCGGTTTTAGCCACCACTTCTTCAATTCTCGCAGGATGAATGCGGCCATCTGTGATCAATTTTTGTAATGATAAACGGGCAATTTCTCTTCTGATGGGGTCGAAGCTCGACAACAGTATGGCATCGGGAGAATCGTCGATGATGATTTCAACACCCGTAAGAGCCTCGAGGGTGCGAATGTTGCGTCCTTCACGTCCAATGATTCGTCCTTTAATTTCGTCACTCTCGATATTGAAAACCGATACAGTATTTTCTATGGCATTTTCCACTGCAGTGCGTTGAATGGTTTCGATGACAATTTTTTTTGCCTCGTTTTGGGCAGTAATCTTTGCCTCGTCCATGATGTCTTTAATATAAGCAATGGCCTCGTTACGGGCTTCTTCTTTCATGCTTTCTATAAGTTGATTACGGGCTTCTTCTCTACTTATACCCGAAATTTTTTCGAGCATTTCGGTCTTTTGCTTTAAGGCTTTTTCAAGTTCGGCTTCTTTTTGGCTGACCCATTCTAATTTTTCATTAACAACTGAACTTTTGGCTTCAAATTCCTTTTGTCGTTTCTGCAATTCTTCAGAACGTTGGTTGACCTGCTGTTCACGTTGTTTCAATCGAGTTTCCAGTTTAAGCAAATTATTGTTTTTCTCGAGGATTTCCTGTTCGTTTTTTAGCTTAAACTGTAAGATTTCTTCCTTAGCTTGTACGATTTTTTCTTTTTTGAGCATTTCGGCCTTTTCTATGGCTTCGCGAATGAGGCGATTGGCATGAGAATTTGCATTTTTGCGAATCACTACCACGGTGATGAAACTGGCCAATGCCATAACAAATACGATTAAAAGAATAATATATAGAGTATTCATACGGATAAAAGGATTTAACGGAAAAGAAAAAACCCGCAAGCAATTCCTGGAGTTTTGAAACCCCTTTCTACAGGTTTAGGGTTGCCCTGCTTTTTTAAACTTCCACTGTGGTCCTAATAAGGAACTCTGACGAGCAGAGTTGTGGCCTGTTTGCCAAAACAGAAAGACTTCCCTTAAGTAATTCATGTTGAGTTTGCAAACCGATTAGAATTGCTGCGGGCAATATCATTGGGATGTCAAAGAACGTTCAAATATATTGATCTAACATTTTTCCTATTTCCCTGATGCTGTTTTGTATTTCGAGATTTTTGTATTCCGTGACGTTTTTTTCGGTTTCTAATTGTGTGGCAAGCTCCAGAGCAATCATGGCCAATAAATCCTGCTTATCGTGATAAGCATAGATTTGTGCATAATTCTGCAGTCTTTGGTTGATATCACGGGCTACCTTGCGAATGGTTTCTTCTTCCTCCTTTTTAACGGTTAAACGATATGTTCTTTCTCCAATTAGTAGGGATATTGAAATTTCTTCCATTGTTGAATGTCAATTCTCGATTTACTCCTTCAGATCAGGTTGGTTGATTAAACCAATACATTTGTCAATTTCCCGCACCATCCTATCGATAAGGGCTTTGACTTCTGTTTTTCCTTTTCCTTGGGTTAATAATTCGGTTAAGTTTTGTATTTTAAGTTCGTTATTCATTTGGTCGAATGACTTTTGATATTTCTGATTTTTTTCTAATAGATCGGAATTAATGGTTTCTAAAACTTTTATCCTTTCTACCAGCACCTGATACTCCTCGATTAAACGTTTTACTTTGTTTTGCAATGATCGAAGCATCTCAAGTGTTTCGTTTTCAGACATCTCAGTTTAGTCATTTCAACAAAATGTACACAATGCAAAGTTAATACAATTAACAAAACCTTAACTTATTTTTTAGTTATTTTCTTCACCTAATAATCCTGGTCGTCGTTGTTGTGTTCGTTCAATGGCTTTGGCAAGCCTCCATTGTTGAATTTTTTTATCATCACCCGACAGTAAGATTTCGGGCACTTTCCATCCTCGAAAATCGAAAGGACGTGTATAAACAGGAGGTGAAAGCAAATCATCTTGAAAAGAATCGCTGAGAGCCGAGGTCTCGTCATGCAAAACTCCAGGTATTAACCTCACAATGGCATCTGTTATTACTGCTGCTGCAAGCTCTCCACCTGTCAATACATAATTCCCAATCGAAACTTCTTTATCGATGAGATGTTCTCGTATTCTTTCGTCAATTCCCTTGTAATGTCCACACAGGATTATAATGTTTTCTAAAGTCGAAAAATGATTGGCCATCTTTTGATCGAACAATTCGCCATCGGGTGTGGCATAAATGACCAAATCGTAATTTCTTTCTTTCTTCAGGCTTTCTATGGCTCTGCATATAGGTTCTATCATCATAACCATACCAGCACCTCCACCAAATGGGTAATCATCCACACGATGATGCTTATCGGTAGAATATTCTCGAATGTTGTGCAAGTTAATCTCTACCAGCTTTTTATCTATGGCTCTCTTTAAAATGGATTCTGAAAAAAAGCCTTCAAACATTTTAGGGAATAGGGTTAAAATATCGATATGCATAAAATTATTTCATTTATGAGCAACATTCTTATAAAATTTATATCTTTGTAAAAAATTTAGGTCTTTAGAGAACCTGCAAATTTATTAAACCTGCTTAGAATTAATGAAGTAATCTGCTATTACTCGTGAAGCTACCCATTAAAATACTGTATGCCGAGGATGAACGTTTGTTCCGAGAAATGATCACTGATTTTTTGAAAGATCTGGTGGACGAAGTTTATGTGGCTGATAGTGGAAGTTCAGGCTTGCAAGTTTTTCGGCAAAAAGGAGCCGATTTGGTAGTTGCCGATATTGCCATGCCCGGAATGAGTGGGCTAAAGATGATTGAAAGCATTAAAAAGATTAAACCATCTGTAAAAACTATTATAACTACCTCTTACGAAGAAACCAATTATTTTATCGATGCTATTGAAATAGGAGTTGATAAATTTTTACTCAAACCCTTCGATAGGAATGTATTGAGTAAGACTATAAGTGAGCTGGCAAGCAATATTTTGACTGAAAAAAGGTTGCAAATGGAAGAAAAAGCCAGAAAACTCGCTGAGGATAGATTAATAGAAAGCGAAGCTCGTTTTCGACTTTTATTCGAAAAGGCACCTGAAAGCATATTCGTTATCGATATTCCTTCATCCAAGATTGTGGATATGAATACTTCTGCTCAAAACTTGTTGGGCTATCAAATGTCAGAAAGTGAAGATCTATATCTCGAACAATTTGTTTCCAATACCTCATGGTTAAAAACATCACCTGGTGCTTTTGCAAAAACTATTGAAATGCAAATTTATTCCAGGAATGGGGAAAACATACCCGTAGAAGTATCGTATAATAAGATTTTTTTTACCGGCCAAGACCTTTGCTTGGCTATTTTTAGTGACCTTACCGAGCGCAAAAAATCGGAAGAAGCGCTCAACCAATATAGAAACCATCTTGAATTATTGGTGGATGAACGTACCCGTCAGCTACAAAACACTGTAGAAAAACTTGAAAATGAAATCCGACAACGAAAAACCGCTCAAATTGATTTGGCTTTTAAGGTAAAAATTGAACAGGTTTTATCGAGCATCTCAAGTTCATTTGTGAGGTTACAGGACGGATCATTTGAAAATGAAATCGTCAACAGTTTGGCTCTTATTGCCTCGGCTGCAGGTATGGATCAGGCATGTTTTTTTACCTTACATGAAAATTCTTCCATCATCGACTGTTCATTTACCTGGAGTACTTCTCAACTGAGTAACAAATTATTCATACCCGAAAGATTCGATTTAAAAAACCTTGACTTGGCCTATTCAAAATTAAGCAGTTACCAATCTTTTGTGGTGAATGATAGAAGTTTACTCGAAAACGCAGCCATAGAAAAGAAGCTCATGCAATTATATCATTTCCATTCTGTAGTGATGGTTCCATTGGTAAGCGAACAAAAATTTTCTGGAGGTATAGGACTGGCTTCTATTCCACGGGTAAATATCAATGAGGATATTTTATTTATGCTAAAAATAGCAGGAAAAGTATTTTTAGATGCCCTATACCAAAAAGCTACTTCAGATGAACTGATCGAGAGTGAAGAAAAAGCCAGGGCACTGTTAAATGTTGTCCCCGATTCTATCGTACTTCTCGATGCAAAAGGAGATATTCTTGATATTAATGAGAAGGCTTTGGAAATTTTAGAACAGGATTTAGCAAACAATCAGCGTATCAATTATTTCAAGCTATTTCCCGAACCTAATCAAAACGCCCGTCAACAAATTTTTCAACAGGTTTTGTCTTCTGGCCGAAAACATTCTCACTTCGATACCCTTAACAATCGCAGTTATGACCTGACTTTCTATCCAATATCCAATAAAAATAAAGAAATCGATCGTGTAGCTATTTTAAGCAGGGATATTACTGATTTTTTGGCTAACGAAGCCGCAGTTAGGAACCAGAATTATTTTCTTCAAGCACTGTTGAATAACATTCCTAGCCCTGTATTCTACAAAGATATCCAAGGATGTTTTCTGGGCTGCAATAATGCCTTCTTGCAGGCTTTTAATAAAACCAGCTACGATATCATAGGAAAGAAAATCTGCCAAATTTTTTCGCAGGAAAGTTGTCAGCAAATTATTGAAAAAGACAAAGAGCTGTTGGCTACGAAGCAAATCCAAAGTTTTGAGTTGAAATTTCCATTTGCCGATGGACTTTTGCATGATATTCTGATCAACCAATCTCCTTTTTTCCAGAGTGATGATTCTTTGGCTGGCATCGTGGGAATTATGATAGACATAAGTGAAATAAGAAGGATTCAATACGAACTTGAGCAATGGAACATCGAGTTGAACAAAAGAGTGGATGAAGAACTTCAAAAAGTTGAGAAACAAAGGCAAATGCTCATTCAGAAGTCGAAACTCGAATCTTTAGGTCAGCTGGCCGCTGGCATTACACACGAAATGAATCAACCTCTCACGGCTATAACCATGGGATTAGAAAATATTCTTTTCCGTTTGCAATCAGAAAACATTGATAAATCATACTTAGAGAATAAAATTGAGGCTATATTCGAAAATATTCATCGTATTAATCGCATCATCGATCATGTAAAAACCTTTTCGCGTGATCAACAAAATGTTAGATTCACCAAAACCAATCTCAATGAGGCCATTCAAGGAGCCTTAATGCTTTTATCGACGCAATTTTCCGAACAAGATATCCATTTTCGTTTGAATCTTCATCCTGAACCTTTATATTTTATGGGCGACCGCTTCAGATTAGAACAAGTAGTGGTGAATCTTCTGAATAATTCGAGAGATGCTTTGGAACAAAAGGCTCAGAACTTGGGGCATAACTTTGACAAAAACATAGTTATACGAAGTTTCATCAAAAATGATAACCACATAGGCATGGAAATCGAAGATAATGGAACCGGTATTGCCCCTGAACTTCTCGATCATATTTTCGAACCTTTTTTCTCTACTAAGGATAGCCAAAAGGGAACAGGCTTGGGCTTATCTATTGTTTATGGCATTGTAGAAGAGCTGAAGGGAAATATAGAGGTAAAAAGCGAATTAGGGATAGGAGCCAGTTTTGTTTTCGAATTTCCTTCATATCAAAATGTGGCAACCGAAAAAGCCAAGTAGAAGATTTAAATTTGCAAAAAATTCTTTTGTGCCTTTTAAAAACAGTTTTGTAGAAGAATGCAGGAACAACTCACTATTCTTATTATTGATGACGAAGAAAGCATACGGAACGAATTGGCTGAATATCTTCAGAATAACAATTTTAAGGTGCTCATGGCCGAAGCTGCTTCCGAAGCCTTAAATTTATTAAATACGTATGAGATCGATGTCGTTTTTCTCGATATTCGCTTACCTGGAATCAATGGAATCGAATTGTTGAAAATCATTAAAGAAGAATTTCCTCAAACTGAAATAATCATGATTTCGGGACATGGAGAAATGCAAAGTGTTATAGAAGCCATGCGACGTGGCGCTTGTGATTTCCTGCCCAAACCTTTTTCATTAACCGAAGTAACCTCGGCAATTGAACGTACTCGTAGATTTATCGATTTAAACAACCGCCTGAAAGAAGTAGAAAATTCTTTCAATCTGTTTGCTAACAACATAAGAAAAGAATTAGGACAAGGATTTATAGCTCAAAGTTCATCAATGAAAAAAGTTACCGAGCTAGTGAATAAAGTTGCGAAAAGCGACCCTACCAATGTATTGATTACGGGTGAGAGTGGGACAGGTAAGGAATTAGTAGCAAGAGCAATACACTATATGAGCCCGCGCAAAGATCATTATTTCTACGCTGTGAATTCTTCTGCTATAACCGAAACGCTTTTTGAATCGGAATTCTTCGGACACAACAAGGGTTCGTTTACTGGCGCCAATGAAAACAAAACCGGATGGTTCGAAGTCGCTAACAAAGGAACTTTATTCCTGGACGAAATCGGCGATCTTCCTCTGAGCCTCCAAACTAAATTCCTACGCGTACTCGAAGAACGTAAAATCAGTAGAGTAGGAGGAACCCGCGAAATCGATATAGATGTCAGAATTATTGCGGCTACTAATCAAGACCTTGAAAAACTTACCGAGGAAAAACAATTCCGCCTCGATTTATATCATCGACTTGGCACATTCATTATTCATATCCCCCCATTGCGTGAACGCAAGGAAGATATTCCGCTGCTAATCAATTACTTTGTTGATGATTTTTCAAAAAAAATGAACAAAAAAATCACCCGTATCGACAAAGAGGTTATAGATACTTTAATGGACTATTCTTTCCCTGGTAATGTGAGAGAGCTGCGCAACATGGTAGAAAGAGCAATTATATTATCTGATGGCGGCCGGCTGAGTGCCGATGATTTTCAAATAGATAAAGTATCGAAAAAGATATCTCACACAAATAATATTGTCGAGGTTCTCGATTTGAATGTTCTCGAACGTAACGCTATAATTAAAGCCATTCATCAGGCAAATTTCAACAAATCGGCCGCCGCAAAACTGCTTAACATTTCCTTCCAAGCCTTGGATAGAAGAATTAAAAAGTATAAGCTGGTCTTCGAAAAACGTCTTGGATAGAATTTTTATTTTGAGATTTTACTTCCTAAAAATCAAAAGATTACAAAAGGTTCTTAGTTGCAACAACCTATGAACGATTTTCTTTTCCCTGAATATGACAATTGCAAATTATGTCCAAGGGATTGCGGTGTTAATCGCAACAAGGGGGAATATGGATTTTGCCATGTAGATAATAGACTTGCCATAGGTAGTATTTGCCGTCATACAGGAGAAGAGCCACCAATTAGTGGTCAATATGGTATAGCAAACGTATTTTTTATGCACTGTACCTTACAATGCCAATTTTGTCAGAATAGACAAATTAGTTTAAATAAGGTGGATCTAAAACCATATATCTTTGAGGTGCAAGAAGTTGTCGAAAAACTCATGCTACTTTTAGACCAAGGTTGTAAGGCCGTAGGCTTTGTGAGTCCAACACACTATATTCCTCATGTAAAAAGAATAATTTCAGAGCTTCGCTCGAATGGTTATTACCCATCTTTCGTATACAATACCAGTGGTTATGAAAATGTAGAACAATTGAAAGAGTTGGAGGGATATATTGACGTGTGGCTTCCCGATTTTAAATATTCTGATAATGTATTAGCCAGAAGACTCTCTAAAGCCAGCAATTATCCTGAAGTTGCTGTTACAGCTATTAAGGAAATGTATCGCCAAAAAGGTTCTACCTTGATAGTGGACGAATTAGCTCAGGCTGTGTCAGGATTGATTATTCGTCATTTGGTATTACCTGGTTATATCGAAAATAGCATGAAAGTATTGGAAACCATAGCCGACGAGATTTCTACAAATGTTCATATAAGCTTGATGTCGCAATACAATCCACAATTTTATTCTCACACGGATTTGGCCTTGCAACGCCCACTTTATTTACAAGAATATGAGGTAGTTGTACAACATTTCTATGAGCTTGGATTTCATAAAGGCTGGATACAGGAAATGGAGAGTCATCAAACCTATAACCCTGATTTTGAACAAAAACATCCATTCGAAAAAACTTGAAAATGCAAGTTAGGTGGGGGTAAGTACTAAAATCGTGGAAGACTCAAAAGTTAGTGAAAATGGGAATGGGAGATTTTTTTTAGTGTCTCTCAAAGTCTCAACAAACGCTGTGTTTATATCTACTCAATTTTTTCTTTGAGCCACAGTTCTTTAAGCAGATCTTTCTTTTGGCTTGGATGTTGTACTTTTGTTCCAATTTAAATTTCAGGCTTCGATCTCATGAATCTTTATTCGCGTAAGAGAAAATGGAAATGGTTACTGGGCTTGTTTGCATTATTGATATTTGGAAGCACTATTTTTTATACGGATCATCTGGTAAGGCAAATTAAGGAAGCCGATCAAAAGAATCTTCATATATGGGCCGATGCCGTAAATCGTAAAGCAGCACTTGTAAATTATACCGAAAATTTTTTCCGACAGATTCAGGAAGAGGAGCGCCGACGAGTAGAATTGCTGGCTGAAGCCTATAAAAGACTTATACTAACCGAAGACCAGGCCGATTTGACTTTTTATCTTAACATGCTTGAAAACAACAAAACCATACCTGTTTTACTTACCGACCAAGATCAAAATATTTTGAGCGCTACCAATATTGATATAGATCTTAGCAAGACTAAAAAGTTAGAGGGAGAACTACTTCAGGAGTTTACAAAATACCCACCCATTGAAGTACCTTACATGAAAGGGAAAAGAAACTATCTTTATTATACAGATAGTCGATTGTTTAGTGAATTGCATGAAGTTCTAAATGATTTGAATCAATCATTCATTTCGGAGGTAGTATTAAATGCAGCTTCAGTTCCGGCTTTAATTATCGACAGTACACGAACGCATATTCTTGCTTATGGCAATATCGAAAGTACTTTACTTGCCGATTCGGCTTCTCGCCAAAAAATTATCCATGAAATGTTGGTTGCCAACAAACCTATCCCCATTACTTTGACAGAACATGGAAAGTGTCTGGTTATTTACCGCAATTCCTATTTAATGAATCAATTAAAATATTATCCATTTATTCAATTAGGGATTATAGGGCTTTTTTTACTCGTAGCCTATTCACTTTTCAGTTCGGCGCGTAAATCGGAAGAAGACCAAGTTTGGGTGGGGATGGCCAAGGAAACCGCTCATCAACTGGGAACACCCATGTCGTCTATGCTGGCTTGGATGGAGCTCATGCGCATGGATGGATTACAGCACCCTGCCATCGACGAAATGGGAAATGACTTGATACGTTTGGAAACAATAACCGAAAGATTCTCAAAAATTGGTTCTCAACCTCATTTGGAACCAGCCAATATTTTAGAAGTCGTCTCCTCTACTCTCGATTATCTCAAACCTCGGACATCTAAAAAAATTCATTTTGTCGTCAATAATCTCACCCAAAGGGATGAGCTTTATGTGCCTCTAAATATTCCTCTTTTTGAGTGGGTTATAGAGAATCTGGTTAAAAATGCTATCGATGCCATGGGTGGTGCAGGAACTTTTAGCATTACTATTCAGGAAGATCAAAAACATGTGATTCTCGATTTTAGTGATACAGGGAAAGGAATACCTCGGTCTCAACATAAAGTAATCTTCAAACCAGGTTATAGCAGCAAGAAAAGAGGTTGGGGTTTAGGGCTCACGCTCACTCGTCGCATAGTTCATTCTTATCATAAGGGTAAAATTTTTGTCAAATCCTCTCAGTTAAATGGGGGTACAACCTTCAGAGTGATTCTCAGTAAAAAGAAATGAGTGGACTTTATCTCCATATTCCTTTTTGCAAAACAAAATGCCTTTATTGTAATTTTTATGCCGTAGCTTCTCAACGTTTGGCACTTGGTTTTACTGAAACTTTATTGCTGGAAATAGAGAACCGATCTCATCAATGGATCGACTTAAACTTACAAACCATTTATTTGGGAGGGGGTACACCTTCGTTGCTGCCTTCTGAGGAGATCGAAAAAATCATGAATGCCATTAATCGTTATTTCATTGTGAAACCTCCATGTGAGATTACTCTCGAAGCAAATCCCGATGATATTACCATTGAAAATCTTCAATCGTGGCTAAAAGCTGGAGTTAATCGATTGAGCATTGGAATTCAAGCCTTAGATGATCATATCTTGAAGTTTTTAGGAAGAAGACATAATACAGCTCAAGCCTTGCAAGCATATAGCATGGCCCGAAATGCAGGATTCAAAAATATTTCTCTTGATTTGATCTTTGGCATCCCAGGATTAAAAAACGAAAATTGGGAAAATACCTTAAAGAAGATTTTATCGCTTTATCCGGAACATTTATCATGTTATGCACTCACACTCGAAGAAAAGACAGTTTACGATGATTATATAAGAAAAGGAAAATATCCATCACCCAACGATGATCTTGCAGCTCAACAGTACGAAATATTACAAGATATTACTTCTAAAAATGGATACCTTCAGTACGAAATTTCAAATTTCTGTTTACCAGGTTACCATTCACGCCATAATAGTGCTTACTGGCATAGAATTCCCTATTTAGGACTTGGTCCATCAGCTCATTCGTTCGATGGAGCTCAACGCTGGTGGAACCCTCCCTCACTCAAAGAATGGAAACGTTTGGTTTCACTTAATGAAGCTTGTCCATCCGAAATTTTGACAACTATTGATAAATATAATGAATATATTATGACCTCCTTGAGAACTTCTTGGGGTATAAAGCTTTCTTTTATCACTGAAAAATTTGGTACAAGTTTCGCGGAGTATACGCTTAAAATTGCAAATTCACTAATGAACCATTTTTTACAACAAGCCGATTGCGACACAATTGTTATTCACCCTAAAGCCTATATCTTGGCCGATGGAATTATCGAAAAATTTTTTCTAACCCAAGATGATAAAAATATCGACTTTATAAAAAAATCTCATTAGATGTACCTGATGCATGTTTGATGCATTCCCTTAAATTTGCAGACTTTTTTAGAGTAATTATATACGAAGATATTTTTGTATTTTAAATCAATTGATTATGCATTTATATCGTTTTCGAATAACAACCGATACTATCGAAGACTTTGTAAGAGAGATTGATATTTCGCCTAATCAGACTTTTGAAGATTTTCAAAAGGTTTTTCTCGAATCGGGTCCTTTATCAACCGAAGGCAAAGTTTATTTTTATAAAACCAATGCTCGATGGGTAAAACAGCACGAAATTGCTGAACAACCTATGTTATCGGTTTCGAAAGAAAGAGAAGTCGACGACGTAAGGCTCGAAGAACATCGGTTAAAGCTTCCTTATACGCATATCAGCATAGCACGTTTCAAGGATTTTGTGGATGATCCTCATCAAAAGTTTATGATTGAATATAGGGGAGCAGATTCTTATCTTTTTTTCATGGAAATGGTCAAAATTCTTGAAACAGATTCTTTAGCCAATTATCCTAAATGTGTCACTCACAACGGAGATATTCCCACTAAACCCATTATTATTCCGGAAGAAATTCTTGAAAAATCACGCAAACCGAGGGAACAAAAACCATCTGTTAGAGCTTTTGCTGAGGAAGAAATTCCCGAAGAAGAAATTGAAAAAGAAATGAAAGAATTGATGGAAGATGAAGTGTTTGGAGCTATAATAGAAGGGAAAGATATACCATCGCCAGCAGAGGCCCCTCGTAAATTGACAGCCAAAGAAATTGCCGAAGAATTTGGCCCTGAGTTTGCCGATATGTTATCCCCCGACGAAGAGGAAGAATTCGAAGATGATGACTTCGTTGATGAAGATATAAACGACGAGTTTGGCGAAGATAAATCGAGCAGAGATTTCGACGACGATTTATAAAGCTGTTCTTATTTCGCTTAACTTCAACACAGCTGATGGATTTTCAGAAACCTTTGTTAATAGTAATTGCCGGCCCTACTGCATCTGGGAAAACCGATCTTGCCATTGAATTGGCCCTTATTTTCCATACAGTAATCATTTCAGCCGATTCCCGACAGTTTTACAAGGAAATTCCTATTGGTTCGGCAGCGCCTAACAAAAATCAGTTGGCTAAAGTTGAACACTATTTCGTTGGCAACCGAAGCATTCACCATCCTTATAATGTTTCAGAATACGAAAATGAAGCAATAAGCCTATTGGATAATTTGTTTGCTTTGCATTCTGTGGTGATTATGGCGGGTGGTTCAGGATTATACATCGATGCAGTTTGCTATGGGCTCGATGTTTTACCTGATCCCGATCCATTATTACGGCATCAGTTACAGGTCTTATATCGTGAACAGGGAATTGAAGCCTTAAGAACACAACTTCGCTTGCTTGATGCCGAATTCTACCGCCAGGTGGATTTAAAAAATCCTGTACGCCTGATGAGGGCAATAGAAGTTTGTTTACTATCTGGCAAGTCCTACTCAAGCCTTCGCACAGGACAATCGAAATTACGTAACTTCCAAACCCTAAAATTGGCTCTCAATGTCCCTAAACCTTTATTAATAGAAAGAATCAACAGGAGAGTAGATGAAATGATACAAATGGGCCTTATCGAAGAAGCCAAGCGATTGCTTCCTTATAAAAATCTTCCACCATTGCGTACTGTTGGGTTTAAAGAAATGTTTGCTTATTTTGAGGGTCAATATACTTTAGAACAGGCTATTGAAAAAATTAAGATCAACACTCGAAAATTCGCAAAGCGTCAGATTACTTGGTTTAAAAAAGACCCTCTTTACCATTGGGTATCCCCAAATGATATTCAGCAAATCAATCCATTAATCCGAAATGAAATTCAATAGGCTTGAGCATTTACATAGAGCAAATAGATTTGAATTAATCAATCTACTGACAACAATTCAGCAAATGTTCAATTGGATTGAGCATTCTTGCTTAATAAATAATGTTCAACACATGTATTAATGGACAACTTTAATCTTAATTTTAAGCCATAATCGAATAATGAAAAAAATACTCATCGATCTTTTTCGGCATTTTATCTTTTGGCTTTTCATATTTACGATAGGGAGAATTTTTTTCCTCATTTATTATCAAGGACTTATTGTTAACTCTCACATCAAATTTTGGGAAATACTTACTTTGTTTATACATGCTTTTCGCTTGGATATGGCTACCTTTTGTTATATTGCTTCCCTATTTCTCCTTCTGTGGGTTATCGAAGGAATTACAAAATGGAAAGGCATTGACCAGGTTGTTAAATATTTAAATTTTTTATTGATAGGCATTTATTTTTTGATTGTTGCCGGCGAAACTGGTTTATATGGAGAATGGCAAACCAAGCTCAATGTAAAGGCACTCATGTATTTGAAACATCCTGCTGAAATAATCAATTCGGCACAGACCCTCACACTTGTGTTGATGATTGCCTTTTGGATCTTGGCGGTTATAGGTAGTTGCTGGGTTTATAGAAGATTCATTTTCCTTCATTCAATAAATCAGCCCACTTCAAAGAGATGGGAAGCAGTTGTGACCTACTTCGTATTACAACCTATCCTTATAATAGGATCACGTGGTGGAATTCAACAAATTCCCATCAACCAAAGTCAAAGTTATTTTTCACAACATGCTATATTGAATCATACAGCCGTAAATCCTGCTTTCAATCTATATATCAGTTGGTTCGAGAATCGTCAATTTCAGGATAAGAACCCTTTTGTATATATGGATAATGTTGAGGCTCGACATATTGTAGATAGTTTGTTTGCCAAGCCTGCTTCTCAAGGAAAGGAAATTTTAAAAGTAGCTAAACCCAATATAGTAATGTTGATTCTTGAGAGTTGGTCGGCCGATTTAATTGAAAGCTTAGGGGGTGAACCTGGCATTACTCCTGAATTTCGAAAACTCGAAAAAGAAGGCATACTTTTTACTCAGGCTTATGCTGGAGGTAAACGTTCTGAACAAGGCTTGGCTGCCATGTTTAGTGGTTTTCCACCCCATCCCTACACTTCCATCACCGTGCAACCAGATAAATATAAACATCTTCCCAGCATTGTAAAAAAAATAAATGCTCAGGGCTATCATTCTTCATTTTATTTCGGAGGTCAACTCATCTACGGAAATATTAAGAGTTATATTATTTTTAACCAGTTTCACCGTATTAAAGAAATCTACGATTTTAAACTTCCCCATATAAAGGGTAAGCTTGGCATTCACGATGAATATACTCTGTCTGAGCTTCTTCACGACCTTGCCAGCGAACCCACTCCTTTTTTCAGTGCCCTTTTTACCTTAAGCAGTCATTCACCTTACGATCAACCTATGGAAGAAAAATTACACTGGGGCGATAACGAACGAAACTACATCAATTCGGCCTATTATACTGACTGGTGCTTGGGAAAATTTTTTGAACAAGCTCGCCATCAATCATGGTATCCTAACACACTTTTTATTCTTGTGGCCGATCATAGCCATAACTCCTATAGAAACTGGCATCCCAATTCTTTTGAATACAATAGGATTCCTATCTTATTTTATGGCGATGTAATACGTGATGATTTAAAAGGAAGTCAAATTGACCGCTTAGTGTCGCAAACTGATGTAGGAACTACTTTGCTCGAAATCCTTAAAATTCCTACTCAAGAATTCTATTGGGGACGAGATATGTTCAACCCTGATTTTCATGAATTTACTTATCTAACTTTCGATTATGGAGTTGGTTGGAAAGTGCCCCAAGGTGAATATATCTGGGACGATCATCTGAAAATTCCTTTCAAAATGACCATCCCCAATGATGTACATATAAAATATGAAAAGGATGCAAAAGCTTTTCTTCAGGTCTTGTTCGACGAATACTTGCATCAATGAGTCCATTCCCTGAAACCGAGATCTAAGGCTGTGCGTTTTTCTTTCTCATTTTGAATATTTATTTCGAAATGATGAAATTCATGACGGAACTTGTAAGAACTTCTTAAGTGTTCGAATGACGATGGATTTTTTCTCAAGGCCTCATCGTCTTTTAAAATGTTGTAACTTACTCTTACTGCTTCTATTAAATGTTCTACCTTTAGTCTGGCATTTGGTGGAACTGAGATAGAAGGTAAAACAGGATGTTCGTCCCAATGATAAAATTCGGCGAGTCGATTAAAAATTTGTTGTGAAGCATTACGTTTCCCATCGAGACTATAACCAGCAATATGTGGAGTAGCAAATAAGGCACCTTCCAGCAAATGCAAATCGATTTTTGGTTCATTTTCCCATACATCCAAAATGTAGCTAAAATCTTTATGAATCGATGCAAATCTATAAAGCGCTAATTCATCTACAACACCTCCTCTTGAGGTATTGATGAGGCATGCAGTGGGTTTAAATCTTCCTATATTCTGAGAATTGATCAAATGATGAGTTGGATGAAGGCCAGCATTTGTATAAGGCACATGTAAGCTTACAATATCAGCGTTTGTAATGATGTCATCGAGTGAATGCTGAGATTTTAAAATCCCTTTTTCGAAAAGAGGAGGATCATTGATTAAAACTTCCATACCAAGAACATTCCCCAAATTGACTATCTTTTCCCCTACTTGCCCCCGACCTATTACACCGAGAACCAGGCCTGATAAATTAATCTTCTTTAAGTTTTCAAATTCAAAAAGACAAGCAGTAATGTATTGATATACAGCACCCGAATTACAACCGGGTGCATTAACTACTTTAATGCCGGCATTTGAACAATAATGCTGGTCAATGTGATCGAGGCCACTGGTAGCCGTTGCAATAAATTTTATTTTGGTACCCTCGAGCAATTGTCGGGTGCATTGCGTTCGCGTGCGAATTAATAAAGCTTCTGCACCAATATCTATGAGCAAACTTCTTGTTATATGATGTGATGGATAAGTCATCAACTGGATGGGAAATCCAGCCAGTGAATCCAAAAAAGGTATCTTTTCATCTGCTATTACTATGGGAATGTCGTTCTTCACTTTCAAAATTTGCTTAAAATTATGGGTAATAGATGATTTTATTTGAATAAAGTAGTTATCGATCTTGCAAGGAAATGATAGCCGAAGTTTTAAACTATTTGTCTATTTTCCTTCGAAGTTACAGCACTTTTAGTGATCACCCTAACGTATTATAAGAGATACAGCAAAAAAGGACTTTCTTTGTAGGAAAGCCCTTAGGATAAATGAGCGGAAAACGGGATTCGAACCCGCGACCCTCAGCTTGGGAAGCTGATGCTCTGCCAACTGAGCTACTTCCGCATTTTGAAGATGCAAATTTAATTCAACCATCATTTCTATGCAAATTTGGCTCGGTAAGAATTATCAAGTATTTTTACTTCGAAATAAGTATCCTTCAATATTTTTAATTGATCAATAAAAATGAACCAAATTTTGAGTTCTATTCATTGTAAATCAAAATTTTACCACTCATTATGGATTTTACTCGAGCCCGTGATTTTATTCTCGATAAATTGCGAACAGGATTAAGACCTGAATTGTATTATCACAGCATCGATCATATTCTCGATGTTTATAATTCGGCTATGCGTTTGGCCCGTTTAGAGAATCTCGAAAGCCGGGAAAGCGATTTATTGAAAACAGCTGCCATATTGCATGATGCTGGTATGATGAATACGTATAAAAATCATGAAGAGGCCTCCATTGAACTTGCTCGGTTGTGGCTGCCCGATTTCGATTATACTCAAGAAGACATCGAAAAAATAGCAGAAATGATTAAGGCTACTAAAATGCCTCAAGGTGCTACAAGCTTGGCTTCTCAAATATTGTGCGATGCAGACCTCGACTATTTAGGCCGCGATGATTTCTTCATGATTTCACATAAATTACGGCTCGAATGGATTAGACTAAACATGACCAATCGTAACCTCAAGGAATGGTATCAACTTCAATTGGAATTTTTATTATCGCATACTTATTTTTCTGAGGCCGCCCGCGAATCGCGACAAAAAGGGAAAGAAGAAAATATCTGGCAAATACAACATCTTCTATTCCAATAATTTATCTAATCTTCTCGAAACTTCTTGATTAACCCTATTTACAAAACACCTTAAAATTTTGTAGCCATTCTACCCATAGTAAGATTTTTACGCATCAAGATACATCAATACCAGCATCGTAATCCTTTTGGATTTATACTGACGGTGGGGGTGATCATTCGACTGATTGCGGCTTTTTTCTCAGAAGGTTATGTGTTTAACTTCGAACATTTCGATGTTATTGAACCTAGTTCTAATGCACCTGCTAATTTCGATACACAAAAACTATATCCTTTCTATTTTATGCTGCATCAAGCTATGTTCTCGGTGATGCAATCATTAAATATTATTGCACCTCATAGTCAGATGCTCATCATCAGATTAATTCATGCATTTTTTTCAATTATTTCTTTATTGTTTGGTTATAGATTAGCAAGGGCAGCGGGAGACAAAAGAGGGTCCTACTTAGCATTTTCTTTTCTATCTTTTGCTTGGATTATTCCTTTTATCTCGGTTAGGACTTATGCATTTAATCTAGCTATGCCATTTATCATTATGGCGGTTTGGTTAGCCAGGATTTCTCTGAAAAAATATTATTTTACATCGTTTTTAAGCGGGTTGGCTGGAGGCCTGAGCATAGCCTTCTATCCTTATGCTGCTGTTTATTGGCTAATTTTTATCTTATTTACATTAGTCATTCATAAACCTCGTCGCTTTCTCCTTCTGTTATTGGGCACTTGGATTTCTCTTTTTCTTAGTCTGTGGTCCATTCATCTGATAGAAGTCAGCTCTCCTTTATCGGTTTGGACATATTTGTGGCAAAATCTTCATCCCGAACAAATTGCTGTTAATACTTCGGGTTGGATGGGTCCTGTAATACTTGCTTTGGTTTTAGGCCCACCACTGGGTTTTTTCGTGCTGTTTGGCTTCTTGCGACTAAGAAAAGACACTTTACGAATTGCAGCACCGGCTTTAATTTGTTTTTTGGTTGGCACATTTTTCCAAAATCAATTTCATCAGCTTGTTATTGCTTTTCCTTTTATTGTAATTACAGGCAGCCATGGTTGGAGCAATTTTATTGAAAAGGGGAACTCATGGGTCGGCCGTTATAAATCCCTTTATTATGCCATGTTGGGATATTTCTGGACGGCCAATAGTATTCTTTTAATCTGGATTTCAACTGTTGCGCCTCATCAACCACTCATTGAAGCACTCCAATACATTGGGAAAACCAAAAAAATAAATACTATTGTTGTTGTCCAACCTTCATCCGATTTTTTCGAACCCATCCCAGTTTATTACGCAGGTAAATCATTTCAAGTGAAATATATTTCTAACTCTGATGATTTGGATGCATTGAACCTATTTATCCAAACCCACTCGAGTGACTCTTTGCCTGCGTATGTTTTGTTTTTAGGAGAGAATGATTTAAAACAAAAAGTAAAGTTAGTGTCACAAATATTGCCTTATTTGAGTGTGGAAGAAATTTTTAAATCTGGATTTACCGAAAGGCAAATACGTAAGATTCTTCGTCAACCCACCTCAGGAAGTGTCATCGTGTATAAAAACAATTATTTTTACTGAAAAATTCGAACTTACTATGGACGTACAACAGGCTAAGGCACGTATAGAGGAACTAACATCAATTATCGAACAGCACAATTATAATTATTATGTATTGAATGCGCCCACCATTAGCGATTATGAATTCGACAAATTAATGGCCGAATTAATAGAACTCGAGAAACAGTTTCCGCATTTAGTTTCACCTTATTCTCCAACACAAAGAGTAGGGGGGACAATTACCAAGGAGTTTCAGTCCGTTAGACATCGAACGCCTATGTTATCCCTCACCAATACATATACCGAAAGCGAAATCAGAGATTTTGATCAGAGAGTGAGAAAAACGGTGGGCGATGATGTAGAATACGTTTGTGAACTAAAGTTCGATGGAGTAGCAATAAGTTTGATATATGAAGATGGCAAACTGGTAAGGGGCGTAACCCGAGGCGATGGTACTCAAGGCGATGATGTGACTGCTAACGTAAAAACTATTCATAGCATTCCTTTGAGATTGAAGGGAGATTTTCCGGCACAACTCGAGATGCGTGGAGAAATTTATATGACTAGAGCAGAATTTAATCGTTTGAATCAAGAAAGAGAAGAAATAGGTGAGGTTCCTTTCGTAAATCCAAGAAATGCGGCTGCTGGTAGTTTAAAATTGCAAGATTCAACCGAAGTAGCTCATCGACATCTCAACTGTTTCCTTTACTATGTATTGTCAGATAATTTAGAGTCTGATAATCATTATGATAGCTTAATGCTTGCACGCACTTGGGGATTTCGTATTTCACCCTATATTGCACGTTGTAAAAATATAGAAGAAATCTTCGATTTTATTAGGGAATGGGATAAAGGACGCGATGAATTGCCTTTCGATATTGATGGTGTTGTCATTAAAGTGAATCAATTCCGATATCAGCAAATTTTGGGTACAACTGCAAAATCTCCGCGTTGGGCTATTGCTTTTAAATTTCAACCCGAGAGTGTTTCTACGCGTTTATTGAATATCACTTTCCAGGTTGGTCGCACAGGTGCTATTACACCCGTTGCCGAACTTGAACCGGTTTTTTTGGCTGGTACTACGGTTAAACGCGCAACCCTTCACAACGCCGATATCATTGCTTCACTCGATATACGTGTGGGTGATTTTGTATTCGTCGAAAAAGGAGGCGAGATAATTCCGAAAATTACAGGAGTGGATTTTTCGAAACGCCAAGCCAATTCTCAACCTTTTTCTTTTATTAAATTTTGTCCCGAGTGTAAAACTCCTTTGATAAGAAATCCTGGAGAAGCGGCATGGTATTGTCCTAATGAAACAGGTTGTCCTCCCCAAATTAAAGGCCGTCTCGAACATTTTATAAGTCGCAAGGCCATGAACATTGAGTCTTTAGGTGAAGGACGCATAGAAATTCTTTATGAAAATGGGCTGGTACGTAAAATCAGTGACTTCTACAAGTTGACTTACGAACAGTTAATTGGTTTACAAAAGGTTTATCCTGCAACCGATAAAACTCCTGCCCGCATTGTTACTTTTCGTGAGAAAACCGTCGAAAACATCCTTAAAGGCATAGAACAATCGAAGTCAGTTCCTTTCCCCAGAGTCTTATATGCTCTTGGCATACGTTATGTAGGTGAAACTGTGGCCCGTAAACTAGCCCTTCATTATCTTTCCATCGATAAACTTATGCAGGCCAGCTTCGAAGAATTGATTCTAGTTGATGAGGTTGGTGAAAAAATTGCCGAAAGCATTGTTAAAACACTCCATCAGCCCCAGATGAAAGAAATTATCAACGAATTAAAAAAAGCCGGAGTGCAAATGAGTTTAAGGGCAGAAGAAAAGCGACAACAAGGGGATGCCTTGGCAGGTAAATTAATTGTCGTAAGCGGTGATTTTGGAGACCCTGAACGACGCAAAGAAATCGAACAAATGGTCATTAATTACGGAGGCAAACTGGCAACTAATGTGAGCTCCAAAACCAGTTTCATTGTAGCCGGAAGTAATATGGGCCCTTCCAAAAAACAAAAAGCCATCGAATTGGGTATTCCCATTCTTAACGAACAGGAATTTCTTCAGCTTATCATTAATTCAAATAATAATGGCTAAATATTGCTTTTGATAACACCTATTTAAATTGCACAAAATGCTATATGATAAATAATTATAGATTTTAATGGCTGATTACTATTTCAAAAAGATAAAAACATAATTTTGCATGAACTCTCAAGACAAACGCCATGGATACACAAGAAAAATTGATAGAAACCTTAACAAAGGCTGGAAAGCCCATGCGTGCTGGTGAAATTGCCCAAGCAGCCGGTCTCGATAAGAAAGAAGTTGAAAAAACCATAAAAGTTTTAGTAAAAGAAGGCAAACTCTATTCGCCGGTTCGTTGCTTTTATGATGTTAAAAAATAAAATTACCTACTCATAAAGCGAGGGATCAAGCGCCTTTGGTGACCAGTTCTTCAAAAACTGAATTACTTTTTTGTCATCATAATTTTCACCCGATTCTAAGAGGCCTGAATCCTGAGTATGAATTCTTTCTCCTTTTTGATTGAGAATTACGAAAACAGGAAAACCAAATCGCTGTGGATATTCAAACATTCTTAATACCTCTTGATTCTTGTTTTCCTTGCTGTAATTGATCAAACAAACCACATAGTTAGCTTGTATAAGTGAGTCGATCTTAGTGTTTTGCTGAACATAACGATGAAATTTTATACACCAAGGACACCAGTTTCCACCGATTACAATAAAAACATGTTTATTTTCTTGTGCTGCCTTTTGAATGGCTTGCCGTAGATCGCTTATGGCATTGGCTTCGGGATTGTAGATTTGTACCTTTGGCTGCGAAAAAGCAGAAAAATAATATAGCAAAATGCATGGCAAGAATAGAGCGAATTTTCTCATGATTTGTCTGTTGTAAGCTGAGGCCCAAAATTAAAAATTCTACTACAATAAGGCAGTTTCCAAAAATTTTCTTTCACTTGATTTCAAACTCGAAGATATTTAAGAAATCCATTCATTATTCAAAACAAATTTTCTTCAATAAACTCTCTGATCTTAATTAGAAAATGAGGAAAGTATGCAAATACGAAATATATCAGGAAGATTTCTTTATCTATTTAGATAGTTACCTATAGATTTCTTAAACGGTTTATTAGAATATTTTGAACGATAAAAACTTATTGATCTGAATCCGGAAATTTTGCAAATTCCATTATAGTGATGTAGTCGTAAATTCTTTGACTTCCATGGCTCAAGCCAATATGGCTAAAATAGCTATCCAGTAAATTTCTACGGTGGCCATAATCTGATACGCCTTCATCGACGAGAAGGGACATCACAACGTTAAGGGGATCTTCGTCACCAGCTTGTATGTTTTCACCGGCAGCCAATCCACCTGCTTTAAATATTTTATCAAATCTTTCATCAGAGCCTGAATGCGAGATATGGGTTTCATTCTTCAAAGAAATTGCCTTTTCTTTAGCTAATCTGTTTAATAAAGGATGTACCAGAAAAGGAGGCAGTTCTTCAAGTAATACAAGCTCACGCAGTAAACTTCTGAAATACTCCGATTCCATGTTTACATAAGGATTGTAATGGACATAAAGTGGTATGATTTCTTTTGCAAAGCGTTTTCCATCCATTCGTGCCAGATTAATGTAAAACACCATTCTTTTTTCTGTATCGCTTAATTCATCATTATCGATAGCCGTATTACATTTAGTTACCTTTTCCTGAGGCCAATATACCAAAAGAGAATCTATTTTCTCATAAAACTCTGCAGATTCTATCTGACTAAAAACCGAAACCTGAAAGAAAAGAAACATGCCCAATAGTTTGAATTTCATTGCTAAAGTTTTTATGAATAGGAAAAATAAATCTGCTGGAATTAAATTTATTACGTTATCAGAATATAAATATTGCCTCCAAATGTAAGGAAATTTCATTGTCATAAATTTTTCATAGGTTATAACTACAACCTGACTAATAGGTCATAGAGCTGAAGCAGCATTTACTTTATCAAAATCATTTTCTTTACCATCACCTCATCGTCGGTAAGCAATATGTAAAAATATATTCCCGCAATCATAGTGTTGGTTTTCTATTCAAGCTGGTGATAGTCAGCAGGCTGATGTTCTTCGACAAATATTTCCATCATTTAGCCTATAAATATTTATTCCTCAATTTCAGGCTCCACCCTTTGGTACAACTCATGATTATAAACGAACCAATTAGCCTTTTGGGGCTGAAATTTTCCATTTTCGTCAAATAGTGATCTATCTGAATGAACCTGAACAACTTCTGATATAAACATATCGTGAGAACCCAGGGTTTTAATTTCTTTCACCTTGCACTCAATATTGACCAGAGCTTCTTTCACTAAAGGAGCTTTCACCATTTCGGCTTGTAAAGCTGTAAGATGCACTTCCTTAAATTTATCTACTTTTCGGCCTGAATGAGTGCCACACCAATCAACTATTCGCAGCATGGAATCATCACAAAGATTAATCACAAAATCCCCTGTTTCTTTTATTAAATGATGAGAAAATCTTTGGGGACGCACAGAGATATAACACATAGCAGGTTTAGAACAAATCGTCCCTGTCCATGCAATAGTAATCACATTTGGATGTTGTAATGTGCCACATGAAACTAGAACTGCGGGTAAGGGATAAATCATAGGCGAAGGCGGAAGTAAGATTTTATCGGATGTTGTCATTGCATAAAGCTTTTTAGATATTACCTTCAAAATGAAATTGGTTTTTCAACTGCAAGATATGTAATTTTGCGCAAATTTCGGGTTTCTCAATTAAATGCTTCAGATGCACGAAACCATCATTATTTTGGATTTTGGGTCACAATATACTCAATTAATTGCCAGGAGAGTACGCGAGCTAAATGTGTATTGTGAAATATACCCCTTTCATAATATTCCCGAATTCAATCTTAATATCAAAGGTGTAATACTCAGTGGTAGCCCTTATTCGGTGAATCAAAGCGGAGCACCAGTGGTCGATTTATCCGACTTCAGAGGGGAAATTCCTATTTTGGGAATATGTTATGGAGCTCAATATATCTCGAAAATTTCAGGAGGTAAAGTCGATGTATGCGAAACTCGTGAATATGGAAGAGCAAATCTGCAGTATATAGATACAAAAAATCCTCTTTTACATGGTTTGAGCCCCAATACTCAAGTGTGGATGTCGCATGGAGATACAATTCTTGATATTCCTGACAATTTCGAAATTATTGCTTCGACAGCCGATGTGAAAGTAGCTGGATTCGAAGTGAGAAATGAAAAAATATGGGGCATACAATTTCATCCAGAAGTCTTTCATACAATGGAAGGCACTACTTTGCTAAAGAATTTTGTGGTAGATATTTGTGGTTGCACTCAAGATTGGACACCAAAGTCATTTATTGAAGAAAGCATTGAACATTTAAAGCAGCTTATTGGCAACGATGAAGTGATTTTGGGCTTGTCGGGTGGCGTGGATTCTACGGTGGCGGCTGTGCTTTTATCCAAAGCCATTGGGAATCATTTGCATTGCCTTTTTATAGATAATGGATTATTAAGAAAGGATGAGTTTCGGAATGTGTTGGCATCCTATCAAAGAATGCAGCTGAATGTCAAAGCCATAGATGCATCCGAGCAATTTCTAGAGGCTCTCAAAGGAATATCCGAACCAGAGGCAAAACGCAAAACCATTGGGAGGATTTTTATAGAGACTTTCGACAAAGAAGCCAGTAAGTTAGAAGGAATAAAATGGTTAGGGCAGGGGACGATTTATCCTGATGTCATCGAATCGGTTTCGGTCAATGGTCCATCGGCTACAATAAAATCGCATCATAATGTTGGCGGATTACCTGCAACAATGCATCTCAAGATAGTTGAACCTTTGAAAAGTCTATTCAAAGATGAGGTGAGAAGAGTGGGTAAGGAGCTTGGGATTGGCAAAGAATTTTTAAGTCGACATCCTTTCCCTGGGCCTGGATTGGGTATTAGAGTTATAGGTGAAATTACGCGTGAAAGCCTCGATATCTTACGTGAAGCCGATGCCATTTTTATTGAGGCGCTTAAACAAGCCGGACTTTACGACACAGTTTGGCAAGCTTTTGTAGTTTTGCTGCCTGTAAAAGCCGTAGGTATAATGGGTGATGAAAGGACTTATGAAAATGTACTTGCGATTCGTTCAGTCCAGTCAACCGACGGTATGACGGCCGATTGGTCTCGATTGCCTTACGATTTTTTGGCTCAGGTCTCCAGCAATTTAATCAACCATGTGAAAGGTATTAACCGTGTGGTCTACGATATTAGTTCGAAACCTCCCGCTACAATCGAGTGGGAATAATTATTCGAAATCATGAAACTAAGATTTTTTATCATCACCTTTATACTGGGTTTCATTTTCATTACTTTAAAAGCTCAGGAGCCTGTTGAGGTTGTGGTATCTCAACAAAAAATCACCGAAAATGGCATGACTTTCTGGGTTCATACGGTAGAACCAGGCCAAACCCTCTATAGAATTTCTTTTGCTTATAAAGTACCAATTAACGAGATCATTAAATATAATCCTGAAGCAACCGAAGTCCTAAAAGTTGGGCAGCAGTTGAAGATTCCTTCGAAGCCGTCCGAATTAAGCCCATATAATCCGAATAATTTTATTTATCATATAACCAAAGCTGGCGAAAGCCTCCAAAGTATTGCCAATATCTATGGCGTTCCAATAGAAGGCATAGAAACCCTCAACCCTGGAGTGGGCACACAACCACTTCCTGCCGATCAGGTCATCAAAATTCCACTCGATTATTCTGCATTATTAAAAACCCAACAATTACCTGATACAAATCATTATGCATCGACAAAAGAAGGATTTATTACTTATAAAGTCGGTGAAAAGGAAACCTTGTATTCTATCAGTCGGAAATTTGGAGTTACCATAGCCGATATTATCGAGTGGAATCCTCAAGTTAAAGAAGGTTTGAAAATAGGTCAAGAACTTCAGATTGGAAAACCTGGAATAAAACCACAAGAAAGAGGATTCATCGAATATAAAGTTCAGAAACAGGAGAGCCTTTACGGTATAGCTCGGAAAAATCGTATTAGTATAGATTCTCTAAAAATGTTCAATCAGGGACTTACTGAAAACATCAAAGAAGGCCAAATCATCCTTATTCCTAAACGAAGGGCAACTTCTTACATCACTCATATAGCCGAGCCAAAAGAAAATTTACAAAAAATAGCCAATAAATACGAAGTAGGAGAGGAGGATCTAAAAAAAGCCAATCCAAATATCGACAAAAAAATCGCAGAAAGTACACCTATCAAAATCCCTATCCAAGCTATAGAGCCACAAGAGACAGAAGTTGTTCAGCCTGCTGCCGAGATAGAAACAACGCCTTTTACTGCGGTTTGTACCCCTACGTATCGTTTTAAAAACGAAGAGTTTAAAGTTGCTGTTATTATGCCTTTTATGCTGAAAGCTTCATCCAATTTTTCAAGTCAGCATACAGCTTATAGCAAAAAATCGGGAGAATTGGCCGCCTTCAAATATTTATCATTTTACGAAGGTATGCTTGTAGCTCTTGACTCACTCCAAAAAATTGGTCTTCATGCAAAAATATTTGTTTATGATTTGGGCAGCGATTTGGAAGAAACCCAAAGATTATTGCAAAAACCAGAATTAAAATCCATGGATTTGATTATTAGCTTGGCTTTCAGCAAAAACTTTAATTTAATTGCCGATTTTGCCAAAAGGAATAAAATTCCCACTGTTAATGCAGTTTCAAAAAGAGATGAAATAATATCGAACAACGAATATATCATAAAACCATATCCTTCTGAAGATTTTCAACCCGAAGCAGTTGTTCAATTTTTAAGCTCAAAATCTGGCAAACAAAATATTATCATACTGCGCAACAATAAAAACTTATTTAAAAATTACACTGATAAACTTCTTACACTGCTTCAACGGCATTTAGAAGAAGGCCATTTTGCCGAAGGTACTACCATTAGATTTCTTGACGATAGCTTAAGCAGAGTAAAATCGGCAATCATACCAGGCTATAGCAATTATTTAATCGTTTTTTCCGAAAACGAAGCATTTAATATCAATCTTTTGCGAAATTTAAGTACTCTGAAAGATACTTTGAGATTTTCGCTTATTGGCTTGCCATTATGGGCTGACATGAAAAATGCCGAAATATCAGCCTTGATTGAAAACGATGTGCATTTTTTAACACCTTATATTGTTGATTATTACGACGAAAATGTTCAGAATTTCTTATATCGTTATCGCGAAAGGTTTATGGCTGAACCCGATGAACTCGCTTTTGCAGGATTCGATATTACTTGGTATTTTGGTCATGCCTTGATGAATTATGGGAAAGATTTTCGTGATTGTTTACCATTTTTGCATTTGAGCGGTATTCAATCCAATTATTCTTTTAAATGGCTAAAACCCAATGGTTTAGTGAATTCATTCTGGAATATCTACCAATATATTGGCTATCGTCCAGTTATAGTCAACCGCTAACTATTTTGCCTCATCTCTAATTAGAGGGCAATTTATACCTTTGCACTAGCTTCTGTTAAAGTTTGATAATGATCTGAGATATATCAAATACATTTTTTTAAAAAAATTTTAATGATGAAAAATACTCCATTTACGAAATTTCACGTCGCTTTAGGGGCAAAAATGATGCCTTTTGCTGGATACAACATGCCCATACAATATGAAGGGGTAATTGCAGAACATCTCACTGTACGGAAAAGTGTTGGTGTTTTCGATGTTTCTCACATGGGCGAGATATGGGTAAGAGGCCCCCAAGCCTTTGATTTACTTCAATACATTACCACTAATGATGTTGCTAAGCTTTATGATGGAAAGGTTCAATATTCATGCATGCCCAATGGGAAGGGCGGAATAGTAGACGATATTCTTGTTTACAGAATCACTGCCCAATCTTATCTACTTGTTGTTAATGCTGCAAATATTGAAAAAGACTGGAACTGGATTACGCAACATGCCTTGGCTTTGGGGATGCAAATTGGAAGGGATGTTTACAATGCCTCAGACGAAACTGCCCAACTTGCCATACAAGGTCCTTTGGCTCTGAAAGCCATGCAAAAACTAACCTCAGCATCCATCCTCGACATGGAATATTATACTTGGAAATATCTAGAATTTGCTGGAATTAAAAATATTTTGCTATCCACAACAGGTTATACCGGAAGCGGCGGATGCGAGATTTACATGCCCAACGAAGCCACCGATACAATTTGGAAAGCTGTTTTCGAAGCCGGAAAAGAGTATGGTATAAAACCTATCGGTTTGGGGGCTCGAGATACACTACGACTCGAAATGGGATTTTGCCTCTATGGCAATGATATCGATGATACAACCTCTCCGCTCGAGGCTGGTTTGGGATGGATAACAAAGTTTACCGATACTAAAAACTTTATCGATAAAGAATATCTTCTTCAGCAGAAAAAAGAAGGCCTAAAGCGAAAACTGGTTGGATTTGTTCTGAAAGATAAAGGCATCCCGCGTCAGCATTATCCCATTTGCAATGCTTCAGGAAATAAAATTGGAGAAGTTACCTCGGGAACTATGTCGCCTTCACTTAATATACCTATTGGTCTGGGTTATGTGCCTATAGAATTTTCTCAATTAGGAAGTGAAATTTTTATCGATGTAAGAGGAAAACTTCTCAAGGCCGAAGTAGTAAAATTGCCATTTTATAAGGGAGAATAATCGCTTGATATTTACAGAGAATCCTAAAAATTTTCTGTGTTTTCAATTCATTTTACTTTTATACGATGATTGATTTTGATACTTATATTCCACGAGAAGGAACCTCGTGTGTAAAATACGATTTGCGCTATCAGGTTTTTGGTACCGAAGATGTTATACCATTGTGGGTGGCAGATATGGATTTTGCTACTCCCGATTTTATTCTCGATGCCATGCATCAGCGTTTAAATCATCCTATATTAGGATATTCTTTTCGAGGGCAACATTTTAACGAAAGTCTTGCCTGTTGGTTATTACGACAACATTCTCTTCAAATCGATCCAGAGATAGTTAGTTTTAGTCCAGGAGTGGTTACTGGCCTTATGGTGCTATTATTGGCTTTTACTGAGCCGGGCGATAAAATTATTGTACAGCCACCCATTTATCCTCCATTTTTTGAAGTTCCTCTGGCTCATCATCGGGTCGTTGTGTATAATCCTTTACTATTCGACGGGAATAGATATGTTATGGATTTCGACGACTTAAGTTTAAAGGCAACTGATGCTAAAATGCTCATCTTGTCTAATCCTCATAACCCCGTAGGTAGAGTTTGGGAAAAATGGGAACTAGAAAAACTTTCTGAAATATGCCTTAAAAATGATGTCATGATTATTTCTGATGAGATTCATTCCGATATCATATATCCAGGCTTTCATCATACACCCTTTCTTTCGCTCGATCCAAAATTAAACAAGAATTCCGTTAGCTGTTTTGCTCCTAGTAAAACCTTCAATTTGGCGGGTTTATCTACAAGTGCCATCCTGATTCCTGATTCAGAGAAGCGCAGAATTTATAATAGCACTCTCGAACGTTATCATTTACAAATGGGAAACATTATGGGAAATATTGCCTTTGAGGCTGCATACAATCAAGGTGAGGAGTGGCTTAAAGAATTGCTCGCCTATCTTCACCAATCGGTAATGATAGCAAGTGATTACATTGCTAAACATCTCAAACCCATTCATCTTGTGCAACCCGAAGCTACTTATTTGCTGTGGCTTGATTTTCGCGATTTTAACCTTCCTACAGATGAACTTCATTCACTACTAATTCATCAAGCTCATTTAGGATTAAACCGCGGAGAAGAATTCGGGATTGAGGGGAAAGGCTTTATGCGTATGAACATTGCCTGCCCCCATGCTGTTCTCGAAAAAGCTCTTCATAATTTAAGAAACATCTTGTAAAAAAGAATGAAATCACTTCAGGCGGCTATTTTCGATCTCGATGGCTTGCTTATCGATTCGGAACCCTTGTGGGAAGAAGCCGAGATAAACATTTTTGCACGCCATGGCATACAAATCACTCCTGAAATGTGCCAAAAAGTGAAAGGATATAGAGTGGATGAAAGCATTAGATTTTTGAGCCAAAATTCACCTACTAACCTGTTCGATCCTCTTTCGGTAGAACAGCAAATTATCCTTGAGGCAAAAAGATTGATTGCTGAAAAAGCCAAATGTTTGCCAGGATGTGTTTATATTTTGCATTTTTTCCAATCGCGTGGTATCACTTTGGCTCTTGCTTCCTCTTCTCCTTACGATATCATCCATTTGGGATTACAAAAACTGAATATTCATCAGCATTTCAAGGTTATTTATAGTGCTACTGAAGAACATTATGGGAAGCCACATCCGGGCGTATTTCTGACATCTGCCAAAAAATTAGGTGTAGAACCAACAAACTGTGTTGTTTTCGAAGATGCACTCAATGGCATAATTGCCGCCAAAGCGGCAAAAATGAAAGCCATTGCAGTACCGGCCCAACAAAACTCATTAGATTTACGCTTTTTGCTTGCCGATCTCATCCTTCCCTCATTGCTGCACTTTAAGGAACATCATATCGATTTATTGTTTGATGAACTTGCTTATTGATAATTTTAAGTAATCATTAAATCTTACTTTAGAAGCCTTTTATTTACTGTATTTTAACTTGTTTTGCAAGTTGAAAATTCGATAGCAATTTACGCTGTGGTTGCAACGATATTGTCAATTGTAGGGGCTATATGTTTATTCCTCTTCGGCATGAAGCTGATGAGTGAGGCTTTGCAGAAGGTGGCTGGACAAAATTTAAGGAATTTTATTTCGCAATTGGCTCAAAATCCCTTAAGGGGAGTATTGTCTGGACTGGTCATCACTGCTGCACTTCAATCTTCCTCGGCAACTACTGTTATGGTAGTTGGATTATGTTCGGCAAATCTATTGACTTTTCCTCAAGCTTTTTCGCTTATAATGGGTGCAAATATTGGCACTACACTGAAAGCATGGGTGATTTCTTTCGTTGGCTATAGTTTCGACCTATCTCAGTTTGCCTTACCTATCATTGCTTTGGGTTTTATTCTATTGTTTGCAAAAAAATCAACAACACGAGCATGGGGAGAGTTTTTCATTGGTTTTGCATTGCTTTTTATGGGTCTTAACTTTTTAATGTCACAAAGCCAGAACCTAACCACTCATCCAGAATTTATACATTGGATACAAACTTACAACCAAGAAGGATTTAGCTCTGTTCTCATTTTTGTACTTACGGGTTTTTTGCTCACCGCTATCTTACAATCTTCATCGGCTATGCTGGTTTTTACCTTTGCTTTGGCTACTTCTGGACTCATTACTTACGAAAATGCTGCAGCCATGGTTATAGGCGAGAATGTGGGTACAACCATCACGGCTAATATTGCGGCAATTGTAGGAAATTATAAGGCTAAACGTGCAGCTCTTTCGCATTTTATCTTCAATGTTTCATTGATGCTTTTAGCTCTCATCTTCTTCCCGTTTATCATTCAAATAATAACAATTTTTACTGAATGGATTAGTGGTAAAAATCCCAATATTTTTCCTCAATCCATACCTTTCGCCTTGTCGGCACTTCATACATTGATGAATTTGTTGACCACCGCAATTTGGATCAATTTTATTCCTCAAATGTCAAGCATTGTCAATGCAATCATTCCCCAAAAGTATTCAGCTAAAAATTACCAAATTAAATATTTTAATCCTTTTTTTATCTCAACTTCCGAGTTCAACCTTCTACATGTAAAACACGAAATTGCCACATTGGCATCGGAAGTGACAGAACTTTTTCGACTTATCGTTTCAACGGCCATTCCAACTGAAATAACTAATGACGAACAAAAGAACAGTAATTTGAAAAATCTTTTTCAGACCATTCAAGTACATCATCATGAGATATCGGCTTATTTACAAACCATTCCCTTCGATGAATTAAGTAGAGAAGGACAATTACGTTATCGAACGATGTTTATTACTTTGGAACGTATTCAAGATATCGTCAAAGTGAATCGAAAAATGTTACTTACACTTCAAGAAAAAGGGAAGGAAAAGGTTTGGTTTTCGCCAAAGCAATATAGAGACCTCATGAGTTTATTTGACGAGGTACTTATGGCTTTTGGGCAGCTTTTTCAGAATTTAAGCGGTGAATACCATAAGATGGATATTACTGACTCCCTTCAAATTGAAGAAAGAATAAATAAAATAAGAAATAAGATCAAGAACAAACTACCCGAAAAAATCGAACAGGGTAAAATCAATCCTTTATCGGTAGAATATTATAAATTATTGATAGATGCTGCCGAAAATATAGGTGATCTTATCATGGAAATTAATCAAACCATTGCCGAATGTGGTAGAAATGCTCCTCATTATTAAAGGCTAAATTCATAATTTTGCCAGCCTAAGTTTCCAAATACATGATACATGTTTGCTCAACTACTTGCACAAAAAACAGCTTTGGCTTTAAATGAACTTTATGGGCATTTTATCGAATCCGAACAGGTCTCCATCAATAAAACAAAGAAAGATTATAATGGAGATTACACTGTAGTGGTATTTCCTTTCACGAAAATTTCGAAAAAGTCACCCGAACTTACTGCACATGAACTTGGCCAATGGCTCCAAAATGCTCTTCCCCAAGTCGAAAGCTTCAACGTTATCAAGGGTTATCTCAATATTATCTTGAAAGATGAATTCTGGATAGATTTTCTCTTTAAGAATTATCAAAACCTCAACTTTGGTTTGAAATCTCTGAAAGAAGGCCAATCACCTATATTGATCGAATTCTCATCACCCAATACTAATAAACCTCTTCATCTTGGTCATATTCGCAACAATCTTTTGGGGCACTCCCTTTCAGAGATACTTAAGGCAACGGGTTTGTCGGTGGTAAAAGTGAACCTTGTAAACGATCGTGGTATTCATATTTGCAAATCCATGCTAGCATGGAAAAAATGGGGTAATGGCGAAACTCCTGAATCCATCGGCATTAAGGGTGATCATCTAGTGGGTAAATATTATGTTCTTTTCGAAAAAAAATATCAAGAGGAAGTTAATCAGCTGAAGGCTAATGGTTTGGATGAAGAAACGGCTTTACGTACAGCATCTCTAATCCTCGAAGCACAAGAAATGTTACGTAAGTGGGAAGCTGGTGATGCAGAAACACTTTCTCTCTGGGAAATGATGAACTCTTGGGTTTATGAAGGCTTCAATGAAACTTATAAACGTCTGGGTATATCCTTCGATAAAATTTATTATGAATCAGATACCTATTCAATAGGAAAGAAAATTGTGGAAGAAGGACTTAAAGCTGGCATTTTTTATCAAAAAGAAGATGGTTCGGTTTGGGTAGATTTAACCTCAGATAATTTGGATCAGAAGTTACTCTTGCGTTCGGATGGTACTTCGGTTTATATTACCCAGGACCTTGGCTGCGCCGAATTGCGTTATCAGGAATTTTCTCCTCAAAAAATGATTTATGTAGTTGGCAACGAACAAAATTATCACTTCGAAGTTTTACAACATATTCTTCAGCGGCTTGGTAAGGCTTACGCCGACAAAATTTTCCATCTTTCTTACGGAATGGTCGATTTGCCCGAAGGTAAAATGAAATCTCGCGAGGGTACAGTGGTAGATGCCGATGATTTGATCGATGAAATGGTATCAACTGCCCGAGAAATTACCCTCGAACTGGGGAAAACATCCGATCTCGGCGAAAACGAAGCTCAAAAACTCTTTAGCATGATTGGCCTGGCTGCTTTGAAATATTTTATCCTGAAAGTAGATCCCAAAAAAAATATTTTGTTTAATCCAGCCGAATCTATCGACTTTGATGGGAATACCGGACCTTTCATCCAATATACTCATGCTCGTATTCGTTCTGTGCTCCGAAAAGCCAATCAATGGTCATTTTTTCCTACTGAGAAAATAAATTTGTTGAAGGAAGAAAAAGAAATCCTCAAGCTTTTATACGAATTCCCTTTTGTCATTGAACAGTCTGCTAAAGGACTTGATCCCTCACAGATAGCCAATTTTGCCTATGAGTTAGCCCGAACTTACAATCAATTCTATCATAATTTGAGCATATTACACGAACCCGATGAACAACGCATGATAACTCGCCTTGCATTGTCTCAATTTACGGCTCAGGTTATTCGCATTAGCATGCATCTTTTGGGAATTGAAGTCCCCGAACAAATGTAATCCTTAGAAAATTTTAGACTGTTTACAAGATTTTGCTTGGAGTTTTGTTTTTAGAGCGTCTTGCCAATGTGCTGAATGCGAAAGGTAAGCTTATTGTACGTCAAATCTTAATTTCATCAAGGCATTCAATATTTTTATTTGTTTGTTTGAAGAATGATAGTTGCCTTTCTCAATCATTCCATGCAAATAGTGAAGTGTTTCTGTTTAGGTCAATTAGGCTATGACGGTTTTGTTGTAAGAGGTTGTCCCCAATTTTAGCTCTATGGGTTTTTCATCATGGCATGTGCGTAAGAAAAAACCAAAAATGCTTAAATGTGAATTGGCTTTAGCCTTTTGGCGGTTGTTAATAATTTGGTTCATAAGCTCCTAAGGCCGGATACTGCATATTACGCTGCCGACCTAAAATATCCTGCATAACCCCAACGGCTTTTCCTGAATGAAGTGCAGGTGATAAACTGTCGAGCTCGAGTTGGGGCTTATCTATATCCTTAAACAGTGGATCGATATTGATAAGACAGGAAGAAAATATGTTTTCATCAGCTGTGTTAAGAGTTGTTTTGAGTAAACAATGATCAAAGAAATAAGAATACTCCGAATTTTGATTCCCTTTGTCTAAATAGATCTCGTCGTATTGATTTCCATAAATGATACAATTGGTAAATTTAAAACTTGTAGCTTCTATATTTATCTGATTTTCACCATCTAAGTAATAATCGGATAGCAATAGGGAAGGAGAGGTGCGAATGCTCGATGACCAGAAATTGCCAATTGACAAATGAATAAATTCATATGTACCGCCTTCGAGTTGAATTGCATACGAACCGCAATTTTCTATGGCACAATTCACTGAGTATAATTGACAATCATTTGCCCATAATCCACCAATTTTCATGTTGCCAATTCGTGTATCTGTAATTACAAATGGGGTTCCTTCGCTACTTTTATTCTGCCCGATGCGGATTCCTGTTGTAGCATTCAAAATCTCTGCATGATGTATAAAATTTTCTCCATTCCCGTCAGCAATATAAATTCCTTCCCATTGTCCTGATAAATCCTTATAAAATGGATCAAGACGATCGTTTCTGAAAATTACTTTGTTTTCGGCTTCACCGTTTACCTGCAAGTTGCCACCATTTTTTACTAACAATCTTGCCCCATAATGAAAGTAAACTCTCGTTCCAGCTTCGATAACGAGAGTAGAAGCCGAATCCACAATAGCCCATCCATAGATCAAGTGTGGTTTGTCGTTTGTCCATGGATGCGAACAGTCTATGATTGAATAAGCTGGCTCATCGGCTGGGAAATATTTGGGAGTGTGATAATAGGCATTTTGACCGTAAGCTATAAGTTTGACATATTGATAGTTGCCATTTGTCAAAAATTCAATAGAATCGCTTACCAGAAAAGGAGAATTTTTATCGTTTGGATTTATCCGTACACGAACAAAAATATAAAGACTATCCTCTTTTTCGAGCTCTACATTATTTTTTATCCAAGTATTATGGCCATCTATGTTCAGACTATAGGCCGATTCTTCAGCTCCAGCAAGCCTTATGGAACTAATCTTTATCTTCTCGTTGTTTTTATTATAAATCCTAAGTTCTTGCGTTACAGAACCAATAGTAGTAAAAACCGTATCGAAAATGATTGAATCGTTAGAAAAAGTCAATTGATAGGAGGGATCCGTCGAGAGTTCGTCTTTAGTACATGAATAAAACGAAACTAAACCAAAGATGATGAAAACGGGAAGAACAAACAGTGGGTGAGAAATGAATTTCATTCTTTAATAGAATTTTATACGGCCAATATTTAGAAACGAAAAAATTTATAAATATTATCTCAATTATCCTTTGCCTTTCTTTAATACACAATGGATAGGGACTCAGGACATAATTTTCTCAAACAAAAGTAAACTTCATTTCATAATAAGCCCTTAATTAATTAATTTCAAGAAAAATGTCTAATTTTGCAGCTTCTTTCCGGAAGAAGTAAAAGAAATATGTCTAACCCGGTTAAAAAGGTTTATCCATCCGGAGGGTAAAATCGGTTTAACCACAATAAAATTTGAATGACTGAATTTGAAGAGAATGCCGAAAATGGCATACCAACATCACCTGAAACTGTTTCACAGGATGAAACTCTAACAAAAGAAGAGAGCGAACAAAAGACTTTCCCTGAAAATGTGGTTGATAATGAAATTGTTAAGTCAAAACCTACAAGAGTAGAGAAAAAGCAAAAACCACTTCCTATTGAAGATTTCGATTGGGCAGACACGGGTAAAAAAGCCAATTACAAAAAAGAAGAACTCGAGCGTCTGCAGCAGCTTTATGGAGAAACTTTTAGCACGGTTGCTGAACAGGAAGTAGTAGAAGGCACGATTGTAGCGATGAATCCTCGTGAAGTAGTTGTAAATATTGGATTTAAATCAGATGCTGTAATTCCTTTATCTGAGTTTCGCTATAACCCAGATCTTAAAGTTGGCGATAAAGTTGAAGTTTATGTCGAGAATCAAGAAGACAGCACAGGTCAGCTTATACTTTCGCATAAAAAGGCTCGTCTTTTGCGTGCTTGGGAACGTGTAAACCAAGCCTACGATAATCAAGAAATTATTAAAGGCTATGTTAAATGTCGTACCAAAGGAGGTTTAATTGTTGATGTATTCGGAATTGAAGCCTTTTTGCCTGGCTCACAAATCGACGTAAAACCTATTCGCGATTACGATATATTTGTAGATAAGGTGATGGAATTCAAAGTGGTAAAGATTAATCAAGAATACAAGAATGTTGTTGTTTCGCATAAAGCCCTCATTGAAGATGAGCTTGAAGCTCAGAAAGCCGAAATTATTTCAAAACTCGAAAAGGGTCAAATTTTAGAAGGAACAGTCAAGAATATTACAACTTATGGTGTTTTTATCGATCTGGGTGGTGTTGATGGCCTCATCCATATTACCGACCTTTCGTGGGGTAGAATAAATCATCCCGAAGAAGTGGTTCAACTCGACGAAAAGATCAAAGTAGTCATTCTTGATTTTGATGATAATAAAAAAAGAATTGCTCTTGGTTTGAAACAACTCACACCTCATCCATGGGATTCTTTAGATCCTAACCTCAAGGTAGGTGATAAGGTGAAAGGCAAGGTGGTTGTCATTGCCGATTATGGTGCATTTATCGAAATTGCACCCGGGGTTGAGGGTTTGATTCATGTTTCTGAAATGTCGTGGTCGCAACATTTGCGTACTGCCCATGATTTCATGAAAGTTGGAGATGAAGTTGAAGCCGTTATCTTAAGCCTCGATAGAGAACAAAGAAAAATGTCGTTGGGCATTAAACAGCTTATACCCGATCCATGGATCAATATTAAGGAAAAATATCCCATCAATTCGCGACATGTTGCTACTGTACGCAACTTTACTAATTTTGGAATTTTTGTTGAACTCGAAGAAGGCGTCGATGGTCTTATTCACATCAGCGATTTGTCATGGTCGAAAAAAATTAAACATCCAGCCGAGTTTACTAAAATCGGCGAGCAAATTGAAGTAGTAGTTTTAGATGTGGATGTTGAGTCGCGTCGTCTTAGCCTCGGACATAAACAACTGGAAGAAAATCCTTGGGATGTGTTCGAAACTATTTTCACACCAGGTTCCGTGCATAAGGGAACCATTATCGAAAAAGTGGATAAGGGTTATACGGTTTCTTTACCTTACGGAGTAGAAGCTTACCTTCCTTCTCGTCAGGCCATCAAGGAAAATCAAGAAGAAGCAAAGCTGGATGAAACCTTAGACGTAAAAGTAACCGAGTTTTCGAAGGAAAATAAACGAATTGTGGTTTCTCACAGCAAAGTTTATCAGGATGCTCAGGCTGCCGAAAAAGCTAAAGAAGCAAAAGAAACTGAAAAACAGCCAAAATCACCTAAAAGTACTAAAGCTTCTATAAAAAAAATTAAAGAAAATCTCGAAAAGAATACTTTAGGCGATATTGAAGCTTTAGCTAATCTGAAAGAAGAAATGCTGGAAGAAGAAAAAGCTAAATTAGAAACTCTCTCCAAACGGAAAAAATCTAAGAAATCTAAAAAGTCAGAATTGGATGAAACTCCTGAATTATCCCCAGAACAAAAAATTCAAACGGAAATATCCGAACAGTCTTCTGCTCAACCCGAGGATGTTACTTCATTAAAAATTGTTGATGATCCATCTATAGAATTACCTAATGAAGCAATCAATGAAACTCAAAGTGAGCAAGAATTGACTTCAAATACAGAAGCAACTGCTAATGAACAGATAACAGAAAATGTCGACAAAGGGAAAGAAGATTATAATTCTTCAGAGCCTACCGACGAAATTCCTGGAAAGAATTAGTCGAAGAAAATTAACATTCAATCTCACCCAAACTTTCTTTCGGAGAGTTTGGGTGAATTTTTAATCGTAATGATAGAGCCAAAATAAAATTAGCTATGGGATTTTCAGTTACTTTTCTCGGCACAGGTGCTGCTACACCCTCACTTGAAAGAGGACTAAGCGCAACAATAACCAACATCGACCAAACCCTTTGTCTTTTCGATTGCGGAGAAGGAACTCAATTACAACTGAAAAAATTCCAGATAAAATCTTCAAATATTCAACATATTTTTATCTCTCATCTTCATGGAGATCACTTTTTTGGCTTGGTAGGTTTGCTTTTTACTTTTCATATTAATCATAGAAAAAATCCTCTTCATATTTATGGTCCTCCGCCACTGAAAGAGATTTTGAGAATTCAAATGGAAATGAGTGTAAAAGAACTCTCTTATTCTACTATTTTTCATTCCTTAAATTCTGATCGTTTTATGGAAGTGTGTGAAGATGAAAAGTTTACTGTTACAGCCTTTCCTTTACAACACCGCTTGCCAACCTATGGTTTTCTTCTTAAAGAAAAAGTTCGCCCTCGTAAAGTCTCGCATCAATTTATAGAAAATTATCATCCACCTTATACCGATATTATCCGCATAAAGTCAGGCGAAGACTATGTGATGCCCAATGGCCAAATTATACCTAACCAAGAAATTACCTTTTTGGAACCCCAACTTTCGTTCGCTTATTGTTTAGATACTGCTTTTTATCCGCCTTTAGCCGAAATGGTAAAAAATGTTGATCTGCTATACCACGAAGCTACATTTATGCATGATAATGTTGAACTTGCAGCCGAAAAAGGACATAGCACAACTATACAAGCAGCTACAATTGCGAAGATGGCATCGGCCAAACGCCTTATGTTAGGACACATCTCTTCTCGATATCGCGACCTTCCAAGCTTTATTAACGAAGCTCGTAACATCTTTCCCGAAACCGATTTGGCTGAAGATGGAATGACTATCACTTTAAGAAAATAAATTTTTATCTAATTCAGTACATCTTTAAAAATTTGTAATTTTGCAATGCTTAAATGTAAAGGCTCCGTAGCTTAACTGAATAGAGCATCTGACTACGGATCAGAAGGTTGCAGGTTTGAATCCTGCCGGAGTCACCAGAACACACCAGTGAAAAGGTGTGTTTTTTTATTCATCTACTCTCTTTTTGAACACCCTCAAGAAGAATTTCTAACCCTTCTTTCTGTTCGTTTTGAAATTAGATATTCCAAATTTTAGAAAAATATACAGAAATTCTTCTTAACTTTACATCACCAATTGTCTGTATATGAACAAATAAGATGCATTATACTTTAAATATGCTCTTTGGTATAACTTATGCTTTATAAAGAGATGAATTGAAAACGTTTTTAAACTTTTAGCACAATTTATTAACTATGAAAACAAGAAATTTTTTATCGCTTATTCTACTTTCAGTTGTGGCTTTAACCTTTACAGCCTGCCAGAAAGATGAAGTACCGCCTCCCTCACAGGTACAAAATATGAAAGACCTTCAGGTTTCGCCAGATTTTAAATGGGAAACTGCTCGTGATATAGAACTTAATTTTAGCAGTTCTATGCCTTCGGCCAGCACTCTGGCAAAAATAACAGTTTACGACGGCAACCCTGCTGATAACGGCCAGATAATAGCCAGTGGAGCAGTGGGCAATGGGCTTAATTTCACTACCCTTCTTAAAATTCCAACGCGTATAGCTGAAATATATGCCGAATACAAGGATGCTAACGGAATGGTTCAACTCGTCAACATTCCTATTTCGGGAAATAAAGTCAATTATACTTTTACCGCGGCTCTAAAATATGGCAACCTGAAATCCTCGCTTGTTGTGGAGCCCGATTGTAGCACTGACTGTGACCAAACTATTTCAGGTAGCGGTAGTTACACTATAGATGGGGGCAAAACATTTTGCATTACTGATAACTTTAATGGATCCATCTCATTCGAATCATGGGATGGTGGAGGTACATTAAAAATCTGCGGTACCGCAAGTATTCCACAGCTTATTGTTTCGGGAGGTAACTGTAAAGTAATAGTCACAGGAAGTGGAAGCCTTACTTCAACAACCCTTATTTTAGAAAATGGAGGAATTCTCGAGGCCTATTCTAATACTTTAGTGAATGTTGGTACTTTGAATCTGAATACGAACAACGCAAAAGTTATGTCATACAGCAATAACTTTAATATTAATTCCAATTTTGCTCCTAATGGCTTAGTCGAAAATAGTGGAACAATGAATGTTTCAGGCAATTATACCAATAACGGTAATGGCCTTATTAATATTGGAACTTTGAATATTGCAAATAACTTAGAAAGCAATAAGAATATAAACAACAGTGGAAAAATTGAAGTTGATGGGAATATAACTTTCAATTCTGGTGAAGTTGTTACGAATACTTGTCAAATTATCACTCATGGGAATTTAACAATAAATGGCTCAACATTTACCAATAACAATGCTTATATAAAAGTAGATCATGATTTTACATTAAACTCCACTTCAAATTTAGTTCTTCAAGACCAAAGTTTATTATCTATTGGTCAGAATTTCACTGCCAATAAAGGAAATACTATAGGAGAGGGAACATTGAATTCTATAAAAGTAGCCGGTAATAGTGTTTTTAATAGTAATACAACAGTTAGTGGAGCAATCGAATTTGCTGACTATGATGGTACAGTTACGACATCGCATACTGTCTTCGTAAATGGTGCTACTTTAGTAAGTTGGGAGAACATCACTAATTATATTCCTATCGGCCCATGCAATCCAGAAGGCATTGGCAATCCTCCCATAACCGACACCGATGGAGATGGGGTTCCCGACGAAATGGACGAATATCCTACCGATCCCACTCGCGCCTTCAATACTTATTACCCCAATGAAAATACTTGGGGAAGCTTAGCTTTTGAAGATCTTTGGCCATCAACGGGAGACTATGATTTTAATGATCTTGTTACCTATTATCACTTTACCATTGTTACTAATGCTCAAAATAAAGTAGTGGACATCATATCTAAGTTTCATGTAAAAGCCATAGGAGCAGGTTTCCAAAATGGTTTTGGTTTCCAGATTGATGGTTTGACACCCAATATGGTGGCCTCAGTTACAGGTACTCACCTTGAGAACAATTATATTACTTTAGCTTCAAATGGTTTGGAGGCTAATCAGGAAAAGGCTGTTGTAATTGCATGGGATAATGCAGAAAATGTGATTCATCGTGTTGGAGGGAGCATGTTTAATACAGTTCATAATGAACAAACAGGTACGGCTGATACAGTTGTTGTTACTCTTCAATTAGCTCAGGCACAAGAGGTGTCAGTAGTGGGTACACCTCCTTTCAATCCTTTCCTGATAAGACAAATGGATAGAGGTCACGAAATTCATTTGGTGGATCATTTTCCAACTTCATTGATGTATAATACCTTGTTGGGTACTTATGAAGATGCAAGTAATTCTGGGGAAGGCAAATATTTCAGGACTGCAAATAATTTACCTTGGGGAATAGATATACCTTACTCTTTCGACTGGATGCTTGAGAAAGAGGATATATTAAATGGATATAATTATTTCGACGACTGGGCTCAATCGTCAGGTACGGAATATACTGACTGGTATTTACCCAATCCAGGATATAGGAATGAGGACGTTTTATATTGAGCGAACTGACTAAGATAAATTTGTTTTTTAAATGCGGGGCTGCAAACCTTTTAGTTTGCAGCCCCGCACTCTTTTCCTGTTTTCCACACTTTTTGGGGATATCCATGTAATATATTGATAAACAATGCCAAGTTTGTAATTTTGGGTGTCCCAAAATTTTCGATATGTTCTTCTATGGTACATCTCATATTTCTGTTTCGCCCACAACAACTCTTGGCGGTGGTGTGCCTTGAGGTTAACCGTGAGCGCCTTCTTCAACTTTCCGCTCTGCTTGTTCTTCCTGTTCCCGTAAATCAGGCTTACAAGGTAAGCGGGGTCAGCCCGACCGGCAATGAGTGCTTCAACGATGCTCTGGAAACTCTTGGAAATGATACTGCTCAGACAACTGCTTGACAGAATCCCACATTTTATCATAATACTATTTATAACCGTCAAAACCCGCGTCACCTGCTGCTTTCAGCTTGCCATATTTGCGGGTGTAAACCCGCAACTCGTGGATTACAGGGGGATGAAACAAAACTACTACGCATCATGCCTTTATGCAATAATGTCGCTATCCATTGGGCATCTTTAATGTCGCTTTTTTAACCCGGCATCTGCTTGATGAAATAGGGGTTGAGCAGTGTCAGCTTAAAACCCAACTCGTACCACATATCCCACACAGCGATCCAGTAAATCCCGGTGCTTTCCAGAGCTACCTCTTCAACCCCTTCCAACTGCATATACTCGCCCATCGAATAGTTATCAGGCGCCATTGTACTATATTCCTTTACTTGCGAATAATTATTGCCATTGTATATCGCACAAACGATATTATCTTTGTGTACGTCTAAGCCACATATTTTCTTTATGTTGAATGTTTTATGAATTAAAGAATCTTAAATATAAAGAAAGTTGTGGCTTTTTCAATTTACGCACCCGAACGCAACGAAGTGAAGTGAGGTGAAAACTTTAATTTTTATGTTTTTATGGGTCTGTGTATATGAATAAACTTTAATGTACATTTGCTACATAAAACTTCATTGACTGGAAAATTGCCGGAATGGTCAAATCGGGGCAGTCTTGAAAACCTTTATACGGCTTATTTTACCAAGGGTTCTAATTTTTCATTATTCGCTTTTTTAGAAAATCTTTCATTAGTGGTGTTTTTCTCATGTTATTTATTTTATGCTGAAACAGTACTTAAACAGCCTTCAAACGACTTTTAATCAAGGTGATGCACGTGAAGAAAGCTATTACGAGCATTTGAAAGATTTGTTGCTGAATTATGCTACCGGACGTCAGATAAAAAAGGTTGATATCACTATCTTACCTAAACCAACTGAAGCGGGTAATCCCGATTTTCGCATCTGGGACGGGAAAAACCATATTACTGGTTACATTGAAGCTAAAGATCCTTCTGTTACCAACTTGGACAGAATTGAAGTTTCCGGGCAGTTGAAACGTTACCGGGAAACTTTTCCGAATGTTATCCTAACCAATTTTTACGAGTTTCGTCTTTATCGAAATGGAGAGCTCGTAAAGCAAGCGCTTGTTGGGCGTCCAGAACTGGCCCGTAAACTGGCAGTTGCTCCACCGGTTGAAAATGAAGCGGCATTTTTCGATATGCTGGACACTTTCTTTTCCTTTTCGTTGCCCAACGTTCGCAATGCCCATTCTTTGGCTTCAGAGCTTGCCAAACGAACCCGTTTTTTGCGAGATGAAGTCGTAAGCATTGAGCTCGCCGAAGAGGAAAAAAGAGGGCAAAAAGCTATTTTGGGTTTTTATGAGGCTTTTCGGAAATATTTGATTGGAACTTTAACAAAGGAAGCTTTTGCAGATTTATATTCCCAAACGTTGACTTATGGATTGTTTGCTGCTCGCACACGTTCCGACAATTCCTTTAATCGTGAGCTGGCTTTCAAATATATTCCCAATACCATTGGTATTTTACGCGATGTTTTTCGGTTTATCTCACTTGAAGAACCGCCAAAATCTTTGCAAATAATTGTAGATGATATTGCAGAAGTATTGAGTGTTACAGACGTTAAAAGGATTCTGGAAGATTATTTTGAAGAAGGTAAAGGGGAGGATCCCATTGTTCATTTTTACGAAACTTTTCTGACAGTTTATGACCCTTCTATTCGAGAAAAACGTGGTGTTTACTACACGCCTGAACCCGTGGTTGGCTATATAGTGCAATCGGTAAACAATCTGTTGAAAATGCATTTCGATATGCCCGATGGTCTTGCATCTCAAAACGTTACTTTACTCGATCCCGCAGCCGGAACGCTCACTTTCCCGGCTGAAGCGATAAAGGTGGCAGTTAAAGAGTTTACGGAAAAATACGGAATTGGGGGCAGAAATAATTTTATCAGGAATCAGATTCTGGAGAATTTTTTTGCTTTTGAACTGATGATGGCCCCTTATGCCATTGGACATCTGAAAATGAGTTTTTTGCTTGAAGAATTGGGCTACAAACTGAATGATGATGAACGGTTTAAACTTTACCTGACCAACACGTTGGAAATGGATGAACTCGAACAAATTTCCATTCCAGGACTGAGTTCATTGAGTGAAGAAAGTCATCTGGCGGGAAAAATTAAGAAAGAACAACCCCTTTTGGTGATTTTGGGAAATCCACCTTACAGTGGTATTTCTGCCAATACAAATGAATGGACAGAAAAATTGCTAAAGCAAAACCTTGATGGAGCTCAAAGTTATTATGAAGTAGACAGTAAACCATTAGGAGAAAGAAATCCGAAATGGTTGCAAGATGATTATGTTAAGTTTTTACGATTTGCCCAATGGAAAATTCAAAAGGCAGGCGCTGGGATTGTTGGTATGATTACCAACCATAGTTATTTGGACAACCCTACATTTCGCGGAATGCGGCAAAGTTTGATGAAAACTTTTAATGAAATTTATATTCTCGACTTGCATGGCAACAGCCTGAAAAAGGAAACAGCACCCGATGGAGAAAAAGACGAGAATGTTTTTGATATTCGTCAGGGAACGGCAATTGCCATTTTTGTGAAACAGAAGGAAAAAACAGGCTGCAAAGTATATCATGCTGAACTGTTTGGTAAACGGCAAAGTAAATATGATTGGTTGGATACTCATCAATTGGACATTAAAAATTATCAGTTGCTGAAACCAGAAAGTCCGTGGTATTTCTTTGTTCCAAGGAATATAGTAAAAATACAGTATTACTTAAAATGGAAAAGAATTAATGAAATTTTTCCTGTGAATGGTGTTGGAATAACTACTGCCAGAGATAATTTCGTTATTGATTTTAATAAATCATCACTTTTGAACAGGATTAGACTTTTTAAAAATTCAAAATTCAGTGATAAAGAACTACATCAATTTTTTCAAATTAATAAAAAACAGGGCTGGGATATTCGAAAAGCCTGGAATACTTTGCAGGAAATATCTGATAATGAATTAGAAAAACATATTGCCACTATTACTTATCGTCCTTTTGATAATCGCTATATTTTCTGGCATGATCCTGTTATTGAACGCACTCGCTCCGAGGTCATGCGCCATATGATGAAGGAGAATTTGGGATTAATTACAGTGCGTCAAGTTGCTGAAGGTGTATTCAATCATAGTTTCATCACTGAAAATATTATTGAAAGTAGAGTAACTTTAAGTAACAAAGGCATAGCTTATCTTTTTCCCCTCTACCTATACAAAGAAGCAGCTCCTAAAAAGTCTCATTATTCTTCCATGATGCTTTTTGAACCTGAAGTAGAATATGGAAGCAATAAAACTCCCAACATCGACAAAAAGATACATCAAACATTGAACAAAACTTACGGCAGGGAAACTACGCCTGAAGAGATTCTGTATTACATTTATGCCGTGTTTTACAGCAATATTTATCGAGAGAAATATGCCGAGTTTTTGAAAATTGATTTTCCACGTGTACCATTCCCTTCTGATTACATGATTTTTAGCAAAATGGCTGCGTTGGGAAATGAGCTGGTGGATTTGCATTTATTGAAAAGCAAAAGATTAAATACACTTGTCTCCAAATATCAAGGCGAGGGTGAAAATGACAGCATAGAAGAGATAACTTATCGACAGGAAGAAAATCGTATTTACATTAATCCGGGAAAATATTTCGATAATGTGCAACCTGAGGTCTGGAACTATCAGGTTGGAGGCTATCGGGTACTTCAAAAATATTTGAAAGACAGAAAAGGAAGAAAAATGTATGATTTTGTTCATTATTCGCAAATGATTAGTGCATTGAGTTACACCATTGAAATTCAGCAGAAAATCGATACAATTTATCCTGAAGCAGAAAAAGAAGTGATTGAAACCTGAATTCAAAATTTTTGGCTAATTTTCCCGATTTTAAACTGTTCTCTGATAGAATATTATGAATAAAAGTTGATTTTTTCCAATAAATATTTTGAATATATTGTCAATTGATATAATGAAGCTGCGTGTAAATAAATTGTCTTTCTCTTTGTTTACCGGTAAAATACAAATGTTTTTTCAAAAAATAATTTAAACCATGAAAACAAAAATTACTTTTCTTCTGATGCTGACGCTATTTTGCGTGCAGAAAGTTATTTCACAGAATCAAGACTCGCTGTCATCTCATCTGATTCTTTTTTATGAATTTAATGGAAACGGAAACAATTCGATTTCTGATAATAATCATTTAAAACTGAAAAGCTTACCCGGTAATTATTATTTCAAATGGATTACTGGTCGGGACGAAAAAGACAGCACTGCAGTTGTGTTTGATGGAAACGCTCAAGGGCTCAAAACGCAAATGGATATTTCGCCTCAAAACCTTCCCGAATTAACTTACACGGCATGGGTTTACGGACGTCCTGAAGGATTCCTTTTCGGGTCTACCCTTCCTGTAAATGATGAAAAGAAATTCACTTCCCGATCAATTCAAATTTCGAAAGGAGCTTTAATTTGCGGATTCAACAAATTGGATTCTTTAGGAAAGCCCTATTTTGCATCGCTACGTAGTTCGGCATTAAAGAAAGACAAATGGAATTTTATTGCCATGACTGCTAATGCGAATGATTCTACTGTGCGGCTTTATGTCAATGACGAATACTACGAATCAAAACCAGTTGTTTTTACCAAAAAGAGCAATTATCTGATTATCGGGAATACTCAGAATTCGCCATACAACAGAGCTTTTAAAGGACAGGTGGACGAAATTCGGGTTTACAATAAGGCACTTTCTTCCGATGAGTTGTCGTCAATTAGTGGAATTTCCTTTACAGATGCACAAAAACGCATGAAACGAAATGAAACTGTTCAAAAAATATTGCTTGCCGGATTAATTGTTTTTCTTTTCGTTTCAGTTATTTATATGATAGTGGTGCTCATAGTTGAAAAAAGGTATAAACCCATAAAAAATGTTAAGAGCACTTCTTTCAGTGGCAGCAGTAGAAATGCCCATATCGACAGTGAAAATGATGATGCTAATCGGTTAGCTTCAGAGTGCGTGGAAGAAGCTTTTGATACTTGGGAACCCGTAAGTACAGAAAATGGACAGGTTTTCCGTTCGCCAACCAAACGAAAACATTTTAAAACTACCTATAGGGCTTTGAACAAGGCAAAATCCTATAAGCCTACCGATACCGAAGTGATTAATCGCATGAATGATTTGGGCGGTTTGCTAAACAAACTCAGCAAACGGAAATTCTATGGAAACTGGTTTTTGGCCATATTATCTCTAATTTTTCCGGTTGTATATTTTCTGCTCGCAAAAAACAATCTCGATACCAAAGGCACCATAGGAGCAGTAGTAATGTTTTTACCGACCGTAGCTTATATTCTTTCCAATTTTGCCCCCAATTATGTGGTAGCGAATCGAAAACATAATTCGGGAGGAGTTTTCGGAAAAATTATTGCCTTTATCATGGGAGCGGCAGCTTCGGCAGTGGCGGTAGATTATTACACCGAAAAAACATGGAGCGACGGTAGTAAAACGACTGAATACGACACCGGTTCCAATGCCTTGCAGCTGGTTATTTGGGTAATTCTTATTATAGCTGCCATAGTGCTTTCAATGGTTTTGGTTGTCTTAGCTGCGACCATAGCTTTTTTCCGAAACTATGTTTTTTATGTGTAGTAAAAAATTAAAATTTAGCCCGGGTTTTTCTCGGGCTTATTTTGTATCTCGGTGATACATTACTACTGGCAAGATGAAAGTTCTTGGACAAGCCGTGTAGATACGAAATGATAGCGAATGGCAAGGCTTCGGCCGTGAGCTCAGCCGAACGGGTATTACGGATAATTGCAAATCTGAAAGAAGCCAAAAGCAGAAACAGCATAGTGATGCACAGAGACCTGATAGAAGGCTGACAAACAGAGCATGAGCGAGCCATGTATTGCTAAGGGCTCAAAAACAACCGTAACCATTTACAGTAGATCAGGCACATCTCAAGCCCATGAGGCTATGAAAACAGCCTAATTCAATGAACTTGGTTTATACAGCTTATTATTAAACTACGAAGTATAACACTATTAGTAGAAACCTCCCAGTGCAAGAGTACACAGAGTGGTGTGAGAGGGTGGGGGAGTAATTCCCCTACTTGCTTGATTATCTCCTTCAATTAGGTTAGGAAAATTAAAATTCTATTTCTTCCTATCCATCAATAAATCAATTGAATGTCTAATGCGTCATTTACACCTTATTAAAAATTGTTTAGTTTTCTTTTATTTTTTCTTCTATATTAGGAAGTTGTAAGCTATACTTTTTTCGTTTATTTTCATTCAAAAGCAAGAAGGCAAAAATAATTGATATAGCACTCAATCCTGCAAAGATAAGCATAGGTATGGTGTAATCATATTGGTCCACTGGTTTACCTTCACGTATAACTTTACCCACTATACAATATTTATCAAGGACCCAGCCAATAAGCATAGGTACGCCCATAAGCCCCCAATTTTGTATCCAGAATATTAGCGCATAAGCCGTACCCAACTCTTTTTCTGGGATGATTTTTGCCACAGAAGGCCACATCGCTGATGGTACCAGTGAAAAACCTATTCCAAGAAGAACTACCAAAATAATTGCGATAACAACACTATGTAATCCGGGTATAGAAAAAATCAAATGTACTAATGTTATCAAAAAAGCACCAATAATCATTATAGTTACACCTTTTCCTATCCTATCATAAATATTACCAAAAATTGGTGTCAGTAGTATAGTGCCGAAAGGCAATATACCTGGTATGATGCCTGCAATAGCGGGATCCACATTAAATTTATTTACCATCAAGTCACTTGCATATTTGAGAAACGGGAAAACAGCAGAATAAAATAGAACACACATTATGGCAATATACCACCACGCATTATTTGATAAAATACGGCCAATACTTTTGAATTGAAATTCTGATTCTCTCTTGTTTTCCTTCGTAATACCTTCGCTCTTATCTAATTTTTTATCCATGAAAATATATATTATGAAGGTTATAAAACCAACACATAATAAAATTAATCCGAACATTATTGGTTTAGAAACATTACCCATTGATTTGGCTATTAATGGAGAAACCATGAGAGCAAGAGCTGAACCCAATCGTGCTGTTGCCATCTCTAAACCCATAGCAAGAGCCATTTCTTTCCCCTTAAACCATTTGACAATTGTTTTAGAAACAGTGATACCTGCCATTTCTACTCCAACACCGAATATAGCAAAACCTATTGATGCCCAAAATACCTGACCACGCATGTGTAAGAATAGGAAATCGACAATATGATTATTTAATGCTGGTGTGCTTATTGCCCAATATTTTATAGCGGTACCTACAAGCATAATGCTGGCACTTAACATACAGGTAAATCTAATTCCAGAAACATCTAATATTATCCCTCCAATAATCAGCATTAAGCAAAATACATTTATCCATCCATAAGCACCAGTAAATATACCATATTCTGTGCTTGACCATTGCAATTCAGCCTCTACTAATGTCTTTAATGGTGCCATTACATCTGCTATAAAATATCCTGTAAGCATTGTAAAGGCAACAAGAAGTAAAGCCGTCCAGCGCATGCTTTTTGACTCTCTCAATGAAGTTCTAATGTGTTCTACCATATGTTTATTATTTAAAAAATTGTTTGCAAACCTATTAAATTATTTTTTACACCTGTTAGTTTCATTTACTTTTCTATTTTAGCCTCTAAATCGATGAATTGGATTAGTGCTAAAAACACCAACACAGAATTTGAAAAGGACGTGGAGTTTAGAAGAAAAAGTCACAACTCTCGAGAAAGCGGAAACGAAAGGTGTTGTGGAAAACTGTTGCAAATACGACATCAATGCTACAACCTATTAGAAATGAGAAAAGAAATACAGCGAAGGCGTCAAGTCAGTTCTTTAAGGGCCTTAATAACTAAATTTCAAAAAAAGATAATATATTTGTTGAACCATTAATAATTGGGTACTAACCATTGGAAGTTAAACTTTTTTACCTTTACATTTTAACGAATAATCTAAAAGAAAATGAAAAGATGGTGCGTAGTATTTATGATGATAATAATGATGAACTCGAGCTTTTTGGCACAATTGGAAGCTCAAATCTATCGTCATTACGAAACTTCTAATTCTTCCGAATTGAAATGCTATGCCGATCTTGTGCAAGATGAACCAAAGGCTCAATTGATATTAAATTTACCTTCACTGAATGAACTTCCTTCTTACCCTCCCTTCGTATTCAGTGGAGTGATCGATAAATCAACGGGTGAAGCACTCATGCAAACCTTCAATCAGGAATTTCAACTTAAATTTCAATTGGCTCAAAAACAAATTCTAAACCTAAAGTTGGTCCAAGATAATAAACAGTTGGATTTGCCTTTGCTGAGTTTGACATGGAATCATGGCAACTTGCCCCTGAAAGTGATCCATCGTAAGAAAAACCAAGCTCTTTTTAGCATGAAAGAAACACCTAAAGCCGTCGTTGATATTCTGTTCCCATTGCCCCAATGGGCGATTGATCCTCATATAAATGACTCAATTCTTTTTTCTATTTACCTGAACTATTTTGGAACGCAATTTCCTAAAGGGAAGACTGTGCAACAAGCTATAGATCAACAGATTGATGAGTTTGTTAAATCTTATATTACTGAAAATCAGAAATATTACGATAAAACCTTGCCTGATGCAGCTTTTAGCTGGGAAAGAACATATTCATTTGGAGTAATGTGCAATACACAAAATCTCTTTTGCATCAAAATACTGAATTATGCATTTACAGGAGGAGCCCATGGAATGGAAGTATCTAAATATTTGACTTTTAATTTGAAAAATGGTTCATTCATAAATTTGTTTGAACAACTTAATCCCGAAAAACAAGACCAAGTCGTCCAACTCATTTCTAAAAAACTCTCCGAGTCCTATGCCCAAGAAAATCATGGGAATCTCGTTGAGGCTGGCTTTTTTAGCGAACAAATAGAACTAAGTCACGAAATCTATGTTACTCCATTTGGTCTTGGCTTTGTTTATCAACCTTATGAAATTGCACCTTACTCATTCGGGATCATCGATGTTTTCATCTTTAAAGAAAAAATTTTACCAATGCTGAAAGACAATTGTTTTTTAAGAACTTGGTTCAATTCAATTTAGTTTTAGTAATATTCTCTTTTGAGACAAATAGAATTTTCATTAATATTTTTAATATCACTTGATAATAGGGAAGATATGATTTGTTTAGTATTTCTCTATTAAAAAATGTTATTTAACATAATATAAATTATATTACAAATAAATAACACAATCTCAATTTGATGAAAAACTTATCAATAGTTGGCTTAATGGTCAAAAATTAGGCTAGAAACTTCTACAAGCCTTATTATTGATAGCTTTGAAGCAAATCAAAGGTTATGAATAAAAAAAGTGCTTTCACTGTAACAGCTCAATTA